>Ga0187892_10005782_pt1 | contig 19078 bp, 16 predicted proteins | sample MA1701073metaG_FD_139345 | JGI IMG/M metagenome (GOLD analysis project Ga0187892, IMG submission 139345) | Bio-ooze microbial communities from a basaltic lava cave in the Kipuka Kanohina Cave System on the Island of Hawaii, USA - MA170107-3 metaG ...
GCAATCGCTTGAAGAAGAGCTAGACCAAGACTACGAAGCGCTCGACGAAACTGCTGAGGAATGGCCGGAAGAGACCTCTGAACCTGAGCCGCTCTCCGAGGCCGACCGTGTCGCGCTCGAACAGGAGATTGCCGATCTCGAAGCGTTCCGCACCCTCGCAGTCTCGATCACCGACAATGCCAAGGGCCAGGCGTTACTCATCGCCCTCGATCGTGCCTTCGCCGAGGCTGAGCGTCTGGGGGCCGCACGCAAAGCTATCATCTTTACGGAATCTCGCCGTACGCAAGAGTATTTGCTACGAGTGCTGGCCAAGAGTCCGTACGCTGATGGCATCGTGCTGTTCAACGGCTCCAATACCGACGCTCAATCGCGTAAGATCTACACCAATTGGGTGCAACGGCATGAGGGCACAGATCGCGTCACCGGCTCTCGCACTGCCGATATGCGCTCTGCTCTAGTGGATTACTTCCGCGAGCAAGGGCACATCATGATTGCCACCGAAGCCGGGGCGGAAGGCATCAACCTCCAGTTCTGTTCTCTAGTAGTGAACTACGATCTCCCCTGGAACCCGCAACGTATTGAGCAACGGATCGGGCGTTGTCATCGCTATGGACAGAAGCATGACGTCGTGGTGGTCAATTTCTTCAATCAGACGAATGCTGCCGACCAGCGCGTCTTCCAACTGCTCTCGGAAAAATTCTCACTGTTTGAAGGGGTCTTCGGCGCAAGTGATGAAGTGCTCGGCGCGGTCGAATCAGGTGTAGATTTTGAGAAACGCATCGCCGACATTTACCAACGGTGTCGTACGCCCGCAGAGATCAACGCCTCGTTCGATGAACTGCAGCGAGAATTGAGTCAGCAGATTGACGAAGCCATGACTCGGACGCGCCAACAGTTGCTGGAAAACTTCGATACGGAAGTCCACGAAAAGTTACGGATCAATCTGGAGAACAGCCGGACCTATCTGAATCGCTACGAGCAGATGTTGATGGACCTGACCCGTTACGAACTGAAAGACCATGCTGAGTTTGTCGACGGGTCTGCCTTTCGGTTGCAGTCCTGTCCGTTCACCGGTGACATTCCGTTAGGACGGTACGAGCTGCCGCGTCGTTCGGGGGAAGCGCACCTCTACCGGCTTGGACATCCGCTCGCCGAGCAGGTCTTGCAACAAGCTAAGTCTCGTGAGTTGCCTCCTGCCGAGATCACTTTCGATTACTTAGGCTACGGGTCCAAAATCAGCGTGTTGGAACCTTACCTTGGGCACAGCGGCGAGCTGCTGCTCAGCCTCTTGACGGTAGAGTCCCTGGATCAAGCGGAAGACTATCTGCTGTTTGCTGCCATCACCGAGAACGGCCATGTACTGGAAGAAAGTGCGGCGCGACGGCTCCTTTCACTTCCGGCGATATCAACGGCGACACTCGCTGACGCGACTTCCAACGGTAAACTGCAGGAGTTGGTAGAACAGCGAAAAACCGTCATTCAGCGCAGCATCTCTGAACGGAACGCCAAATTCTTCGAGGTGGAAGCCGAGAAACTCGATGGTTGGGCCGATGATCTCAAAGTAGCACTCGAACGTGAGATCAAAGACTTGGACCGGCAAATCAAAGAAGCGAAACGCATGGCTATGCTGGCGCTGACGCTAGAGGAAAAGCTGGCGGGTCAGAAGCAGATCAAGGCGCTCGAATCACAGCGTAATAGCAAGCGGCAGGCGCTCTTTGACGCACAGGACGAGATTGATCGGCGACGCGAGCGGCTTATCGGTGACATTGAAGGGAAGCTAGCACAGACAACCCGGTTAGGGTCACTCCTGGCCATTCAGTGGCAACTTGAGGCAGGATAACCACTAACGATGAGGTGGTTTCTTTACTTCACTCGAAAACGGAAAAGTCATATAACTGTTGTAATTACAGCAACTTGCCAATTCATGGTCAATGACGCAGTAGATTATCATCTCCGAAGGAACTGTTCGCACTGAAATGGGCATTGGTGTGAGGACGTAGGATCAAGAAAGGTGTTGTCCGTAAGTACGGCTCTGCGAGTGGCAGAGGATGGGGGTAGGTGTATGGAGCTAAAAACGATTCATTGTTTTCTAGTTCATCCCGCAAAACACGAGGAGAGTCAGCCGGCTCTAGGAGGAACGTCCGTATCGAAGCACGGGCAGCTCTTTACGATGCTCAAAGGGATCTTTGAGAAGGCAGAATCAGATTGTCGCACTGACATTAGCTTCAACCACGCTGCTGACGGCAAGCAGCAGAATGAATTTCGCGATTTGCTTCTCGCATACATTAAAAGCCACAGTATTAAGGATGGAAGAAAAATCGCTTTACGCCTGCAAGGAGTCACGACACAAAAGCCCGGACTAGGACTCCTATTTCTTATGCTCGGCCAAGAGGGTGAAAGGGCAAAAATCGTGCTCTCCCGGTTCCCTGCAGATCAGGGCGTCTTGGCCCAAGAGGGGAAAGACTCGCTGACCGTAGAATTCCTCGAAAAGGTATTCATGAAGAGTGCGACGGCCTACAAGGCCGCCTCATATGTAGGGAAGCTTACTGACGCAGACTTCTGGACAGGCCGCGCTGTCGATAAGCAGAGAAACAACCTGGGTGATCAGTTAGCTCACTACTGGATTCGCGAGTTCTTGGCTTCTGACCTGCGAACGACCGCGGCGACCGGAACTAAACGCCTAGCTGTGGCGTTGCGTACGGCTATGAGCAATTTGACTGATGGGGACGCGAAGCGCGAGCTTGCTGCTGCGGTGACACTTGCTCCCAATCTTACAGGCCAGACTACGAGCGCAGAAGAGTTTTGTACACAGTTCGGACTTTCTTCTCCAGCTACCGAAGCTGTCCGCAAGATAATTAAACAAGAGAGTTTAATGACCGAGCATTTTCAGTTTGACGCAGCGGAGTTTAGTCACCATATTGCCTTCCGATCGGTAGAATTAAGCAACGGCGCAATTCTCACTGCGGAAGCGTCAAAATTTGACGAAGTTTTCCAGCAAGAGGCTGTAGGCCAAGCTGTGGAGGAAGTCCGCTTCACGACCCAGGGCCGGGTCGTTGCTCAACAGCTTCGTAGGGCTAAACCATGAACGGACTGAAAAAAGCATACAGCGATAGATACCAGCGATTTCTTGTACCGGTGGCGAGCAAGCTCGAAACATTTCTAAAAGATAGCCTTTCCTCTTGCCCAAGAATTGATCGCGTATGTACAAGGGCCAAGAGCATTTCGAGGTTTATGCAGAAGGCACTAAAGGACGAAAGTGGGAAGAACAAGTATGAAGATCCGCTCAATCAGATACAGGATCAAATTGGCGCACGGGTGGTAACCTTTTATTCGTCGGACATCGATCGTGTGGCTCAGGAAATAAGACGATATTTTCACCCAATTGAAAATAAGGTTCTAGTTCCAGATACAGAAAACGAGTTCGGCTATGTTGGCCAGCACTTTATTCTGTTATTGCCATCGGACGTTCTGGCTGAGGTCCAAAATGCCGCAGACGCGCCTAGCTTCTTTGAGCTTCAGATAAAGACCTTATTCCAGCATGCTTGGGCAGAAGCCGAGCACGACTTGGGGTACAAGGCTTCAAACCCCCTCACGTCGTTGCAGAAGCGCAAGATCGCGTTTACAGCAGCACAAGCATGGGGAGCCGACCAGATTTTTGATGAACTCTTCCGGGAGCTTGCGAGCCCCGAACCGTGAATGGTCGATAATGAAATCCAAGCAAAAACTCGAACTGACCTGGATTGGCAAAGAGCATCGGCCCAAGTTGGAGCCGCGTATTCTGCTAGAAAATCCAGAAAAGTCGTATCATGCTCCGCACCGCGTGACCGACCATGACCTCTTCGACAATCGCCTCATCTTTGGTGACAACCTTCTTGCCCTCAAAGCGCTCGAACAAGAGTTCACCGGTAAGATCAAGTGTATTTATATTGATCCGCCATATAACACCGGTGCCGCATTTACCCATTACGATGACGGTATTGAGCATTCTCTCTGGCTCTCGTTGATACGAGAGAGACTTGAATTGCTTTGGCGTCTTCTCCGTGAAGACGGCTCCTTGTGGATTTCAATCGACGACTACGAGATGCCTTATCTCCGGGTACTCATGGATGAAGTATGTGGAAGGATGAGCTTCGTAGCTTCAAATGTATGGCAGAAACGGTATTCGCGCGAGAATCGAGAAGCAATAGGTGATGTTCACGAATATGTGGTTGTTTACGCTAAAGACGCTGAGCGCTTCAAATCAGTCAGGAATCGCGTACCAATAACTGAAGAACAAGCAAGGGTGTACAAGAATCCTAATAACGATCCTCGCGGAAGATGGCGACCCATCCCTATGACGGCCCAGGGCTATCGTCCAAACCAAATGTATTCCATCACAACACCGAGCGGAGTCGTTCATAAGCCACCCGAAGGACGCTGTTGGAGTACGGTAGAAGAGGAATTTAATAAATTGAGAAATGAGGGAAGGATATGGTTTGGCAAAGATAGAAGCTCCCAGCCGAATATCATTCGCTATCTCTCTGAAGTTGAAGGAATGGTCCCTTGGACTTGGTGGCCCAGTGATGAGGTAGGCCACACTGACGAGGCAAAAAAAGAGATTCATGCACTTTTTGGTAAGGTTGATGCCTTCGACACGCCGAAACCTGAAAGATTGATACATCGACTACTTACGATTGCGACCAACCCTGGTGACTGGGTCCTCGACTCCTTCGCTGGCTCCGGGACGACAGGGGCTGTGGCGCACAAAATGGGCCGACGCTGGATCATGGTCGAGTTAGGAGAGCACTGCCACACACATATCATTCCACGGCTGAAGAAGGTTATTGATGGCACGGACCAAGGTGGCATTACGAAAACCGTAGGTTGGCAAGGCGGCGGCGGATTTCGCTATTTCCGTCTCGCTCCGTCGCTGCTGGAAAAGGACAAATGGGACAATTGGGTCATTAACAAAGTCTACAATGCGGAGATGCTGGCCGAGGCAGTCTGTAAGCTCGAAGGGTTCTCCTACGCGCCCAGTGATAGTGTCTACTGGCAGCACGGACATTCCACTGAGCGAGATTTGATCTATGTCACCACGCAGAATCTTAGCCACGAGCAACTCCAACAGTTGAGCGATGAAGTAGGCGAGAACCGTTCACTCCTGGTGATGTGCTCTGCTTTTCGTGCCAAGGCGGATCGCTGTCCGAACCTGACGATCAAAAAGATTCCAACCGCCGTCCTCTCTCATTGCGAATGGGGGCATAACGATTACAGCCTCAAGGTCGAGAACCTGCCCAAAGCACCACCGAAGCCGGGACAGTTGAGCCTGTTCGACTCCAAAGGGGAACTATCATGACCTCCAAGGAGCAAGCAAAAGCGCCCGCGAAGAAGGCACTGACGATTCCCCAAGGAAGCGAAGCTCTTCTCTTGGTCATTCGCCAGATTTGGGAAGCCGCCCGTGCGCAGGCTGCTCGCTCCGTGAATTCCGCTTTGGTCCAGGCGAACTGGCTTATCGGCAAACAGATCGTGCAGGCCGAACAGGGTGGCGAGTCGCGCGCAGCTTACAACCGCCGGTTGCTCAAGACCCTCTCCAGCGCTCTTCAACAGGAGTACGGGAATGGGTTCTCTGTCAGTTCTCTACAATACATGAGAGCCTTTTTCCTGGGTTATCCGCATCTGCTAGAGATTGGCCACGCGCTGCACGGCGAATCCAGACACCAATTGCGTTCTGCAAAACAACACGCAGTGCGTGTTAATTCTCCTGAAACGATCGAAACTTCATGGTCGCCGGGCCATTTGCATTCCAACCTGTCATGGACCCATTACCGGGCCTTGTTGAAGGTAGACCGGCAGGAGGCGCGAGATTTTTACGAAATTGAGGCGATACGCAATGGGTGGTCTGCCCGGCAGCTGGAGCGACAAATCAATTCTCTGCTCTTCTTCCGGTTGCTGAAAAGCCGCGACAAGAAAGGCTTACTGACCTTAGCCAATGCAGGCCAGCAGATAGAGAATCCGGTGGATGCTATCAAGGATCCCTATGTGCTGGAGTTTCTTGATTTGCCCGAGTCCCATCGACTCGTGGAATCGAAACTAGAAGAGGCACTCCTTTCCCAGTTACAGGAGTTTCTGCTGGAACTCGGTAGGGGCTTTGCCTTCATAGGACGCCAGTGTCGGATTACCCTGGACGGAGATCACTTCTACCCCGATCTGGTTTTCTACCACACGCGCTTAAAATGTTATGTACTCATTGATCTCAAGGTCGAGAAACTGACCCATGCCGACCTCGGACAGATGCAGCTCTATGTTCATTACTATGACCGTGAGGTTGCCGCTCCGGATGATAATCCGACACTGGGCTTAATCCTCTGCACCGACAAGAACGACGCGATGGTTCGCTATGTGTTGGACGAAAAAAACCGACAGATCTTTGCCAGTAATTACCAGTTCCATCTTCCTTCCGAAGAGGAATTGCGCAAGGAACTTCGTCGTGAAATCCAATCGCTCGGTGAGCCCCAGCCGGGACACAGCTTTCGGAGAAAAACCTAATGAACCGCCACGTCAACGCCATCGCTGGTCGGTTAAGCTTGCGCCCACCACAGCGGCACTCGTTGGAAATCCTGGACCGTATCACGGAGATCGTACCGCCAAAGAAGGGAGTTGACCTCAACGCCGCACTGACTGCCATCTGTAGCGAGTTTCCCACAGTGACCGACTTTGAGCGGGAGTTTCCATCGCTCTGCTTCGCATTGGCTACCGGTGTGGGCAAAACACGACTGATGGGCGCGTTCATCAGTTACTTGTACCTTGCGCACGGTCTGAACAACTTCTTTGTCCTTGCGCCGAACCTGACGATCTATAACAAATTGATTACTGACTTCACTCCGAACACTGCCAAATATGTGTTCAAAGGCATCGCTGAGTTTTCTACCAACCCGCCGGAGATTATTACTGGAGATAACTACGAATCACGGGCTGGCACCCTCTTTGACGAGTTGATTCGCTGCAAGGTGAATATCTTCAACATCTCGAAGATCAACTCTGAGGTCCGGGGTGGCAAGTCCCCGCGTATCAAGCGACTGTCGGAATACATTGGTGAGAGCTACTTCGATTACCTCGCCGGGCTCAAAGACTTGGTCCTCTTGATGGATGAATCGCACCGCTATCGTGCGTCCGCTGGCGTGCGGGCGATCAACGAGTTGAAGCCGGTGCTCGGCCTGGAACTCTCAGCCACGCCGTTTGTGGAAACCAACCGGGGTGCGATTCCCTTCAAGAATGTCATCTACGATTACCCGCTCGGCAAGGCGATGGCTGATGGCTTCGTGAAGGAACCAGCGGTAGTGACGCGCAAGAATTTTAACCCGGCGGGTATGTCCATCGAGGAGATCGAACGACTCAAGTTGGAAGATGGTGTGCGGCTGCATGAAAGCGTGAAGGTGGAATTGGAAACCTATGCTTGTGAGACCGACAACCCTATCGTCAAGCCGTTCCTATTGGTGATTGCCCGCGATACGACGCACGCGAAGCAGTTGGTGCAATTGATTCAGTCCGATGGCTTCTTTGAAGGACGCTACCAGACCAAAGTGATCCAGGTGGACTCCAGCAAGACCGGTGCGGAGGAGGACGAGATGGTCCAACACCTCCTCGCGGTGGAGAGCACAGAGGAACCAACGGAGATTGTGATTCACGTCAACATGCTCAAAGAAGGCTGGGACGTGACCAATCTGTACACCATCATCCCGTTACGCGCAGCCAATGCGCGTATTCTCATTGAGCAGTCGATCGGGCGCGGGTTGCGGTTACCGTATGGCAAACGCACGGGTGTTGCGGCGGTGGATCGGCTCAACATTGTCGCGCATGACAAATTTCAGGAGATCATTGACGAAGCCAACCGGCCGGGTTCGACGATACGGCTACAGCAGGTCATCCTCGATCCGAATACGGACCTCCGGAAAACGGTGACAATTGTGTCACAGTCAAACATTGCGGCTCAGCTTGCTTCTGTCTCTTCTCCCCTTTTGCAAGAGGAGGCGCAAAGTGCGGGGAGATTTAGCGTGACTCCGCCGCCGCTCTTCACGAACGACGCCGAACGGAAGGTTGCGCAGGAGGCGTATAAAGTCATGAAAGACTACCAGCGCCTGCCAAGTTCGACCTATCTGCTACACGAAGAAGTTCAGAAAGCAATTACCGAGAAAGTGGCGGAAGCTCTGGCTCCAGCACAACTGGAGCTGGCTGGCATCAGCGAACAGCCGAAGATCCATGAGATCGTACAAAAAACTGCGACTTTTGTGGTTCAACAGACCATCGACATTCCTCGCATTCTCGTCGTGCCCAAGGGTGAGGTACGCTCAGGCTTCAAACCATTCACCTTAGAACTTGGTGCGCTGAATTATCCCGCTCCTTCAGAGGAACTGTGGGTGCAGTATCTGCGTACAGGGCAAGCCGAGGCGCTGGGTGTTGGGAAAGGTAGCGTCGAAGAAGCACGGCTCGAAGACTATATCGTCAGCGGGTTAGTGGATTTTGACGATGTGGCATACGACGAGCACGCCGATCTGCTCTACGACCTTGCTGGGCAAACGGTGCAGCACTTCCGCCGCTACCTGTCGGAGGATGACGTGCGCAAAGTTTTGCGTTTACACCAGCGAGAGCTTGCCCGCTTCATTCACGCCCAAATGCAAAACCACTACTGGGAAGAAGCGGTAGATTATGAGGTGAAGATCAGTAAGGGATTTACCGAGTTGAAGCCGAGTGCTTATTCCGCTTCAGCGGACGAGCCGCCACTGAATTTTCGTTACTCGCCTGCCGACAAGAGCAACATGGCGAAGTATGTGTTTGGCGGTTTCACCCGCTGCCTCTATCCGGTGCAGAAGTTCCAGTCAGATTCAGAACGAAAACTCGCGACTATTCTCGAACGACAGGCGTTGAAATGGTTCAGGCCAGCCAAAGGCCAATTCCAGATTTTTTACCGCTGGGGTGGCGATCACCTGGAATACCAACCAGATTTTGTAGCGGAGACGACGGACGGTCTCTACATGTTTGAGGTGAAAGCTCGTAACGATATGAACGACGCCGAGGTGCAAGCCAAGAAAGATGCGGCGGTCAAATGGTGCAACCATGCTACGGACCATGCTCTCAAGAACGGGGGCAAACCGTGGAAGTATTTACTCATCCCACATGATGTCATCGCAGAGAATATGACTCTTGCCGGTTTGGCCGCTGGTTTTTCCGTGCGGCACCCTTATGACGCCTGACGGGAGATTCGCGGACTATTGAGAAATTGCCGTTAACGAATTCGGCTTTGGTTCCTTGGCCCTACATTTGCGGAACCCAGCTCTGTGATGAATTTAACGGATTACCACCCGTTAGCGCCACCAAAGACAAAAAGGTAAAGGCTATCCGTGACCCGCAAGCAGAAACTCGAACTCACCTGGATTGGCAAAGAGCACCGACCCAAGCTAGAGCCGCGTATTCTGCTAGAAGATCCTGAGAAGTCTTACCATGCCCCGTATCGTGTGACCGACCACGATCTTTTCGACAATCGTCTCATCTTTGGCGACAATCTCCTCGCCCTCAAAGCCCTAGAGCAAGAGTTCACTGGCAAGATCAAGTGTATCTACATTGATCCGCCGTACAACACGGGTAGTGCCTTCGAGCACTACGACGATTCCTTGGAGCACTCGCTCTGGCTGAGTCTTATGAAGAGTCGCTTCGAACTATTGTGGAACTTGCTACGCTCAGATGGTCTCCTAGCCGTACAGATTGACGACAACGAATTCGCTCGGCTTTTCCTTCTCATGGCAGAAATTTGTGGAGAACAAAACCTCAAAGTGATCATCGTAAAAATGGCTGAACCGACCGGTGTGAAAATGACTCAAGTCATCAAGACAGGCAGTATTCCTAAGCTAAAAGAGTACATCATCCTAGCCGGGAAATCGGGGGTCAGAGGATTGAATGTTGAGCGAATACCGAAAGAAAACTGGGATAATGAGTATAGGATCATGCTGGGGAATGCAGACCGAGAAGAACTTCTTGAACTTAAAGCCATAATCGAAGATGAACAACGGTCTACTGCTGATATGCAGAAAGCAGATGCTATCTGTGCAAAGTTTACCTTTGAAACAGCCGACGAGGTTTGTCGTCGAGAGACAGGTGGGAAAGTCTCGGAAACGTGGTTGCAGGATAACGCATGGAGGATTGCCCGAACTGTTGCAACGACTGATGGAGCAAAGCGTGTAGCAGATACAAAGCGTAGCCTAATAAAACCAGACTCTGGCGCCTTTGTTATCGAAACGCCTCAAAAGAAAGCCTATGTAATCAAGGCTGATTACAATCCGGGGAGTGCACAGCCTCGTATCCGGTTGTTATTCGCGGATGATTATCTCACTGTTCATCCCGGAGACTTTTGGCAGGACATAAAGACGACTGGATTGGGTGACGAAGGAGGAGTAGATTTTACGAATGGCAAAAAACCAGAAGCACTGATCAAGCGCATTATCGGCATGTCCACCCAGCCCGGCGATTGGGTACTCGACTCCTTCGCGGGCTCTGGCACGACCGGAGCAGTGGCTCACAAGATGGACCGGCGGTGGATTATGGTTGAGTTGGGTGAGCACTGCCACACCCATATCATTCCACGCCTGAAGAAGGTGATTGATGGCACGGACCAAGGCGGTATTACGAAAGCCGTAGGTTGGCAAGGCGGTGGTGGGTTTCGCTATTTTCGTCTTGCTCCGTCCTTGCTTGAGAGGGACAAGTGGGGCAATTGGGTCATCAACAAACAGTACAAGCCGGAAATGCTGGCTGAGGCGGTCTGTAAGCTTGAAGGCTTCACCTGCGCACCGAGCGATGTCGTCTACTGGCAGCACGGACATTCCACCGAGCGCGATTTCATCTATGTCACCACGCAGAATCTCAGCCACGAGCAACTCCAACAGTTGAGCGATGAAGTGGGCGAGAATCGTTCGTTACTTGTGATGTGCTCTGCGTTTCGCGCCAAGGCGGATCGCTATCCGAACCTCACGATCAAAAAGATTCCAACAGCGGTTCTCTCCCGTTGCGAATGGGGTCACAACGATTACAGCCTCAAAGTGGAGAACCTACCCAAAGCACCACCGAAGCCAGGGCAGTTGGAACTTGATTTTGCTCGGTCAGGAGTAGCAATCTCAATGGACAGTAAAGGGGGAAACCCATGAAAACATCTTTCTGAAAGAGACCAAGGGCTCACAGCGTCCTCTCCTGAAAGAGAAAGCACTTGCGAAGAAGCAGAGAGAAGCCATAAAAAAATGGGCGGAAGCAAACCTTGGACCAGGATTCTCAGGCAGAGAGCATGACGCAATCCTCTATAAGAAATGATGAAAGAAAGATTATGAACAGAGATCGAAAAGAGATCCTGACCATCCTAGAACAAAACCGCGAAACTATAGGTTTCCTAAATCATTTGTGGCGAACGCCGTTCATGCTTCGACTTCACCCTACGGGTTACGCTCAGCACGAACGGGCACTGAAACCGCTCGTCCTGAGCGTAGCGAAGCGAAGTCGAAGGGCGGACAGAGATATTTACGGCACATCTCATTTAGGTTCACTATATCAGAGGTTACGGCGCCCGACGGTTAGGGCTGTTTGGGTCCTATGGTCGCGGCGAGGCTACTGAGGCTAGCGATCTTGACTTCGTGGTCGAGTTCGAGACGAAATCCTTCTTTCCATCCAGAACCTCACAATTCGCCCACGTTCCCGCCTACGTCATCCTCGGAGAAGAGTTAGCAAGCCCCATACTCAATGATAATGAGGATATTGAATTGACCTGTTCTTATTTCTGCAAATGAAAGATATCAAAGAATCGAGCATCGCAACCCCAATGACGACTGTAGCATCTATCCAGATTCAGCAGGGGACCTGTTACGCTGTTTTTGCCTACGATATTGCGCTCTCCATCAACCTGGACGAGACGGCGCGGTTGCTCAGCACGGCATCCCAGCGTGGGAGCATCAAGCGGCAGCACCCGGCACCAACCTACTTTGAGTATCATCCCGCTCCGGTACGCGTGACTCAAGAGATGAACCCACTTCCACTCGGTGCGTATCTCAGTAGTACTGGTGTGGACATCATGCTCTACGACTTTGGTGCGGCGTCCGTAAAGTATAGTATTCCGCTGACCGGTCCCTTGGTTGATCTCTGCACCCTCAGTGAAGAATTGTACAACAACGAGAGGCTGCTGGCGGATTCTCGTCAACGGGTAGAAAAGTTGCTCGCAGCCATTCCTTCGGCACTCACCAAGCCGAACGTTGCCGCTCTGGTGGAAGACTACGTCATTTTTCACCTTGAGTCTTTCGACCCCCTGTGCCCGATCGACACGCTCCGCACGGCGTATGCACCAGTTATTGCCCGATGGAGTACCTGTCCTTTTTCCCTATCAACCTTTACGGGTGAAATGGTAAAAGTCCCCCGCTCGGTTTTTGAACGCTTACCGGATACGGTTTGTTATGCAGCCTGATTGGATAAAGTCGAGCTGAGAATCTGTCTGAAAAGCCTTATCCCCTCCTTTTGTAAAGGAGAGCTAGGGAGGATTTCATGACCGTCAGCGGAAAAAATCCCCCCACGCTTCGCGTTTCCCCCCTTTGACAAAGGGGGGATAGGGGCTGAGGTCACTTCTCAGACGACCTCTAAAACAAGCCTCAGACAAGTTACCAAGTCCAAGACTGGTCCGGGACTGGCTTTAGACTTGCCCAAGACTGGCTTTAGACTTGTCTGTAACTTGTTTTAGCCTTGCCTGAGGCTGACGGTTGCGATCGAAGCGCTGGCGGTGGACTTCCCGCCAATGAAATGACTGTGGTGGCTGTTGCTGCCGTTCGAGGCTACGCATCAAGACCTCTTTTTGATCTGACCGACCAAAGCAGTGTTCACCAAGCCACATTTCCCAGCCTGGGCGAGTTTTCCCATCCGGTCCAGTGATGTCACAGCGAACGAAGCGCGGTTTCCTTTCCACGCTCGGTTTGTCTATCGATAGTTTCTCGTTTGCCCTCTCTTGCCGCTTTTTCTCCTCTTGTATCACGACGCCTCCTCATTCCTCACGAATCAAACCCAAAAACTCCCGTAATACACGATAAGTCAATCCCCAGATGGTTTTGCCGCTGTAGACCAGCGCTGGAACGTGGATTGTTGAGTTATCCGGCAAATCTCGACGCACCGTCTGTTCAACATCGTTCTGCTGCATAAACGACAACGGCACCCAGAGAGTATCTTGGACCTCAACCGGGTCCGGTTCCAGTTTCGCTTCAGGGGCAACGAGATAGACAAATGGTGAGACCGCCATATTGGTCAGCTTGCCACGAGCCATGGCCTGCACTTCAGCAAGACGGCCAAGGTATTCTCCATGGAGATTGAGGTCGATGCCGACTTCTTCTCTGGTCTCACGATGAATGGTGACCAACAAATCTGGATCCTCCGGATCCTTGCGCCCACCGGGAAACGCCATGTGGCCAGACCAGGGATCATGGGGGTGATGAGCACGGTGGATAAACAACACCTGCAAGTCTTCGGCTTGTGGTTGGAGAAGAAGAGCGACAGCGGCTCGCATGGGATCCTCAAGCGAGACCTGTTGAGGTTCGTGCTTCTCTAAGGTACGACGGATTCGGGTCACTTTCCGGTGCATCATAGCTTCGCTCCAAGGCAACAAGGTTACATCATACTGTAAATTTATGACAAGAGCGAAAAAAAATTTTCTTTGCTGGTGTTGGCCGAATATGGCGCACAGAAAACCATTTACTGACGCCTCGCTCATCAGGGAGGTATTCTACGGAATGGGTCGTTGTGATGGAACGTTGAGCGAGAGAGGAGATGTATACGTGAAACGTAATACGTCATACGTAACAGGAAGAGGGGATGGCTTGTGCCTTCTTTCGTTTCCCTTACGTATTACGCTCCACGTTTCCTTATTGATGTGACGTTTCCTCTTGGTTCGCTTCTTTCACGGCATCAAGTACAGCGCTGGCGCGCTGGACGTGGATTTGGACTTCAAGGATTTGGTTCAGCAAGCGACCGATGTACGCCCGCGCCTCTTCGGTCTGTGGCCCGAGTCCCTTTACGAGATGAGTCGCTGCTCCTACGCCTTGTGTTGCCTGAGTCACTGCGCTTTCAATCTCAGCAAAGGTTTCTGTATCGATGATCATGCTCGTTCCTCTTGAGAGACTCGATCCAAAAGACAGAGTTCTTCATGTCAAATTTCCTGGCGGCAGTGTATAGAGAGAAGCCCCTGGACGTCAATTGGGAAGATCTCGTATCGTGCCACTATGAAATCGCTGATGCAAATACCGCTGACTATGGCTCGTGCACCTCGTGACTGTTGGGTGATCGGCCATCGTGGCGCACCAATATCCTGCCCGGAGAATACTCTCCTGTCTTTTCGGGCAGCGCGCGATGCTGGGGCGAGAATGATTGAGTGTGACGTACAGCAAAGTGTCGATGGCGAATTGTTTGTTTTTCACGACCATACGCTTGCTCGGCTGTGTGGGGAATCGCTTGTAGCTGCCTCACTGTCATGGGAGGTGTTAGCGCAGAAAGTGGTTGGGCATTGGCACGGCCAGGAAATCTACATCCCACCCCTGAGCGAGGTGTTTACGACTTTCCATCGTTCGGTGTTTTACAATATCGAACTCAAGATTGATGAGAGCCCTTGTCCAGGAATCGAAGAAAACCTTGTTGCTCTTATGACAAGGCACGGTTTGACCGAACGGGTCGTCGTATCGAGCTTCTCTCATGAGAGCTTGCGTTTGGTCCGACACCACGACCCCCATCTTGCCCTTGGATTGTTACTCAGTCGAGAGCAGGCGCAGCGCTTTGCCGGGCCGGCCGACATTGTCACCTATGCCCGCGAGTTCGACTGTTTCTCGCTGCATCCGGACTTCCGCTTGCTCCATCAGTGGCCGGAATTGGTCACAGCCTGTCACGAGGCAGACTTCCGTGTCTTTCCTTGGACCGTCGACGATCCTGATGATTGGCAATTCCTGGTCGAGGAGCTTCATGTGGACGGGATTATTACGAATGATCCCGGCGGATTGTATGAGTGGCTGCTCGCACGAGGCCGGTAGGGCAGGGGCAAAGCAGTTGTCGAAAAGTGACACGGAAACTGTGAAGTACGAATCTCAATGCTTTGCTCCTACAGTGTTTCTTTCATAAGCAACTGCCTCCGATGCTCATCCTGCACTTCACGTGGCACAAGCCTGAGGGCCAAGAGAATCAGTCCCGGCACAATGAGCACATCATCGAGGTGACCAATGACCGGCAAAAAATCGGGAATCAGATCGAAAGGCAACGCAGCATATCCTAGTGCCGCCCCAAGCAAGCAGCGAGCGAGCCACGGGGTTCGTGGATCACGGTAAAGAGCAGTGTAGAGCGTGAGATGCTGGCGAAGCGAGTGGGCGATCTCACGCAGTCGTTTGCGAAATGTCATAGTCCAAGTCGCGGTCGCTAGTGAAATAGTGAGAGTTGAGTTGGTGGACTGCTCAGTGCATTCCAAGGAAGCGGCGGAACCGGAGTGCCATTCAGTTCAAGCAACTGCTGAAAGGAGCGGGCGATGTGCGGTGATCGTGGCTCAACCGGACAATGCACAAAGAAATACACCCGCACTCCTTTTTGTACCCAGAGATCAACTTGCTGCACCCAGCCGTTGAGAAAGTCTTGATTGCACTCTTGGTGAGGGTGACTAATGAAACGTACGAGACTAAACGGAGCAGTAACGATTGGCTGTAAGGGTACCTTGGGTTTGCGTCGCTCAGTGGCAATCTGTGGGTCGTCCGGTCCACTGTAGACCGGGCGTGTATCAAGAAGCACACGTCCAACGCTCCGGTGCTCTAACAAAGCAGTGAGCAGACGAGCGTAGGGCTCGTGAAACCAATCCGGGTGACGCACTTCAACCGCGAGTGGAACAGTACTCGGCCAGGCACGCAGAAAGGTGGTGAGGTCGTCAAGCAGCGCTGGGCCGTACTGTGGCGGTAACTGTACAAAAATCGGACCGAGGCGATCACCAAACTCTTGCATTAATTCCACGAACTGTAATGCCCCAGGAATAGACGGTTGCAGGATGCCTTTATGCGTTAAATCTCGTGGCAGCTTTGGGCAAAAGGCAAACTCTAGAGGCGTCTGAGCTGCCCAGCGCCTCACCGTCTCTTTATTTGGAACAGCATAGAACGTCGCGTTCACTTCGACCGTAGTCAGGCGTTGGCTGTACAAACGCAGAAAGTCTGCTTGGCGACTGTTGGCCGGATAAAAATCTCCCACCCAGCCTTTATAGGCCCACACTGCGCAGCCGAGGAAGAAATTTCTCGACGCAGACATAGGAGCACCATAGGCGGGTGCTTATGTCAGAGCAAGGGAGAATCGTTCACCTTGCGTTCTCTTGTGGTTTGGGCTCTAAGAGGGATTGCGTCATTGTGCGATTGAGTGATTGAGCCATTGGACGATTGCAAGTTTTTCTCATTTTCAATGATTCAATGACCCGATGACTCAATGATTCAATCAGGAAATGACCCGATGAACAAATGACTCAACAACGAAGTAGGGAAAGGAGTCTGATATGACACAACTCAACGGACAAGTTGCGCTCGTCACTGGTGGTGCACGAGGGATTGGCCGGGGCATTGCCCTCGCGCTGGCGAAGGCCGGTGCAGATGTAGCCATTGCCGACCTCGAACGAATCTCTGGCGGTGCTCAACAGTACAGTACCTCAACTATCGGTGGTTTTACTGAAGCGCAGAAAACCGCCACTGAAATTACCGCTCTCGGTCGCCGTGCAGTAGCTCTTCAAGCCGATGTGCGCCAGAAGGCCGACTCCGCTCGCATGGTTGAAGAGACAGTGAGCCGTTTGGGTGCGCTCCACATTCTCGTCTGTAACGCTGGGGTGGTCAGTGTCGCTCCGGTTGAAAGTATGGACGAAGACACGTGGGATTTGACTTTTGATGTCAATGTCAAAGGCGTGTTCCTCTCCTGTCAGGCCGCTATTCCCGCGCTGAAAACGCACGGCAAAGGCTGCATTATCAACATCGCCTCGATCGCTGGAAAAAACGGCGCTGCAGGGCTCGCTCATTACTGTGCCTCGAAGTTTGCCGTCGTCGGCTTCACCAATTCTCTGGCAAAGGAGTTGGCCGCGGCCAACATTCGCGTCAACGCCATCTGTCCAGGCATCTTGCGCACGCAGATGTGGGAGTATTTGGCGGAGACGTTAAAGCGACCAAGCGAATCCAAAGAGGACGCGTGGCAGCGTTACATCAAGGGAATGATCCCGCTGGGCCGTCCCCAGACACCTGACGACATCGGGCAACTGGCAGTCTATCTGGCGACAGCCGAGAATGTCACCGGCCAAGCGATCAACGTCGATGGCGGGGTCGAGTTGCACTGATTTTGTTCGCAGAGGTTATTGAAGTTCATTCGCACCATAACCTACTGTGAATATTCCACCATGAAGCGAAGACTCCGAAACCGCAACGCTGATAGTAGATCCAATCAGCAACTTCCATAGGCATCTCTACCACCTATGAAAGTACGCGAACTTCTGAAGATGATCGAAACTGACGGATGGTATCTTGTGCGAACGAGGGGCGACCATCGTCAGTTTCACCATCCAACCAAACCCGGTACAGTAACAGTTGCTGGAAAGCCCGGCGTAGACATTCCGCCTGGAACCTTGAACAGTATCCTGAGACAGGCAGGGTTGAAGGAGTAAAGTGGTGCGCTATCTCGTGATTATTGAAAAAGGCGAGTCGAGTTGGGGCGCTCACGTCCCTGACCTCCCAGGTTGTATCGCAGTGGCAGAAACACGGAAGAAGGTGAAAGCGCTGATCAAAGAAGCGATTGACTTTCACCTTGAAGGTCTGCGTAAGCACGGTGAACCTATTCCCGCCCCTTCTTCCGAAAGCGAGTTCATTGAAACTGACGCGGCCTAACCAACCCATTGTATTCTCTTATCCTCACCCCGACCCCTCAAATTTATCATTGCTATACGGGGCAGCCTTCGGACCAAACTAACAATAAGGAGGAAGCGATGGATTTCGGAGTGATTTTTCTCGCAAGTGTTGAGAGCTGCAAAGACGCGGCGTTCGCCGAAAGCAAAGGATTCACCCATGCCTGGTTTGGCGATTCGCAGATGGTCTGGGCCGATGCCTTCCAATGTTTGGCCTTGTGTACGACTACGACGAAAACGATCAAACTGGGCACCAACGTCACTAATCCTAAATCTCGTATTGCGCCGGTCACTGCCTGTAATTTTGCTACCCTGAACATGTTGGCTCCAGGGCGAGTAATCATGGGCATCGGTACAGGCAATACTACGCGACGGACACTCGGCATGCCCGCCGCCAAGCTCTCAGAGCTGCGATCTCATGTAGAGGCGTGTCGTGGGCTCTGGGATGGCAAGACCATTCCCTATCAGGAAGGGGAGCGACGGCGCATGATCCGTTTTCTCAACCCCGATAGTGGGTTCATTAATTTGCAGAATCCGATTCCAGTATACATTGCTGGCAGTGGACCAAAGACGTTAGAGATGGCTGGAGAAATCGCTGATGGGGTTATCCTCTTTGGCACAGTGGGTGATAGTCTACTGAAGTATACTCTTGGTCATGTACGTCGTGGTGCCGAGCGCGCGGGCAAGCGGCTGGAAGACCTGCACATCCTGGTAGCCACGGCATTTCACCTCACCAAACCGGGAGAAAGTTTAGCCGACCTCCAGCGGGCTGTGGGGCCGTTAGTCACCTCGGAGTGCAACATTTTTGCCCTCTCGGTTAAAGATCCGTTTGAACTACCAGGTGACATCCGCGAGGATCTGATGGCCTTCAAGGATGCCTACCGCACGGCGAATGCGCCGATCGAAACCCGCCATCTCGACCTCTACACTGGGTATTGCGAAGAGTTTAAGCCGGAACACGCCCCGCTCGTGACGGAAAAGATGATCAAGGAAACCACGCTCACTGGTACGGCTGACGAGATTCGCGAGCGGGTGCGCACGATGGCATCTCTGGGAGTGAAGCAGGTGACAATAGCCGGAGATCAAAATGCGATGACCGAGTTTGCCACACACGTGATCCAGGAGCTGAGGTAGCTGGTTTCTCAGGGAGAA
>Ga0187892_10005784_pt1 | contig 19069 bp, 15 predicted proteins | sample MA1701073metaG_FD_139345 | JGI IMG/M metagenome (GOLD analysis project Ga0187892, IMG submission 139345) | Bio-ooze microbial communities from a basaltic lava cave in the Kipuka Kanohina Cave System on the Island of Hawaii, USA - MA170107-3 metaG ...
CATGGCCAGCCTGGCTCTGAACCACGGGGTTCCCGAGTCGACGGTGCAGCGGATGGGCAACTGGAAGTCGCGCTCGATGGTGCAGCGCTACGCCCATCTCGCCGACGAGGAGCTGCGCAAGGCCGCGGCCAAGCTCGCGGATCTGGTCGACGTTCGCAGCGCCGAGAAGACGACCGAGAAGGACGAGACAAGCGGACAAACAGTCCGCCAACGTAACGAGCCTGCGTAGAATCTGCGTAGAGTTCGCCTGGAAGCTCTCATGATTGCTGCTGGGTCAGGAACGGTAAGTAGAACAACAGCAATCACTTGATGTTGGTGGGCCCACCAGGACTCGAACCTGGGACCAGCGGATTATGAGTCCGCCGCTCTCACCTACTGAGCTATGGGCCCGCCGGCGGCTTCATTTTATCCCTGCGGTACCGCCTGGCCGGCCTCAACCACCCGCTACCCGGCGCCCGCCCCGCGGCAGCGGCGGCCCCGACTGAACCCCCGGCCTTCCCCCGCAGTCCAATCTTGCGTAGGTTCTTGCCCATGCGGCTCCTCCGGTTGCCCGCCCTCCTCCTGGCTTCTTCCCTGGCCTGCGCCGCGGCCGCCGCGCAGACGCCCGGGCTCGTCCCGCTCGACGATCTGGGGAGCGGCACGTACCAGGGCTTCGAGGGCGGCCTCTACCCCGGCGGTGTCAACGTGCCGCCGCTCGCGCACCTGGACCGGGCGATGCAGCTCGCCGCCGCGATCGAGCCGCTCGATGCCGCGGGCGATCCCGACCCCGACGGGGCGATCGTGCTCGTCGCGATCGGGATGTCGAACACGAACCAGGAGTTCGCCGTCTTCGAGCGGCAGGAAGACGCCGGCGTCGAGCGCAACGCGCGCGTGGTGCTGCTCGACGGGGCGGTCGGCGGCCAGGATGCGGTGACGCTCGCGAACCCGAACGCGCCGTACTGGACGACCGTCGCGAGCCGGCTCGCCGCGATGGACCTCGCGCCCGAGCAGGTGCAGGTCGCTTGGCTCAAGGAGGCCGTGCAGGGCGGCGTGCCGCCGTTTCCCACCGACGCGCTCGAGCTGCGCGGCTGGCTCGAGGCGATCGTGCAGATCCTGCACGACCGCTTCCCGAACCTGCGGCTGTGCTACCTGTCGAGCCGGATCTACGGCGGCTACAACGCGTCGGGAGAGCCCAAGGCCTACGACACCGGGTTTGCCGTCAAGTGGCTCATCGAAGATCAGATCGACGGCGATCCCGCGCTGAACGACGGTCGCCTTCCGGGGCCGGTCGAGGCTCCGCTCCTGCTGTGGGGGCCGTACCTGTGGGCCAACGGCCCGACGCCGCGCTCGGACGGGCTGGTCTGGCTGGCGGGAGACCTGGAGTCGGACGGCACGCATCCCGCTCCCTCGGGCGAGCGGAAGGTGGCGGACCTGCTGTCGGGGTTCTTCGATGCCGAGGTCACGGCCGCGGCGTGGTGGTCGCGGCGGAGCGATGCGGCGCTCGTGCCCGTCGCAGCCGACAAGGACGCGCACGTCGATGCCTCGCATCCCGCGACGAACTTCGGCAGCGCCTCGGCGCTCGCCGTGCAAGGCGGCGCGATGCCGAAGAATACCTACCTCGGTTTCTCGCTTCCCTCCCTCGGAGCCGCGGTTCTGGGTGCGAAGCTCAGCCTGCGGATCCCGACGAACACCGTCGGGGGCGGGACGGTCTCCATCGTCGCGGACAGCTCGTGGACCGAGGCGGGGATCACCTGGCAGAACGCCCCGCCTCTCGGCGGCACGGTCGAGAGCGTTCCGCCATCGAGCCGCGACGGCACGATCGCGGCGGGTGTCGCCGTGGAGGTGAATGCCGACGCCGACGGCGTGCTTTCGATCGGTCTGGCGACTCCGGCGACCGGCGCGGGCGGCTACCACAGCCGCGAGGCGGGTCAGCCGCCGCGGTTGATCCTGACGGTGTCGTGCGCGGGCGGAGGGCCGCCGGGAATCGCGGATGAGGACGGGGACGGGGTGAAGGACGTCTGCGACTGCGAGCCGCTCGACGGATCGACGCTCGTCGCGCCGCCCGAGGTCGCGAACCTGCGCTGGATCGGCCCGGCGGACCTCGCGTGGGACCCGGTCGCGGCGATCTCGGGAAGCTCGACCGTCTACGACGTGATGTCGGGCGACCTCGCCGGTGTCGGCTCGCTGTGGCCCGCGAGCGGGGACCTGTGCATCGCCGACGACCTCGGCGCTCAGCAGGCGACGGACACGACGCCGCTGCCCCTTCCCGGAGCCGGGGTCTACTTTCTCGTGCGCGCGCAGAACCCGTGCGGCGCGGGGCGCTGGGAGACGGCGTCCGACGGGCGCGACCGGCTGGCCTCGGTCTGTTTCTGACCCCGGGCGCGAAGCAGCTACCGGAAGCGGGCATCTATTTGATCTCCTGGGCCTATTCCATGCCTGCGTGGTGGAACGTCGCCAGGCCACTCGCCATGGGTGTCGGAGACAGCTTCCTTCTCTCCGCGGCGATCTTGCTCTACTCCTGGATCAAGGATTCAAACTGAGGCGCTACCCCGGGCGGACGTCGGTCGGTACGGGCTAACTTCGCTGACTGACGACCCATCGGTCCGCTGGCCAGCGCGGTTGAGCTAGAATCCCCGAGATCCCCGCGAGGTCCCCCGTGCAACCGAAGGGAACGGATCCGTCCCAGATCCTGCAGGTCGGCTTCGGCTTCTGGGCCTCGAAGGTCCTGCTGACCGCGGTCGAGCTGGACGTCTTTACGACCCTCGCCGAGCGGCCGATGACCGGCAAGGAGCTGGGCGACCGCCTGGGGCTCCACCCCCGCGGGATCCAGGACTTCTTCGACGCGCTGGTCGCGCTGCGCTTTCTCGAGCGCGACGGCAACGGGCCGGAGGCACGCTACCGCAACACCGAGAACTCCGCCGCCTATCTCGACAGCAACCGCCCGAGCTACATCGGCGGGATCCTGGTGATGCTCAACGAGCGGCTCTACCGCTACTGGGACGACCTCGGCGAGGCGCTGCGCACCGGCCGGCCGCAGAACGAGGTCAAGCACAGCCAGAAGCCGCTGTTCGAGGAGCTGTACCGCGACCTGCCGCGGCTCGAGCAGTTCATGGGCGCGATGACCGGGCTGTCGCTGACGAACTTCAGAACCTTCGCGGAGCGCTACGACTTCTCGCGCTACAAGACCCTGTGCGACGTCGGCGGGGCGACCGGGCAGCTCTCGATCCTGGTCGCGCAGCGGCACCCGCACATGCGCTGCATCTCCTTCGACCTGCCCGTGGTCGAGCCGATCGCGACGAAGACGATCGCCGCGGCCGGGCTCCAGGATCGCGTCAAGACCGCGGCCGGCGACTTCTTCGCGGATCCGCTGCCGGCCGCGGACGTGATCACGATGGGCATGATCCTCCACGACTGGAACCTCGAGAAGAAGCAGCGGCTGATCGCCGCGGCTTACCGGGCGCTGCCGCCGGGCGGGGCGTTCGTCGCGATCGAGAACCTGATCGACGACGAGCGGCGGGAGAACGCGTTCGGGCTGCTGATGTCGCTGAACATGCTGATCGAGTTCGGGGACGCGTTCGATTTCACGGGCGCCGACTTCCGGCGGTGGTGCGGCGAGGCCGGCTTCAAGCGCTTCGACGTGATGCACCTGGCCGGGCCGTGCAGCGCGGCGATCGCCTACAAGTAAGCGGCGGAACGCTTCACTCGCTCCGCGTGCCCTCGACCGCGATGTCCACGGTGGGCGCGCCCGTCGCAGGGGTCGTGCGCATCTCGACGGTGAAGCGGTCCTGCTCGGCGGCTTTCAGGACCCATTCCACGTTCTTCGTCCCGCCCGTGCGGTGGTCGGGGTTCGTCGTCGCGTAGGCGATCGTCGTGCCGCCGTCCGTGCACCTGCCCTCCATCGGCTCGATGCCGTTCTCGAGCGTGTCGATCCAGGTCGAGACGTGCAGCGCCTTCCGGTCGTCGTAGCCGTGGAGCCCCATCCACCCGAACGCGAAGTCGCCGATCCGGACGCGCGTCTCCTCGAGCAGGAAGCGGCCGCCCATCACCGGGCGGAACTCCGTCTCGCCCGTGCCGCGGTCGCCGCCCAGCGTGACCGCGAGCTTCCACTTGCCGGCGAGCCGGCCGATTGCGGCGTGGTGCTCGCCGGGGCCGGCCGGCTCCCAGTCCTGCTCCTGGCCGCGGGCGGGCTGGGTCACGACGAGCAACGAGGCGCCGAGGGCGAGGGACGGGAGCAGCGCGTGCTTCATGGCCGGGCCTCCTCTTGCGTGAGGAAACAGCCCCGAAGATACACGCTCCCCGGGCGCCGGAGCCGGCGACGCCCGCGGGCGCGCCGGGCTCGTGCCCGGGTGCTACCGTCCCTGCTTCTCGTCGAACAGCGCGTCGTACTCCCCGTAGCCCTCCTTCTCGAGGTCGGCCCGGGGGACGAACCGCAGCGACGCGCTGTTGATGCAGTAGCGCATGCCCGTCGGCGCGGGGCCGTCGGGGAAGAGATGACCGAGGTGGCTGTCGCCGCGCTTGCTGCGGACCTCGGTGCGGCGCATGAGGTGCGAGCCGTCCTCGCGCTCGATCACGTTCTCGTCCTCGAGCGGGCGGGTGAAGCTGGGCCAGCCCGTGCCGGAGTCGAACTTGTCGCGCGAGCTGAACAGCGGCTCGCCGCTGACCACGTCGACGTAGATCCCCTCGCGGTGGTCGTCCCAGAACTCGTTCGAGAACGCGCGCTCGGTGCCGTTTTCCTGGGTGACGTGGTACTGCACCGGCGTCAGCTTCTTCTTGAGGTCTTCGGCGCTCGGTTTCACGTAGCCCTCCTCGAGCCGGCTCGACGGCTCCGCGCGCGGCGCGAGCGCGCCGGGGCGGGAGCCCCACACGCGCTCGAGGAACCCCTCGCGCCCCGAGCCGCGGCGGTAAGCCTTGTAGTGGTCCGGCTTCTTCTTGTAGTAGTCCTGGTGGTATTCCTCCGCCGGGTAGAACCTCCCGGCGGGGACGACCTCGGTCACGATCGGCCGGTCGAACGTCCCGTTCTTCCCCAGCTCGAGCTTCGACTCCTCGGCGAGCCGCCGCTGCTCGCCGTCGTGGTAGAAGATCGCCGTGCGGTACTGCGTGCCGCGGTCGGCGAACTGCCCGCCCGCGTCCGTCGGGTCGATCAGCCGCCAGAAGACGTCGAGCAGCTTCCAGTAGCCGACGCGCGACGGATCGTAGCGCACCTCGACCGCCTCGGCGTGGCCGGTCCGGCCCGCCGAGACCTCGTCGTACGACGGATCCGAGACCTCGCCTCCGATGTAGCCGGACACCACGCTCGAGACGCCGTCGAGCTTCTCGAACGCCGGCTCCATGCACCAGAAGCAGCCGCCGGCGAAGGTGGCGACCGCCGTGCCCTCGGGCGCGGGGCGGGGCGGGGCGGTCCCGCTCTCGCGGGGCTCCGCGGCCTGCGCGGTCGACCCTCCGCCGGGATCCGCGGTCGAGCCGGAACAGGCGACCGCGGCGCAGATCGCGAGCAGGGCGGCGACGTGCGCGACCCGCCTTCCGGCCACAATCGAGCCTCTCGGAAGCACCACCCGACTCCGCTCCTGATCCGGCCCACCGAGCGTCCGGACCTTGGATACCGGCGACGCCAAGAGCTTACAGCCTGCCGCCGCGGCGGGCACGGCGACTGCACTCGACCGGAGATGAAGCCATGTCTCGATCAGCGCATGGCTCGACGGACCAGCGTCTCCTCGAGGTCGCGCCGCCCGTCCAGCACCCCGACGATCCGCACCTCGGCCTCGACGATTCGAAAGAGCACGCGATAGGGCGACACGATCAGCTCTCGGTATTCCGTCACCCCGACCGATCGCAGCTCGGGCACGATCCGGCAGCGGGCAGGATGGGTCGCAAGCGCTCCGGCTCGCTTCCTTAGCTTGAGGTACGCCTTGACGGCCGCATCCGTTCCGTCCTGGGCCGCAATGTAGTCGATGATCTCGTCGAGGTCTCGAAAGGCGACGGGCGCCCAGCGGATCCTGTGAGCCTTAGCCACGCTCGAGGTCTTCGAGCTTGCGCTGGATGCGTGCCAGCACCTCGTCGTGGCTGATCCCACGGCCCTCGCCCAGCTCCTGATCGCCCTTGGCCAGGATCTTGAGCAAGGTCAGCGCCTCGCGCTGGCGCTGGAAGCTCTCGACATCCTGCAACACGGCGGTGGGCTTCCCGTTCTGGGTGATGATGATCGGCTGCCCCGTCTGCCGAGCCAGGCGGATGAGTTCCGCGCTGCGGGTCTTCAGGACGGTGACGGGCTCGATTCCTTCGGCGTAGTTCATCCGGGGCGCTCCTCGCGTGCCCCCAAATATAGCCCTGAATTCGGTACCACGCAACCCGCTCGATCGGCTTCAGCGAGCGGTCCTGCGCAGCGCGGCGGCGTGGTCGAGGATCTCGGGATCCCGCACGCCCACGGCCAGCGCGGCCGCGATCGCGCGCCTCGCTTCTGCGGTCCGACCCAGCGCGTGGAGCGTCCAGCCGTAGGCGTCGAGCGTGTAGACGTCGCGCCGGCGGGCGCGCTCGCGCTCCGCGATCGGCAGCGCGGCCTCCGGCCGGCCCGCGTGGTCCACGTAGTAGCGGATCAGCTCCCGGTTCGCGTTGTCCCAGCCCTCGGACTCCGCCAGCGCCTCCCGCTCGAAGCGCTCGAACGACGCGCGCGCCTCGTTGCGGCGCCCGGCTCTCTCGAGCGCGGCGGCGAGGTCGAACAGGCACTCGGGATGCGGGGCCGCACGGTAACGCGCGCGGTACAGATCGACGGCCGCGGCGTGTTCGCCCTGGACGGTCCGCACCCGGGCCAGCCCCGCGAGCGCGTAGTGGTAGCCGGGAAACGTCGCGAGCGCCGCCTCGAGCGCGGCCGAGGCCGCCGCCACCTCGCCGCGCGCAAGCTGCAGGTGGCCGATCTGCGTCAGCACCCAGGCCCGATCCTCGGTCTCCCGCGCCGGCACGCTCCGGTGTGCCTGCTGCATGAGATCGAGCGCTCCGTCGATGTCGCCGAACAGCTCCCGCAGGTAGGCGGCGCGCGTCAACGCCGCGACGCTTCCGGGAGCGAGGTCGAGCAGGCGCTGGGCCGCCCGCTCCGCCGCGCCGTAGTGGCCCAGCTCGACGTGGGCGTCGACGAGCGATCCGAGGACCAGCGCGTCGTCCGGCCACTCTTGCGCCAGGGCGAGCGCCTCGTCGAGCGCCCGCGTGAACTCGTGCTGGCCGAGCAGGACCCACACTCTCGCGCGCCGCGCCACGGGATTGGCCGGGGACAGAGCGAGCGCTTGCTCGACCGCGCGGAGCCCGCGCTCGTAGTCCTGGGGGTCGTGCCTCTCGCGCGCGCGTCGTGCGAACGCCATCGCGAGATCGGCATGGGCGAGAGCGTCGTCGGGCCGCTCGGCCACCGAGCGCTCGGCGGCCGCGACGAGGTACTCGGCCGGCGTCGTGGCGCGTGGCGTCGCGGCGCGTGGCGTCGCGGCCGACGCACCCGGAGTCGTGATCGGCGCTCCATGAACCACCGTAACGCCCGGCGCCGTGGCCGGTGCGCCGTGAATTGCAGCCGGCGCGTCCTGCCCCGTGGTCGGTGCGCCACAAGTCGCGGCCGGAGCGCCCTGCGGCGTGGCCGATGCCTCATGAGTCGCGGCCGCGGCGCCCTGCGCCATGGTCGGTGCACCGTCAGTCGCGAACGGCGCGTCCTGCCCCGTGGTCGGTGCGCCATGAGTCGCGGCCGGGGCGTCCTGCGCCGTGTTCGGCGCGCCGTGGGTCGCGCCCGAAGCGCCCTGCGCCGTGGCCGGCGAACCCGGAACGAGGAGCGACGCCGTCCAGACCGCGAGGAGCATGAAGATCGACCGTCTCATGACTCCCTCCGGAAGGCGGACAGGCCGGCCCGCGGCGGCTCGCCCGAGGGGAAGGTGGGCGGCCGCCGCGGACCGTGGGGCGTCAGTCGATCGGACCGCCGCCGGGCTCGCCGGGGTCGACGTGCCGGCGGTTCCGCCCGTCGGGCGCCATGCCGACGTAGGGAAAGCCGGCGGTGTAGGCCGCGTCGTTGACGTTCACTCCGTCGCCCAGCCTGTCGTTGACGCCCGGCGTGAAGCCGTCGAACGGTGCGGCGAGCACGCCGCCGACGCCGACGCGCAGCACGATGTCGACGACGTCGTCGGCCACGCGCCGGCCGTTGGGATAGCCGGCCGGGTCGCCGCCGATCAGGCCGAGCCGGCTCGCCATCGCGGGCGGCGTCGCCGGAACGCCGGTGTTGAGCCGGAGCAGATCGGCGATCGGACCCGGCGGGGTCCCCGCCGCGGCGATCGGCGGCCGGTACGTCACGAGCGGGAGCAGGTCGGTGCGAGGCGCGTCCGGCACGGCCAGGGCCCCGCCGTACAGCGCCTCGACGATGTGGACGATCGGCGGATCGAGGAAGAACGACGCGAACTGCTTGTCCTTGTGCGGCGGCTCCATGCTGAACAGGTCCTTCTTGCCGATGCCGATGATCAGCTCGTTGATCAGCGGGTTGCCCATGCGCTGCACCTGCCTCCACGGACCGGTGGTCCGGATCGGCTTGCTCGGCTGGCGGAGCGTCAGCGCACGGCGCGACGTGGTGCCCCACACGCCGATCGTCGCGGCACGCGAGGCGGGTCCCTCGATCCGACCGGTGCTCGTCAAGAGTTCGATCGGCACCTCGACGGCGATCGCGTTCACGGCGTAGCCCGAGACGGTGTCGCTCGCGAAGTTCGCCTGCGCCGCGTCCTCGGCCGGCGTGAGGACGCCCGGAACGCCGCTCGCGAGCTGCCGGAAGTTCGCGGTGTCGAACGCCGCTCCGAGGTCGATCCAGAACGGGTCGTCGACCGTTCCGGCGAAGACCCTGATCCCCTGGCTCAGCTCGTAGATCCCGGACTCGAACAGGCTCGCGTAGTCCATCGTGCGCGGACCCGCATTGCCGGGCACGACGTACAGCGGCCGGCCCGACGGGTTCACCGAGTCGTCGTCCTCGTCGTCGTCCTCGCCTTCCCGCACCAGCGCGACGTCGTAGTTCTGCCGCAGGTTCAGACCGGCGTCCTCGAACTCGTCGATCCGCGGGGGCACGACGAGCCCGCCGCCGTTCGGGTCGGACGCCCCGCCGCTGCCGACGCCGGCCACGGCCGTGTAGACCGCGGGCAGCCGCAGCTCGGTCGCGAAGCGGAACTGGAACGCGACGTCCGCCCGGGCGTCGTGGTCGTTGTCCACGTGGATCGCGTAGAGGATCTCGGGATCGAACGGGAACAGGGTCGGCCCGTTCGCCGGCTCGAGCAGCGGATCGACGCACAGGATCAGCGTGACCCGCTCCGGGGTCTCCCCGGGCACCTGGTCCTCGGTGTAGCTGACGAAGGCGTAGACGTCGGTGATGTCCGCCTTGTGGTCGAGGGCCGTGAGCGGCGCCTCGCGATGGTTCGCAGCGCGGGCGGCGGTCGAGAGCGCGAGCAGGGCGAAGAGCGCGATCGGCGGCCGGGAAGGTCCGGTTCGATTCATCGGAGTGATCTCCATGCGAAAGGGGCCGACGAGGCCGGTTCTCCGTTCGATCGTTCGCGGGATGTACGGAGACGCCAGGCGGACCGGATGAGGGGGGACGCGGGACCGCGGCGGATCGAGTCCCGAGTGTGGATCGCGGCGGGTCGGCTCCGGGAGCAGTCCGAGTGCAGCGCGGCAAAGGATCGCGACTCCGGAGAAGGGCGGCAGTGGGACCGAGCTTGAGTGCGGGGAGCCGCGGATCGGCTCCGGGAGCAGTCGGCGTGCAGCGCGGCAAAGGCGCGACTCCGGGGGAGGGCAGCGGGATCGAGCCCGAGTCCCGAGTGCGGGGAGCGGCGGATCGACCAGGGCGGGCGGCGCCGGATCGGGTCCGAGCGGGGCGGGTCGACTCCGGGGGGGCGAGCCCGCCGCGGGAACCCGTCAGGATTCGCGCACCTGCCCGAGCAGCCGCATCGCCCCCGTCGGCTGGGGCGAGCCCCCGGCCGGCTCGTCCGTGACCGCCGCGGCGGCGACCTCGGCCAGCTCGAACGGCGCGAGGCCGTCGAGCGTCGCGACCTCGTCACCGGGGCGCACGTCGAACGTCCCGGCCGAGACCTTGCGGCCGTCGCCCGTCACGAACCAGAGCTGGTAGGTCTTCTCCGGCCCCGGCGGCTCGAGCCCCGCGGCGTGCAGCTCCCAGCGCCCCGAGCCCTTCTCCCAGAACAAGCGCCCCGCGGCGGCCGGGGAGGCGTCCGTGCCCGCGAGAGAGAAGATGCTCGTGTCCGGCGACCGGTACGACGCGAGGAGGTGCGTCTGGTCGTCGATGCGCGACTGCAGGCTGCGGATCTCCGCCTCGCGGGCCGCGACGATCCCCCGGGCCTCCTCGAGCATCGTCCACAGGCGGGCGATCTCGTCCCGCAGCCCGCGGGATTCGAGCGCGGCCTGGCGCCACGCGACGCCGGCGACCGCGGCCGCGAGCGCGAGCACCGCCGCGGCGGCCAGCCAGCGGCGCGACCGCGCTCGCTCCGGCGCCGCGCCAAGGGAAGGACGTCCGCGTTCCGGCCCCCGCTCCGCCGGCTGCGGTGCGCCGGTGGCGCGCCGGACGAGCCGCTCGCGCAAGCCCGCCGGCGGAGCCACGGGCGCCAGCGCCAGCGGCAGGTGCGCGAGCACGGCCTCGGCCTCGGACCGCGCGCCCGCACAGCGCGGGCACCCGCCGTCCACGTGCTGCAGGAGCGCGCGCTGCTCGTCGGCGTCGAGCGCCCCCGCCGCAAGCAGCAACCACAGGTCTCGCCGTTCGTCGCAGGTCATGACGGACTCGGGCCCTCGTGGAGGGTACGGAGCGAATCGCGCAGCCGGACCAGCCCGCTGCGGATCCGGCTCTTGATCGTTCCCAGCGGCTCGCGCAGCTCGTCCGAGATCTCGGCGTGGCTGAGACCGGAGTAGAAGGACAGCTCGATCGCCTGCCGCTGGTCGGGCGTCAGCTCGCCGAGCGCGCGCTGGACGAGTCTGCGGCGCTCGCCGAAGACGGCCTCGTCGAGCGGGGAGCCGGCCTCGGCCGGGGGATCGGCGGCGGTCGCCTCGCGCATCGCGCGGCTCCTTCTCGACCGCAGCCGGTCGACCGCGCGGCTGCGGGCGAGCGTGCCGAGGTAGGCCAGCAGGTTGCCGCGCCCCGGGTCGTAGCGCCCGGGGCGGCTCCACAGCTCCCAGAAGACGTCGGCCAGCACTTCTTCGGCGTCCGCGCGGCTGCCCAGGATCCGCACGCACAGCGCGAACACGACGCTCGAGTAGCGGTCGTAGAGCGAGCCGAGCGCGGCCGCATCGCCCGCGGCCAGCGCGCCCAGCAGCTCGCCGTCCCCCGCCTGTCCCCGGCGGGGTGCTCCCTGGCCCAACCCAGACTCCGCTCCGCCCGACGCGGTCCCGTGAGGAACTACGAAGCCGAGCATGCGGGCGGATCACCCCCGGACGCTTCGCCCCAGCGCTGTCGGCGCCCGCGGGCCAACTGTATCTCAGCCTCGGTTCGGCGTCCCGGGTGGAGTCACGGAGTCGTCGACGATCGCGAGCCGCGATGACCGTGTCGGTGCGACCAGCTTGACGTCCTCCCGAGCGGGGCGGCGTGGCGAGCCCACGGTCCCGGCGTGATGCGATCGGCCCCGCCGCTACTCCGAGGGGCGCTCGGCCGCCATCATGCGCTCGATCTCGTCGGCCGAGCGCGGCAGCTCCGCCGTGAGCAGCTCCGAGCCCTTCGCGGTGACCAGCACCTCGTCCTCGATGCGCACGCCGAGCGCCTCTTCCGGGATGTAGACCCCGGGCTCGACCGTGATCACCATGCCCTCGGCGAGCGGCTCGCGGCGCAGCCCGGCATCGTGGACGTCGAGGCCGACGTAATGGCCGAGCCCGTGGATGAAGTAGTCGCCGAAGCCCGCCGCGCGCAGGATCCGCTCGGCCTCGGCGTGCAGGTCTTCCATGTAGACTCCCGGCCGCACCATCCGGATGCACGCTTCCTGCGTGCGCAGAACCGCGTCGTACACCTCGCGCTGCCGCGCCGTGAACGTGCCGTCCGCCGGATAGGTACGCGTGACGTCCGCGGCGTAACGGCCGTAGTCGGCGCCGATGTCGACGACGACGAGCGCCCCCGGCTCGATCGTCTCGTCGTGATCGGGATAGTGCAGGATCGTGCTGTTGTCCCCGGCGCCCACGATCGACCCGAACGCGGGGCGCACCGCCCCGGCCTTCTTGAACTCCGTCGCGATCACGGACTCGATCCAGTTCTCCTCGACGCCGGGGCGGATCGTGCGCGCCGCGGCACGGTGGGCGGCGAGGGTGGCGTCGATCGCCACGCGCATCCGCTCCAGCTCGCGCGGCTCCTTGACCGCACGCAGCGCCGGCAGCAGGCGCATCTGGTTCTTGACCGTCAGGCCGGGGATGCGGGCTTGCAGCTTGGCGTACAGCTCCTGCTCCGGCGGCAGCGGGCTGTCCGGCCCGGACGGACGGTTGACGACGTGCAGGGTGTCGCCGGCCTGGACGAGCCCGGCCAGCTCTCCGCCGAGCGAGCCCGAGCGCCGCACCCGGTCGAAGCCGGTCCGTTCGCGCAGCGCGTGGCCGAGCGGCTCGCGCTCGCCGGTCCAGCGCTCGGCTTCGGGGTCGCGCGGGGCGAGGTACAGGCGGTGCCGGTGGAGCCGCTCGGCGGGCGCGAGCACCAGCACCGCGCCGGCCTCGTCGATGCCGGTCAGGTAGTGGAAGTCGCTGTCCTGGCGGTAGCCGTCCCGGTCCTCCTCGCCCCGGGCGTGGAGCACGGCGATCCCGCCTCCCAGCTCCTTCATGACCCGCTCGCGGCGCTCGCGGTAGACCTCGGCCGGAAACGGCCCCGGCGGCGGCTGGGCCGGGGGATCGGCCGAAGCGAGCAGGGTCGCGGCCAGCGCGACCCCGAGGACGACCGTGGCGGCTCCGGCTCGCGCGCGCGTCATGCGGGAGGAAGGCTACGCCGGGCGTCGTGGGCGGTCAATCGGCCGCGAAACTTGGTACGGGGCTGACTCCACTCTCGGCCCGGTACCCGAAACTTGCCCCGCGCGCCCGCCGCCTCATATTGGACCGGGGGCACCATGCGAGAAACCGCCACGATCGCCGACCGCTACGAGATCAAGCAGGAAATCGGACGCGGCTCGGCCGGTATCGTCCATCTCGCTCGCGACCCCACGACGCAGCGCGAGGTGGCGATCAAGACCATCCTCTGGCCGAACGGCGTCACGGACTCCGAGCGCGAGGCGTTCCGGCAGCGGTTCCTGAGCGGGATGCACGGGACCTCGCGCGTGTCGCATCCGGGAATCGTCTGCGTCCACGAGTACGGCGCGCCCGATGGCGAATCGCCGTTCATCGTCATGGAGTACGTGAAGGGTCCGACCCTGCACGAGCTGATCTGCAAGGAAGGGCTGAAGGCGGAGTGGGTGCTCTCCACGGCGGACACGCTCGCCGCCGCCGTGCGCGCGGCGCGCCACGCCGGCCTGGTGCATCCCGGCCTCAAGCCGTCGAGCGTCCTGGTGCGCGAGGCGGACGGCGAGGTCAAGATCGGCGACTACGGCCTCCCGCGGTTCGACGCGCCCGACGCCGGCGCCGCGAGCGGCACGCACGGGAGCCAGGCCTACCTCTCGCCGGAGAGCGCCACGGGGCGCGCGACGGACGTCCGCTCCGACCTGTTCTCGGTCTCGGTGATGCTCTACGAGATGCTGTGCGGCATGCGGCCGTTCCGCGGCAACGACGCGGAGGCGCTGCGCCGGTCGATCCTCGAGGATCCGGTGCCGTCGGCGACGAAGCTCGCGACCGACCTCTGCCCCGCCTTCGACGCGTTCTTCGCCCGCGCCCTGGCCCGCGACCCGGCCGAGCGGTTCGCGAACGCCGAGGGCTTCCGCGAGGCGCTCGAGCGCCTGCGCGAGGAGCAGCGGAGCTTCTGGGCCGCGACGCCCGCGGTGTCGTCCACGGAGCGCGACTCCTGGCCCGGCGCGATCCCGCTTTCCGACCCCACGGTCGACGCCGGCCCCGCCGCAGCGCCTTCGACTTCCACGGTCGCGGCTGCACCCGCTGCGACGCAAGCGTCCGCCCCGCAGCCCGCTGCGCGAAGCGCTACGCCTTCCACGGCCAGCAGCGCGAGCCGCTCGGCCGGGACCGCTCCATCGAGCGGCACGGCGCCCGCGGCCGGCTCGCCGACCCGATCGGCCTCCGGCGCGACGCGTCAGTCCCGGGCGGACGGTGGTGTGGCCGGACGCGCGCCGGCTCCGGGCGTCGCACCCACGGAGAAGAAGCCCGACGGACCGCCCGCGCGCGGGCCGGCGGACGTCCGCCGATTCCCGGCCGGAGCGGGCGACGCGCCGAGCCCGAGCACGCGGCGTGCGGCCAACTTGCTCTGGGTCTGGGGCGGCGTCGCCGCGGTGGTCCTGTTCCTGGGCGCGGTCTGGGCGGCGTGGAGCCTGCGCGAGGACGGTTCGGCCGGCACGTCGGCAACCGCTTCCTCGGCGCCGGCCTCGCGACCCGCCGCAGCGGCCCGGGAAGCGGACGGAGCGAGCGAGGAGGAAAAGTCGCTCACGACGTCGTCCCCGCCGCAGCCCGGCGACCGGCTCGTCGTCTCCGGGCCGAGCGGGTCGGGGACGGGCGCAACGGGCGCAGCGAGCCCGCCGGCGGCGTCAGGTTCGACCGCGAAGCCCCCGGCCGGACCGAGCAAATCCACATCGAAGCCGGAAAGGGCTCCGAAGAAGACGCCCGCGGCGGGCGCGGCCGCTCCGGCGGAGGAGCAATCGAGCGCCGCCGCGGCGATCGATCCGGCCCCCGCGGTGATCGACCCGCCCGTCGAGGTCGCCCCGCCGGCAGCGGCCGCGGTCGCGACCGCCCACCTCGCCCTCGTCGTGAAGAGCAGCTTCAAGGAAGCCGCGCTGACGCTGTTCGTCGACGGCGAGGAGGTCTACGGCGCGGCGCTTTCGACCGACGCTCGCGGGTTCACCCGGGTCTACAAGAAGGTGCTGGGCAAGGTCCGCGAGAACCTGGAAGCGGGGGTCAAGATCGCGCCCGGCCAGCACACGATCACGGCGCGGGTCCACAACTCGGCGAAGGATCGCACCCACGAGGCGAGCGTCGAGGTCGACCTGGAGCCGGGGGCGCAGCGCACGCTGCACGTCACCGCCGGGCGCTCGCTCGGGCGCAACCTCGAGCTGAAGCTCGACTGACCGCGCCGCGGCCGGCTAGTTCGACGCCGAGGTCAGGCCCTCGTAGCGGGTGTCGAACGAGAGCCGGCGCCGGTCGGTGACGACGACGATCCGCACGTCGCCGTCGGGCTCGAGCTGGCAATCGACCGCGTGGGTCTTGCCGTTGAACTCGCTCGAGGCGGTCCCCGTCGCGTGGCCCCCCGAGGCCGAGAGCGAGGTCAGCGGAGCGCCGAGCTTCAGCCGCAGGACGCCCCGGTCGTCCTCCCAGGGCGCGAGCGGGACGCGGATGCGGTAGGTGCCCGTCAGGTCCGTCCCCGAGACCGCGAGGTCCGACGCCAAGAGGTGGACGCTCGCGAGCCCGACCCGCGTGCGCGCGGGCTTCAGCCGGATCCACGACACCGTCGAGGCTCCGACCGCGGAGAGACCGACGGAAGCCGCCAGACACAAACCCAGCAAGCGCGCCGGCCGGAACCGGCGCCCGGGCGCCGTGGTCGTCTGGGATCGGCTCGTCATCGGTTCACGGAACCCGGCGCCGGAGAGTATGCGTCGACGTCCGGCACCGTGCAACTTCGATTCCACGTCCCGCCGCCGGTTTCGCGCTCGACCGCCGCCCGTTGCCCGCGGTTGCGGGAACGCCAACGCCGTGCCGATGGCATCCCGCCCTCGCTCGGCGCCGGCCGACCGCGCGAACGCCGCCGGCATGCCATGGGACCCCGCGTGCGGCTCGGTCCGGTGCCGCCTCCGGCGCTCCCGGAACGCGTCGACCGGGGCGGTCGCGGAGGACGGATCGCGCGGCCCGGTCGACCTGCTACGCTACTCGGCCGATGGGGTCGGGCTGGTTTGCGGTCGGAGCCGTGGCGGGAGCCCTCGGTGTCGCGCTCGGGGCATTCGGCGCGCACGGCTTGAAGGCGAGAGTCGGCGCCGAGATGCTCGCGGTGTTCGAGACCGGGGTGCGCTACCACCTGGTCCACGCGCTGGCGCTCCTGGCGGTGGGCCTGGCCGCGGAGCGCTGGCCCGGGCCGTGGACCGCCGCGTCGGGCTGGCTGTTCGTGGCCGGGGTGGTCGTGTTCTCCGGCAGCCTCTACGCCATGACCCTCGGCGGGGCCCGCTGGCTCGGCGCGATCACGCCGCTCGGCGGCCTGTCCTTCATCCTCGGCTGGCTGTGCCTGGCGATCGCCGCGTGGCGCGGACGCTAGGGCCGGCCGGCACCGCCGCTGGATCCGGGGAATTGTCGACGGATCTCCGACCGGGGACACGGGTTCGTCGCACCCGGCTCGGGTGCCGGCGCGAAGCATGAGACTGATCGACCTCACCGTCGAGTTCAAGAAGCTCGTCCGCGGCTGCCGCGGCACGATCGAGTTCAAGGCCCGCTTCTGGTCCTGGCTCGACGCCCAGCGGCGGGAGGGGCCGCTCCGGCCGCTGCTGCGCGACATGGAGCGCCACTGGTCGGCGGTCTGCACGGCGTTCTCGCTGAGCGAGGCCCGCGACCTGCTGCGGCAGCTCACGCCGGGCAGCTACGCCGAGCGCGTGGAGCGGATCGAGCGCCGCTTCCGCCGGGTCGCCGGCGACCTCCCCGACGTCGAGGTCCTGCTGCTCGCCGGCCTCGCGCGCCCCGAGGGCTACAGCCGCTTCGACCGCGGGCGGAACACGATCTACCTCGGGCTCGACCATCCCACGGCGCTCGCCCACCGCGACCACCTGGAGCTGATCCTGTCGCACGAGCTGTGCCACGCCGTGCGCGATCCCCACCCCGCCGTCGTCAACGACTACGGCGGCAAGCCGGGGATGAGCCACGACGACTTCGTGGCGCGCCACCCGTTCCGCGAGCACCTCGTCTCGGAGTCGCTCGCCACGGCGATCTCCGAGGTCGCCTACCCCGGCCTGCCCGACCGGCGCTACGTCTACTTCGACGAGGAGGCGACGCGCTGGTGCGACGAGCATCGGCGCGAGATCGCCGAGCGCGTGCTGCTGGCGCTGGAGCGCGAGGAGCCGTACTACGTCTTCTACTCCGAGGGCGTGGTCGGCAGCGACTCGCCCGACTGCTGCGACTACTGGTTCGGCCTGCACCTCGGCCGGCACGCGCTCGCCGCGGCACCGGCCGCGGAGCTGCTGCGGATGCCGTCGACCCAGTTCCTCGACCGTTACCTCCACGAGTTCGTCGGGCGCCTGGCCGGCGAGCAGGCGGCGACGGCGATCGCCGGCGTCGCGCCGGACCGCGCCGCGCCGCGGCGCCGTCCGCCGGCGCCCGCCGAGGAGCCGCTCACCGGGGCCAGCCTGCCGGCGAACGTCCGCGCCTTCTACGACGAGCACGCCGCGCTGCTCGCGCGCCGGCCGGCCCTGGCCCGCCGGCTCGAGCTGCAGCTCACCGACATCGTCCGGCGCGAGAACCTGGTCCACGGGGACCGCCCGTGGGACGTCCACGCCTACCCGCTGCTGCTGTCGGCCGACGAGGAGCGCCACCTGCGCTGGGCGACCGACGGGCTGCTGCGGCTGATCGAGTCGGTGATCGAGCGCTACCGCGAGGACGCCGAGGTCCGGGCGTTCTTCGCCTTTCCGCGTCACGTCGAGGAGCTGTGCCGGCTCGAGCCGGGCTACCGCCCGCACGTCATGCTCGGCCGCTTCGATTCGTTCTGGAGCGGGCGGCGCCTGCGGTTTCTCGAGCTGAACGCGAACGGCGCGGCGCTGTGGCGCCTGGCCGAGGTGCTGAGCGAGAGCGCGCTCGCCCTGCCGGGCCTGGCGGCGCTGCTCGAGCGCCACGGCGCGCAGGGCCGCCCGCTGGCGAGCCGCATGCTCGACGGACTGCTGTCGGCGTGGCGGCAGGCCCGCGGCTCGGCGGAGCCGCGGCGGATCGCGATCGTCGACTGGAAGGGGATCCCGACGACTCCCGAGCAGCAGCAGCTCGCCCTCGGCTTCTCGGGGATGGGGGTGCCGACCGCGGTCGTGTCGCCCCAGGAGCTGTCGTTCGACGGCAAGGAGCTGCACGGGCCCGAGGGCCCGATCGACATCGTTTACCGGCGGCTGACGACCGTGGACGTGATGGAGCGCGCGGGGGAGATGGAGCCGCTGCTCGCGGCCGTTCGCGCCGGGGGCGTCGTGACCGTCTCGTCCTTCGGCTCCGACGTCGCGCACTCGAAGCGGCTGTTCGCATTCCTCACGCACGAGCGCTGGCAGCGCGAGCTGTCGCCGGCCGAGCGCGCGCTGATCGACGCCCACGTCCCGTGGACGCGGCTGTTCGTCCCGGGCAAGACGCAGCACGACGGCCGGATGCGCGACCTGCGCGAGCTGGCGCTGGCCGAGCGCGAGCGCTTCGTGCTCAAGCCGGCGGAGGGCTACGAGGGGCGCGGCGTCCTGCCCGGCTGCGAGGCCGAGCCCGGCGAGTGGGAGGCCGAGGTCGAGCGGCGCTTCGGCGGAGCGCACGTGCTGCAGGAGTTCGTCCAGGCGCCGCTGCGGCGGCTGCTGCTGCCGCGGCAGCGCGGCGTCGAGGAGGTCTCCCGCTGGCTGCAGCTCGGCCAGTTCGTCGTCGGCGGGCAGCTCGCCGGCTTCCTGGCGCGGGCCTCGGAGCAGATCGTGCTGACGGCGGACACCGACGAGTCGGTGCTGCCCTGCCTCGTCGTGGCGGGCGGCGAGGACTTCGGGGACGACCAGGACTTCGGTCCGGCCGCCCCGTGAGCCGGCGCGCCACTCGCCCTGCGGCGGGGCGGGCCGACCACCCGGCGCGCCCGCGCGGGGGCGCGCGGAACGGAGCGCCCCGGAGACCGTGACCCGCTTCGCGCCCGGTGCGACCTGGTTGCCGGCACGGGAGGCACGCGGGATCGACTGCCACGGGGACCGTGACCCGCCTCGCGCTCGGTGCGACCTGGTTGCCGGCGCGGGAGGCACGCGGGATCGACCGCCACGGGGACCGTGACCCGCCTCGCGCTCGGTGCGACCTGGTTGCCGGC
>Ga0187892_10005785_pt1 | contig 19067 bp, 14 predicted proteins | sample MA1701073metaG_FD_139345 | JGI IMG/M metagenome (GOLD analysis project Ga0187892, IMG submission 139345) | Bio-ooze microbial communities from a basaltic lava cave in the Kipuka Kanohina Cave System on the Island of Hawaii, USA - MA170107-3 metaG ...
AGACGGCGATTCTGGAGACGCAGCTGCAGGAGGCGCAGCGCCGCCTGGTCACGCAGGAAGCAGCGCTTGCGAATTTCAAGATCGAGACGGCGACGATGCCGCGCGATCAGACGGGCGTTCCGCTTCCGGCGGGACTATCGCAGACGACGGCTTCGATTTTCGGCACGTATTTCCAGCTGAACGTCGACAAGGACCAGATCGAGCGGGATCGGGCCGCGATCAGCGCGGCGCTGCAGCACCACGCGGGCAAGCCGGAGATGGTGCTTGCGCTGCAGATGATCCCGACGGTGGGCCGCTCACCGGAGCTGTCGGCCGCGGTGAAGGAAGCGATCGACACCGAGGCGCGGATCCGTGCGGACCTGATGCTGGTGACGGAGCTGCACCCGACGGTGTTGCCGAAGCTGGCCTATCGCGATTCGCTCTATAACCGGATCATCCCGCGCGCCGTGACATCGCTGTTTGCGCAGCTCGATGTCGTGCAGGCCGATTATGCTGCGCGGATCGGCAACTTTGCGCGTGAGCTGCGGGAGATCCCGCAACGCGAAATCGAGCAGCAGAAGCTGCAGCGGCAGGTGACGATCGCAGAGGACCTGTATCGCGATCTGGAGAGGAGCTGGCAGTCGTCGCGGCTGGCCGAAGTGACAACGGTGCCGGACCTCGAGATTCTCGACTGGCCGCGCACGCCGACGAGTCCGATTGCGGACACGCGCAACATGATGCTGCTCGGCTTCATTGGCGGCGCCCTCGCACTCGGACTGGCGGCGGCGATTCTGCGTGACCGTATGGACCCGCGCGTGCACTACCCGGATCAGGTCAGCGCGGGCATGGGCCTGAACATTCTGGGCGCGGTGCCGGCGCTGAAGGGCGGGCGGCTGGGTCAGGCGGACATGGCGCTGGCGGTCGAGGCGTTCCGCTCGATTCAGCTGAGTCTCACGCACGCCGCGGCGAACGGCGGCGGTCCGCTGATGGTGACGTTCTCGAGCCCGGGCGCGTCGGACGGCAAGTCCTTCATCACATCGAACCTGGCGATAGCCTTCGCGGACATGGGCCACCGCACGCTGGTGATCGATGGGGATGTGCGGCGCGGCTCGATGCACAAGCTGCTCGGCGCCCGGCACAGGCCCGGACTCACCGAGTACCTGACGGGACGCGCTGACCGCTCCCTCATCATCCAGGAGACGCGTTACCCGCTGCTGCATTTCATCGGGTGCGGGTCGCGACAGGAATCCGGGCCGAAGCTGCTCGGATCGCCGACCATGCGGCAGCTCGTGCGCGACCTGCGCGCGGACTACGATGTGATCCTGGTCGACAGTCCGCCGCTCGGCGCGTGTGTCGATCCGATGATCCTGGCGACGCTCACCAAGAACCTGGTGATGGTCGTGCGCGCGGGTGCCACGGACCGTTCGCTGGCTGAATCGAAGCTCGACATGCTGGACCGTCTGCCCGTGCGCGTCGTCGGCGCCGTGCTGAACGATGTCGAGCAGAGCGGGCCGTACCGGTACTACTCCTACGCGACGGGCTACGAGATCATCGACGACGAATCGGCGCCGGCGCTGCCCGGCGAAGACACGGGCGCGGACGCAACGCCCAGGGGATCGGGCGAGGACTGACGCGATCCGAACGGCGCGAAGCGAAACGGCCCGGCGGGTGTTCCCTGCCGGGCCGTCGGTTTTTGCCGGATTCAGTATCAGTCGAACGAGCGAATGCGTTCGCCGGATTCCGTCGACTGGGCCGCGCGCAGCGCGGCAACGGCGCGCACGAAGAGGTCGACCGGCTCCATCTCGCCGACGTTGAGGTCGGAGACGGCGGCGAAGCCGGCCCGCATCTGCGGCATCTCGTGGACCACGCCCTCCGTGTCTTCGGCAGGGCCGGCAAGGTCCGCCAGCCGCTGCGCGAACCGGCGCGCGCCTGGCAGGTCTGTGCCCGGCGCGACGACCACGAACTCGTTCGGACCCAGCCGGCCGAAAACGTCGGACGAGCGGCTGGCCCGGCGGAACGCCTGCGCCAGCGCGCGCGCCCGTTCCGGCGTTGGCACTTCCGCCGACGGTGAATCGATCGAGGTCACGACACACGCCAGGGGCCGGCGATTCCGTGTGGCTTCCGACGCCTCCTCATAAATACGGCGGAGCACGCCGCGCACGTTGTAGAAATCGGTTTCCGGATCGATGAGGCTGCGGTCGCGCGCGTCCTCCTCTTCCATCTTGGCGGCGACGAACGTGTTCGCCTTGAGGATCAGGACCTCGGCGTCCAGCGGATGGCCGAACACATCCCAGGCGCCGGCGCGCAGCGCTTCCATGCGTTTCTGGCGAGAGAGCGATTCGGCGGTAGCGGCAAGGATCGGCGTGGCACGCGTGACGCCGCGGGCGCGGCGAACCGCGTCGAACATCGTCTGCCACAGAACGTCAGGCGGGTCCGCTTCCAGCACGACCAGGTCCGGCCTCGTGGCTTCCAGCCACTCGAGCGTCTCGTGGCCCGCGCGCGCAACTGCGGCATACCCGTTGGACGAGAAGATGCTCTCGAGCGAGCGGACCAGCCACTCGTGCTGGCCCGCAATCGCTACCACGGGCTTTCGCACTACCTTGGGTACGCTTTCCATGAGTCCGGGCCGCGCCTCCTGGATCGATCGACTTGCCTGCCTGGTGCTGCGTCCGAGACGGGGATGCCTCGGGCGATCCGATCGCGACGCGCCGGGCCGAATCGCAGGACTCGTGCTCCGAGTTGACGGCGGAGTGCGGGCACCGGCGCTCCCTGCTCGCGTGCCGCCCATGGCTTTGGCTAACTGGTTGACAAGCAACCGATTGGGAGCAGCGGCAGGGGGCTGCCGCCACTCCGGCCGGCCCGCGTCCTTGCGGACCGTTCGCCTGGCCCCGTTGCGCCGCCGCGACAACGGACGCGGCGCGAAGGGCCACGAATTCCCCTGTGCCGGAACCACAACTCCTTTGTTGCGGCGCGGTTGCGCCCGCACTGGAGCCGGGTCCGGCGCGGCACCGAACTTGTAAAGTCGAACTGCCGCAGTCAATGCAGTTCGTTCAGGATCCCGCGGCACAAGGCCGCGGGAGGAGATCGGAACAATGCTGTGCGACCAGTGTCAAAGCCTCCCCGGAGACGCGTGGCGCACATCTGTTCGGCGGCTGGGCCTGGACCTGGGTGTCGAACAGGTGAGAAACCTGCTCTGCGAACGTTGTGGCGACCTGTTGCCCGCGCGCGATGCGACCGACCGCTTTCTGCGCAGTCTTGCCCGATTGGCCGGGTTCGGCCTGGCGGCGGGCGGATCGCCCATCCTGAAGCGCTGACCAGACCGCGTGGCTGCCGGGCCACGCCGGGCCGGAGACCTGACATGATGACGCCGCGTCGCATCGCCCTGCTAGCGATCCTGCTGTTCCTGGCCGCTCCTGCGACGGGCCGCGCCCAGGACGGCCGCGTGCTGCCCCCGGCCAACACGCAGCTCGATGCCGGCATCTACGCCACGCGCGGCTATCTCACGGCGCTGCTCAAGCGCTACGAGGATGAATCGAATTCGACGGGCTACAGCGAGTACACGCGCCAGATCGCGAGAGATGAAGCGGACATCATCCGCACGCGTCTTCGCGACGGTGACTTCGAAGTTGGCGATGTCATCAAGTTGACGGTGTCAGGGCAGCAGACGCTGACCAAGGACTTCACCGTTGCCACCGGCCGCATCCTCATCTTCGCGGAGCTGGGCCAGACCATGCCACTGTCCGGCCTGCTCCGCTCCGAGCTGGCGGACAGCCTGCGCGCATTTCTGGGCCGGTATGTCCGCGATCCGCAGGTCTTCGTGCAGATGTCCATCCGGCTCCAGATCTTCGGACAGGTCGGCACGCCCGGCTTCCACGACGTGCCCACCGACCTGCGCCTGACCGACGTGCTCAACACAGCCGGCCAGGTCGGAGGCACCGCGGACCTCAAGAAGATGAAGATCAAGCGCCATGATGAAACCATCTGGGACGGGGACGCGCTGCAGGACGCCATTGTCCGCGGCATGACGGTCGATCAGCTGAGCCTGCGCGCGGGCGACATGATCGACGTACCGGCCGTGAAGACGCGCAACTTTGGCCAGGTCATCCGCGACCTCTACTTCCTCGTACCGCTCAGCCTGGCCATATTCCGGATCTTCTGAGCCGCGACGCAGAATCACGCGGCCGGAGTTGCCAACGAACGGCCGCGGCCGGGCGTCCCTCTTGGACTGGGTCCCGTCCCGGACACGCTCACACGCCATCACGCCAGGAGGCCAGCATGCGTGCCACCGTCTTCGCCGTCGCGGCCGCCGCCGCCATTGCATGCGCCACAGACGCCGTGGCGCAGGTTCCCTTCGACATCAGCGCGCAACCGGTGCCCTGGGGCGGGCGGCCACGCGATCCGTTCGTGGATGCGCAGGACCGCGTCTGGTTCGTCGGCCAGGCCGGCAATTACATCGCCTACTTCGACACGAAGAGTGGCGAGTTCAAGAAATATGAGATCCAGGAAGGCACGAATCCCCACAATCTCATCATCGACAAGGACGGCTTCGTCTGGTACTCGGGCAACCGCAACGGCCGCATTGGCCGGCTCGACCCGAAGTCTGGCGAGGCGAAGATCTACATGATCCCGGACAGCACGGTCCGCGACCCGCACACCCTCATCTTCGACAGCAAGGGGGACATCTGGTTCACGGCGCAGAACTCGCAGCGGATCGGCAAGCTCACGGTATCCACGGGCGAGTTCAAGCTGTTCCGGCCGTCGGTGCAGCGGTCGAATCCCTACGGCATCAAGGTCGATTCTCAGGACCGGCCGTGGATCGTACTGTTCGCCACCAACAAGCTCGCAACGGTCGACCCGAAGACGATGGACTACAAGGAAATCGATCTGCCGCGGCCGGGCACGCGGCCGCGCCGCATCGAGATCACGTCCGATGACATGATCTGGTATGTCGATCACGGTGAAGGCTATCTCGGGCGCTACAACCCGAAGACGGGCGAGATCAAGGAGTGGCCTGCGCCATCCGGCGCACAGTCCCGGCCCTATGCGATGGCCGGCGATGACCAGGATCGCATCTGGTTCGTCGAGACGGGCGTGCGGCCGAACAAGTTCGTGGGGTTCGATCCGCGGTCGGAAAAGTTCTTCAGCGTCAACGATGTGCCGGGCAGCGGCACGGAGGCGAACGCAATCCGGCACATGTTCTTCCACAAGAAGACCGGTCAGATCTGGTTCGGCATGGATCTGAACAACTCGATCGGGCGCGCCTTGGTGCGGCCCGTGATCACTACGGACGGAGCCTCACAGCCGTAATGACCCGCAGTTCGCGATCCGTGGCCGGCGGCGTTCGCACGCTGCCGGCCACGCGCTTGTTCAGCCTGACTGTCTGGTTGGCGGCCGCGGCCGTCGTTGCCGCCGCGCCACTCGCCGTGCGCCATATCGATGGCCCGCCGCCCGCGCACACCGGCGGCTTCGGTGAGCCCACGTGTCACGTCTGCCACGTCGACGAGGAACTCAACGCGCCGGGCGGCGCCATCGACTTCGAGGGCCTGCCGGACTCGGTCGCGGCCGGCTCGACCGTGCGGTTCGCCATAGCCGTGCGTCATGCTCGGCTGCAACGGGCGGGCTTCGAGCTGGCGTTCCGCTTCGCATCCGGGCCGCGCGCCGGACAGCAGGCGGGCCTGCTGCGCAGCGCCGATGCGCGGACGAAGGTGACGGAAGGACCGGCCGGCGTGCAGTACGCACACCACGTGCGTACCAGCATCGATCCGGTCGAACCGGGTGTGGGCCGGTGGACGCTCGAATGGACCGCGCCCGCGCAGGAGGGTGCCATTGTCCTGCACGCGGCCGCGAACGCGTCGCCCTGGAACGACTCCGAGCTGGGCGACTGGATCTACACGCGCGAGAAGTCGTTGATGGCCGTACGGCTCGAGCGGGCCAGCGCCTCGCGCGCGCGCTCCGCCACGTTCTCCGCAGTGAAACCCAGCTCGCGCAGTGCCACTTCGCCCGGCGCCGATGCACCGAACCGGTTCAGGCCCACCACGTCGCCGTGCGCGCCCACGATTTCCGCCCAGCCGTGCGTGACACCCGCCTCCACGGCCACGCGCACGCCTTCCGGCGGCAGCACCTCGTTCTGATACGACGCGGGCTGCGCCAGAAAACGTGAGATCGATGGCAGGCTCACGACGCGCGTCGCAATGCCGGCGGCCGCAAGATGCGAACGAGCCTCGAGACACACGTGCACTTCGCTGCCGCTGCCGATCAGGATGACCTGCGGCGCCGTCACGCGACCATCCGCACGGGCCTCCGCGAGGACGTAGCCGCCGAGCATCGCCTGCGCCGCCGCCCCATGCTCGCCGCCCGGCCGGCGATCCAGCACCGGCAGCTTCTGACGCGTCAACACCAGCGCCGTCGGCCCGTGCCTGCGCTCCAGCGCCATGCGCCACGCCACCGCCGTCTCTGACGCGTCCGCCGGGCGGATCACTTCCAGATTCGGGATCAGCCGCAACGACATCAGCTGCTCCACCGGCTGATGCGTAGGGCCATCCTCACCCAGCCCCACCGAGTCATGCGTGAACACATAGATGACCGGCTGCTCCATCAACGCCGCCAGACGGATCGTCGGCCGCATGTAGTCCGAGAAGATCAGAAACGTACCGCCGAAACAGCGCACGCCGCCGTGCAGCGAGAGGCCATTCAGGATCGCGCCCATGCCGTGCTCGCGTACGCCAAAGTGGATGTAGCGCTCGCCGTACTGCCCTTTCTGGATCGGCCGGCTCCCCTGGATCAGCGTGCTGTTCGATTCAGAAAGATCTGCCGAGCCGCCAATCAGCCACGGCATGCGCTCCGCCACCGCGTTCAGCGTTGCGCCTGACGCCTGACGCGTCGCCATCTTCTCGCCGGCCTTGAACGACGGCAGCGCATCCAGCCAGCCGTCGGGCAGCTCGCGCGCGAGCGCGTTGCGGTACTGCCGCGCGAGCTCCGGATACGCCGACTCGTACGCGCGCGCGCGCGTCTCCCATGCCGCCTGCTCCGCTCGCCCGCGCTCCCGCGAACCACCCATGTGCGCGCGAACCTCGTCCGGAACCCAGAACTCGCGCTCCACCGGCAGACCCAGCCGCTCCTTCGCCAGCTTCGCCTCCGCCGCACCCAGCGGCGAGCCGTGCGCGTCCGCGCTGTCCTGCTTGCTCGGCGAACCGTATCCGATGTGCGTGCGCGCCACGATCAGGCTCGGCCGACCCGATTCCCGCTTCGCCGCTCGGACGGACTCATCCACCGCATCCAGATCATGACCGTCAATCTGCTGCACGTGCCAGCCGTATCCCTCGTATCGCTTCGCCACGTCCTCCGTGAACGCCAGGTCCGTCGATCCGTCGATCGAAATCCGGTTCGAATCGTAAATCACGATCAACCGGCCCAATCCCCAGTGCCCCGCCAGCGATGCCGATTCCGACTGCACGCCCTCCATCAGGTCGCCATCGCTCGCGAGCACGTACGTCCAGTGGTCCACGACCTCGTGCCCCGGACGATTGTACGTCGCCGCCTGCCAACGCTCCGCCAGCGCCATCCCCACCGCGTTGCCGAATCCCTGACCCAGCGGGCCCGTCGTCGTCTCCACGCCCGCTGTCAAGCCGTGCTCCGGATGCCCCGGTGTACGGCTCCCCCATTGCCGGAACCGCTGCAGCTCCTCCAGCGGAAGTTCGTAGCCCGTCAGGTGCAGCAACGCGTACAGCAGCATCGAGCCGTGACCCGCCGACAGCACGAACCGGTCGCGGTCCGGCCACTCCGGCTGCGCCGGATTGTGTCGCAAATGCCGCATCCAGATCGCGTACCCGATCGTCGCGGCCCCCATCGGCAGACCCGGATGTCCCGACTTCGCCCGCTCCACCGCGTCGATCGCCAATCCGCGGATCACGTTGATACTCTCGTCCTCGATCGATCTCGGCGCCTTCGTGCTCATTCCCCTGTCCCTTGTACGTGCGCTCAGGGCCCGGCTCCCCGCCAGCCTCCGGCCGGCGCGCCCAAGCTGAGCGGATCGCGCCCGGTCTGTAAAGGTCTTGACGAACTGATTTGTCTAGACAATATTTCCCGACATGTGCCCTACCGCTGCTCCCTCGATCGCGATCATTGACGGCCGCAAAGCGGCGGCCGTGGCGCTGCATCCGTTGCGGCTGCGGATTCTGGAGCGGCTGCGTGAGCCGGACTCTGCGGCGGGCGTGGCGCGAGCGTTGTCGATGCCGCGACAGCGGGTGACGTACCACGTACGGGAGCTGGAGCGAGCGGGGCTGCTGGAGTCGGTGGGGGAGCGGAAGAAAGGGAATTGCGTGGAGCAGCTGGTCCGAGCGACGGCGCGGAGCTATGTGATCGCACCGCAGGCGCTTGGGGAGGTTGGGGCGGGCGAGGCGATTCGGGACCAGTTTTCGAGCTCGTATCTGCTGGCGGTGGCTGGGCAGACGCTGCGGGACGTGGCGGAGCTGCGGAAGCGAGCGGATGCGACGGGAAAGAAGCTGGCGACGCTGACGGTGCAAACGGAGGTTCGCTTTGCGACGGCGGCGGACCAGCACGCGTTTGCGGAGGCGCTGTCGGAGGCGGTGAGCCGGCTGGCGTCGGAGTATCACGATGAGCGGGCGGCGGCGGGGCGGGTTTTCCGGTTTCAGGTCATGGGCTATCCGCGGCCGGCATCGGCCTCGGGATCATCGACGGGAGGATCGGCGTGATGCAGGCGATCAGGCGTACGGTTCTGGCGGCCGTGCTGGCACTTGGTTTAGCGGGCGGCGTAGAGGCGCAGGACCGTCCGACGGCGGAGCAGATCGCTCGGATGCGGGAGCGATCGGCGGCGGGTCCGGAGCACGAGGTGCTGGCGCGGATGGCGGGGGACTGGGATCTGGCGCTGCGCTACTGGATGGAACCGGGTGGCCAGCCGGTGATGACGCGGGGTACGGCGGAGAACCGGATGATCCTGGGCGGACGGTTTCTGGAGAGCCGATCGAAGTCGGAGCTGATGGGCATGGTGATGGAGTCCCTGACGCTGCTGGGCTTTGACCGGCGTCATGGCCGGTACACGCTGCAGCAGCTGGACAACTCGGGCACGTACTACGTGACGGGGTCGGGCACGCGCGATGCTGACACTGGTGTTATCGCGATGGGTGGCGAGGATCGGGATGCAGTGCTGGGTCACACGCAGCAGTACGAGTTTCGTTACCGCATCGAGTCTTCGGACCGGTGGGTGATGGAGCTGATATTCCTGGATGCGATGCACACGCGAGGTCAGGGACCGTTCAGGCTGCTGGAGATCACGGGCACGAGGAGGAGGTCGTAATGGCGGAGTCGGCGGCGGCGATGCGGGCGGTGGAGCTGGAAGTGACGGTGGACGCGCCGGTGGAAGCAGTGTGGAAAGCGCTCTCGGAAGGGGATGGACTTCGGCAGTGGTTTCCGCCGGAGGCGCGGGTCGAGCCGGGCGTGGGCGGCAAGGTATGGCTGTCCTGGGGACCGGGGATGGAGGGCGAAGGCCTGATTCAGACGTGGGAACCGAACCGGCGGATCGCCTGGGTGGACCGGATGGCGCCGGTGCCGGTCGTCGTGGACTTCACGCTGGAAGCGCGAGGTGGCACGACGGTCGTGCGGCTGGTGCACTCCGGGTTTGGTGCGGGCGCGGAGTGGGACGAGATGTACGATTCGACGGAGGCCGGCTGGACGTACTTCCTGTTCCATCTGGGATTCTATCTGGTGCGGCACCGCGGCCGGCTGCGGCGCATGATCACCTCGCGGCGCAGCACGACGCGGCCGGTGGCTGATGTGTGGAACGCGCTGCTGGGCAAGGCGGGTTTCAACGCGGGCAGTCGCAAGGTTGGCGACCGGACGCAGCTGCGTCTGGGGCGCGTGGGTCCGGTGAACACGCTGGTTCAGATCGTGCGCGAGCCGCGCAATTTCGCTGGCGTTCTCGAATCGCTGAACGATGGCGTGATCTTCATCGAGATGGAGCCGGGCGCGCCGGCCTGGCATTGCGGCATCTGGATCTCGCTCTACGACGTGGCGGACGGCAAGGCGGAGGCCGTGCAAGCGGCCGTGGACGAGCTGCTGGCGGAAGTTCTGGCGGCGGAGGCGTAGCGCAGACGTTGACCGGTTGAATCACCAGCGCGCGGACGATGAAACACCATTCAGCAGCGCGGTATCGGCGTTGCCCCACAGCCGTTCGTAATGGTCGCGGTGCCGTTGTGCCGACTCGGCCTGGCCGAGCCGTTCATGAATCTGGGCCATCCGGTAGTGCGCGGGCGCCACGAAGAGAACCTCATATCCTTCCGTGAGCGAGCGATACCAGTTGAGCGCTTCGTCATCCTGACGGTCGTCGCGCAGCAGATCGGCAAGGACGAGTCGGTCATAGGCGCGGGAATAGAACGGGGAGAATCCGACCTGCTCGATCCAGCCGTGCCGTTCCACATTGCGCAATAGTCCGACCGCGATCTGGCGCTGGCCGTCAAACGCGGCAATGTGAGCGCGCAAGCTGTTCACGAGGATGTCCCGGATGGGTTGACTATCGGGCCCCGTCGCCTGTCGCTGAAGCTCGGTCAGGTACCGTCGTGCGGCGGCATCGTCCTTCAATCGCAAGCTGACCTGGCCCAGCAGGTAAATCCGGATGAATCGGTGCACGAATGCGTGGACCACGAGGGGTGTCGAGCGCGGCGCGCGTTGCCCCGGGACCCAGGCCTCGAGGGTCTGGCGGATCGCCGTGAGCTGCTCGCTGCTGGCTCCGGTGAAACCGGGCAGTGCGAAGAGGCCGCGAAGCGCACTCGACCAGTCGGGTTCCTCGGCGGTCGCGGCTCCGAGAATCGCATTGGCGCTGTCGAGCGCACCGCTGGCGAAGTGCAGCTGCGCCCTCAGGATCCGGCCGGCCGCCTGCCACTCCGTGGGTACTTGTCGATCCTCGAGCAGTGCTGCGAGCGAGCGAGCCGCCGCGAAATCGCGCGAGTGCGCGGCCACACGCACAGCGGCGGTGCCGATCTGACGCGCATGCCCGCGCCGCAGCTCGGCTTCCACGGCGCGGCGCTGCGTCGCGTCGCCCCACGTGAACGCGCGCACCGCCTGCCACGCATACCACTGATCATTCGCCGTGTCCATCTTCGCCAGCAGCGAATCGAACGCAGCCACGTCCTGATCGGCGGCTGCGAACTCGAGCAGATGGAACCGCGCATCCCCGTAGTTCGCGGCGAGGTTGAGCACGCGGCGAAACGCGGGCCCGGCCTCGGTCACGGGCCGGCCCATTACGCCATTGAAATGCGCGCGGGCCTCACCGAGTCCGTACCAGGCCTCGACGTTATCCGGCTCGGCGTTCGTGATGTCCTCATAGGTCGCCAGCGCGCTGGCCGCATTGCCCTCCATGAGATCGGCCCAGGCGCGGATCAGTCTGGCCTGGCGGAGGGAGAGGCCTCGCGTGTGGCGTACGGCGCGAGCCAGGGAGGTGTGGGCTGCGGCGAAATCGAGGTCCCATTCGCTGGCCATGGACAGGCGATAATGAGCCAGGCCGAAGGTCGAGTCGATGTCGACGGCGCGCTGGAAGGCGTCGGCGGCATCGCCATACCGTGCGCGGTCGAAGGCGCGCTGACCGGTGAGCCAGGCCTTGATGGCCTCCAGCGAATCCGAAGTTCGCAAAGCCGTCCGGTCGAGTTCGGTCGATTGATCGCCGAGCAGGATGTCGAGAATCGCGTTTGTCGCGCCGTCCGCGATGCGGGCAAGGTCGGTCGGGTTGCCGGCAACGGAGCGTGCAGGCACGGGGACACCTGCGCTGGTCATCGTCGAGTCGCGATCGTACACCGTCGGGATGATCTGAATCTGATCGGGACTCGTGCGAACGACGCGCATCATCACGGAGTAGCGTGCACCGAATTGGCGCGCGGCGGTGCGCGCCAGGTTCAGATCGGCATCGCGGTCCCCGGCGAACGCGAGTACGGCATACGCATCGACGATGCGCAGGTCGCCGGCGCCATCCAGATTTGTCGTGAGCAGGTACACCAGGTTTTCACGGAGGTCGGCGAGCGCAGGATCGCGGGGCACGCTGGCTGGCAGGATCACTACGGTGCGTGTGGCCACGGCGGGTCCGCGGTACGTCAAGGGCGCCGTCGGCCGGGAGAGCTGCCACAGGGCATACAGCGCGAGGGCGGCCACAGTCGTGAGCGCGATGAACGCCGCCGGCCGCCGCGCGCGCCGAGCGGGGGGACTCAGAGCGGGCGCGCCGGGTACCGGAATGCGAGCCGCCCGCGTGGCCGGCGCAGCCTGCGGCAGCACGGACGGCGTTTGCGTCGCCGGCATGATTCCGCCGCGGAACGCAAGTTCGTAGAGGTGTTCCGGCTCTTCCAGGTCCTTGAGAGCCAGGTATCCGAGATCCCGCAGATCGAAACCGGCTGGAACGGTGCCAGCTACGAGCTCCCGCGTAGCACTCGACAACAGGACCTGGCCGCCGCGCGCCGCGGCACAGATGCGGGACGCGCGGTGCACATCCATCCCGACGTATCCGGTGAGGGTCAATGCCGGTTCGCCCGTATGGAGCCCCATGCGCAGGCGCACGTTCACGCCGTCGGGCCATTCCGTGGCAACCATCATGCGCTGGATGCGTGCAGCGGCGGTGATCGCGTCGCCGGCTCTCGCAAAGGCGACGAAGAAGCCATCGCCGGCGGTATCGACCTCGCGACCGCGGCACTGGCGCACCGTGTCACGAATGATGCCGTGGTGGGTGGCGAGCAGCTCCGCGTAGCGCGGTCCGAGTTGGCGGAGCAGCGCCGTCGACCCTTCGATATCGCTGAACAGGAATGTTACTGTAGCGGATTCGCCCAGCCCGCTCTTCGGCGGCGGCGCATCCACGCTGGCGATGCGGTTCGAGTCCAGTGTGTCGGTCGGGTCAGTTCGTGCGGCCGCCGCCGGCTCCATTCGAGTTGCGATGGGCCTGGTTCCCGCGCTGCGGCCGGCTTCGGGGGCTTCGCGCAGCCGCTCGGCCAGCGCCACGACCTCCGGATCCGGATCGGCATCGAGCTCCTCGCGCAGCAATGTCGCGTGTGTGCGCGCATGCTGGAGCGCGGCGGCGCGGTGGCCTGCGGTTTCGAGCGCGAGCATGAGTCCCGCGGCGAAGCGCCCACTGAACGGGTCCTGCTCGCACAAGCGGCGCCAGTTCGCAACGGCGTCGTCGTGGCGGCCGTCGGCCGTTGCGGATTCTGCCAGCCGTTCGAGGATGCGGCCGAAATCGCGTGCGAGCCGGACGCGCTCCCCTTCGATCCAGCGCTCCAGCTCGGGTGCATCATTGACGTAGAAGCCGTCGAGGAACGCGCCCGCGTAGATCGCGGCGGCCCCGGCATGGTCACCGCGTGACACGGCGTCGTCGAACTCGACGACGTCGCATCGCACGATGGCGGGGTTCAACCGCAGCTCATCGCCGGCGGCGAGAATCGCATCGTCTCCGAGTTCCTTGCGCAGCACATAGAGCGACTCGGAGAGCAGACGCCTGGCTTTTTCGTCGTCGCTTTCGGCCCAGAGATAGCCGATCAGGCGATCACGGCTGAGGCCGCGACGTGCAGACGCCAGGAGTGCCAGCAACGCGATGCGCCTGCGCTGCGCACTTCGTCCTGTGATCGGATTCTCGCCGCTTTCCAGCGACGCGCCGCCGAGTAACCGTAGTATGACCATCGACACATGTCCCGGAGCGCTGGTCAGGCAGTCCGGCAGCCGCTTCCGCGCGGCACTGACCGTATTATGTATGTAAGAAGACTTGCACGGGATGCCAAGCCCCGCGTGCGAGACGGTCGGCGTGCCCGGGCCCTTCGGCGAGGCCCGGCGTTGCGTGTGTCGGTGGCCTGGCGGCCCGGATTGCGGCGATCGCGACGAGCACCGGACCCGAGCTGAATGGTGCGCCGGCGACCGTTCCGACGAGTGCGGCAATGAGATCGTTCATCGATCAGCCATTCATTTCGGCGGTCGCGACCCACGGCGATCCATGGGTCTGCTGGATCTCTTCAACCAGAGCGAGATCGCGCCAGGCATGCTCCAGCGTGTACTCTGGATCGCGATCGTTGCGCAGCGCGTCGAGGAAGTCCCGGAACATCGAGCGATAGCCGCGAATGTCCTCGAGGTTGGGAAGCAGCAGCCGTCGTCGCCGGCCGCGTTCGAGCAGAAACAGGCCATTCGTTTCGAAGGTTGCGGTGCCATGCGTGCCGTAGACCGCGGACAACCGGAGGCCCTTGAGCGGCGAGGGGATTTCCCACGAATAGCCCAGCTGGCCCACCGCACCGCTGGCATACTCGAACGTGACCAGCCAGGTGAGATCGCTGTCGGGTGCGCCGGCACGGACGCCGTGCACGCGACGAATCGGCAGTCCGAGATCCGCCATCAGACTGATCCAGTGAATGCCGCCCTCGAACAGTGCGCCACCACCCGCCAGGTCCGGATCGCCACGCCACGCGACCGGCGGTTGCGAGCGGAGCGCGTTGATGTGCACGACCCGAACCTCGCCCAGCGTCTGTTCCGCAATGATTCGGCGCAGGTGGAATGCGAGCGGCTTGTAATGATAATTCTCGGCAATGAGGACACGCCGCCTGGCCGCGCGCGCTGCGTCACGGACCAGCTCACAATCGGTGGAGCGCAGAAACGCCGGTTTCTCGACGATGATGTGCAATCCCGCGGCGAGTGCGGCGAAGCTCCACTCGAAGTGCAGGGCGGGTGGCGTCGCGATGATGGCAATCATCGGGCGCACGTCCTGGAATGCGGCTTCGTAGGAACCGAACCAGCCGGCGCCGTTGAAGCGCGCGTCGTACGCGCGCGCACGGCGCGGATCGCGGCTCGCGTAGTAGCGCGGGACTCCCGGCGCAACAGCTGCCAGGGTGGCGCTGTGCACGCGAGTGATACGGCCGCAGCCGAGGAACACAATGCCCAGATCCTCACGATCTCGTTGATGACTCATTCCGTCACGCTCCTGCTGCCTGGAGTAGTCTGTGCTGGACATGCGGATGCAATCTCGCCGCGATGCGCTCGAAGGCGTCGGTGTGAACGTGTCCCGCGCTCGGGTTGCCGGCCTGGCGGGCGCCGAGAATGCGATCGGCCGTACGCAGTGCGTTGGCGTCGATGGTCAGGCTTGGATTGACGCCGGCCGCCGTGGGCAGGGCACTGCCATCGGCCACCCAGAGGTTGTCGACGCCGCGAAACCGGCCGTCGGAATCGAGAGGAGACGTCTCCGGCTGGCGGCCCATGCGCAGTGTGCCGATTGCATGGGAGAACGTTCGGATCGGAAACCGATACGTGGCGCGTGCGCCGGCCTGGCGAAGAATGGAAGCAGCGATCCGTGCAAGGGCGCGCCGGGCGGCCCGGTCGCGCGGCGAGTACCGGTGGGTAATGATCGCGCGCGGCATTCCGTACGCGTCGCGCTGTTGCGGGTCGACCTCCACGCGATTCCCGTATTGCGGCTGATCCTCCGCGATGACCAGAAGGCCGGTCACGTGGCGGAACACAGCGGGAACGCTCGAGCGCAGCCACGCGGGCACTTTCGACTGGGCCTGACCGACGGCGAATGGACCTGCTGGATGCAGCCGAGCTTGCCTTCCGGCGAACGAACGGTCCTGTGGCCGAAATAGGCGTCGAAGATGACCACGCGTTTGTGAAAGCCGCCCTTGTCGTTCACCGGTTGCGGGAAATACGCGACCACGGTTGCATTGCAGTGTCGCATGAGGTAGCGGCCGATGTGGGGTCGAGCCGGGTTCAGGCGTTCGAGCCCGGAGGCGAGCACCAGGTGCGGCGATGCCAGCGCGCCGGCGGCCAGGATGAAGCACGGGGCGGTAAAGCAATGTCGCTTGCCGGACCGCGTGTCGGCGCACTCGACCGCGGTGATGCGCCGGCCATCGGTCTCCAGGCGGCGCGCGACGAGGTGGGTGGCAAGACGGAGCCCGCGCCGCAACAGCGGCGGCAGGATCGCCGTGGCCAGATCGTTCTTCGCGCCGATCGCGCATGCGTACGAATCGCTCGTACTGCAGGCGACGCAGTGCGCGCGGCCGCCGTCGCCGTTCCAGGTGATCGCGAGCGGTAATGACGAGGGATTGAATCCGAGGGTGCGTGCCGCAGCCGCGATCCGGCGCGAAAGCGGCGGCATCGGCGGCTCGGGCGACAGCGATATCGATCGGGGTGGCGCGATCCTGTCCGCACTTTCGTTGCCCGTGACGCCGAGCAGGCGCTCCGCCTCGCCGTACCACGGTTCGAGCGCGGCGTAATCGAAGGGCCACTCCGCTCCGGAATTCGTGGCGATCGCGGGATCGTGGAGGAAATCGCGCTCGCGGTAGCGAAGCGATGCCCCACCGTAGAAGACGGAGGGCCCGCCAACGCCGCACGTCATGCCGGTGGTTCCCTGCTGGTCTCCTCGGACTTCGTAGGCGTGGCTGGCGAACTCGGGCGCGAGCGGCATCGCCCGATCGGGATCCCAGTTGCGCGGGCGGCCGTTGCCGCCAGCCCGGCCATTGCGCTGAGCGCTGGCCTGCGGCGTACAGAAGGTATTGGCCGGTCACCTGCCCGCAGGACGCCAGAACGGCAACGGGTGCGAGCAGCGATCGCGGGACCGTCGCGGCCAGCGACAGGACCAGCAATTCCGTATTGAACAGCGGAAACAGGCTGCCGGCGACGCAGCCGCCGAATGCTGCCAGACATGCGATGAGCGGACTCATGCCAACCCCGGGACCGTGCCGCGGGCCCGAACCGGATCGATTCCGGTCCAGTCGCGCAGCGTTCGCCCCAGGCTAGGCGCGAGGCATCAGCAGGATCTGGCCACGGTGTCGTGTGGGTGTCGGAATCCGATCAACCGCGCATGAGACGAGGGGGCGGCGCCATCGCGCATCCGAGGCGCCGTCATGCGGTTGGCCTTTGACTTCAGCGGAGGAAGAAGCCGTGAGCGAGCGGGTCCGCGGGATCCAGCCAGAACTCGTGGCGGCCGGTCAGGAACGCACGGCCCTGGACCTCGGGCACAATGGCCGGCCGGCCGGCCACCTTCGTGGTTTCAAGTACGCGACCGCGGAATCGCGTGCCGATGATGCTCTCGATCCAGATGGCCTGCCCCGTCTCGATCTGGCCGCGCGCCTGGTGAATGGCCAGCCGGCCGCTCACGCCCGTACCCGTCGGGCTCCGGTCGACCTCGCCTTCCGCGAAAACGCAGACATTGCGGCTGTGGGAGTCGGGCAGCTCGGCGCGGCCGACGAAAATGGTGCCGTAGAGGAAGCCCAGGTCCGGATCCACCGGGTGCTCGATCGCGCGGCTCTGCATCACGGCGCGCTTGATGGCCATGCCGGTTTCGATGATCTCGCGTGCGTGGGCGCTGGCAAGCGGCAGTCCCAGCGCATCGGCGTCGACGTAGGCGTAGAAGGCGCCGCCGAACGCCAGATCGTAGCCGATGCGGCCGAGTCCGGGCACATCGACCACAGCATCGAGTTCGGTGACGAAGGAAGGCACGTTCTCGAACGCAACGGTGCGTACGTGTCCCTGGTCGACTGCGGCGCGCGCGGTCACGATGCCTGCCGGCGTGTCGATGCGCAGCACGGTTTCGGGCTCGCGCATCGGAAAAAGTCCGGTCTCGAGCACGACTGTCGTGACGGCGATGATGCCGTGGCCGCACATCGTGCTGAACCCTTCGTTGTGCAGGAACAGCACGCCGAAGTCCGCGGGTTCGGCAGCCGGCGTGAGGATGCACCCATACATGTCGGCATGGCCGCGCGGCTCCCACATCAGCGCCGTGCGCAACGCATCCAGGTGTTGGCGGGCGTGGCGTCGGCGTTCCAGCTGGCTTGCGCCCGCGATGTCGGGCAGCCCGTCGAAGATGACGCGGAGCGACTCGCCCTCGGCGTGCGCATCCACGGTGCGGATGACATTGCGCGGCGTCCAGTTGCGCCACGCGCGTGCGAGCTGCATGAGCCGAGCCTGGTTCAGGTGGGCGAGGACGTGGTGCCGGCCTCGCGCTGCGATGCGAAATCCTGCGGCTCTGGCTGCCGAAACACCAGATCGATCGCCAGCCACAGCGTCTTCGCAAAGGGAAACGTGAGCAGCGGGCCGACGATGGCCGCGCCCGCCGTACCGTAGAGCACGGCGTTCCACGGCACGTCGGGCCACGCCCAGATGATGGCGGCCGTCATGAACAGCGCGACGATCAGCTCTGCGATCACGAAGTTCAGCAGGTAACCGCCGGTCCAGTAGTCGGATTCTTCGTTGCGGCTCAGCTTGAGTCCGCAGCGCGGACACTGATCCGCCAGCCGGAACCAGGCCAGGAAGATGTCGCGCGTTCCGCAGAGGGGGCACCGGCGCGCGAGGGCGCGGGCCAGCATGCGGCCCGGCCGAACCCGTATTGCCGCACCCGTTGTCTCGACTTCGGGCGGCCGGCCTGTCAACGGCTTCAGTTCGTGCCCGGCATGGGCTTGCGCGGCAGCCGCTCGTCCCGCTGCGCGGCAAGCCACGCGAACGTGGCCACGACCACGGCCATCTGTCTCATGTCTTCCGCCTGCACGCGGTCCACTGTGTCCATGGTCGAGTGGTGCGTCCGCGAGTTGTACTCGTAGCGTTCCTGGATGAACTGGAACGCGGGCAGTCCGACGGCATCGAAGCTGGCGTGGTCCGTGGAGCCGACGGAGCGTGGACCGAGCAGGCTCACGCCGAGGTCGGCGAGCGGCTGGATCCACTGCTCGAAGATGGGCCGTACGCCCTCGTTCTGCTGCAGCCAGACGCCGCGGATCTTCCCCGTGCCATTGTCGATATTGAAGTAGGCGGACAACCTGGCGTGATCCGGCGTCAGCTGCATGGTCGCGCGGTCGGCAAAGTGCGTGCGCACGTACTGGTTGGAGCCGAGCAGTCCCTGCTCTTCTGCGCCCCAGAGTGCAATGCGGATCGTGCGGCGCGGCTGCAGCCCGAGCGTTTTCAGGATGCGCATCGCCTCCATCATCGCCGCGCTGCCGGTTGCATTGTCCGTTGCGCCGGTCGCGCCGTGATGCGAGTCGAAGTGGGCGCCGATCATCACGATCTCATCCCTGAGCACGGGGTCCGTGCCCGGAATCTCGGCGACGATGTTGTACGCGTTGGGTTGTGTCTCATCATGGAAC
>Ga0187892_10005786_pt1 | contig 19066 bp, 27 predicted proteins | sample MA1701073metaG_FD_139345 | JGI IMG/M metagenome (GOLD analysis project Ga0187892, IMG submission 139345) | Bio-ooze microbial communities from a basaltic lava cave in the Kipuka Kanohina Cave System on the Island of Hawaii, USA - MA170107-3 metaG ...
ACCTTGATGGTGTATCTCCAGGGCCAAGAAGCTCTCGCGAATGGCCTGTTGACTCCGCAAGAGCAGCAAGCTGTGCAGCTTGGCGTCTCTTCATTCAATGGCTGTCATTACTGCCAGGCGGCTCATCGGTGGCTTGGTCGGGAGAACGGCCTCTCCAGTCAAGATCTGGAGGCTATTGCGCAGGGGATTCGGCCAGCGGACGAGCGGCTGGCTGCCATTGTGCGTGCGACGAACCTGTTGCTGGAGAAGAAGGGATGGCTGAGCGGCGAGGACCTTTCAGCTCTGGAATACGAGGGCATCGATCGCGCGACATTGTACGAAATCGTTGCGCTTATCGGGTTGAAGACCATCTCCAACTATGTGAACCACATCGCGCATACTCCCGTGGATGAGCAGTTCTCTACATGACAATGAGGAATCCTATGACTTGCCCACGATGCAACGGCCTGATGTTGATGGAGCAGTTTATTGAGTCTCACTATTTGGATTTGCCTGATGAATTTGAAGGCTGGCGCTGTGTGTTGTGTGGAATCATTTTGGATCCAGTCATCGTAGAGAATCGAGGCGCATCCCATGAGCGGTCAATGAGAAATGAAGTCCGGGATAACGCCTGAGCGACGTGGAGGGGTGATCATCACCGATCTGGTCTATGACTTTCGCAATGAGTCAGGCGTCTCGTTATTCATTTACACCCAGAAGGAGGGAAGAATCATGCAACGAATTGCTGCCATTGATCCAAAGACCGCTACCGGCAAGGCTAAGGAGCTCCTGGATGCAGTTCAGACGAAACTAGGGGCTACGCCGAACATCGTTCGAACGATGGCCAATTCACCGGCTGTGTTGGAAGCCTATGTTAACTTTGGTGCAGCGCTGAGTAAAGGTGCGCTCTCCGCGAAACTGCGTGAGCAGATCGCCCTTGTCGTCGGAGAAACCAATGGGTGTGCCTATTGCTTAGCTGCGCACACGGCGATCGGAAAGAAAATTGGCCTGAGCGAAGGTACGATCCTCGACAGTCGACGCGCTGACTCTGAGAGCAGTAAAGAGAAGGCGGTCCTTCAGTTTGCGAGGGACGTGGTTCGAACACGGGGAGAAGTGCGAGACCGAGAGGTGGACCATCTCCGGACGTTGGGGTTCACAGATGGTGAGATCGCGGAAGTGGTAGCCAATGTGGCTATCAATCTCTTCACGAACTACTTTAACCATGTAGCCCGCACCGAGGTGGACTTTCCGGTAGCACCTAGACTGGCTCATGCGCCGACGTGTGAATGTTGAGCCGTTCGTGCAGTTGCGATGTTCAAGATTGCGATGTCCGTCACCGACGTGGTCGTTTCGTTTGGGTAAGTTGAAGAAGGAGGCTCTGATGAGATCAAGAACTGTCGCAATAACCTTGTCCGTGCCTCGGTGGAAAGTCTTTCACTATTTATCTCGCGTCGAGAATCTACCTCGGTGGGCCACTGAGTTTTGCCGTGAGCTTAAAGTCGTGGATGGGAAGCACAAGGTCATGACATGTCCTGCTGCTGGTGGGCAGGAGTTGTTCTTTGAAATCTGTGCAGATGACCGAACTGGTGTCATCGACATGTTCGCCGGTCCTAGCGAGGAGCAGATGACGGTATTTCCAACCCGCGTTGTGGAGTTGCCGGACGGACTGACGGCGTTTCTCTTCACCATGTTCCAGGCACCAGGAATGAGTGATGAGCAATTCGAGTTGCAGCACGACAATCTTAAGAGAGAATTCGAAAACATTCGAAGGGAGCTCGTCGAAACCTGATTGGACGACTGATGGGAGGAGAAAGGTGGACAAACAAGGCTCTGATGAATAGGGAGGATGGCATGCGGTGCGAACGATGCCAGGGGTTGATGGTGCAAGACCAGTGTATGGATCTGCTTGGTACAGGTGAAGATCTCAGTATTTGGACAAGGCGATGCGTGTCCTGCGGAAACATCGTGGACCCGGTCATCCTGCAGCATAGGCGGACCAAGCAGGTGCCCATTCGAGCACGGGAGATGACGGTGCAGCTTTCCACGGTGATCCACGAGACGCCGACCGCCGCATGAAGCCTCCGTGTCACATGCAGGCATAGGTAAGGCAGAGGGCACTTTAACCAACAACAGAGGGGAGAAGTCATCATGAATGCGACGAGGGTCGTGACTGTTCGAGAAAGGCTGGGAGAGCTCATTCAGTATATCAAAACAGGGCACATCATCGAGGCGATGCGGGAGTTTTATGACAAGGACGTGAAGATGCAGGAGAATGCCGACCCGCCGGCCGTCGGGCTGACCGCCAACATCGAGCGAGAGAATCAGTTTCTGTCGTCCGTCAAAGAATGGAAGGGGTCAGAGGTGAAAGCCATCGCCGTGGACGGTGATGCGTCATTAGTGGAGTGGGTCTTTGATTGGGTGTCCATCGATGGGACACCAGTCCACCTGGAGCAGGTCGCTGTGGCAAGGTGGCGGGACGGCAAGATCGTCCACGAGCGCTTTTACTACGCCCCGAGTGTGCTGCCCAAAACCTGAAGCAAGAACCGCCTGAGCCAGTAGGCTTGCTGTAAGGCCGGCGAGATTAACTAAAAAGGGGGTGGTCGTTGAGCACGTCAAGGCTCTGGTGCAAAAGCCAGTGATGTTGTGGCTGCGCACAGTGCGAAATCGGATGCCATCCAAATGTCTCTAAACCTCATCATCAACCATAAAAAGGAGGAAGCACATCATGAAGTTGATGAACACGTTGTTCCTGGCCGCTTTGGTCATCTTTGTGGCCACCGTCTCGACAGCGGCCTTCGCAAAGGACTATGCACATAGCACCCCAGGGCTTAGTGGCTATGACCCCGTGGCCTACTTCGCGGACGGTAAGCCTATGAAGGGTAGTGGGTTCCATGAATCTGTTTTCCAGGGCGTGACGTACGTCTTTGCTAGCGAAGACCATAAGAAGCAATTCCAGGCCAACCCTGAACGGTATGTCCCGGCCTATGGTGGATACTGTGCCTATGGCCTGGCGGTCGGGAAGAAGTTTGTTGCAGACCCTGAAGTGTGGAAGATCGTAGAGGGGAAACTCTATTTGAACCTGGACAGGAACATTCAACAGAAATGGGAAAAGGATATACCCGGATACCTCAAAAAGGCGGACGCCAACTGGCCCGACATAAGGGATAAGGCGCCCTCTGAGCTTTGACGAGAGATGAAAAGGCCCGCCGGAAAATGGCGGGCCTTTGACCCTGAATGCGGTAAACGCCCCACGATGGAGCGTCGAAAGGCCCGTTTTTTGACGACGTGCGCTTCTATACCAAAGAGGAGGAAGAATGGGGCGCTTATGGAGAGGTTGCTGTTGTAATAGGTAGATCGCGCGGGATGGGACGCCCAATCGCCAGCGTGTCTGAATAGAAGGGGAACGGTTGTTCTACTGTGATTAGGAATCCATGCTTGGCAGCCCGCCTGGTTGTAAGAACTGAACCGTGATGACGACCAAGAAAGGAGGGCCCTGATGAAAAGCATGATTGCTGCTACCACCGTGCTAGCACTAATGCTGCTCGGCTTGACTGGAGTACCTGCCTGCGCAGGAAGGATGGAAGGCGGAAAAGAAATGATGATGGAAAAAGGTGATGCGATGAGTAAAGACGGCTCCATGACGGAGCCGGAGAAGCCAATGATGAAGGAAAGCTCGACCGCTATGATTGAGAAGGGGAACCCATCGAAAATGCGGATGGCGAGACTGGCTGGCTCAGATGGTCACCATGCAACTGGTACGGTGGTGATCACGACTGACCAGAATGGGGTTGCCATTCTGCGATTGAAGGATATTGCGGTGGATAAGGTGCCCGATGGACGAGTATATCTTGCCAGGGACGGGGATTATCGCAATGGGGTGGAGCTCGGCAGGCTCACGCAATTTTCTGGAACGGTCACACTTCCCATTCCAGCGGGGATCAGAGGGGAGGATTACGACAGTGTCGTGATCTGGTGCAAGAAGTTCAGCGTAGAGATTGGCCGCGCGTTTTTCGACAAGAGCATGGAGGCCGGTGGTTCGATGATGGGGAAGGAAAAGAAAATGATGGGCGCCGACAAAACAAGGAAATAACCTGGAAGGAGGGCGTGGCCGTGAACAGACTATCGGTTCGCTCCCCCGTAGCGCAATTGGTAGGGTTGCTGGCCGGAGGGTCGGCCGGACTTCTCGGCATGGCCTTGGTCTTCCTGGTGGGGCTGCCCCCTGGGGCCCATGCTGCGATCGGCATGCGGGCTCCAGAGATTACCAACGACACCTGGCTCAATGCGCAACCCATGAGCCTGTCTGCTCTCAGGGGAAAGGTGGTGATGGTTGAGTTCTGGACCTTTGGTTGCTATAACTGCCGCAACGTTGAACCCTATGTTAAAGAGTGGCACCGGAAGTACGCTGGGCAAGGGTTGGTGATCATCGGCGTCCATTCGCCGGAATTTCGGTACGAGCACGACATCGAAAAGGTGAGGGAGTACGTCAGCAAACACGATATCCAGTACGCCGTCGCCATTGACAATGACTTCTCCACCTGGAACCGTTTCGGCAACCGGTACTGGCCAGCCATGTACTTGATCGACAAAGGCGGAGTGATTCGATACGTCCGTATCGGTGAGGGAGGCTATACGGAAACCGAACGGCTGATTCGGACGTTGCTTGCTGAAGCGTCGTAACGGAACCGACTCCCAAGGGTGGAGCAGATGCCGACCGCTCTCCTCTATGACCGACTCCAATTCGCCGTCACCGTCACGTTCCATTACCTCTTTCCGCAGTTGACGATGGGCCTTGCTCTCTTGCTCCTCTATCTCAGGACCAAAGCCCTTCGGACTGGAGACGACCATGATCTCTCGGTTGCTCGCTTCTGGACCAAAGTCTTCGCCTTAAGCTTTGCCTTCGGCGTCGTCACCGGCATCCCGATGGAGTTTCAGTTCGGCACCAACTGGGCGAAGTTCTCCAATTTTGCCGGCGGCGTCATCGGACAAACCTTGGCCATGGAAGGCCTCTTCGCATTCTTCCTCGAATCGTCGTTCCTGGGGATTCTGCTCTTCGGCGAGAAACGCTTCAGCCAGCGAATGCAGTGGTTTGCCGCGCTGATGTTGTTCCTGGGGTCGTGGCTGTCAGGCTATTTCATCTTGGCAACCAATTCCTGGATGCAGCATCCGGTCGCCTACACGGTAGCCCCGGACGGCCGCGTGCATGTGAGTAGCCTGTGGAGCCTGCTCACGAATCCCTGGCTGCTCTGGCAGTACACACACAATATGACGGCCGCGGTGGCGACGAGTGCGTTTGTGATGGCTGCAGTGGGCGCGTTCTATGTGCTTTCCGGCATCCATGCTTCCTATGGGAAAACCTTCCTTCGAACCGGCGTTGTGGCGGCCGCCATTGCCTGTTTGCTGCTTGTGTTCCCAACCGGCCACGGGAATGCCCGTCAGGTCTTTGAGCATCAACCGGTCAAGGGAGCGGCCTTCGAAGGGCTCTTTCGCACCCAGCGGGGTGCTGGTTTGGTGATCGTCGGTCAGCCGAATATGGAAACCATGACGATCGATAATCCCTTGATCATTCCACGGGCGCTGAGTTTCCTCGTGTATGACAGATTGTGGGCGAAGGTGAAAGGGCTTGATGCGTTTTCCAGAGAGGAATGGCCGGACAACATTCCGCTGCTGTACTACGCCTACCACATCATGGCTGGACTGGGGACGATCTTCATCACGATTATGGGGACGGCCGCGATCCTCCTTTGGCGTGGGATGCTGTATGGGACGAAATGGCTGTTGTGGATCATCATGCTCAGCGCGCCGTTCCCGTACATTGCTACGACCGCCGGCTGGATGACGGCTGAGCTCGGACGGCAACCTTGGTTGGTCTATGGGTTATTCCGAACAGCCGACGGTGCCTCACCGCTGATTCATTCGGGCAATGCCCTCTTCACGCTTCTGGGGTTTCTGGGACTATATCTCTTGCTGGGATTGTTATTCCTCTTCCTCCTGGTCGAAACGATTCTTCGTGGTCCTACGTCGCCGGGTGTGCAGCCACCTGGGTCTCCTGTTGAGGCGATGAACAAAACATGAGGTGACAGGCTTCATGGAAACGTTTTGGTTTGTGGTCATGACTTCGATGTTAGCGGTCTACGTCGTGCTGGATGGGTTCGATTTTGGAACCGGCATCGTTTATCTGTTTGCTGCGAAGACAGACGCTGAGCGCCGGACTGCTCTCGTGGCCATAGGCCCGGTCTGGAACGGCAACGAGGTCTGGCTGATCGCTGCAGGTGGGATGCTCTTTTTTGCGTTTCCCAAGGCCTATGCGGCGGGATTCAGTGGCTTTTATTTGGCCCTGATCATGGTGCTGTGGCTGTTGATGTTTCGCGGACTCTCGATTGAATTGCGGTCTCACTTGAATAATCGACTCTGGAGGACGTTCTGGGATGTAAGTTTTGCTGGCGCCAGTCTCCTCCTGGCGCTGGTGTTCGGCGCTGCCTTGGGGAACTTGATTCGGGGGGTCCCCTTGAATGCCGACGGCTACTTTTTTACGGCCCTGTGGACCGACTTTCTGCCCGGTCCTGAGCCCGGCATCTTAGATTGGTTCACGCTTTTGATGGCGGTGACGAGTGCGACCATCCTCACCATGCATGGAGCCCACTACCTAGCGATGAAAACAGCGGGGGAGTTGTCGCGGCGAGCCGGGCGTATCGCGGAGCAAAGTTGGTGGCTGCTCCTGCCCCTGACCCTTATGACGATTGCGGCGATCTCTTTCGTCCAGCCGGCGCTTCGTCACAACTATGATGTGCATCCTGTGGGATATGCGTTCCCGATGGTGGCAGCTCTGGGCGTGATCGGCGCGCTCTATTTCCACTGGGCGCAGCGCAAAGTCGAAGCCTTTCTGTCTTCAAGCGTTATGATCCTCGCGCTTCTTGGGAGTGCTGCGTGGGGCGTCTTTCCCCGTCTGCTGATCGCAACCACCGACCCAGCCTACAGCCTGACGATCAATAACGCCGCCGCGTCCCCTTACGGGCTGCGCGTTGGCTTGTTTTGGTTCATCGTCGGGATCAGTCTGGTCGTGACCTATACGGTCTATGTCCATCGTTTATTCTGGGGAAAGGTCGAATCCCAGTCAGCCGAGGAAGGTCATTAGCAGGAACCTTAACCGGACGGTGCCGCTGGACTGCATGAGATCACCGTCTCGGTGGAAGCCTCTAGGGATCATCTGAAAAAGAATGGGCTGGCCTTGGCCAGGCCAGCCCATTCAGGGAGGCAATTGTCGGTCCGTCAGTCAGAGCGTTATTGGATGGAGTTCGCGTGACCGCCCATCGTAATCTCAGCCCTGATCGAATCGCCTGGCTTCTTGGGACCATTCATCTTCTTGGTATCTTTGCTCACGTAGATCCGCACTTCTTTGCCCTCGTAATCTTCGACCACGTAAAAGTCACCGTCAATCTTGGCCAGCTTACCCTGCACCATCTGGTGGGCTGGCCCTGGCTTGGTGTCCAACTTTGCCACGGGCTTCGAATCGGCTGCATGGGTAATGGCGGCTGTGCCGAGGCCTAACGCAACTGCGAGAAGGATGCCTGTCATGCTCTTCATGTCTGTCCTCCCAAGTCTCTGGTTGAAGTGCAAGTTACCTGTAACAGGTGGATCTTAGTGACCCTGAGAGGTGAAAATCCTTAGCAATGCTCGTGCCACTCCTCCTTCGGAGCGATTTAGTTAATTAATCAATTGGTTTAATGCGCTGACGGAGTGGTCTGGGGAACTGACCGATTGAGAGGAGACGAAAAACCGTCATTAAGATGTTCAAGAATGAGCGAATTATTATGATGAAGTCGGTTCACCATAGCTTTCCCGCGGAGTTTAGACTCACGTGATGTCTTCACTCCGCTCCATTACCCGGCCGTTGCTGAACCTGGCTCAGGGCCGGCCGGTCCTGGCTGTCTTTGAGGTCTGCCTGCGGTGCAACTCAGCCTGCGGGTACTGCAACCTCCCGCTCAACGTTGGCCGATACGAGATGACCCGCGAAGAGATTCGACGAGTCTTCGCTGGGCTTTACCATGATGGTCTCCGCTTCATCTTCGTGCAGGGAGGTGAGCCCTTGTTGCGACGGGATCTTGTGGAGATTCTTGAAGACCTGGCCGACCTGGGGTTTAGCCTCACACTGATTACCAATGGCACCCGGTTCAGCACCGGCCTGGTTGCTCGATTGGCTCAGCTTCCTTTGAATATCTCGGTCAGCCTGGACACTCTCAATCGTGAGCGGTATCGGCAGATCAGAGGGGCCGATCAATTGTCACAGGTGCTGGCTGGGATCGACCTGTTGGCCGAGTATGCGCATCCGAAGTACCTCACCTGCATTGTGAGCGAGGTCAATCGGGCCGATGTGGTTGATGTCGTCCGCTTCGCGCGAGCGCGCGGCTTCATCCCCGTGGTTGGGGCCTATCACTGGGCCATTGAGCGGTATGGAAAAGTTGATGCATCGCTCCAATATGATCGGCGAGCCGTCGAACAGATCTTTGAGCAAGTGATCGAGACAGGCTTGGTGCCGCGGGGCTATTTCCGGGACTATCTGCGCAATAACGTCCGCTGGCTGAATGGAGATTCGTTGGATCGCTGCGACGCCGGCCGATACAGCATCGCTATCGATGCCTCGGGCAATGTGGCACCCTGTCTAGCGCTGAAACATGTCGGAAATTTGCTGGAGTGCTCGCTCGAGGAGGTACTGGCTCGCTTCGATCGTGATGCGATCCGCCGTTGTTCTGACCGTTCATCCTGCAATATGCTGTGCAGCCGTGTCGTTGGTTCAACGCTCCGGCATCCGATCTCCGCGCTGCTGACGCCGACCTCGGTTCAACCGCAAGAGGCACGATGACACGTTGGATGGCTGCTCTACTGGCACTGGGTATTCTGGTTAGTTCGCTGGTTGGCTGCTCCACAGTGCCGAAATCCTTCAACCCGGCAGAGCCCATAATCACCAAGGACTTTTCGCATCAGGCTTTAGACGAAACGCTGCGTATCCACGTCGCGGATGGAGTGGTCAATTACCCTGCTATCGCGGTGGATCCCAAGTTTCGGACCTACCTGATGCAGTTGGATCGGATAGACCCGACCAGGTTGCCTACCCAGCAGGATCGATTAGCCTTCTGGATCAACGCCTATAACGCCTTTGCGATCAAAGGCATCCTGGACGGATATTCTCCAATGACCTTGTGGGGACGGTATCGCTACTTCATTGCCCGGGACCATCAGGTCGGTGGCGAAACGATCAATCTCTATGACCTGGAGCGGAAGCTCCTGATCCCGGATTTCCGGGAGCCTCGCGTTCATTTCGCGATTGTCTGCGCGTCAAGCTCATGTCCCAAGCTCCAGCCCTGGGCCTACTCTATAGACAAGCTGGACCAGCAATTGGAGGAGAGCGCTAGGGGCTTCATTAACGATCCGACTAGAAATCAGTTCGATCGGCAACAAAAGATCGCCCGCCTCTCCATGATCTTTCAATGGTTCAGGGAAGACTTTGAAGCCCAGTCCGGCTCGCTGCTCAACTACGTGCAACGCTATGTGACCGATCCAGATCTCGCTCGTGAGCTGGAGACAATCCCCTACAGGGTGGAGTTCTTGGAATACGACTGGCGGTTGAATGGTCCACCGTATTAAACCAATGCTGAGTGATGAATGATGAACGATGAATTAATCCCGTTCTTCCGTTCAGCACTCAGCATTTAGCATTCTGCATTGATTTATGCTTATCCGTCCTGACGAACGGGCTCCGATCGCCCGTCTGCTGCGATTCTTAGAACAGGGTGAGCTCCTGGCCCACGATTGTGCTAAGGCGCAGGCTGCGCTGGCTCCGGAGGCTGGTATGCGCCGGTTTCTCCTGGGACAGGCTCGCCAGGAGAGCTACCATGCTGTGGTCTTTCAGGGAGCTATCGCGTGGCTGGCCCCGCGTTACCTTGGCTCATGCCCGATGCTTCCACCGTTGGAGTGCTACCGCGCGCTCATCGAAGACGCGATAAGCCGAGGTGACTTGTCTGAAACCTTGCTGGCAGAGCAGATCATTTTGGAAGGATTGGGCGAGGCGATCCTGAAACGGATCGAAGCAGGCTTGGTCAAACGGAATGCGCCCTTCGGACGCTTACGACGTATTCTGCTGCACCAGGAAGAGGCCCACCATGGCTTCGGTCACCGCGCATTGGAACGAGCGATCGTTAGTGGCGAGACCTCCGCCGAAGCGCTCCGACCACGCGGGCAGGAGTACCTGGCTCTCACTGATGCGATGGTGACGACTTTGAGCGAGCTGTTTGAGTCTATTGATGAGAATCCTTCTTCCTGGGCGTCAGACGCCAAGAGCTATGTGCCGACCTGGCTCACATGTGAGAGCTTGTCAACGGCAACCCCATGATTTCAGTTATCATCCCGACCTATAACGAAGAAGTGGCGCTGCCTGAGACGCTACGGCATCTGTTGCGACAATCAGGCGACTATGAAGTCATCGTAGTGGACGGTAGGAGTACAGATCGGACGCTCGCAGTCCTTAAGAACTTCGGGTTTGAGTTTGCTCCGATTCCCATCGCCTCGGACGCTTCACACTTCACGAGTCACACTTCACGCATCCTCCTGACCGCACCGAAAGGACGCGCTTCCCAAATGAACGCCGGTGCAAAACACGCGACCGGCGAATGGCTTCTCTTCCTACATGCCGATACCCTGTTGCCAGACAGTGCGCTGGCTCGGCTGAATGCCTTAGAAGCTGACTTGACCATTCAGGCAGGAGGATTTCTCCATCGGTTTTCCGGCGACGACTGGCGGCTGCGAGTGGTGTCCTTTCTGGACAACTTCCGATGCCGACGTTCACGCATCATCTACGGTGATCAGGCGATGTTCGTGAGGCGGACGCTTTTCGAGCAGCTCGGCGGATTCCCGGACCAGCCGATCCTGGAGGACGTGGCCTTCTGCGAAAAGCTGATCAGGGTGGTCACGCCTGTGTTTCTCTCACCACCGGTCCTCACCGACTCTCGCAAGTTCATCAAGATGGGGATCTGGCGCAGTTTCGCCCGTGTCTTGCTCATCATTCTGCACGTCGAATTCTGCCTTCCGATCCTCCCCCGCGCTTTCTTTCAAGACATCCGCTAACAAGCGATGCCTACACGTGACCGGGCACTTCCAGTGGAAACATAAAAGAACTCGAGCACTCGAACGCTCGCCCCCTGTTTTTTACCGCTGACTTACGACTTACTGGGAGCACACTCATAAATCCGCAGCAGGTCGAATGTCGGGCGACCACCAGCCGTGGGTTCAAAATCTCTGCGACCTGCTGGAATAGTCCTCGCAGTCGGGAGGACAGATAGCATGAAATACAAGAGGCATCCTGTCCCAGACGGGATAACCTGTCCGGCATGCGAATCCCATGGCAGAACGGCAAGTTCGCGCTATCGTTCGTCCGGATCGAAGGACAAGACGTTCCAAACCGGCACCGATACCGCTATGCATGCTTCTGATGGAGATGCTCTATCCCATTGAAGATTCACCTTCTTCACGCCGATCGCTTTCGTGATTCGGACATTGGCCCGTCCCTTGCTTTGGAGCTTTGTCTGCAGGGGCATGTTAGCTTCTGCCTGACCCTGACCTAGTTTAATTTGTATCCAATTTGTATTCCTGGTATTAGACTTAGGTTGTGCTCTACTCTCGGGTCTCATGGCAGAACACAGTAACGGGAGGTGTTCTATGAAGCGGAAATGCTTTAGTTACATCATGGCCGTAGTTCTGCTGAGCCTCTTCACCCCAGGAAATGTTGGGGCCCAATCCAATGCCGATGAGGTTCGATTGCAAACCATGCAAAGAGAAGCGGAAGAAGACGCTTCAAGGAGAGGTCAAAAGGCACACATCGAGGCCTTGTCCCAACGATTTCAAGTCCAGCCCAGCGTGATTGAGGAGCTGCGGAACTCGAAGCAGGGGTGGGGAGAGATTACGATTCGGTTTGCCTTAGCGGAGCACCTTACAAAGACCGACCCAACGAATTTCCCCACGTTGGCTGATGCGTTGCAACGGGTGGGAGACCTCCGAAACGACAAGAGAGGCTGGGGGAATATTGCGAAAGAACTCGGGTTCAAACTGGGTCCGGTGGTCAGCGACGTGAAACAATCCCTGCAGGATCTCCGACGGGAAGGGCGGACAGGTGAGCCTAAGGTGGAGAAAGCCGACAATCGTGGCGATCTGAAGCGTGAGGCCCGTCTCGACCGTCTGGAGCGACCTCAGCGCCCCGAAAGGCCGGAGCGGCCACAACGTCCAGAACGGCCAGAGCGGCCTGAACGGCTAGGTAAATAGAAAAGGTTGAATAGAGTCTGGGCGAGTCCATAATCACTGAGAACTGGGACACCCGAGTCTGAAAGGCGGCGTCGAGTAGCACACCGACGTCGCCTTTTCGATTCACAGGGATGTGGCTGATTTCACTTGGAGCGGTTCTTGACATAATGATTGGATCGACGAAGTGAGCATGTGCGCGCAATGTTGGAAGGTTTTGATCTGGTTCCTGGGACTTCTCACGATTGTGGCAAGCCCGATTGCGTGTGAAGGGGCCCAAGATAAAGATGGGGCCAAAGATACAATAGAGAATTGGCAAATCGGTTTCTCGCCAACCTATTCAAGCGGTGATTACGGGACTGCCTCGACCACCACGATTGCTTACCTTCCGCTGTCGATTCGCCGTCTCTTCGACGCCGGGGATATCACGCTCGTCATTCCATACATCAGCATTACCGGCAGCGGGGCCGTCACGGTGCTGAGCGGAGTCCCGAACCGGACCAGTGGGAGCGGGAGCAGTGGAGGTGGAGCGAGTGGAAAAGGGAAGAAGGCAGGGACTGTCCCGCCGACTGACCCTACAGAGAGCACCGAGAGTGGACTTGGAGACATCATACTCCGTGGCCGGTACTATCTGCTCGATGAGCGTGGGCCGTTCCCCACTCTGGCCCTGACTGGGCGCATCAAAATCCCGACGGCTGACGAGGATCGTGGCTTGGGCACCGGCGAGTTTGACGAAGGATTTGGTGTGGAAGTGACCAAAAAGCTGGTCGGCAACTGGGTCGGGTTTCTGGACCTCGGCTATACCTTCATCGGAGACCCGCCGGGGCTGGACCTGAGAAATCAGTGGAACTATGATTTGGGGCTTGGCTATTACTTCACCAAAGACTTGCTGGGCAGTCTGTACTATGAAGAGTGGCGGGCAATTGTGGCGGAGTTGCCTAACCCACGGGATCTGCTATTCGCCGTGAACTACAAAGCAATGTCCCTGTTGCGGTTCAATGCATCCATGCAGCTCGGCCTCTCCGATGGAGCGCCGGATTATGGACTGACCGGTGGCATCAGCTTTCGGTTTTGATCGCCTCGCCATCATCGAAGCCTGCTGTCCTCCGTTGTTTTCCCACCGATTCTCCTTTTGGTCCAAACGAGGCTCCTAGCCGTTTTCTCCAATGTCTCTGTGGAAGAGGGATGCTATGTATCGCGGCTGTTGAGCAAGGATACGACGAAGCGGATGAGGTCAGGATGCTCCGGGAGCAAACCATGTCTCGCTTTCGCTGTAAAAAGGAAGTTTCCAGGTGTGGTTTCCTTAACAGACATGCCCCACGGAACTTTGACGCGGACTCCACCCGATCCGTCGAGGGGCGCACTGGACTCTGGCTTGATCCAATCGTCAGGCTCGATCCGAACGGTGAAATACGGGATGTCGCGAAGACGGTCAGAGGGTATTGCCACGACTCATGTCCGGACGATACCGGCGCCGAACGGCGTCTTGTAGAGACATGAGTAAGGAGTTCCATGCCTTCCTGGCCACCGAAAGCTTAAAGACGACAGGTGAACAGGAGCTACGCGTTGTCCCGAAAAGGGCTTGCTGCAGATAGGAATCAACCGACAGAACCACATAGCTGATGCTCATCGTCATGATCAGGAACACCAAGACGTCCAGGGGTGGGCCTAGATGCCGATAGACGGCGAGAAAGTGCCAGTGAATCAAGAAGGCTGGAAACGAAAGCTCACTCAGGATTTCCAGGATCCTGCCGATGTGGGCTGGCGCTCTCCATCGGAGGACCGGCACGAGCTGCACCTCTTGAGCCAGGTAGATCCCCAAGCCAAATTCAAAAACTCGGCAGAGCGGGAACCACTCCCGTGGACGGTATAGGAGATAGCTCTCCACGGTGAGCCGAGAGGCAAGGCTGATGAGGAGCAAGGCTATCAGGGTGACCCGTGGGGTCCGATTCATAAAGCGGGAGAGCCAAGGGTAAACCGCATAGAGCGAGAGAATGAGACCAATGAACCACGCAGGCGGGAGGAGGCTGCAACCCCAAAGGCCAGCAAAGGCACAGAGCCCCGTGATGGTGAGAGCACCTTCCACCCAACCCTTCGGAAGTTTCTCCCAATGAAACACCAGCCCCATGGCAAGCGAGAGCGCCAGGACCATCCAATAAACTGAATAGATCCGCCGGAGCCGGCTGGCATAGAATGCCATGACCCCTTGGCCGCGATCATTCAATCTGAGCACAATGCCACTGATCAGAACAAGGATCGTGACACCCAGGTGACCCAGGCTAATATCATAAAAGCTTGTGGCGTACGTTGCGCCCCACCATTGGCCAAACTCTTGAGCCGAGTGCACGGCTAGAACCATTGAGATCGCCAGGATCCTCAGCAGATCAACGAGACTTGATCTCGGCACAGCGCTTTTTCCAGCCTCTTGCGTTCTTCCTCCCGATACTCTTAGCTACGGCCTTGCGTCCCTGGCGTTTGTCTCCCGCCGCCATGACCGGGTGGGAAATCGCCGTCACAGTAATCCGCGATCATGACTTTTCCAGGAGTGACATGTGACGCCAACGCATCGGTTTCTCCAGGTGCTTATCCTGTTGTTCGTAATAATGTAGCGAGACTCCATCTGTGGTAGAGCTCAGCTAAATGCTTCAGATTAAGGGCCACGTCCTGGTGGTCTGGCCCTAATGTCTTCTTTTGAATCGCCAGCGCGCGCAGGTAGAGCTGCTCCGCCTGGGGATAGTTGCCCTCAACGGCGTATAGCTTCGCCAAGTTGCTAAGGGTGGTTGCTACCCTCGGGTGCTCCTTCCCCAAGGTCTTCTCCCAAATAGTCAGGGAGCGATTGTAGAGTGGCTCAGCCTTCGCGTACTTGCCCTGAAGATGGTATGCCTCTGCCAGATCGCTAAGAGTGATAGCGACCTCGAAGTGCTCTGGCCCCAAGGTTTGTTCTTGGATCTCCAGAGCGAGCTGACATAGCGGCTCCATTTCTGCGTACTTGCCCTGAGCTCGGTACCGCTCGCTCAAATTGTGAAGACTAATGGTCCTAATAGGCAGGGGAATTGGGTTAGGAGTGTGGGGCGTTGTGTTCTGCCTCGACAACGAGTTGGATCCCATCATGATGGCCTTTGCACTGTTCTCTTGGTGTTGCCCCAACGTCAAAATCCGTTACACCGCCGCCAGTTCGATAGATCTGCTGGCTAGGGCAGGCATACCCATATATGGTGGTGATGTCGCTGGTGCATACTGTAATCCACAGTGGACGATCTGCATGAGGACACCCGTGCGCGTGGTAGTCCTCGTTTTCTCAAGAATGTGCTTGAAATGCTCCTTCACTGTCTGTACCGCCACTCCCATTTCATTGGCGATCTCCTTGTTGGTCCAGCCCTTCAAGAGATGTCGGACGACGGTTATTTCGCGAGCTGTCAGGCGAAACTGCTCCTTTGCCTGGTCGATAAGATTGTCCTGCCACGCGCCGATCCCGACCTCGTTCATCACGATAAGGATTCGTTGTTCCCAGGTGCTCAGATCAATCAACCCCATGCCGCACAGGAGCACGGGGCGCTGGAGGGTGTTCACGAGATGCCTGAGTTGAAACTGCTCCCAGTCCTTCGGATCGGTTCGGACTTGGAGGATCTTCCTAATTTGATCGGCGAGACCGGCTACGGCTGGCGGGAGCACCCCGTTCACTGGTTTCCCGTTCTGGCATTGATTGATTTGGTCGCACAGTTCTCGTGCACGCCGGTCCCTGTACAGCAATTGCATGGAACCACTGAGCAGCATGATGCCGGGCCCCGCATGCATGGCCGCCATGTTGGCCTTGTGGTTGAATGAAACATCACCTTCCATAGAACACCTCCTTGGTCTTTCCTAGGCTGCAATGAGGTAGTTAATAAATGAGAGGGACGGAAGATGCTATCGGGTGAATCCTACAAAGGTGCTAGGGTAAACCCTACAATTGAGGGGGAGAAAATCCCTGAGAATGCGAGGAGGTCTGGGACGGATTCTAGGCTTGGATTACGCCACGACGGATAGCATACCGGACCAGGCTGGCCGTTTCATGAATGTCCAGCTTCTCCATGATCCTGGTCCTGTGTGACTCTGCGGTCTTCACGCTGATCCCCAGGACGGTGGCTACCTCTTTGGTGGTTTTGCCCTCGGCAATGAGTTGGAGAACCTCCCGCTCTCTGAGACTGAGTGGCTCTTGCGGCAAGTCGGTTTTGGCCAAATACGCCTGAGCGACTACCTCAGAGACTCCAGGAGTCAAATAAAGTTTCCCCAGCGAGGCCTCCTGGATCGCTTGGACCAGCTCCTCCGCCGCCTTGGTCTTCAAGACATACCCCTTGATCCCGGCGCGCAGAGCGTCTAGCACGTGGTGATCCTCGGTGTGCATGGTTAGGAGGATGATTTTCGTTTTGGGAGAGGTCTGCAGGATGGCTCGTCCCGCATCAACGCCATTCAACAGGGGCATGGTGAGATCGAGCAGAGCGATGTCGGGACAAAGCTCCTGGGCCAGCCGGACCGCTTCACGACCGTCGGAAGCTTCGCCGACCACGTTAAAGCCTTCTCGCTCTAAAAGGACCTTCAGGCCTTGGCGCACGATGAGATGATCGTCGGCCAGCAGAATGTGCAACGACATCTTACTCCTCCGGTTGGTTTGTGTGAGGAATCGTGATAATCAGCTCGGTCCCTTGGCCGAGGTCGGATACGATCGAAAGCGAACCGCCTAAGCTGTTCAGGCGTTCACGAATGCCGAGCAAGCCGAGGCCTCGTTCGCCGGTCTTGGCCAAGACGGCCGAAATGTCAAAGCCCACGCCATTATCCCTGATGGAGCACCGAAGAGTCTGAGGCTCTTGATGGATGGTTATAGTCACCTGAGAGGCCTTGGCGTGCCTCGTCACGTTGGTTAATGCTTCCTGCACGATCCGGTAGAGAGTGGTCTCCAGCAGAGGGGAGAGGGATAGTTCAGACTCGCTTTCCACCGAGATGAGGAGTCCAGTCCGGGCGGCAACGCCCTCGGCCAGGAATTTGAGGGCAGGGAGCAATCCCAAATCGTCAAGGATCGTGGGGCGGAGTTCATGGGAGAGTCGCCTTAACTGCGCCTCGATTTGGTCGAGCAGCCCTTTCACTTTTAGGAGGTGCTCCTTAGCGGGTGGCAGGTTCCCGGCCACCTCTTCCAAGGCGAGATGGACGGAGGCGAGGAGCTGTCCTGCCTCATCATGAAGGGCGTGGGCGATTCGTTTGGATTCTTCCTCCAGTGTCTGATTCAGGCGACGGAGTGCGGTGTTGGTTTCTCGGAACCCGCGGTGTGTCATTTCAAATGGCGACAGGCTCTCCACAAAAAAATTCGCCCCCGCCCGGAGCATCAGTGTTTTCTCTTCAGGCGTTGAGGCCCGAGACAAAGCTGCTGCCAGGGCCTTGTGATACATGGCTGCCATGTCCAGCACACCCAGCCCTTCGGCCAGCGCTCTTCTTCCCAGCTCATAGGCCTGTTGCAAGGCGGATTCTCCCATCCTCGGGATGGAGTCCTGCAGCGCAGCCGCATATTGGTCCTCCAGCTTATCCATGGTCTCCGGCATGATGAACCTATTTCAGAGAGCGCGCAACGAGCACGAGCGCATCGTCCGAGCCCTTGCTGTGCTCGACGAGGATTCGGTTGGCGATCAGCTGCGGCGGATCGCTTGTGTCCAGACCATTGGCAAAGCCGCTGCGGATACCGTCGGTGACGAAAATCAGCGTATCACCCTGCTTGATGGGCATGGTGGATGTGCTCAGCGAGGGGAGCTGGCTGCCGACCACGCCGCTGCGCAGTAACAGAGACTTGTGTCGCGAGTATGGAGAGCCTTCCGCGCGGAGGACCAAGCCTTCAACGTTTCCGATCCCCATCCAGGTCAAGGTCCCATCCAGCTCGTTGAACGACGCCAGGCTCATGACCACGCCACGGGTTCCACGCAGGCTATCGTGACAGTGGTTGCACAGGCTGATAATGGATTCGTGTGCGTGTTTGCTCAGGGTGGTGACCGCAAGATCGGCGGCTGCAGCCGCCTGCTCGCCGTGTCCCAACCCGTCCACCACTGCTACGAGCACGCCGTTGGTATAGGGCTGCACGAGGTACCGGTCGCCCGATTGAGATTGCTCCGGCATCGTCACGCTGGCGACTCCCCATTCGATTAACTGGGCATTCATCGCTTCCACTTCTTGATGGTGACGGTCGTTCCAGAGTTTACATCTGAGACAAGGTGAAACTCATCCACAAGGCGTTTCACCCCAGGCAAGCCTAGACCCAAACCGCCGGACGTGGAGAAGCCATCCTGCATGGCTTGTGGAATGTTGGCAATACCCGGTCCCTTGTCTCGAGCCACCACGACAATGCACACCTTGTCGGCGACGAGAGAGTTCTTGATGACGATTTCGCCGTGCTTGGCATAGAGGACGATGTTTCGTGCTAACTCCGAGATAGCGGTGGCAATGAGGGTCGAATCAGTCAGCGCAAAGCCCAGCTCGTTGGCTAACTCACGCCCCTTCTGTCGTGCGACCACGACGTCGACATCCGTATTGATGGAGACAACCGTTTCACTAGCCACGGGACGTGCTTCTCTTCGTTTTCTTGTCCAAGTAATCGAGCCCTTCTTCCAAATCCAGGGCAGTGTCCACTCCCTCCAGCGTCAATCCAAGCTGAACCATCGAAAATGCGACTTCAGGCTGGATCCCTACGATCACGGTTTCCGCTCCACGTAACCTGGTCATATGTGCCAGGTCGCGCAGGGTGCGCGAGGCAAACGAGTCCATCACGTCGAGAACCGTGACATCCACG
>Ga0187892_10005787_pt1 | contig 19065 bp, 15 predicted proteins | sample MA1701073metaG_FD_139345 | JGI IMG/M metagenome (GOLD analysis project Ga0187892, IMG submission 139345) | Bio-ooze microbial communities from a basaltic lava cave in the Kipuka Kanohina Cave System on the Island of Hawaii, USA - MA170107-3 metaG ...
ACGGGGAGGCCCGTGTTCCGATGGGGGCCGGCGCTCGGGACGAAGTGGGAAGTGTCGCTGCTCCGGCCCGACCGGACCGTGGTCTGGTCCGTGGAGGTCGAGGGGACGGAGCTCCCGTTCCCCTCGGGCAGCAGCCGCTGGAAGAGGAACTCCACCGGCGCGTCTTCGGGGCGGGGATCGGAACCGGCCGGTCGGGTCATGCTTCCTCCGCAGGTTGTTCGCGCCGCGGGTCGGAGTATGCGAGGTGCTCCGCCACGATCTCGCCGAGCCGCCTCCAGAGCCGCTCCTCCGCGCCGACCTCCTCGCCCACCCGCCCCCGGACCTCGGCGCGCAGGCGCTCGAGCACCCCCTGGAGGATGCGGCTCACCGTCGGCTGCGTGGTCCCGAGGAGCTGCGCGATCTCCCCCTGCGACAGGCGGTCCCGGTACGCGCAGAGCGCCACGAGCCGCTCGCGCGCTTCCAGCCGCGCCCACGCCGCCCGCAGCGCCTCACCGAACAGCCGCGCCGTCTCCTCGCCGATCAGCCCGCGCACGGGATCCGCGACCGGGACGGCCTCCGGCCTCGCCTCGCGGCCCTTCGCGTCCGCGGCCCGGCGGCGGTCGGCGAGCCGGCGCAGCGCGATCACCGAGAGCCACGTGAGGAGGCCGGCCCGGCCGTCGTAGGCGCCGATCCGCGTCCGGCCCCGCCCCGAGAACGGCGGCGTGCATAGCTCGCCCAGGAGGTCCACGACCAGCTCCTCCGCGAGCGCGGGCGGCGCGCCCTGCGCGCGGAGCAGGCCGTGGAGCGGAGCGGAACATCGCTCGCCGAGCGCCTCCCAGCCGCGCGCGGCGCCCCGGTCGCAGGCGCACGCGAGGTAGAGGTCCGCGCCGGCGCACCGCTCGAGCTCCGCGGCGACCCGTGCCGGAGCGCCTTCCGCGGGCAGGCGGCGCAGCACGCGCTCCAGCACCCAGTCCGCGAAGTCCTCGAAGACGACGCCGAGGTCGCCGTGCCCGCGCATTCCGTCGCGATGGAGCGCGCGGAGCCGGTCCTCGTGCGCGGACGCCGGATTCAATCCCAGAGCCCCCAGAGGACGAAGGCCGCCCAGCGGCTGGGATGCGCGAACCGACCGCCCGCGCGCCGGAGCTCCTGCTTCGCCGCGCGCAGCGCCGCGGCGGCCCCGAGGCCGTCGCGCACCATCTTCCCGTAGAAGGCGACCATCAGCCGCCGGGTCGCCTCGTCGTCCACCTTCCAGGCCGAGGCCACCACCCGCGGCGCGCCCGCCGCGAAGAAGCCGCGCACGAGCCCGAGCACCCCCTCGCCCCGGAGGAGCCGGCCCCGCCCGCTCTCGCACGCCGAGAGCACGGCCAGCCCGGCGGGGACGCGCAGGCGGTGCAGCTCGTCGAGTGTGAGGACCTCGCCGCCCGCCAGCACGAGCCCGGTCTGGCGCGGGTGCTCCGCGTCGAGGCGCCCGTGGCAGGCGAGGTGGAACGCGAACACGCGGCGCCCCTCGCGGGCCAGCTCCGCCTGGAGCCGCGTCAGCGACGCCTCCGCGCCGAGCAGGAGCCTCCGCTGCTCCGGCTCGAAGAGGGCGCCGATCGAGCGGACCTCGTCCGCCGACCCGGGCAGACGCGGCGGCGCGGCCCCGGGATCGCCGACGGCGAGGAGGCCCGCGCCCCGCCGGCCGGCGGACGCGTCCGACCGGAGCGCGGCCAGCACCGTGCCCGACGGCACGTAGCTGACCTCCCAGGCGTCGAGCACGCGGGTCCCGTCGCCGCGCGCGAGCGCCTCGAACGGGAGGAAGGCGAGGATGCCGTCCGGCGAGACCACGAGGCGGCGCTTGCCCGCGAGCGGGCGCTCGAGCGGCGCGAGGAGCCGCCCGAAGAGCTCCCGCGCGAGCGCCTCCTCGTCGCTCCCCTCCCAGGACGCCGCGTCGAGGAGCTCCTGCACGCGCGCGGTCAGGTCCTCCGTCCGTCCGAGCTCATGGAGCGAGGCGGCCTCCCGGGTCACGACCAGCACGAGGGCCTCGTCCGAGGTGAGCTGGTAGAGGACCAGGACGCCGTCCGGCGGGATCGCCTCCTTCAGTTCCTCGAGCGTGGCGGGCCGCGGGAAGACCAGGGGCGCGGCGCGGCGCGCGGCCCGCTGGAGCCGGGTGCGCGCGTCCTCGAGCGCCCGCGCCGCGGCCGTCCGCTCGGCGGCCGACGGCGGCGCGCCGCCCCGCCGCTCGCGGAGCGAGGCCACGCGCCGGCGCGCCTGCCGCTCCTCCTGGAGGAGCCCGGGCTCGACGTCGGCCAGGAGGACGGCTTCGCGGTTCACCAGGACGTCGGCGAGGAGCAGCGCCCGCCCCGCCTCCGCGTGCCAGACCGCTTCGCGGAGCGCGGCGTCCGCCGAGCGGGGGTCCCGGCGCGCGCGGAGCGCGGCCGCGCGCAGGCCCGCATCGGCGGCGAAGCGCGCCTGCTCGCGCAAGCCGGTGGCCTCCTCTTCGACGAGCCCCTCGCCGAGCTCCAGCCAGAGTTCCACGGATTCCCGGGCGGAGCGGAGGGCGCCCTCGAGGTCGCCGCCCTGGAGCTGGAGCCCCGCGAGCCGGCCGAGATGCCAGCAGACCCCCTGCCGCCAGCCCGCCGCCTCCCACGCGCGCCCGGCTTCCCGGTAGCAGCGCTGCGCCTCCTCGGTCTGCCCCTGGCGCTCGCGCACGAGCCCGATCTCGGCCAGCGTGCGCGCGATCCCCACCGGCTCATCGAGCGTCCGCCATTCCTCGAGCGCCTGGCGCAGCGCCGCGAGCGCCCGCTCCGGCCGGTCGTGCGCGGCGCGCGCGATGCCGAGGTTCTGGAGCGCCGCGGCGGCGGCCGCCCGCTGTCCCGAGGCCGTGAGCTCGGCGCGCGCCCGCTCCAGCATCTCCAGCGCGTCCGCGGTGCGACCCAGCCGGAGGAGGACGTTCCCCAGGTTCACCCGTGCCCCGCCCACGTGGCGGCGCGCGAGCGCGGGAAGCGCCTTCTCGTAGCACTCGCGCGCCCGGTCCTCGCGGCCGAGCGTCGCGTGGACGTTGCCCATCGTCGCGAGCACCTGGGCCTCGCCGGCGCGGTCCCCGAGGCGCCGCTTCTCCGCGAGAGCGCGCTCCAGGCACTCGAGCGCGCGCGCGTAGCGTCCGAGGTGCAGGCAGACCATCGCGAGGTTTGAGAGGGCGTCGGACTCGCGGAGCGGATCGCCCAGCTCGCGGAAGATCGCGCGCGCGCGCTCGAGCGCGTCCAGCGCCTCGCGAGCGTGGCCCAGTTCGACGAGGGCGGTCCCCAGGTTCCCCAGCGTCTTGGCGATCCCGGGCCGATCGCCCAGCTCCTCGGCCAGCCGCAGACACCGCTCGAGGGCGCCGCGGGCCGCCTCGGGCTCGCCGAGCGCGAGCAGGTAGCTGCTGAGGTTTCCCAGGAGTGCCACGAGACGGGAGCGGTCGGGCGCCTCGCGCGACTCCTCCTCGCGGACGGCGTGTTCCAGGACCTCGCGCGCCCGGGAGAGCCCTTCTGCGGTCAGCGGCTCCGCCGCCTGTCGGGGGAGCAGGCGTTCCGCCTCCGCGTCCGGCGCGGGGGGCGGAGCCTGGCCGGTGGCCAACAAGAGGAGGAGCAGGAGCTCGGGACGCACGGGCGCGGCGCCTCCGATCGGGGTCTGGCGGACACCTATACCGCCCTTGGCCCCAGGACGACAACCAGGAGTCCAAGTGGGTCAGGACCCGCGGCGGGTCCTGACCCCGGCGGACGGACCTCTCCGGATTCCCTGCATGACCCCGTGGGGGCGCGCGAACAAAGGTGTCCCGGGCGGAGACCCGGGACGGGTTCCACGGGAGAGCAGCCATGAGACTCGTCGCACGCTTCCTCACGGCTTCGATGGTGCTTCTCGTCTCCGGTCCCGCCGCCTGGGCGGCGCCCGGGACCGCGACGCCCTGGTGGGACGTGCCGGACGCCTCCGGTCCGGACGCCGCCTGGGCCGGCTTCGCCGCGCGCTTCGGGCCGGGGTGGTCCGTGCTCCGGGACGGCGTGACCGGATCGCCGAGCCTGATCGTCGGGCCGGGCCACGCGCTGGGCGCGCCGATCGCCCCCGACGACGCGGGCGTCGCGCGCGCGCGCGCGTTGCTCGAGGAGCTGCGTGACGTGCTCGGCGTCGAGGACCCCGCCGCGTTCACGCTCGAGCGCGCAGTCGGCGTGCCGGGCGCGCACGGTCATGAGATCGTGACCTTCGTGTTCGCGCAGCGATCGGCCGACCGGCTCGAGGTCTGGCACGAGTCCGAGGGAGGCGACCGGGAGCACCTCGCCGCGGTGCGCTTCCTCTTCGACGGGACCCTCGGGCGACTCGTGGCGCTGGGCTCGGACGCGGTTCCGGGCACGGCGACGGCGACGGAGGCGGAGGCGATGAGTGAGTCGGACGCGGTGCGCGGCGCCCTCGCGCGGCTGGCGCTGGCGCCCTCGGAGGTGCGCGAGCTCCGCACGCGCAGCTACATCTCCGTTCGGGACGGGCGCGCGCGCCGGGTCCGCGAGGCGCGCGTGTTCACCGCCGGCGCGCCCCACGCCTGGCGGGTCCTCTTCGACGCGGCGACCGGGGAACTGGTGGAGGAACGCGACGAGGCCCGGAGCGCGGATGTGATCGGGACGGTCGTGGCCGGGCGCTGGGACTACCCGGGGGGGAGCTTCGGCGTGGCGCCGCAGGCCGGGGTGCGCGTCTCGGTCGTCGGTGGCGTGACCGCATCCACCACGCAGACGGGACGCTTCACGATCCCCCACCCGGGCACCGCTCCCGTGACCATCACGGGCCGCTTCCTCGGGGACTGGGCCGTGGTCACGGACTCCTCGGGGAACGGGAACCTCGCCTTCTCGCAGGTCGCCACGCCCGGCGTGCTCGGGACGGTCACGCTCAACCCGGCCAGCGTATCCGAGCTCGAGGACGCCGAGGCGGCGGGCTACGCCTGGACCACCGCCACGCGGTTCTTCATCCAGCAGGCGATCCCCGCGTTCGCCGGGCTCATGAGCCTGCCGGTCGAGGTGAACAACGCCAGCACCACGTGCAACGCGTACTGGGTCGGGACCGGGCTCCGGTTCCTGCGGTCGGGCGGCGGGTGCCGCAATTCCGCCTACTGGGACGTCGTGGCGCACGAGTACGGCCACGCCTTCCACGCGTGGTTCCACGGCAGCGCCAGCCCCGGCGGGTTCTCCGAGGGCATCGGGGACCACCTCGCGCTCTACGCCACGCGGCAGCGCGTGGTGGGCCGGAACTTCCGCCTGGACGGGTCGTCGGTCCGCGACTACCGCGCGGGGCGGCCGGAATCGCTCCGGCAGTGGCCCGGGAGCGACTGCGGCGGCGCCACGCACTGCCTCGGGCAGGTCTGGGCCGGGTTCACGATGGACCTCGCGGACGCGCTCGTCGCGGCCGATCCGGTGGGCGGGTGGGCCACGGCGCGGACGATCACGGTCGGGCAGTACGCCTCGAACCCGTCGCACGAGCCGATGGCCGCCGTGCTGGTGCTGATCCACGACGACAACGACGGGAACCTCTCGAACGGGACCCCGCACTGCGCTGCGATCGTCGCGGCGGCGCGGCGGCACTCGCTGCCGGTGCCGTTCCAGGTCCCGGCCTCGTGCGGCGCCGATCCGATGCCGTGGGTCCCCGAGTGGCGCGCGTCCGCTGCCGAGACGCGCCTGAACAGCGCGTCGGACGAGACGTCGCCCGTCCTCTCCGCCGATGGGCTCTCGATCTGGTTCACGTCGAACCGGCCCGGGGGCGCCGGAGGCTACGACGTCTGGACCGCCACGCGCGCCACGGTGCGCTCGCCGTGGGGAGTACCCACGCTGGTCCCCGGGGTCAGCTCGACCTCGAACGAGTTCAGCATCGCGGTCACCGCCGATGCACTCACGATGTTCGTCTCGACCGACCGGCCCGGCGGGTCGGGGCTCCGCGACCTCTGGATGTCGCAGCGCAACTGCGCGAGCTGTGCCTGGGGCGCCCCGGTCCCGGTGACGGCGCTGAACAGCGTGAGCTCCGAGGAGCAGCCGTCGATCTCGGCGGACGGGCTCGAGATCGTGTTCACGTCGGCGCGCCCGGGATCGGTCGGGATCATGGCGCTCTGGAACTCGACGCGGACGAGCCCCAGCGCCCCGTGGAGCCCGCCGGTGCGCCTCGCGGAGCTGGATTCGACCACGCTCGACTACGCGCCCGCGCTCTCCGCGGACGGCCGCTGGCTGGTCTTCACGTCGAGCCGGGCCGGTGGGAGCGGCGGGAGCGACCTCTACGTCGCGCACCGGACGTATCGCGGCGAAGCCTGGACGCTGTGGCGGCGGATCGCGGAGCTCGCGACCGCCGAATGGGAGTATGCGCCGTCGCTGGGGAGCGGAGACTTCTCGCTGGTCTTCAGCCGGGGCTCGGTCGGCGACCTCTTCCGGGCCGACCGGCTCCTGCCGATCCTCTCGGGTCCCGCGTGGGGACGGCCGGGGAGCGTCGTGCAGTTCCAGCTCCGCCGCGATCCGATCGACGTCGGGCAGATCTGGCTCGGCCTGGACCCGCTCCCGCCGTCCTTCGTGTCCGGCTTCTACGGCCTGCTGCAGATCGTGCCCGCGGTGAGGGTGGGGCACGACATCCACAACGACGCCGGGGTGCTGCCCTCGATCCCGCTCCCGGTGCCCGCCACGCCGGGGCTCCAGTTGTGGCTCCAGGGGGTGAGCCAGGGGGCGGGAGGCTGGCACCTCTCGAACCGCCTGTCGTTCCTGGTCGTGCCGTGACCGGAGGCAAGGGGGTCAGGACCCGCGGCGGGTCCTGACCCTCACAGCTCGAGGCGGGCGGCTTCGAAGATCGGGCCCTCGGTGCACGCGCGCGCGTAGCGCCAGTCGGCGGCGCCCTCGTCGCGGACCGGGAGCGCGCACGCGACGCACACGCCGTAGCCGCAGGCCATCCGGTCCTCCACCGAGACCTCGCACCGCTGCCGCCGCGCGCGCGCCCACCCGGAGACCGCGTGCAGCATGCCGTGCGGGCCGCACGTGTAGAGCGCGGCGTCCGCCTCCACGTCGCCGAGCAGCGTGGTGACCAGCCCGCGCGTGCCGCGCGAGCCGTCCTCGGTCGCGACCCGCACGCGCCCGCCGAGCTTCTCGAACTCGCCGACGAGCGCGACGTCGGGCGCCGAGCGCCCGCCCAGGAGCAGCGTCCAGCGCGCCGCGTCGCCGAGCTCGCGTGCGAGATGGCGGAAGGGCGCGATCCCGACGCCGCCCGCGACGAACACCGCGCGCTGGGCGGCGCGCGGATGCGTGAACGAGTTGCCGAGCGGTCCCAGCATCCGCAGCGACTCGCCGGGCCGCATCCGGGTCATCGCGGCGGTCCCCTCCCCCACCGCCATGTAGAGGATGGCGAGCACCCCGCCGGGCTCGACGTCCCAGAGGGTGAACGGCCGGCCGAGGTACGGGAACGCGCGCTCGGCCGCGCGCACCATGAAGAACTGGCCGGCCCGCGTGCGCGCGGCGGCCGCCTCGTGGCGCACGCGCATCAGCCACCAGCGCGGCGCGATCTCCTCGTTGGAGACGAGCGACGCGTCATGATGGAGGAGCGGCGGCCGGCTCATGGGGCGAAGAGCGTAGCAGGAAATGGTGCCACTCTTCATTTCCGCGGCGGAAATGAAGAGTGGCACCATTTCGTGGCCCCCCTACAATTCTCCGCTTCATGAAACGCCCTTCGTCCACGACCGCGGCGCGGCGCCACATCTCGGGCGTGATCCCGTACCTGCCGGAGGCGGACGGTCCGCGCTTCCTGGTGCTCCTCGACCGGAAGTACCGGAACTGGGGCTTCCCCAAGGGACGCCTCGAGCCGGGCGAGTCGGAGCGCGAGGCGGCCGTCCGCGAACTGCGCGAGGAGACCGGCTTCACCGGCGTGAGCCTCGTCCCCGGCTTCGAGACCCGCATCGAGTACCAGGTCCCCGACCACGTGACCGTGTCGGCCACCTACTACCTCGGCCGCGCGCCCGGCCGCGCGGTCACGCTCTCCAGCGAGCATACGGATCATCGCTGGGCGCTCGGCGCGGAGCTGCACGGCCTGCTCCGCTTCGAGAACCTGCGGAGCGTGCTCCGCGAGGGCGAGACGGCGCTGGAACGCGCGCGCCTCGACCCGGACGCGGCCGAGCGCATCTTCGCCGAGCATGTTCCCGCCGGCGCGCGCTACGCGCCCCACAGCCGCGCCGTCTCCCGGGCCGCGGCCCGCATCGCCGCGGCGCTCGCGACCTCGGGGTTCCCGATCGACGTCGAGCTGTGCGCGACCGCCGGGCTCCTCCACGACCTCGGCCGCGTGGTCACGAACTCCAGCCTCCACGTGATCGAGGGGTGGACGATGCTCCAAGCGCTCGGCCACCCCGCTCACGCCCGCGCCTCGCTCACTCATTACTTCAAGGGACGCACCTGGGAGGCCGCCGCGCGGAACCGCGAGCTCCCCGCCGAGCTGGTCGCGCGGCTCTACCTCGAGGCCGACCTCGAGCACCTCACGCCCGAGGACGTCGTGATCTCGCTGTCCGACTCGCTCGCGCGCGAGGGGGAGCTCGTCCCGATCGCGGAGCGCTACGCCGAGGCGCGGACCCGCTACGGCACGAACACGTGGCTCGACGAGAACGAGCGCATCGCCGAGGAGCAGCGCCGGACCGTCGAGAGCTGGCTCGGGCGCGGCGTCTACGAGCTGCTGGGGATCCGGGCGTGAACGAGTTCGAGCTCGAGATCGCGCGCCTGGTAGCCGAGCCCGCGGGCCTCCCCGTGGAGGAAGCCGCGCGCCTGATCGAGGTCCCCCCCGACGACAAGCTCGGCGACTTCGCGGTCCCGTGCTTCGTGCTCGCGAAGCGGCTGAAGCAGGCGCCGCCCGCGGTGGCCGCGGCGCTTGCGCGGCGCATCCGGCCGACCGCGCTGGTCCCCGAGGTGCGCGCCGCCGGGCCGTATCTCAACTTCCGCGTGGACGCCGCGCGGTTCGCGCGGTCGGTGCTCGGCGAGGTCCTGCGTGAGGACGACGCCTACGGCCGCTCCGACGAGGGCGCCGGGAAGACGGTCGTGATCGACTACTCCTCGCCGAACATCGCGAAGCCGCTCGCGTTCCACCACATCCGCTCCACGATGATCGGCAACGCGCTCCGCCGCATCTTCCGCGCGCTGGGCTGGCGGGTCGTCGGGATCAACCACCTGGGCGACTGGGGGACGCAGTTCGGCAAGCTGATGGTCGCCTACCGGCGCTGGGGGAACGGCGACCCGCTCACCGAGGAGCCCATCCTCAAGCTCAACGAGCTCTACGTCCGCTTCCACGAGGAGGTGAAGCAGGAGCCCGCGCTCGCGGACGAGGCGCGCGCCTGGTTCAAGAAGCTCGAGGACGGCGACCCCGAGGCGCGCCGCCTCTGGGCCTGGTTCCGCGAGCTGTCGCTCAAGGAGTTCGAGCAGGTCTACGAGCTGCTCCGCGTGAAGTTCGACGAGGTGACCGGCGAGTCCTTCTTCAACGAGCAGATCCCCGCGGTCCTCGACGAGATCGCGCGGAAGGGCCTCTCGAAGGAGAGCGAGGGCGCGCTGGTCGTCGAGGTCGGCGAGAAGATGCCCCCGTGCCTGCTGCTCAAGGGGGACGAGGCCACGCTCTACGCCACCCGCGACATTGCGGCGGCGATGCACCGCCGGCGGACCTGGGGCTTCGCGCGGAACCTCTACGTGGTCGACCAGGGCCAGGGGCTCCACTTCCGCCAGTTCTTCAAGGTGCTGTCGATGATGGGGTACGACTGGGCGCGGGACTGCATCCACGTCGCGTTCGGGCTGGTCCGGTTCAAGGACCAGAAGATGGGGACGCGGCGCGGCAACGTGATCCTGCTCCTCGACGTGCTCCAGAAGTCGATCGCGCTGGCCCGCGCGATCATGGAGGAGAAGAACCCCGGCCTCCAGGACAAGGAGCGCGTCGCGCGCCAGGTCGGGATCGGCGCGATCGTCTTCAACGACCTGAAGAACGGGCGGCTCAAGGACGTGAACTTCGACTGGGAGGAGCTGCTCAACTTCGACGGCGAGACGGGGCCGTACGTGCAGTACACGCACGCGCGGATCGCGAGCGTGCTCCGCAAGGCGGGCGCGGCGCCCGATCCGGCCGCGCCGGTCGAGCGGCTCGCGCTCCCGGACGAGCGCGCGCTGATCCGCCTCATCGAGGCGTATCCCGGGCGCGTGCGGCTCGCCGCGCGCGACCACGAGCCTTCCAACGTCGCCGGCCACCTGCTCGAGACGGCCGGCCAGTTCAACCGCTACTACAATGCGCACCGCATCCTGGAGCAGGACCCGGAGCTGCGCGCCGCGCGCCTGCTGTTGATCCGCGCGGTGATGACCGTGCTCCGGAACGGCCTCGACCTCCTGGGGGTCGAGGCGCCCGAAGCGATGTAAAGCCGGGGCGCGGCCCGGGACGAGAGGGAGTCCGATGAAGAACGAAGGCCGGAACGGAACAGGGATGGAGTGGGTCCGCGACTACATCCGCGACATCCCGGACTTCCCCAAGAAGGGGATCGTGTTCAAGGACATCACGCCGCTGCTCATGAGCCCGGCGCCGTGGCGCCGGGTCATCGACGGGCTGGTCGAGCGGCACAAGGACGACAACGTCAACAAGGTGGTCGGCATCGAGTCGCGCGGCTTCATCTTCGGCGCGCCGCTCGCCTACCGCCTGAACTGCGGCTTCGTGCCGATCCGGAAGCTCGGCAAGCTCCCGAGCGACACGGTGCGCGCCTCCTACGACCTCGAGTACGGCAGCGCGACCGTCGAGATCCACCGCGACGCGATCCAGGCGGGCGAACGGGTGCTGCTCATGGACGACCTGCTGGCGACCGGCGGCACCATGGCAGCCTCGTGCCAGCTCGTCGAGCAGCTCGGCGGCAAGGTCGTGGGCTGCTCGTTCCTGGTGGAGCTGGCCTTCCTCAAGGGCCGCGAGAAACTGGCGAAGTACTCGATCCAGTCGTTCATCGCCTACGAGAAGGAGTAGCCGGTGAGGCGGCCCGCCCTGGCGGGCGCGAGCCTCCGCACCGAGACGCTCGCCGGCGTCACGACCTTCCTCACGCTCTCCTACATCCTCTTCGTCCAGCCAACGGTGATGGCGCTGGCCGGGATCGACCCCGGCGCGGCGCTCACCGCGACCTGCCTGGCGTCGGCCGCGGCCACGCTGTTCATGGGGCTCGCGGCGAACTACCCGATCGCGGTCGCGCCGGCCATGGGCCACAACTTCTGGTTCGCGCTCGGCGTCGCGTCGGCGGGCGGACTCGCGCTCGGGTGGCAGCGGGCGCTGGGCGCGGTCTTCCTCGCCGGCGTCCTGTTCACGCTGCTCACGCTCAGCGGGCTCCGCGAGCGCCTGCTCGCGGCGATCCCCGCGTCGCTCCAGCACGCGATCGGCGGCGGCATCGGGCTCCTGATCACGCTGATCGGGCTCCAGTGGGCCGGGATCGTGGTGGCCGCGCCCGGGACCATGGTGCGGCTCGGCGACCTCAAGAGCCCGCCCGCGCTGGTGGCGCTGCTCGGGATCGCGCTGACCTCGGTGCTGATGGCGCGCCGCGTGCCCGGCGCGTTCCTGCTCGGGATCGCCGGGACCGCGCTGATCGCGATCCCGTTCGGGCTCGTCCACTGGCACGGCGTGACCGGCGCGCCGGCCTCGCTCGCGCCGACGTTCGCGAAGCTGGACGTCGTGGGCGCGCTGGCGTTCCCGAAGGTGGTCGCGGTGTTCCTGTTCCTCGCGGTGTTCGACACGCTGGGGACGCTCGTGGCCGTGGCGGACCGGGCCGGCTTCCTGCGCGACGGGAAGCTGCCGCGGGCCCGCACCGCGATGCTGGCCGACTCGCTCGGCACCATGCTGGGCGCGGTGCTCGGCACCTCGACCGTGACCGCGTACGTCGAATCGACCGCCGGCGTGCTCCAGGGCGGGCGCACGGGGTTCGCAAGCGTGGTGACCGCGCTGTGCCTGCTCGGCTCGGTGTTCCTCCATCCGCTGGTGCAGGCCATCGGCGGCGGGCACCAGCTCGCGGGCGGCGGCACGCTCTACCCGGTGACCGCGCCGGTGCTCGTGCTGATCGGCTCGCTGATGGTCTCGGCGCTCGCGGGCGTCCCGTGGGACGAGCCGGCCGAGGCGATCCCGGCGTTCCTCGCGGCGGTGATGATCCCGCTCACGTTCTCGATCGCCGAGGGGATCGCGTTCGGGCTGGTCGCGGCGTCGCTGCTCGAGCTGTTCCGGCGCGGCGTGCGGCGGAGCGCGCTCCCGCTCCACCTGCTGGCCGCGGCGATCGTCGCGGGCTACTTCGCGATGTGAGCGCAGGCCTTGGCCAGACAATCGAACAGGCGCGCTGCGTGGGTGGGAGATCCTCTTCTCACTTCATCGGGTCGAATCAGCCCGACCAGCTCATACCCATGACGAGTCTTGTGGTAGGGCTTCTTCGTCTTGCAATTGCGCGTGGCAGCTTTGAGAGACTCGAATACGTCCAGCTTGTCGATCAGCTCGACGTTCGGTTGCATGCTTAACGCGTTAATGCGAAAGCCTTGGCCGAAGTAGCCAGCCAGAGTCTCCCGATCGGCCAGGAACCATGCCTCCATGCGTTGAACCATTGTGTGCGCAACGCAATCTGGAAGTCCTCAAAGGCCTTGCGGCGCGTACCCGAGGCAATGATCATCGGATTCCGTCCCGCAGGCACGATCTTCTTGAACAGTTCCCGGAATCCGCGGCGGCACCGTTGGTTGAGGTCCCATGTGTCCCCTCCGCCTTCGACGTACACGCGGACTTCCGTCACGGGTTCCCGCCGACTTCGCCCTTGCGCCACAGCTGGCCCAGTGTGTAGCGCTCCAGCCACTCAGAGAGCTGGCTCGCATCGAGACGCTTCAGGTGTGTCGCCCCGTCGTGCTTTTCGCAAACCACAACTGATTCAGGCGTTTCGGTCATCGCGTCCACGAGCGTGTCCGAGTGCGTCGTAACGATGATCTGCATCCTCTCGGAAGCCCTACGGAGGAGATCTGCCAGAAACGGGAGCACGTCTGGATGAAGACCCAGCTCTGGCTCCTCGAGGCAAACGAGCGGCGGAGGAGTGGGATGCAGGAGGATCGCATGGAGGCAGAGGTAGCGGAGCGTTCCGTCGGACAGCCGAGTAGCAGGAATCGTCCGGCCGTCCTCCTGCAAGAAGACCTGGACGGTTCCACCCTCCACGATCACGTCGAAGTCATCGATCCCCTGATAGAGCCGGTCGAGCGCCTCAAGGAAACTCAGCTTGGCCTGGGGTTCCCGCCGGAAACGGTTCAAGACCAGCCCCAGGTTGCGGCAGTCTTCTTCGAGGAAGTTGTTCGGTCGATCTGGAGGCTGCGGAAGACGAGGTGGCGTGAATCGACCGAACGACCAATCTCGATAGATCCGAACCTGAGTCAACCGTTCCGCGACCCAGGTGATCTCCGGATACTGATCAGGGTCCTTTCTCTGGGCCAGGATCGATTGTTCCGGGTGTACGTCCTCGCGTCGTAGCTCGCGACGAGCACCCTTCACGTTCAGCATCGGGCGACCATTCTCGTAGCCGAAGTAGAAGAACGGCTTGACCTTGCCGCGAGCCGGCTTACAGCTCTCGAGGCGCTCGTCGATGAGTTGGAAACGTCCTGCTACATCACCAAACGAGAACCAGTACCTCAGCCCATCGTGGCCTGACCGGTAATCGAGCTCCACCTCGACTCTGGCAGGTGGTGGCCCCGAGACGGACTTCCTCAACCAATCACGAACACCACCTCCTTCTCGAATGGGGACCGATAGTTCTCGTGGAGCACCCGCTAACAACGCAATGGCTTCAATGAGGTTGGACTTGCCCGAGCCGTTCGGGCCAATCAAGACGTTCAGCGGACGCAGCGAGAACGCAGGCGTTTCTGCATACGAGAGGAAGTTCGAAAGTCGGATCTGCGGAGAAACATGGGTGACCTCGCCGGATTCTATGGCACCCAGCGGGGACCGTGGAAGCTCGCGCGCGCGGGCCTCACCGCCCCGCCGGGAGCGGCGTGGGGCTCCGCTGGAGGTTCGCGGCGCCGAGCGTGTACTGGAGCGCGCGGTCGTCGTCCCCCTGCTCGAGCGCGATCCGCGCCAGCTCGAGCGTGGCCTCCACGTGGGTGGGGTCGAGCGCCCGCACCTCCTCGAGCCGGCGCGAGGCCCCCTCGAGGTCGCGGCGCAGGCGGGCGCACAGCGCCTGTCCGAACAACGCGTCCACCGCGCGCAGACTGGACCCGGGAGCCACGCCGGCCGAGAGGTCCTCGAAGGCGCGGGCCGGATCGGAATCGACGAGCAGGAGCCCCCGCTCGAACCGCGCGCCCGGGAGCGCGGGGTCGGCCTCGAGCGCCCGGTCCAGCGCCTCGCGCGCGGCCTCGTGCCTCCCGCGCGCGCGCAGGAGACGCGCGAGGAGCTGGCGGACGCGCGGCACGTCGCGGCGCGCGAGGAAGCCCTCGCACGCCGCGATCCCATTCTCGAGCCGCCGGTTGGCCGCACCCATCTCGCCCTTCCGGCGGTGCTGCTCGGCGTCGGTGAGCACGGTCGCGACGAGCGCGGAGAGCTCGAGCGCCTCCGAGGCGCCGCGGCGCGCGGCCTGCTCGCGCAGGATGCGCGGCACCAGCACGGTGCCGGTCACGACGGCGGCCAGCGCGGCCGCCGCGGCCATCGCCCGGAGCAGGTTGCGGCGACGGGCCACGAAACGGCGCAGGCGGTCGGCGGCGGATGGCGGCCGCGCGCGCACCGGATCGCCGCGCAGCCAGCGGTCCAGGTCCTCGGCCAGCTCCTCGCCGGAGGCGTAGCGGCGCTCGCGCTCCTTCTCCAGGCACTTGAGCACGATCGGGTCCAGGTCGCGATCGACACCGGGCGGCCGCGGGTCCCGCACGAGGACCTGGCGGAGCAGCTCGAGCAGCTCTTCCGCCTCGAAGGGCGGGCGCCCCGCGAGGCAGGCGTACAGCGTCGCGCCCAGCCCATAGACGTCGGTACGCTCGTCCACCTCGCGGAGCCGGCCCTGGGTCTGTTCGGGCGCCATGAAGGCCGGCGTCCCGAGCACGCCGCCCGCGATCGTGATCGAGGACCGAGCCGCGCGCTCCTTGGCGAGGCCGAAGTCCACCACGAAGACCTGGTCGCCCGCCACCAGCAGGTTGGATGGTTTGAGGTCCCGGTGCACGATCCCCTGTGCGTGCGCGTAGTGGATCGCGCGCGCACGTCGCGGACGAGCGCGACGATGCGGCGCACGTCGGTCCGCGGCACGTCCGAGAGCGGGCCGCCTTCGACGAGCTGGAGCGCGATGAACTCGGGGGTCGCGTCGTAGACAGCCGCGATGTTCGGGTGGTTGAGGCGCGCGGCGGACAGCGCCTCGCGCGCGAAGCGGCGGCGCAGGTCCCCGTCGGCGGCGGGCGAGCCCAACACCTTGAGCGCCACGAGCCGGCCGAGCTGCACGTCCTCGGCCTCGTGGACCACGCTCATCCCGCCGCGGCCGATCTCGCGGATCACGCGGTAGCGCCCGCCGACGAGCGGCTGCGCATCCTCGTTCCCCGCGGCCACGTCGATGAGCCGCTCCACCGCGCGCGGAGGGAGCGCCTCGCTCATGACTGTTCGGGTCCGAGGAACCAGCGCAGCTCCTGGTCCAGCTCCTCCCGCCCCGACACCGTCTCCGTGAGGAGCTGCCGGACCACCGACCGGAAGCGGCGCCGCGCGTGCACGAGGTGGCGGGAGACCTCGTAGGGCGTGAGGCCGTGTGCGGCGGCCAGCGCGGCGTGGTCCCGCTCGGGACCGGGCGCGAGGTAGTTGTCGCGGAAGATCCAGTTCTCGGAGTGGAAGGCGGTCCTGGGCGTCCTCTACGCCCACCAGCAGAAGACCACCATGGGAGCGGTCTGGGCCGTCTATCGGTACGAGCGGATCGCCCCGGGCGCGCCGGTGGCGGAGGAGCGCTTCCAGCTCCCCGAGAAGATCCGCCCGTTGGTGAAGGGCCAGCCCGGAAAGAAGGAGGAGAGCGGCGAGATCCAGATGCGTCGGGCGCAGCCGGTGCTCTCGATCCGGACGTTCGTGAAGCCGGAGGAGGTGACGCGGGCGCTGGCGAAGGGGCTGGCCGAGGTCATGACGTACCTGACCGAGGCCGGGGGGCGGACGGACGGGGCGCCTTTCGCGCGCTATCACGGCGAGAAGGACGGACTGATCGAGCTGGAGACGGGCATTCCGGTGGCCGAGCGGGTGACGGGCAAGGACCGGATCGCGGCCGGCACGCTCCCCGAGGGGCGCGTGGCGATGCGGTGGTACCCGGGTCCGTATACGGGACGGGCCGAGGCGCGGGCGCAGCTCGGGGAGTGGATCCGGAGCCGCGGGCTCACCACGCGCGGAGGGCCGTGGGAGATCTTCTGGACGGATCCGGCGCGGGAGCCCGATCCGGCGCGGTGGCGGACCCAGATCGTCTGGCCGGTGGAGTAGGGCGCCCGCAAGGGGATCAGGACCCGCGGCGGGTCCTGATCCCCTTGAAGGTCACGGGATGTAGACGATGGCTCCGGCGTAGGGCGGAACCACGAGCATGTCGAGCGAGGGCCGCCAGAGGCTGTCCTGCGCGTTCGTCACGGTCCGCGCGCCGCGCGCGCGGTATGGGTCGAAGTTCAGGTAGACGAGGTCCGGCAGCCAGTCCGGGAAGTAGTACTGCGTGGTCAGGACCGCCTGGGTGTTGATCTTCACCTTGAGGTGGATGTGCGTGGTCCGGCCGGGATACCAGCCCGGGAAGATCGTGTCGAAGAGGACGATCCCGTTCGCGTCCGCAACCTGCGTCCCCCGAAGCCAGGTCTGCCCGCCGGTTCCCTGGCCGGGGATGCCGGAGTAGGTGCCGGCCGCGTCCGTGTGCCAGACGTCCACCACTGCGCCCGGCACCGGCTGGCAGGTGGTGGCCGAGCGGACCTGGTAGATCAGGCCGATCGGAAGCCCTGGTCGCGTCTCCTTGATGTCCCGGCGGACGAGGTTCAGGTTCAAGTAGTAGGGACCCTCGGTCTGGCTCAGCGTGACCGTGCACGGCTGCGCCGCCGCTCCAACCGCGAAACAGGCCACGATCACGCCCACCGCTGCCGCCCGTGCGCGTCCGCTCACCCTGGCCATGCGCGCCTCCTTCCAGAAAGACGGGTCCTTTGAATCCGGTCACCCATCAGTAACGGAACCGGCCAGGAACCGCCACGGGGCACCCTGGCGAAACGTCCGCCATCATCGCGGGCGGCCGGTTCGCTCCGCGCGGACGTCGACCACTCCTTCCAGGGCCTGAGCGGAGTCCTGATCGACTCGGGCGCCTCGCCGAGCCAGCACGCGATCCGCGAGGAGCAGACGCTCAAGGTGGCGGAAGCCCTGTCCAGGCTGCGGGAGGGTCGTAGTACTCCTGGCGGGGGCACGAACGTCGCGCTCTCCAGCGCGCACCGCCAATGGTGCTTTTCCGCGGAGGGTATCCAGGGAGGGGCGGCCGTCAGGCGCCCGGGACGCGGCGGACGGCGCGCGCCTGTGCTGCGTCGCGCGCGGCGAGCGCGCCGAGCGCGGAGGCCACGCCATCCTCGAGGCGCGCCGCGTCGCCCCGCTCGCCGGTCGTGATCTCGCGGACGAACTCCCGGAGGAGGGGCACGAGACCGGGTCCGGGCGGCTCGACGGCGAGCGGGACGCGGGCGGGGCCCTCGATCCGGTCGAGGTGGTGGGTGTAGTAGTCGCCCAGGAGCTGGCCGTCCTCGCAGCAGGCCTCGATCCGTCCCCAGCGCCCCGGCGCCTCGACGTCCACGTCGATGTGAAAGGAGGCGCCGCCCGAGAGCGTGCCCACGACCGCGGCGGCGGTTTCCGCGCGGCCGGGGCCGCCGCTGCGGAGCACGCCCGCGACGGTCTCCAGCTCCTGCCCGCTGAACCACCGCACGAGGTCCACGCAGTGGACGCCCGAGTTGAGGAGCGCGCCTCCCTCGGCGGGGGAGAGCTGCCAGGACTGGGGCAGCGCCTCGTGACGCTGCGAGACCGCGACGGATCGCAGCTTCCCCATCGTGCGGAGCGCCTCGCGGACGGCGCGGGCCACGCCGTTGTAGCGGAGCGAGTGCCCGATCAGGACCGGCACGCCCGCCTGCTCGGCGAGCACCTGGATCGCGCGGACGTCGGCCTCGTTCGGCGCGAGCGGCTTCTCGAGCAGCACGGGCTTGCCGCGCGCGAAGGCCGTCTCGGCCGCCGTGCGGTGCGCCGCGGGCGGCGAGGCGATCACGACCGCGTCGACGTCGGGCGACGCGGCGAGCGCGGGCCCGTCGCGCTCGAAGCGCACGCCGCGCGCGGTCCACGAGGCGGCGGCGGCCGGGTCACGCCGCGAGACGCCCGCGAGCACCGCGCCGGGGACGTCGCCGCGCAGCAGGTGTTCGGCGTAGCGCGTCCCGTGCACGCCCACGCCGACGACCGCGATGCGAAGAGGGCCCGCCATGAGGCGGCGCATTCTAAGAGGGGTCAGGGCCCTTTGACCCATTCCCGCGGCGGAAAGGGTCCTGACCCCTTTCAGATCGCCTCGCGTCGCCGCTATCCTGCGGCGCAGGTGTCCCCGTAGCTCAGCTGGATAGAGCGGCGGTTTCCTAAACCGCAGGTCGCCCGTTCAAGTCGGGCCGGGGATACCAACCCGGACTTCCTCAGCGGCCCAATCCGCGTGCTTGACATTCAATAAGCATCTGCTTGTACATAATGCATGCCGAGCGCGGTCGAGGCCGAAGACAGGATCTTCCAGGCGCTGGCGGACCCCAGCCGCCGGGCGATCTTCGAATCGCTCACGCTTGGCGAAGCGGTGGTGAAAGACCTCACCGATCGCTTCGACATCTCGCAGCCGGCGGTCTCGCAGCACCTCGCCACTTTGAAAGACGCCGGCCTGGTGAACGGCCGGCGCGAGGGGCGCTGTGTCTTCTACCGGGTGGAGCCGCGCGGGATGAAGCCGCTCATCGACTGGATCGCGCACTACCGCGCCTTCTTGTAGACGGCGGTCACGATCCGCGGGATTCCGGCGGTGAGGGTGTAGCCGGCGGGGTGAGACCGAGGCGGGCGAGGATCGCGCTGAGATTGGTGGGATCCGCGGAGGGACGAGGAGCTGGTCGAGGTCCCGAG
>Ga0187892_10005788_pt1 | contig 19065 bp, 19 predicted proteins | sample MA1701073metaG_FD_139345 | JGI IMG/M metagenome (GOLD analysis project Ga0187892, IMG submission 139345) | Bio-ooze microbial communities from a basaltic lava cave in the Kipuka Kanohina Cave System on the Island of Hawaii, USA - MA170107-3 metaG ...
ACAATATACTTGCGCCTACTTCCCGCAACCCGACCTGACGCTCGAGCAGGCACAGGTAGCCAAGATGCACCACATCTGCCGGAAGTTGCGCCTTAAGGCGGGCGAAAGAGTCGTCGAGGCCGGCTGCGGTTGGGGAGGTCTCGCACTCTTCTTGGCCAGGCACTACGGAGCCACCGTGCGGGCCTATAATATCTCGCGAGAACAGATCAGTTACGCGCGGGCGCGCGCCCAGGCGGTGGGACTCGCAGACCGTGTGGAATACATCGAAGACGATTACCGCAACATCTGCGGCCAGTACGATGCGTTCGTGTCGATCGGGATGTTAGAGCATGTCGGACCGAGTCAGTACCATGAGCTCGGGAAGGTCATCGACCAGTGCCTTACCGAGCGCGGGCGCGGATTGATACACAATATCGGCCGCAACAAACCGCTGGTGACAACGTCATGGATAGAGAGGCGCATCTTTCCCGGGTCTTATCCGCCGACGCTGCGTGAGATGATGGCGGTGTTCGAGCCGTTTTCTTTCTCCGTCATTGATGTCGAGAATCTACGCCTGCACTATGCCCAGACCCTTGAACACTGGCTCAGTCGCTACGAGGACCATGTACCAGAGGTTCAAGCACGCTATGGCCACACCTTTGTGCGCGCCTGGCGGCTATATCTCGCAGGATCCATCGCGAGTTTTAGCACCGGTTGGCTGCAACTTTATCAGGTACTATTTCAGCGCGCGCAAGACAATGACGTGCCGTGGACGCGGGCCTATATGTATTCCTGAAGAAATGAGAAGAATTGGACCAGACGAAGTCTGTCCAGCCTTCCAGCACGGACAGCGAAGCTGAGATCTGATCGAGAGACGTCTCGAGCGGCACCCGATCAGCGCCCGCCATACTTCTGCGCCAAGTGCTCCCGATATCCCTCGCGTCCTGTTCGCCCACCGGTGGCCACTCCCCGCAGGCGTCGGACCAGAGGCGAGATCTCCCGCTCGGTTGCCGGTTCCGACGGTGTAGTCCACATGGCGGTTAAAGTCGTTCTCGTCCCGAATGAGATGTTCCCAAACCTGTGCCGAGCTTATCGAAGGAACCGATGCCGCCAGGGTCTGTTATTGAAGACCTTTACGCGCAGTCAGTTTTCATCATCTTTAAACCCCACGTGATAGTGCGATCCATCGCAGAACGGCTTGTTCTTCGACGCGCCGCAGCGGCACAGCGTGTAATGCTCAGGGGACAGCGAGCGGGCTTCACCCCTCAGTTCCGGACCACCGACCACGAACAGCGGCCCATCTTTCATCACGTGGATGCACGGCGTACGCACTTGATCGCGGTACAAGATTTCATTCAGGGTATAACTCAGCGCGCCGGACGGGCACATTTTGATGGTTTCGATGGTTTTGGCTGCGGAGTCACCGTCGGGGTTGACCCAGGGCTCCGTCTTCAGGCTGAAGACATTCGGTGAGTGCTCGGTGCAAAACCCTGCGTGCGAGCACGTAAACCGGTTGTCATGGATGGTGATCTCCTTGCCCACATAGTCATCGCTCATGCTTGCTGACGGATCACGCAGGCGTTCCCCAGAAAAACCGATCTTCTTATGTGCACCATCGCAAAACGGCTTGTTGGACGATCCGCCGCAGCGACATAGGTACATCGTCGGCTCGGTTCGCACCGGCTCGCCCTTCGAGTTGCGGAAATCCGTTATGCCGTTGACAAGATAAGGGCCGTTCGGCCGGGGCTCAATGCTTGCTACCTGAGTTGAATCAGACATGGTGGCCTCCTTCAATGAAAAGTCGGGGTAACAGTTTGGGGTAGAATTTCTAAATCAAAAAGGGCCGAGCGGTGAAGCTGTCCACTGCGCCGGGGTCCCCGGCCAAACGGAGATTTCTCCGGGGTTCCAAGAGGTGCCCTAAAGTTTTTCCAATTGCTGCCGCCAATTGTCATTGGACCACCGCGGTGAATTCCGTTCTCCTTTTTCGGCCAGGCGGTTATTCCGTCTTGACGTGAGTTTCCCGGTGGTCCGCCTTCCTCGAGCCCTGTAGAGCAACGATCGCAGCCAAAGCACTTACGGTAAACCGTCAAGAACACCCGCCAGGTTTCGTCGATGCTCTTCGCCCCTAATAACCCGCGCTTAGTTAGTAATGTAACATGCTAACGGCGCTACCGAGGTTCAGCATGGCTTACCGTTGCATATGAAAAATGCGCCGGGTTGCTTTATCATTGTGGAGAGCGTTTCTTATTCGGAGATCTCGTTATGAGAAAGGACATGTTCACAGCCTCGCTAGCCGTCACCCTGCTGCTGGGGGGCTGTTATACCGGAACCAAGCAGGGTATAGGGACGGCCACAGGGGGTGCCTTGGGAGGTCTTGTCGGCAGTCAGATCGGGGGCGGCAGCGGAAAGCTCGCGGCCACGGCTGCTGGCGCTATAGCAGGCGCTCTCATCGGGAGCTCTGTCGGGCAAAGCATGGATGTTCTCGATCGCCTGAAGGCAGCCCAAGCGCTAGAGTCAAACCAGACCGGTTATGCAACGAGCTGGCAAAATCCCGATAGTCGGGCGCGCTACACGATGACGCCAACCCGCACCTACGAGACCGCTAATGGCCCTTGTCGCGACTTCACAACCCAAGTGAATATGGATGGTCGCGCCGAGACCGTATACGGAACAGCTTGCCGTCAACCTGACGGCACTTGGAAAGCGGCTAATTGATGCTATCTCAAACCCGGGCCAGCCCAGCGCTGGCCCGCCTTTTTATCCATCCAGCAGCTCGATCCAATGCCTGACGGGCACCGAGGCCGCCTGTCGTAATTGGGCATAACACCCGATATTTGCGGTCGCGATGAGCTGCGGTTGATGGGCCTCCAGGGCTTTAATTTTTCGATCCAACAAGCGCATGGACAGATCGGGTTGTAGCAGCGAATAAGTGCCGGCAGATCCACAGCAGGAATGCGGATCGTCTACGGGAACAAGGGGGATTTTCAAGCCTCGCAGCAGGGATCCCACCCGACCGTGTAAACCTTGCGCATGGACTAGCGTGCAAGGGGAATGAAACGCCACTCTTTGAGGCACCCAGTCCGCCGGGGCCAGCCTGCCGAGATCCTCGATCGAGACCACCTCGGCGATATCTTTAGCGAGTTTAGAGACCGTGTTGGCTTTCGCTGCATAATTGGGGTCTTGGCGCAGCAGATCCGCATAATCCTTGACCAAAGGCGCGCAGCCGCTGGCGGTGATCACAATGGCTTCGATGCCTTGCTGAACAAACGGCCACCAAGCGTCGATATTGCGGCGCATGAACTGCTTGGCCTCTTCCGTCGCCGTGAGATGGTGACTGATAGCGCCACAGCAGCCGGCCTCTTGAACCCGAATGGATTCGATACCCAGTCGATCGAGCACGCGCGCCGCCGCCATGTTAATAGCCGGCGCCAGAACCGGCTGCACGCAGCCATCGAACAACAACATCTTGCGCTCGTGCTTGCCACACGGCCAGGCGCCAACGGCCGCCTCCTTCGGCGTCACCACCCCGCGCAAACGATGGGGCAATAGGGGCCGCAACCAGCGCGCCAGCCTCAAGACTTGTGCGAACCGCTGTGGATAGGGCACCACCCGCCGCAGCAGATATCGCGCGACACGGTCTCCAAGCGGCCGCTGCACCCGGTCCTCAACCACCTTGCGTCCGATATCCAGCAGACGCGAATACTGGACCCCGGACGGACAGGCCGTCTCACAAGCCCGGCAGGTGAGGCAGCGATCAAGATGCCGTTGCGTTGTGCGGGTCGCGGGATGGCCTTCCAATACGTGCTTCATCAGGTAGATCCGCCCGCGCGGTCCGTCGAGCTCGTCTCCCAACAATTGGTAGGTGGGACAAGTCGCGGTGCAAAAACCGCAATGCACGCATGTGCGCAGGATACGCTCTGCTTCCTGTCCCTCGGGGATCGCTCGAAAAACCTCAGTGAGCGATGTTTGCATGCGCTCTTTGCTCTATGCGAGTCGTTACAGCGCCGAATACAGGCGGCCCCGATTGAATATCCCGTGGGGATCGAAGGCCTGCTTTAGACGCTGGTGAAGTTCCCCCATCGCAGGTGGCAGCGGCGTGAAGACCTCACTGCTGCGGTCCCCACCCCGAAACAGCGTGGCGTGTCCTCCTGCTGCGACAGCGGCCTGCCGAACCGATGCTGGGTCTGCATCGGTTTTTAGCCAGCGCTGCGCCCCTCCCCAGTCGAAAAACCATTCTCCGGCGAGGGCCAAAGGTGGCCTGGCGGGCGGCAAAGATAAACGCCACAGAGGCTTATCCCGCGTATCAAAGAACGGCAATTGGTGCTCGCGCAGCTTATGCCAATGATCCTCTCCCTCAGGCACCCTATCTCCGCCGACTGTTTTCTCTGCGGCGGCGACTGCAGAGGGGACGCCGGATAAGCGCACCAACACGTTTTCCCCATCAAAGCCCGCCCCCGATATCGGTAGCGGCCGTCCGGCGAGCCGATTCATGAACTCTAGCGCCTCTGAAACCGCCAGCCTGTGACCAACCGTCGCTTCGGCTTGCGGTCTAGGCACCACCTTGAGCGAGATTTCCAAGAGCACGCCCAGCGTTCCCATGGCGCCCGCCATCAGCCGCGAGATATCGAATCCCGCGACGTTTTTCATGACCTGCCCTCCGAATCTTAAGCGTTCACCTTTGCCGCTTAGACACACCACTCCCAGCACGAAATCGCGTGCGGCCCCAACATAAGGGCGCCGCGGTCCGGAAAGCCCGCAGGCGATGGTGCCGCCCAGGGTCGCCGTGGCTCCAAAATGCGGCGGCTCAAAAGCCAGCATCTGTCCCTGCTCGGTCAACAGGCTTTCGATATCCTTCAAGGGCGTGCCCGCCCGTGCGGTCAACATCAATTCTGACGGTTGATAATCGACTATCCCGCTGTGCTCCGCTATTTCCAGTGCGGTCCCAAACGGTTCACGGCCCAAGAACCGCTTGGTTCCACAACCAAGGATCTCCAAAGCACGCCGCGCCCCAATCGCCTGTTGCACACGGGATCTGATTTCGGCACTGATATCGCGAGTCACCCGAGGATGCTACCTCCCCCGCGCGAGAACCGGTGTAACTCGGTGCAGAGTGTGGATGGGAATGGGCCTCAATGGGGGCGTCCCTGGGGGGCGGCGGCGAGCCGGTGGAGGCCCATCCGGCGGTTCCTCGGCTCACACGCCCGCCCCCGCCATTAACCGAGCACACACCCTCTTACGGGGCGTCACTCGGAAGCTTCACTCCTTAGGTTTGTTACTCTCCTCGGGAGGGGTGCCCATCATCCACTTCCAGCCGACATAGATGATCACCGCCACCACGACGACGAACGCTATGCCCTGCGGTGTCCGAATTTGCTCCACGAGTTCCAGAATTCCGCCCATAACAGCTTACCTCCATCAGGTTTTTTTCAGTTCAATGCGTCTCCTAGCTCGTGCTCCGCCAACCGAATTGCCATCCCGCCCCGACGCTTCCCTCCCCTTAAGGATGGAAGGGTCGCAGGGGAGATAAGCCCTGAAACTCAGTTGTCCGGGCACTCGCCACCCTCGTCACTACCGTGACTGCGTTATTCACGGGCAACGGCTGTTCAGCATACGCGTATTTTCAACCCGTTGACCACGGAATTCATGCTCGCTGTAACGAGCTGCTTTTCTGCCTTCTCTAACTCTTTGCCTTGGCCGTTATCGCTTGCGCCTGCCTTACCACGTTCTCCGCCATGCGCGCGGAGGCCGCGTCGATCATCTTGCCATCCAATTGCGCCGCTCCTCGACCGGCCATGGCCGCTTCCGCCAAAGCCTCCAGAATGCGTTGCGCTCGCGTCACCTCGGCCTGGGGGGGCGACATCATCTCATTGGCCAGGGGGATCTGGGAAGGATGGATGGCCCACTTGCCCTCATACCCCATGGTCGCTACCCGCCGCGCCCCAGCCTTGTAGCCTTCGGGATCGTTGAAATCGCCAAAGGGGCCATCGATGGCTCGCAAGCCATAAGCCCGGCAGGCGACCAGCATTCGCTGCAGGCTCCCATGCCACTGGTCGCCGGGATAATCCGGGTGCAAGCCCCCGATAGTTACTGTGCGCGCCCGGCAGCTCGCGGCATAGTCGGCCACCCCGAAGTGTAGCGCTTCCAAGCGCGGGCTGGACTGGGCAATGGCTTCCACGTTGGCCATCCCCAAGGCCGTCTCGATCAGGGCTTCGAGCCCGATGCGGTGCTCGATCCCCTGGGCCTGCTCGATCTGGGTCACCAGACAATCCACCACGTAGACATCCGAGGGAACGCCCACCTTAGGGATCAAGATCGTATCCAGATGCTGCCCGGCCTGCTCCACGATATCCACCACATCGCGGTACATGTAGTGGGTGTCCAGGCCATTGATGCGGACGGAGACAGTCTTACCCTTGGCGCGCCAGTCGATGGCATTCAAGGCTTCGATGATGTTCTTGCGTGCCTGCTCCTTGTCGGCGGGCGCCACCGCGTCTTCGCAGTCGAGAAACACGTAGTCGGCCTCGCTACCCGCGGCTTTTCCCATCATGCCCGGATTGGAACCGGGGACCGCCAGCTCGCTGCGCTGCAGCCGAGTGCGCTTTGGTGGATGCTGGGTGAAACTCATGAGTTTTCTCCTCTTGCGCTCCGTCCCTAGCTGCGCGTTATTGTTTAGGGGTAATGATTCTCGGCCACCGCGCTTGCATGGATGGCGTAAGGGTTGAGATCCTAACTTATTCTGCCCGCCAGTGCTTTTCGGGGCGTGCATCGCAGCAGATGGGGAGAAAAACACAGACGCCTCCGTCAACCCGCATGCGTCAGTTGTAGGCCCCAAGCCTTTATCCCGGTGGCAACCCATCGAGCCAGCCCTGCAGCGTGTCGACCCTCATCTCCTCAGCCAGCGTTCGCTGTGCGGCGGCCTATCATGAGCTGGGCCGCACAACTATACGGACCCTCTCTAGCATATGATATGCTACACCATATGGTAAGCTAACCATATGAAAGCCATGCTGGTTATCGACCGCAAGGTTGTTTTCCCGGATGTCGCTATCGTGCAGATGGTGATCTGGCGCTTGCCAGAGGAAGATATCGAGCGTCGCCATGGACTCAAGTACAGGATCTACTATGGCCTATCCGATGGGACCTGCTTGGTGCGGTACGACAACGAGCGTGGCAAGGGTGACCACCGGCACTGGGGTGACCGCGAGGAACCATACCGGTTTGTGGACATAGAAACCTTAATTACAGATTTCCTGAATGATGTGGCAAAAGCACGTGGAGGCAGGTTGTGAAAGGAGAGAAGATAAGCATCGGTGTAGGATCGGTGGAACAGGCAACCCGTGAGGTCATCGAGGCCTGGCATCGGGCAGAGCGCGGAGAGACGCCGCTTGAGCCTAGAGCGAAAATTCTGTTTACTGACCTGGAAACCTTATTGCGAATGCTCACACCACGCCGCTTTGAGCTGCTCAAGCAACTTCGCCAGGCGGGATCGACAAGCATCCGAGCCCTGTCCAAAGTCCTTGGGCGCGACTACAAGAATGTGCATGCGGATGTTGTAGATCTGGTGGGGGTAGGCTTGATTGAGCGTACCGACCAGGGCTTGGTTCAAGTGCCCTGGGATGAGATTGACGCCCACCTACGATTGGCAGCGTGATCAGAGTTTGTGAAAAACACCGACTGCGCTCGGGATCTCGCGTTCCGGCGGTGCTCATGTATTCACTGTGGTTGCTCGTCTCATCCTCGAGACTCGCCCCTGCGCGGCTTGCGCGCCGTTTCGCTCCCGGCGAAACGGTCCTGTGCTCCGGCGGAACGCGACCTCCCTTCCCTCGCGACGGTTTTTTCACAAACTCTCAGGCCCTTTCGGGTTCTGGTTCGCGCCGCTCGACCGCCAGATCACCGGGCGATGCGATAAAGATGTGGATCAGTCTAGGCTCAGGCCGCGGTGAACCCATCGGGTGGAGCACTCCTCTGCTGCTTGCTTCTATAGGATAATCCGGAAGCGCCCGTGCATGGCCGAAGCCAGTGCTCTGGCACTAGGCGATCTCGGCGATCAGCTTTTCTCCATCCTGCCCTAAGGCTTTAAGCCTAGCTTTTCGGATCACGTTCTCTAATACCAGCCCGGCGGGTGGGTTTGTCTCGACGCGTAAAAAATTGGGGGTATACCCGAGATAGCGTGTCTCTCCCTCTGTGTCCACGGGTCGTGGTGCTTCCCACAGCACCGCAAATTCCCGCCCCAGGTAAGCCGATAGGACGCTGGCCTTGTTGCGCCTGGCCAAAGCGTGTATTTCCAAGGCACGCCGCCGTTTGATAGCGGCGGGCAGCTGATCGGTGAAACGCGATGCCTGGGTGCCTGGGCGTGGGGAGTAGGGAAAGATATGCAGGTGAAGAAACCCGATCCCTTCGATAAACTGCAGGCCTTCTTGCCATTCTCGTTCCGTCTCTCCTGGGAACCCCACGATGATATCGGTGCTGACCAAGAAATCAGCGATCTCGCTGCGCGCGCGCTCGACCAAGGCTTCAAAGTCGTAGGTGCGGCAGCGCCTGGCCATGCGCTTCAGCACACTGTCGCTGCCGCTCTGCAGGGGCAGGTGCAGATGGGGCATCAAGCGCGTTTCGGCAAAGAGCCTAAAGAAGCTCGGGGACAAGTCCCAAGGCTCCAATGAGCCTAAACGCAACCGGGGGCAATCGGTGTCGTTCAGAACGGCTTTTATCAGCTCGACTAGATCAGTACCGAGGTCACGGCCATAACCGCCGAGATGCACCCCCGTGAGCACGATCTCCTTGACCCCCTGAGCCATCAAGGCATTTATCTGCGCGACCACATCGCCAATGCACCGGCTGCGCTCCTCTCCTCTCGCGATCGTCACCACGCAAAAGGTGCAGCGATGGCGGCAGCCGTCTTGCACTTTCACGAAGGCGCGACTGCGCCGGCGCGCAAACACCTCGCCTGGCTCGGTCGCAAGCTCGGGCATGGCCGCTAAGCTCAAACCTTCGGTGGCGATCTCGACCAAGCGATCCTTGTCGCGATTGCTCACGATGGCATCCACGCCCTCCAGGGCCTGGGCGCCGTTCAGGCTCACAAAACAGCCGCTCACGACGAGCTTTGCGTGCGGGTTCTGGCGTTGCACGCGGCGGATCAACTGGCGCGACTTGCGGGCCGCTTCCGCCGTCACCGCGCAGGTATTAACCACCACCAGATCGGCGATCTCAGCCTGAGCAGTCAGTCTACGACCCTGACGCTGAAAGGCGCTGGCCCAAGACTCGATCTCGGCTTCGTTCAGCCGACAACCCAAGGTGCTTAGATAAACGTGCATGGATCCTTAAGCGCCTACCGCTCAGCGACGATATAGGCGATCCAACCGGGATCAGGCTGCCCCACTTCGGTGGGCAGAAAGATGCCATTGGCTTCGCCCGTCTCCTCATCGGTGCCTTGCCAGTACACGGTCACGCGCGAAAATCCGCTCTCGTGCAGGATTTCCCGGATCTCGGGCAGCGTCCACAACCGCCACACATAGCTGAAGGCTTTAGGGAGGCGCGATCCATCCGTGAAGTTGAAGTGCATATGGCAGCTCATCTCACCGCTGATCGGGTTATACGAAGCCTGGTGCCAAACATAAGTAAACCCATCGTGCCGAGTGCGTTCGCGCAACACCCGGCAGGAATCGTAACCGCCATAGGCGTCCAGAAAGAAAATCCCGTCCTCAACCAGCCCCGCGTGCACGCGCCGGAAATACCGCCGCATGGTTTTTCGTTCTTTGAACAACCAGTAACTGAAGTTCATGGCCAATACACAATCCACCCGCTCCGCTTTTACTTTCAGCACATCGCTACTCACTAGGCTCAAGCGCCGCCGAGCGCTAGGCACAAGCGCACTCTGGTTATGCCTTGCGCCCCAGTTCAAGACCTCTCGGTCGATATCCACCCCAATAGCGCGCTTACGGCGATGCCGACGCACCCATTCACAGCAGGCGCTTGCGGTCCCGCAAAAATCCTCGCGTAGAATGAATGCGGGGCGGCCGCGCAGATTCTTGAAAGTCTCTTCCACGAAGTCGATTTCGGCTTCCACGCACTGCACCGACTGCTCGTAAAGCCGATAGCGATCCGCCTGCTCCGCCAGGGTGCTTCTGGTTCGTCTTGGCATCGCCACCCAATCCCAAATCTGTATTCCGCGCCCAAGGCTTAGCCGAAAAAACGATTCATGTTAACATCGATGCTCGCAGAGTCACCCACCTTTCCTTGTCACATAAGCGTAACACTCGCCGAAGATACTGGCACGATGGATGCAGCGAACCTCAAATCGCCGGAATTGTATATTAACCGCGAGAGCAGTCTGCTCGAGTTCAATCGCCGGGTATTAGAGCAAGCGAAAGACGAGACGGTCCCTCTGCTTGAGCGGCTCAAGTTTCTCTGCATCGTGAGCTCCAACCTGGACGAGTTCTACGAGATCCGTGTGGCCGGTCTTAAGCAACAGGTCGCTTTCGGCGCGGTGCAAACCGGGCCCGAAAATTACAGCGCGGTCGAGCAGCTAAAGCGGATCAGCGAAAGTGCGCACAAGCTCGTTGCGGACCAGTACGCCACGTTAAACGATGTGCTGTTGCCAGCGCTCGCCCAGCACGAGATCCGGTTTTTGAAGCGATCCCAGTGGAACACCAAACAAGCGGCATGGGTGAAGCGCTATTTCAACCGGGAGTTGCTGCCGGTGCTAAGCCCGATTGGACTGGATCCAGCACATCCCTTTCCTCGGATTCTAAATAAAAGTCTGAACTTCATTGCCTCCCTGGAAGGACGGGATGCGTTTGGCCGCAACAGCGGGGTTGCTATCGTGCAGGCGCCCCGCTCCCTGCCGCGTTTGATCCGGTTGCCTGAGGGCAGCGCCCAAGGCCCCGATGATTTCGTTTTCCTGACCTCTATTATTCACGCTCACGTCTCTGATCTGTTTCCGGGGATGAATGCGAGCGGCTGCTATCAGTTTCGCGTGACCCGTAACGCCGACCTATTCGTGGACGACGAAGAGGTCGACGACTTGCTGCGAGCGCTCGAAGGCGAGCTGCCGTCGCGCCGTTTCTCAGACGCCGTGCGCCTAGAAGTCGCCGACAACTGCCCTTCCGAGATGACGGGGTTTCTGCTAAGACAGTTTAACCTCACCTCAGAGGACCTGTTTCAGGTGAACGGTCCGGTGAACTTGATCCGTTTGCTGGCGATCCATGAGCTGGTCGACAGGCCCGAGCTAAAATACCCCGCTTTCACACCCAGCATGCCGGTTCGATTCTCACGCAACGGCGATGTCTTCGAGGCCATACGCAAAGGCGATATCCTGCTTCATCACCCATTTGAATCGTTCGCTCCCGTCATCGACTTTATCCGCCAGGCGGCAGCCGACCCTGGGGTGCTGACCATTAAGCAGACGCTCTACCGTACCGGAAGCGAATCCGCCATTGCGGAAGCGTTGATCGAGGCGGCGCGCGCAGGCAAGGAAGTAACGGTAGTGGTCGAGCTGCGGGCGCGCTTCGATGAAGCGGCTAATATCGAGCTGGCGAATGATCTGCAAGAGGCGGGTGCGCATGTGGTCTATGGCGTGGTCGGGCACAAGACCCATGCCAAGATGGTTCTGGTCGTCCGCCGCGAGGGCCGCCAGCTAAAGCGCTATGTGCACCTGGGTACAGGCAACTATCACGCGCGAACGGCGCGCCAATATACCGACTATGGCCTGCTTACCTGTGATCCGTCCCTAGGCGAGGACGCTCACAACATCTTCCAGCAGTTGACGGCGCTGGGGCGCGCGAGCAAGCTGAAAAAGGTGCTGCAATCTCCGTTCACCCTGCACAAGACCCTGCTCGAGCACATCGAGCGCGAGGCGAGCTTGGCACGCGAAGGAAAGCCAGCACGCATCATCGCCAAGATGAACGCGCTGCAAGATACGCAGATCATCGAAGCGCTGTATGCCGCCTCTCAGGCGGGTGTGAAAATCGACCTCATCGTGCGCGGGGTGTGTGTACTGCGTCCGGGGATCAAAGGGATCTCGGAAAACATTCATGTCCGTTCCATCGTCGGTCGCTTTTTAGAGCATGCTCGGGTGTTCTACTTTCACAATGACGGCGAGCCCCGGATCTTCTGCTCTAGCGCGGATTGGATGGAGAGAAACTTTTTCCGTCGCATCGAGACCTGTTTTCCTATTGAGGACAAACGCCTCAAAGAGCGCCTTATCAAGCAAGGATTGATGCATTACTTGGCGGACAATACTCAAGCCTGGCTGTTGCAAATCGATGGATCTTACCGCCGTGCAAACCCCGGTAACGCCAAGCCACGCGCCGCGCAGGAAATGCTGTTAGAGGAGCTGTCTGGCAGCGCTAGCTAAACCTCAGCGCGTATCCCGCCGCCTCGAGATAGGCCGCTTCCTGATCCAGGTCTGCCCGGGTCAGCGGGTGTTCATCCAACCAGCCAGCAGGAAAGACAAGCCAGATCTTGGATTCGTCCACCTTGGCGGTGATCAGGGGCAGTGGCTTGGGGTTCTGGGAGCGATGCAGCAGTGCCGACAGGCGCAGGATTATGCATAAACGGCACGTCGCTTCCGCGCTTTGCTTCGGGATCTCCTTGATCTCGTCAAGGGGAAATTTGCGCCGGTGCGCGCGCACCAAGGTGGCGAGAAACTGTTGCTCTCCCTTGGAGAAACCCGGCATGTCCAGATTTTCGAGCAAGTAAGCCCCATGCTTGTGGTGCTGGCTGTGTGAGATCGCCATTCCGAGCTGATGAAGAAATCCCGACCAGCGCAAGCAGAGGGCGTGGGCCTCCTCCCGGATTTTCCAGTCATCAGCCACAATCTCGTAAAGATAAAGGGCTGTTGCGGCTACCCGTTCTGCCTGTGCTCGATTTACCTCATACCGAGATAGCAGATCGAAAACGGTGTGCTCGCGCACGTCTTGGTCGTGAATTCGCCCCAGCAAGTCATACAGCAAGCCCTCTCTGAGCGCACCGTCCGACACCTCCATGCGCTCGATCCCCAAGGCCTGAAACGCGGCCCAGAGGATGGCAAACCCACCGGGGAACACCGGCACACGCTCTTTTTGCAAGCTCGGCAGCTCCAGCTTCGCCAGGTCCCCAGCTGCGATCAAAGCTTTGCGCAGCTTTCGCATGGCGGCAGCCGTGATGCCGTCCTCACTCCAAGCCGCGGCGAGCACGATCTCTCTAACCGCCAGGATGGTGCCGGATGCGCCGATCGCCAAATCCCAGCCCCTGCCTTTGAACGATTCCTGGATCCCCTCGAACTCCTGTAGCGCCGCTATCTCCGCCGCCCTCATGCGCGACTCGCTAAGCGCACCATCTTGGAAAAATCGCATGCTGATGCCGACACAGCCCATATGCAGGCTTTCCATGCGTTCGGGCTCGAACTGCCGGCCCAGGATCAGCTCGGGGCTTCCTCCTCCGATATCGATCACCAAGCGCCGTGCGACGCCGCCACCTTCCAAGCAATGCGATACCCCCAGATAGATGAGCCGCGCTTCCTCAAACCCCGTGATGATATCGAGTTTATGGCCTAGGGCCGCCTCCGCTCGGCGCACAAATTCCCCGCTGTTTTTTGCCTTACGTAAGGTATTGGTGCCGACCGCGCGCACTCCGTGCGCCGGGATCCCGGTCAAACGCTGGCCGAAACGCTCCAGGCACGCAACGGCGCTTTGCATCACTTCCTCGGTTAAGCGATTGTTCTCATTCAAGCCCCCGGCCAGCCGCACCATCTCGCGTAGCTTATCCACGATGCGAAGCCGCCCTTCCACCGCCTCGGCAACAATGAGACGAAAGCTGTTCGACCCAAGATCTACGGCAGCGATGTGTCGATTAGATTTAATAGATGCGTCCAGCTTAGCTCCAGGTTAGGCCGCGCGGTCGAGGGCGCGCACCGCGAAGGCAAGACAAACCATGGTAAAAAGGACGAAGGCCGCGCCCTCCAGCAAGATGGTGGACGGCGTGCCGATGCCGAGAAGGCTGAAGCGGAACAGGTCCACCTGCCATGTCATCGGATTGAACCACGCAGTCACTCGGAACCATACCGGCATTTCGGCGATTGGATAGAACATCGTGCTGATGAACATCAGGATGATGTAAGCCGCGCTGGTAAAGGTATTGAAAGAATCCATCCGGCGCAGCCGGATGGCAAAAATACTCAAGAGAAAAAACCAACCGGCGGTCGTCACTATGATGGCGGCGGCCGTAAGAGGTAGAAGATCCCAGCGGATCTGGACTTTCATCGCGAAGACGCCGAGCGCGATGGCGAGTAAAGAGCCAACGGCGCTCAAGAGCACGTTAAAACAGATCTTGCCGATCAAGAACTGTCGGCGGGTGATCGGATAGGTCAGAAGTTCGTAGAAGATCCCAGAATCCTTGTCCATGAAAAAGCCCCACGAAGTATTCATGGCGACACCGAAGATCGTCATCGCGATCACGCCGGGAAGCAGGAAAGATGTATAGGCGGGGACTTGACCGTCCACAATGAAGGACCCCGTGAGCAAGCGCTCGAAGCCTGTGCCGAAAAGCGTCAGATAGGCGATCGGGGTGAACAAATCCCAGAACAGAAACCCGATGTTCGTGATCCGTTGCCGGTAGTCCCGGTACACGACCGCCGCGATGCCACTCACTTGGCGTGCTTCACGAGGGTCAGGAATATCTCCTCCAGGCCGGCGCCCCGGACCTCGAACTGGGTGATCGAAATGGACCGTGAGATCTCGGCGAGCTTTTCCAGCAGAGAAGATTGCTCTCCGCGGAACAGCATCTCGACGGTCTTGCCCTCGGCCTTCAATTCCACCGGCTTGAGCGCCTCAAGACGGCTCACCAAATCCCCGTCGGTTCCTCCGGAAAACGACAAGTTCACGCGGAACATGTGTTCCGAGAGCCGGCGCAAGTCCTGAAGGGTGCCGAACGCCAGCTTTCGACCTCGGTCGATGATCATGATGGTGTCGCACAGCTGCTCGGCCTCGCTGAGTACTTGCGTGGTCAGCAACACGGTCCGCCCTTTGCGGGCTTCGGTGCGGATCCGGTCCATGACGCGCCGCCTCATGAGCGGGTCCATGCCGGTCGTGGCCTCATCGAGAAAGATCACGGGCGAGTCCAGCATGAATATTTTGGCGACCTGGACGCGGCGTTTGGTGCCGATGCTCAAGTCCTGCACGGTCTCACGCAGTTGGTCGGAAAGATCGAACTCGTCCACCACCGCCCCCAGGCGTTCCCGCGCTTCGCGCCGCCTGATCCCGTGAAGATAGGCGTAGATCAGAAGATTGTCCTGAACGTTCAGCAATGTCTCAACCGCGGTTTGCTGAAGCACCACCGCGATCTGCTGGCGCACCTCCAGCGGATGCAGGGCCACATCGCGGCCCAGAACCGCGGCGCGGCCGGAAGTCGGAGACGTGATCGTGGTGAGGATCTTGACCAGGGTGGACTTCCCCGCGCCGTTGGGTCCGAGCAATCCGTAGATGCAGCCCTGTGGGACTTGAAATGAAACGCCGTCCAGCGCACGAACCGCATCGTCGGTGTTCGACCGGTAGACCTTTCGCAGCTCCTCGACTTCAATCGCGTTCATCATCGTTCCGCCCGCGTTTTTCGCTCACGTTCATTGGCCTTTCTCATCGAGATGATGCGGGTAACAGCTCTGCGGGGTGTATGAACCATCACCACCACACGCCCGCGCAGCGCCCGAAGGTGGTATAGCGAGGTTCACCTTAGTCTTGGCGGGTGTTTACCGTCGTCAGGACGTCGCCGGCACCTCTTCTCCCGCCTCGAAACAAACGCCGTGCTTGCGAAAGTTGGCCTCGTCCCAGTCGAATGGCATGGGCGTATTGTATGTGTGCTATGCATATTCGTCCACAGCGGTAGGTTGAGGTAAGGACGAACCCCAACATTTTGCGCCGGTGGGGTAACGTTGGGCGGTGATGATAAATCCACCGTTCGCCTTTTCCCGATAAACGACAACCATATACTTACCTTGTTCCATTTCGCGCACGGCGATCAGCGGAGTACCCTCCAGGTTTCGCCCTTCCCCAACCCCCACCATGAGGCGCATCACAGGGCTCATAAGCCCCGTGAACTGTTACCCTGAAGCATGATCGCCGGAACCCACGTCGCCTCCGCCTCAAACTTGTATCTCGGTGGTGCGGCGCTGTTCGAGAATGAGAAGGATTCTGTCGGCTAGGGCCTGGCTGCCGCCGCTTCCCCTTCCCCAATGCCGATCTGCCGACCTCCAAGCTGGGTCGCGCTTTCTTCTTATTCTCGACAAGGCTCGAAAGACGCTTCGGCCACCGCACGATCACCCATTCGGTAATCGCCATCGCCGCTCTCGCCCTGCTCTCCTCCTCGGCTGCTTGTAAACCCCGTCTACTTCTGGTGCGTGGCGGCGAGTATTAGTCACATCTCCGGATCGACATACTCAATATCCGCGGCGCCGATCTCTTCTGGCCCTCCCCGATCCGCTCATGCCCGGCAACCGCAGGTCTGGCGCCTGATGGCCGGAATAGCCCGTGCGTGTTATGCTGCAGCCTCAGACAACACTTCAGGATGACGCTCGGCGATCCTCAGGAGGGTCTTTGCGGCACCCGAGGGCTCGCGCCGGCCTTGTTCCCACTGCTCCAGGGTGCGCTTCGAAACGCCGAGGGCTGCTGCAAACTGTGCTTGGGACAGCCCGCTCTTCAGCCGCACGCGAGCCACATGCGACCTCGGCTCCACTTTCGTGCGTTTGCCTCCGCCCGCCTTGATCTCTCGTACTCCCGCTACAACTTCTTGCCACACATCGCGCTCGGCCTCGAACTTGGTCAACGCCTTCCCAGTAAGCTTCTTACCCATTCTGAAAAGCCTCTACTAATTGCTTCAAAATATGCGCCGGGACGTTGTCGTACTTCGCTTTGGCGTACACCGTCAACATCCAGAACTCGTTCGGCTCGTACCGCACGAAATAGATCACCCGTAGCCCGCCGCGTTTCCCCATACCGGGCCGCGACCAACGCAATTTCCGAACGCCACCCGAGCCCCGAACAGTCTGACCGGCGTCTAGGTTTAGCATCATAAACTGCTGTAACTCCGCATACTCATCATCGTCCAGGTATGCGGGTCGAACCCGCTCGAAAGCGGACGATTCGATAAAGGTGAACACAGCGCTGACTATACGCCAGTGACGTACAGCAGGCAAGAGCTGACGGGGGCCGCGCTTTTAACGGCGTCCTTCTCCAGCGCCGGGTTAGGCGGCCGGTGTTTAGCTGAACTGTGCAAGCCACTCCGCACTATCCATATCCATGCGCGCTTGAATCACCTGGCTTCGAATTCTTTCAGCCGCTTTCGAGCTCTGCCTTGGGTCACTTCGGCAGCTTCCAGAAAGGCTGCAATGCTATCCCGGATAATCCTATGAGATCAAAATAGAGTTTTCCCTACCTTTCCTTCGTCGCCCCGTGGTATTCAACGTGCCCGGCCATTCTGCATGCCTCCGATGCAGGGCACGTTCTCGTCGAGTTCCTCGCACAGGAACAGCGTCGCCGTCGTGATCTTGTCCACGTTGAAGAACGGGTAGCTCACGCGGTCGTAGGCCTCGCGGTCCCGCCAGGGCGGGCCGAGCTCGAGCTCGTACTCGTGCGTGTGCATGTCGTAGCCCTACAAGCCGTAGATGTTCGCGACGCCCGCGCTGCTGACCGCGGCCTTGAAGCGGTCGTCGCGCGCGATGACCTGGTCGGTGAGCATCCCGCCGTAGCTGTGGCCGCCGACGCCGAGACGCGCTGGATCCGCGACGCCGAGCTTCATGACGTGGTCGACGGCCGCGAGCAGGTCGGCCGTGTCCTTGTTGCGCCAGTCGGCGTAGATCGCGTTCGCGAATTCGAAGCCGCGGCCTGAGCTTCCGCGCGGGTTTGCGGCGACCACCGCGTAGCCATTCGCCGCATAGACCTGCCAGTCTTCTATGAACTCGTGGCTGAACTGGTAGACCGGGCCGCCGTGGATGCGCAGGATCGTCGGATAGCGCTTGCCGGATACGTAGTCGACCGGATTCACGAGGAAGCCATGGATCGGCGTGCCGTCCGCGCTCTTGAACTCGATCGGTTCGACCAGCGCGAGCCCGCGGTCGTCGAGCCACTCATTGTGATCGGCGATGACGAAGGGGACGTTCACCTTCGATTCTGAAGCGACCGCCTCTATTCGGTACGGATGCAGGTCGTCGCCGCCGAGCACCGCGATCCGGCCGTTGGCCGCGGCATCGAAGTCGAAATGGAAGCGCGGGCCTGACGTCAGCGCCGTCACTTCGCCCGTCGAGAGGTCGATATGGGAGACATGGCTCACGCGGCTTTCTTCGACGAGCGCGATGACCGAGCGTCCGTCGGGCGTGAAGACCGGCTTCGTGTGATTGAGCTCGATGCCGGCGGGCCGCCTCACGACGCCGCTCGCAACATCGATGGCGGCGAGGGACCAGGGCTTGTAATAGATCCACTTGTCCTCGCCGCTCTGCATGTATGCGATCCGGCGGCTATCAGGACTCCAGGCCGAGCGTGATTCCGAGTCCGGGTCCATGTCGGCGCCGACAAAACGCGTTACCTGCTGCTCGGTGGCACCTTGGCGCGGCTCGATGACGTAGATGTCCCAGTTCAGGTGGCGGTCCGGGTCCGGCCCACGCTTGGTCACGTAGGCGATGCCCTTGCCCTCCGGCGACCAGGCGGGGAGATGTTCGTCGTGCGCGCCCGAGGTCAGTTGCGTCGCCTAGCGGCCGTCGACGTCGAACAGGTAGAGATGCTGGCGCTTGTCGCTGAGGAGCCCGACGAAGTCCTGCTTGAACTGATAGCGATCGATGGACGATCGGCTTCGGCTGCGGCGGCTCTTCTTCGTCCTCCGCGCACTCGGGGTCGTTCGCGATGACGGCGAGCGACTTGCCATCCGGCGACCAGTCGAAATCGACGACACCGCCCGGAAAGTCGGTGAGCTGTTCGGCCTCGCCCCCGTCCGCGGGCAGTAGAGAGTATTTTTAAAGGCCCCTTTTTCGTGAAGAAGGAAGCTAGCACTGAACCGGTTAGTGGTCAATGACGCGAGATGTGGGTCTTGGATCGGGGGCGAGTCCGGCCATTCAACCGAGTCAGCCAT
>Ga0187892_10005789_pt1 | contig 19064 bp, 14 predicted proteins | sample MA1701073metaG_FD_139345 | JGI IMG/M metagenome (GOLD analysis project Ga0187892, IMG submission 139345) | Bio-ooze microbial communities from a basaltic lava cave in the Kipuka Kanohina Cave System on the Island of Hawaii, USA - MA170107-3 metaG ...
ATGTGAGACAGAAAAATAAAGAACTGCCCGCCCCTTTTCTTATTTTTCTGTCTCACATTTTTCTGTCTGGTCAGGCTTACACCACTGGCGGTCTCTGGTTTCGGAAAAGTGTCCCGACATCAGATATGAAATATGAAATATGGCAGATCATTGCAACATCCTCTTTGCGATGATAGATTCACTGCCTTCAAAGGCGCCGCCCCGACAAGCAATACTGAGAGGTTTATACGCGGAATTATGAATTCACACTTTGTTAATCAGGAACAAGGTCACAGCGCAGCCGAAGCGCAAGCGGCAGACCCGATGCCGGATCAGCCTGAAGAGACTCAAGCCGAGACGGATGTGCGCGTGACCGACAAGCGGCGATTCACACCCGAGGGAGAGCCGGTCGTCGCTGATGAAAGCCAATCGGCTCAGGAGAACGGGAAAGAAGATCCGTCAACCACCACATCCGAAATCGAATCGCTTCAGGCCAAATTGAAAGAATCCGAAGAGAAGCGTCTGGAAGTTGAGCGTCAGGTGCGCGATCTGACAGACCGTTTCCGTCATGCGCAAGCGCAGTTGAAAACCGAGACTGACGAACAACGCGCGCGCCTGCAGCGCACTTTCGAGCAGCGACTGGAATCGGCTCGCGGCGACCTCGTGGCGGGGCTGCTCGATACGCTCGATAATCTGAAACGCGCCGTCGCCGCCGCCGAGAAGAGCGGGAAGAAAGATTCGGATTTCGACGCGCTGTTGGAAGGTGTCAGCGCCACGGCGAACATGTTCGAGGCGAAGATGCAGAATCTGGGATTGAGCGCCGTCGCCAGCGTCGGTCAGAAGTTCAATCCGGAGATTCACGAAGCGGTCGAGATCGTCACAGTTCCGAAAGACAAGGACAACCAGGTCATCGAAGAGTTTCAAACCGGGTACAAGGTCGGTGATCGTTTGCTGCGGCCCGCGCGCGTGCGCGTCGGTTACGCCAGCGATTAGCGGAGACATCCGTCCCAAAAGCCACACGAAAAATCACGCAGGTCTTAATTTCCTCCTCCGTGCCTCTTTGTGTGACTTCGAGGGCAGAAAATTTCAAGGAGAGAACCACAAGTGGCAAAAGAGCTGAGATTCAGAGAAAGCGCGCGCCGCGCGATGTTGGAAGGCGTGAACATACTGGCCAACGCCGTGCGCGTGACGTTGGGGCCGCGCGGGCGGAACGTCGTGATCGATAAAAAATTCGGTTCGCCGATGATCACCAAAGACGGCGTGACCGTGGCCAAAGAGATCGAACTCAAGGATAACTATCAGAACATGGGCGCGCAGATGGTGCGCGAGGTTGCGTCGAAGACCAACGATCTGGCGGGCGACGGCACGACCACCGCGACGGTTCTGGCCCAGGCCATCTTCCGCGAGGGATTCAAGAACGTCACGGCGGGCGCCAATCCCATGCATTTGAAACGCGGCATCGAACGCGGCGTCGAAGCGGCGGTGGCCGAAATCGCGCGGATGGCGAAGAAGGTCAAGGACAAAGAAGACCTGGCCAACGTGGGCGCGGTTGCGGCCAACGGCGACCGGCTGATCGGCGAGTTGCTCGCCGAAGCGATGGATAAAGTCGGCAAGGACGGCGTCGTGACGGTCGAAGAGGCCAAAACGATCGAGACCTCGCTCGAGATTGTCGAAGGCATGCAGTTCGACCGCGGTTACATCTCGGCCTACTTCTTCACCAATCCCGACCGGATGGAGGCAGTGCTGGATGAGCCGTTGATCCTGCTGCACGAGAAGAAGATTTCTTCGATGCACGAGATCCTGCCGCTCCTTCAGCAAGTCGCGCAATTCGGGCGAAGCCTGTTGATCATCGCAGAAGATGTCGATGCCGAAGCCCTCTCGACGCTGGTCGTCAACAAACTGCGCGGGGCCTTGAAAGTCGCGGCAGTGAAAGCTCCGGCCTTCGGCGACCGCCGCAAAGCGATGCTCGAAGACATCGGCGCCCTGACTGGCGGCCGCGTGATCACCGAAGACCTCGGCATCAGGTTGGAGAGCGTCACGCTCGACGACCTGGGCGAGGCCAAGCGCGTGATCATTGACAAAGACAACACGACGATCATCGAAGGCGGGGGCAAAAAGGCCGATCTGCAAGGCCGCATCGCGACGATCCGCAAACAGATTGAAGAGACGACCTCCGATTACGACCGCGAGAAGTTGCAGGAGCGCTTGGCCAAGCTCGCCGGCGGCGTGGCCGTGATCAAAGTCGGCGCGGCCACCGAGACCGAGATGAAAGAGAAGAAGATGCGGGTCGAGGACGCTCTGCACGCGACGAAGGCCGCAGCCCAGGAAGGGATCGTGGCCGGAGGCGGAGTGGCGTTGTTGCGCGCGACGAAAGCGGTCGATGCGCTCGAAGCCGAAGGCGATCAGAAGACCGGACTCGCCATTCTGCGCCGGGCGATGGAAGAGCCGATGCGGATGATCGCGGTCAACGCCGGGCAGGACGGTTCGTTGATCGTGGGCCGCCTGCGCGGCGAAAAGAAGAATGTCGGTTTCAACGCGGCGACTCGCCAGATCGAGGACCTGATCGAAGCGGGCATCATTGACCCGGCGAAAGTCGTTCGCACGGCGCTTCAGAACGCGGCTTCGATCGCCGGGTTGCTGCTCACCACCGACGCCGCCATCGCTGACGCGCCCGAAAAAGCCGCGGCGGCGATGCCGGGCCAGGATTACGATTGAGTGAGCCGGTGGTTGGTGATTTTCTTCTCAATCAAACATCAGCCACCGAAAAACGATGGATGCTTGACAGGGGGGTGACGCTCCGATAGCTTAGTCGCGTCGGCATCAGTTCTCTTTATGCGCCCCCATTGAGGAAAAATTGATTGCGGTTCGCTATCGGACGAGCCGGTTTAAACCCAGGCGCTGGAATAGCGAGTTTGCTGGAACAAACAATAACTTGAAGAAGTAACCATAAGTGGAGTGAAAGGCCGTGATTGATCTAGGTTCAATGACTGACAAATTTTCCGAGACGGGGCAAAAGGTAGTTCGCCGCGCTATCGAGGTGTCGAAAAGCCGCGATCACAACTTCCTTTCCGTTGTCCACGTCTTCACCGCGCTCGGCGATGTCGAAAGCGCCTTGTTCATCGAGACGATGCAGGCCGTCGGCATTGACCCGCATTCGGTCACGCGCCTGCTTGAACATGAGCTGGCCAAAAGCCCGCAATACGTCGGTAAGAAGATGGCTATTCCTGAACCGACGCGCGACTTGTTCAACCGCGCTCTGAGGCGCGCTCGTTCGCAGGGACGGCAGCAGATCGAATCCTTCGATCTGTTTGCTACGCTCTTCACCGATCCGAACGGAGCGCCTGCCGAAATTCTGCGCCGCCTCGGAGTTGATCCTTCCAGCGCCACCGACACGATCTCGCAGCGCGTCCGCACGCGCGAAGAGCAGACCGAGTCGCTCCGCAAAAAATACGAGCTTCCGCCTTACCTCAAACATTTCGGCATTTCGCTCAACAAACTGGCGCGTCAGGATAAACTGCCTCCGACCATCGGACGTGAACTCGAAATCCGGCAGATGATCGAAATCCTCTGCCATCGCGAGCGGGCCAATTCTCCGATGCTGGTCGGCGAACCCGGCGTGGGCAAAACCGCCGTCGTCGAAGGACTGGCGCGTTTGATCGAGCTTGAACCGCAGAAAGTCCCGGCGCGTTTGCGTGGCTCGCACATCGTCCAGTTGCAGATGGCCGGCATCGTCGCGGGCACGATGCTGCGCGGGATGTTTGAAGAGCGGTTGCAGGGGATCATTGCCGAAGTCAAAGAGCGTCCCGACCTGATCCTCTTCGTTGACGAAGCGCACACGATCATCGGCGCCGGCTCGGCGCTCGGCGCTTCATCGGACGCCTCGAATATGTTCAAAGGCGCTTTGGCGCGCGGCGAAATCCGCATCATCGGCGCGACGACCATCACCGAATACAAAGAGTACATCGCCGAAGACGAAGCCCTGGCCCGGCGCTTCCGGCTGGTCAAGATTGACGAACCTTCCTTGAACGAAACGCGGGAGATTTTGCAGGGACTGAAACCGCGATTGGAGAAGAATTACTCGGTGCAGATCACCGACGCCGCGATTGACACCGCGTTGGAGATGGCGCCGCGCTACATCCGCAACCTGCACCTGCCCGACAAAGTGATCGGCTGGCTCGACACCGCCGCCGTCAAGGTCGAGATCAACGAGCCGAACCGCATGCAGGTGCGGCCCGAACACATCATCGAGGTGATCTCGCAGGAATCGCGCATCCCGCGCGACATGATCTTCCGCGACACGTCAGATCGTTTCAAAACTCTTGAAGATCAATTGGCCCAGCGCGTCATCGGCCAGAAAGCCGCCGTGCGCGCCGTCGCCCAACGATTGCGCTTGAACAAAGGCCCGTTGAAAGAGAGCCATTACAAACCCGATGGCGTGCTGCTGTTTTTAGGCCCAACTGGCGTCGGCAAGACCGAATTGGCGAAAGCCGTCGCCGAAGCGATGTTCGGCGACGAAGAGAAGATGGTGCGGATTGATATGAGCGAATATCAGGACGGCACGATCGCCATCGAGAAACTGATCGGCATGCCGCGCGGCATCGTCGGCTCGGAACGCGGCGGCATTCTGACCGAACGGCTGCGCGAAAACCCATACACGGTGCTGCTGCTCGACGAAATCGAAAAAGCGTCGCCCTACCTGCTCAACCTGTTCCTTCAGGCTTTCGACGAAGGCTGGCTGACCGACGGGCGCGGCAAAAAGTGCTATCTCTCCGACGCGATCATCATCATGACCTCGAACCTCGGGTCGGAGAATTTCAAGAAGTACATGAAACCGCTCGGCTTCGGGCAGAAGACGACCGCTGATTTGGATGAGATCAAACGCGCGGTGATGACGGCGGCCGAGACGCGCTTCTCGCCTGAATTCCGCAACCGCATTGACGAGATCGTGATCTTCTCGCCGCTGACCAAAGACGAAGTGAAACAGATCGCCACGCTTTACCTGAGCATCATCCGGCGCCAGATGGAGCATCAGGGCAAACGTCTGAAGCTCAGCGAAGCGGCTCTGGATCACCTGGTTGAATTGGGCTTCAGCCCGGCTTACGGCGCGCGCTTCCTCAAACGCACGATTGACGAGAAGGTCAAATTGCCGATCACCAACCTGTGGAAGGCCTTCAACGGGTTTGCCGTTGATCTGAAGGACGGCGAGATTGACGTGCGCGGCGAGTAATTTTCACAGAATCAAACCTCTCACTGCTTGTATGATTGAATCAGAGAGGAATCGAGCAATGACAGGAACCCGGACGATTCAAATATCCGAAGCCACATATAACGCGCTGATGGAGGAGATCAGATTGTGCGGCGTCTCGCTTGAGGAATGGATAAGGTTGCATCTTCCGAATGGCCGCCCCGAACAGAATGGTCAGGTGGAAGAAAGAGAAGAGACAATCGGCGCCCGGCTTGAACGCAAAGGGCTGATAGGCATCATTGACAGCTCTCAACCGATTGACCCGGCGTCACCGCCGATTCGCACGCCACTTTTTGACATCATCGCAGAAAAACTCAGAAAGCAAGGATTGATAATCCCGTGATCCTCATTGACACCGGTCCCCTCGTGGCTCTCGCTGATAAAGGGCAGGGAGAGACGCATAAAAGGTGCGTCTCTGTTATCAAACAACTGTCAGGCTCTCTCATCACCACTTGGCCTTGCCTTACAGAAGCGATGCATTTCCTTCGTGGCCTTCGTGGGTGGCAGGGGCAGATGGGCCTCTGGCAATACGTGAAAAATAAAGAGTTGATTTTACATTCTCCTCAGGATGACGAATTGCTCAGAGTCTGTGAGTTGATGGAGCAATACAACGATACGCCGATGGATTTTGCAGACGCCTCGCTTGTATCACTTGCCGAGCTTGGTGGCGTTCGCCGCATCCTCACAATCGATTCTGATTTCTACGTCTACCGAATCCATGGCAAAGAATCGTTTGAAGTAATCCAACCCTAGTGTGGGGAAATAGACTCGCCGCAATGACCTCAAGATGTTTTCTAGAAGGTTCAGATGGAATCTGGAGTCAAATCGCCTCGCGCGACTGATTGAAGCGAAAAAGAAGTCTGGCGCGCCAATCCTCGACCTGACCGAATCGAACCCGACGCGAGCTGGCTTCGATTATCCAACCGAAGAGATTCTGGCTGCGCTCGCGCAAACTTTCGCGATGCTCTACGAGCCTGAGCCGCGAGGGTTGATCGTTGCGCGCGAAGCCGTCGCGGGTTATTACGCCGAGCGCGGTTTCAGCGTTGATCCCGCACACATTCATCTCACCGCCAGCACCAGTGAAGCCTACTCCTACCTTTTCAAGTTGCTTGCCGACCAGCATCAGTCGGTTCTGGTTCCGCAGCCCAGCTACCCGCTGTTCGAGTTCCTCGCCGCGCTTGAAGGCGTTGATCTGCGGCCTTACGAACTAAATTACGTTCACACTCTCGGCTGGCGGATTGATTTCGATTCGGTCGAAAGAGCGATTACCGCAGATACACGCGCAATCATCGTCGTCAGCCCGAACAATCCGACCGGTTCGTTCATCAAGCTTCAAGAAGTCGAACGGTTGAACGTGATCTGCGCGGAGCGCGGGCTGGCTCTGATTGTTGACGAAGTGTTCGGTGATTACGGTTTTGACGCGGATGCGAGCCGCGCGGCTTCGCTCGTTTCCAATGACGCGGCGTTGACGTTCGTGATGAGCGGGTGGTCGAAAATCCTGGCGCTGCCGCAGATGAAGCTCGGTTGGATTGTGACCAGCGGCCCTGGTGGGTTGCGCGACGAAGCGATCGAGCGGTTGGATTTGATCGCCGACACTTTCCTTTCGGTCGGCGCTCCCGTCCAACACGCTGCGCCGGCGTGGTTGCGACTGCGCCAACCGTTACAGGATCAAATTCTCAATCGCACGCGCGGCAATCTGAACTGGCTGGAGCAGAGGCTGGGCGATTCGCCGCTCCGCCTGCTGCGCGTCGAGGGCGGGTGGTACGCGACGCTGGAACTGCCGCGACAGCTTTCGGAAGAAGACTGGGTGTTGACCTTGCTCGAAAAAGACGACGTGCTGGCGCATCCCGGATACTTCTTCGATTTTCCGCGCGAGGCGTTTCTGGTTCTGAGCCTGCTGCCTCGCGCCGAAATATTCCGCGAAGCCGCGAGCCGCATCTTCGCGCGAATCGAACGAGTCTGAAACCGCAACGATTGACTTAAAAACTGAGAGGTGGGATAGTGCCGTTCGGCTGGCATCAACTCCGACCTCAGTGCTCCCCGCCTATCTTCACAGCTTACCATCAAGACAACCGGCTTGTTCTTTGAGGGGGGTCAGTATGTTTACGCTTCGATCATTCGCTGTCCCGGTCACTATTGGCTTATGTGCGCTGTTTCTACTATCGCTGACATACCTGGAGCCGAATTTTACCGCTTCGATCAGCGCGGCGACGCTTCCTCCCGGTTTTACCGAATTGCTGATCGGCGACGGTCTGCCGAGTCCGACGGCGATGGCGCTCGCGCCGGACGGACGATTGTTCGTCTGCCAGCAGGACGGCGCTTTGCGGGTCATCAAAAACGGCGCGCTGCTGCCGACGCCGTTCCTAACCGTCTCGGTCAACGCGGACGGCGAGCGCGGTCTGCTCGGAGTCACTTTCGACCCCGGCTTCGCCGCCAATCAGTTCGTTTACGTTTACTACACGACCTCGACCACGCCCGTCCACAACCGCGTCAGCCGCTTCACCGCCAACGGTGACGCGGCGGTCGCGGGCAGCGAAGTCATCATCCTCGAATTGGACAACCTGATCAGCGGCTCCCTCCACAACGGCGGCGCATTGCATTTCGGCCCCGACGGCAAGCTTTACATCGCGGTCGGGGAAAACGCCAACTCTGCAAACTCGCAAACGCTCAGCAACCTGCTCGGCAAAATCCTGCGCGTCAATCCGGACGGGACGATCCCGGCGGACAATCCGTTCTACAACATGGCAACCGGAAACAACCGCGCCATCTGGGCGTTGGGCTTGCGCAATCCTTTCACCTTCGCCTTTCAACCTGGCGTTGGCCGGATGTTCATCAACGATGTCGGAGCAGCCGCCTGGGAAGAGATCAATGACGGGATTGCGGGATCGAACTATGGCTGGCCCACCTGCGAGGGAGTCTGCGCTCCGCCGAATCCCAGCTTCCGTGATCCGATCTTCGCATATAATCATTCGTTAAATGAGTGCGCCATCGTCGGCGGCGCGTTTTACAACCCAAGCGTCGTCCAGTTTCCGGCGCAATACACCGGCAAGTATTTCTTCGCCGATTATTGCGCCGGGTGGATCCGCGTGTTCGATCCGGTGATCGGTACCGCTTCCGATTTCGCTAGCGGGTTGACGTTCCCGGTAGACTTAAGAGTCGGACTCGACGGCAGCCTTTACTACCTGCAACGCGGCAGTTCCAGCGACACCGGGCAGGTCTGGCGGATTGTGTACACCTCCAGCGTCGCGCCGAACATCACGCAGCATCCGGCGCCCCTCCTGGCGTCGGTCGGACAACCGGCGACTTTCAGCGTATCAGCCAGTGGCGTGACACCACTCAGTTATCAATGGCAGCGCGACGGCGCGGACATCGCGGGCGCCAATTCGTCGAGCTACACCCTCGCGTCAACGACGCTGGCTGACAGCGGCGCCCGGTTCCGTTGCAGCGTGAGCAATGCGTTCGGAACCGCAACGAGCAATGAAGCGGCGCTGACCGTGACGAGCGATCAACCTCCTGTGGCCACAATCAACACTCCGGTCGAAGGGACGCTTTACAGCGGAGGCCAGACGATCAATTACTCAGGCTCAGGGACTGATCCCGAAACCGGTAATCTGCCGGCGAGCGCGTTCACCTGGCGGGTTGATTTTCATCACGACGCGCACACGCATCCTTTCATTCCGCCAACCAGCGGTTCGACCGGCGGCTCGTTCGTTATCCCGCAAACGGGCGAGACTGCGGCGAACGTCTGGTATCGCATCCATCTGACGGTGGCCGACCCGGCCGGTCTGACGAACGCCGTCTACCGCGACATCCTGCCGCGGACTGCGACGATCACATTGCAGAGCAATCCCGCCGGATTGCAGGTCACGCTGGACGGCCAGCCCGTAACGACGCCGGTTTCGGTCACGAGCGTGGTGGGCGTGAAACGGACTCTCGGCGTTGTGTCGCCGCAGAATATCAACGGCGCGAACTACGTCTTCAGCTCGTGGTCTGACGGAGGCGCGGTGACTCACACGATCACTACGCCTTCGACGGGCGCCACATACACCGCAACCTACGACCTCCGGCAATGCAGTTGTAATTGATTAGCTGAGCTCAAGGTTTTTTCGGTTGCGGTTTCGGCTTCGCCTCTTCCTTCGGCTTCTCCTTCTCCTGATCGGTCCTACGCTCGGACAAACGATCTATCGCCTTCTGCATTTCCAGCATCTGCTTCTGCATCGTTACAAGCTGTTCGGCAAGCTGCAACTGCTGCCTTTGCATGTCGAGCAACATCTGGGTCGAGACGCTCGACGAACCGGCGCTGCTCATCGTCTGGTTTTGCAGCGTTCGCTCGACAATGTCCACGCGGCTTTGCAACTGGTCCAGCCTTCGTTCGATATTCATCAGGCGAAAGGTCAGATCCTGCGTTCCGCCGCCGGTGGTTGCCGTTGGCGCAAAGGTTGCAAAGATCGCGACCAGCGCCGGAATGATGACCAGGCTCTTCAGCGTTCCGGTCGTGAATTGATTTGCTCGCATTCTTTTTCCTTTCCCGATCAACGCTATTGACTTGAAAAACGATTAGGAAGATAGTGCCGCACGGCAGATATTTACCCCGAATATTGGCCATCCCCACAAACTTTCTGCTGTCAAAATAACACAAAGGCTGGTATTCCGATCAGTCAATGAAACATCTGGAAGTGTGCGCTTCCCACGCACTCAGCTTTGGCCATTAGAGGAGGTCTCTATGTACACGCTTCAACCTTTCGTTACCTCGGTCGTTACTCGTCTGATCCCGCTGGTTCTTTTGCTGCTGATGTTCCCAGGGGTGATTTCTATCTCCTCGATGAAAGCGGCGGCGACGCTGCCTCTGGGTTTTACGGAATCGCAGATTGGCGGCAATCTGTCGAATCCGACAGCGATGGCCTTCGCGCCGGACGGGCGATTGTTCGTCTGCCAGCAGAACGGCCAGTTGCGGGTCATCAAGGCCGGCGCGCTGTTGACGACGCCGTTCCTGACCGTCACGGTCAATTCGTCCGGCGAGCGCGGCCTGCTCGGAGTCACTTTCGACCCCGGCTTCGCAACCAACCAGTTCGTTTACGTCTACTACACGACCTCGGCCTCGCCGATCCACAACCGCGTCAGCCGCTTCACGGCCAATGGCGACGTGGCGGTCGCGGGCAGTGAAGTCATCATCCTGGAATTGAACAACCTGAGCGCCGCGACCAACCACAACGGCGGCGCGCTGCACTTCGGTTCCGACGGCAAGCTCTACATCGCGGTCGGAGACAACGCCAGCTCCGCCAACTCGCAAACGCTCAACAACCTGCTCGGCAAAATCCTGCGGATCAACACCGACGGGACGATCCCGGCGGACAATCCGTTCTACAACACGGCCACCGGGAACAACCGCGCCATCTGGGCGTTGGGGTTGCGCAATCCTTTCACCTTTGCCATTCAACCCGGCTTTGGCCGGATGTTCGTCAACGATGTCGGAGAATCAACCTGGGAAGAGATCAACGACGGCATCGCCGGGTCGAACTACGGCTGGCCCACTTGCGAAGGAGCCTGCGCTTCGCCCAATCCCAACTTCCGCGATCCGCTCTACGCCTACCAGCACCTGTCGGGAGCGTGCGCTGTCACTGGCGGAGCGTTTTACAATCCAGCGGTCGCTCAATTTCCGGGGCAATACACTGGCAAGTATTTCTTCGCCGAATACTGCGCTGGATGGATCCGCGTGTTCGATCCGGCGACCGGTACCGCTTCCGACTTCGCCAGCGGGCTGACGTTCCCGGTGGACTTGCGGGTCGGACTTGACGGTAGCCTTTACTACCTTCAACGCGGCGCCTCCAGCAACACCGGGCAAGTCTGGCGGATCGAGTACACGTCGAGCGCTGCGCCGAACATCACGCAGCATCCGATCAGCATCTCGGTCTCAGTCGGGCAGCCGGCGACTTTCAGCGTGGCGGCCAGCGGCGCGACGCCGCACAGTTATCAATGGCGGCGTGATGGCGTAGACATCCCCGGAGCCAATTTTGCAAGTTACACGATCCCGTCAACGACGCTGGCCGACAGCGGCGCCCGCTTCCGTTGCACCGTGAGCAACTCGTTGGGAACCGCGACGAGCAATGAGGCGACGCTGACGGTGACCGTCAATCAACCTCCCGTGGCCACGATTAGCACTCCGGCTGAAGGGACGCTTTACAGTGGCGGGCAAACGATCAGCTACTCCGGCACGGCGACCGACCCGGAGACCGGCTCGCTGCCGGCAAGCGCCTTCACGTGGGAAGTGAACTTTCACCACGACGCGCACACGCATCCTGCTGTTCCGCCGACCAGCGGCTCGAAGAGCGGCTCGTTCACCGTCCCGCAAACCGGCGAGACTTCGGCGAACGTCTGGTATCGCATCCACCTGACGGTCACCGATCCGGCTGGTCTGACGCACACGGTTTACCGCGACATCCTGCCGCGGACTTCGGTGATCACGTTGCAGACCAATCCTGCGAACCTGCAGGTCACGCTGGACGGCCAGCCTGTGACGACGCCAGTCTCGGTCACGAGCGTGGTCGGCGTGAACCGGACTCTCGGCGTTGTCTCGCCGCAAACGGTGGGCAGTGAGACCTACCAGTTCGTCTCGTGGTCGGATGGCGGGGCCGCTTCGCACAACATTACGACCCCGGCGAGTAACACGACCTATACGGCAAACTTTGGTGTCCCTGGCGCAGGCGATGGATTGTCGGGAACCTATTACGACAACCTCGATTTCACCGGCGCGACCGTGACGCGCATAGACCCGACCATCAATTTTTCCTGGGGCTCCACCGCGCCTGCGCCGGGATTCGGCACTGACACCTACAACGTGCGGTGGACCGGGCAGATTCAGGCGCAGTTCTCGCACCTATACCTTCTACACGCAGACCAACGACGGCATCCGGCTGTGGGTCAATTACCAGTTGATCATCAATAACTGGACCGACCACGCCCTGACCGAAAACAGCGGGACGATCACGCTGGTCGCGGGGCAGAAATACGACATCCGGATTGAGTTCTACTACAACAACGGCGGAGCGGCGATGCATTTGCTCTGGAGCAGCCCGTCAACGTCAAAGATGGTGGTCCCGCAGAGCCAGTTGTTTTCGACACCCGCACCGCCACCTCCCGGCTGTACTTACTCGATCAGCCCGTCTAGCCGGACGATCGCAGCCACTAGCGGGACGGGAACTGTGAGTGTGACGGCGGGAGCCGGATGTCCGTGGGCGGCCGTGAGCAATGCCTCCTGGATCACAGTTACAGCCGGGAGCAGCGGAACCGGCAATGGCAGCGTCAGCTACTCGGTCACTGCCAACACCGGCCCCCAACGCGTCGGAACCATGACCATCGCTGGCCAGATCTTCACCCTCACGCAGAGTTCCGGCTGCGTTTACTCGATCAGCCCGTCCAGCCGGACAATCGCGTCGGCAGGCGGGACCGGAACCGTCAGCGTGACGGCGGGAGCCGGATGCCCGTGGACGGCGGTAAGCAACGCCGCGTGGATCACGGTCACAGCCGGGAGCAGCGGGAGTGGCAATGGCAGCGTCAGTTACTCGGTCGCGGCCAACACCGGCCCGCAGCGTGTCGGGACGATCACCATCGCCGGCAAGACCTTCACGCTCACGCAGAGTTCGGGTTGCGCTTACACCATCAGCCCCGCCAGCGCGAGTTTCCCCCGCGCCGGCGGCGCAGGGACGGTCAATGTAACTACAGCCGCCGGTTGTACATGGACGGCGTCGAAGTCCGGTTCGTGGATCACCCTGACTTCAGGCACGAGCGGCACGGGCAACGGGACGGTCGGCTATTCGGTCAAGGTCAACAATTCGGGATCGAGTCGTTCAGGCACGGTAACCGTCAATGGCCAGGTTCACACGGTTACACAGGCGGCGAATTGATCGAAGGCCGCAACTGTGGGCTGTCAACTGCCTTGCCTTTATGATTTTGCTGGCGAAGAAGCAGTTGATACAGCAATTCTCAATTTGAAAGAAAGATGGCAAGGAAGGTAGCGCAACCAGCCATGGTTGCGCTGTTTCCGGCAAAGTCGAGTTGGGAAGCAGCGCAACCATGGCTGGTTGCGCTACCCGTCCTGTCACGATTCTTTCAAACTGAGAATTGCTGCAGTTGATAGTTCACAGTTGATGGTTGATAGTTGGCTCTCTGTCTCGGTGGTCATGAACGCCGAAGAACAATAAACCTGATCCTGGAGAAAAAGGGGAAATTGAAGAGCGTCTCAATCTCCGCCGCGCTGCTCGCCTTCTTCTGCATCGCGGTGGTCACGGTGTTGATCATCAGCTTCAACGGCGGCGTCAGTGTCGGCGCGTCGAATCATTTCGGCCAGCTTCCGGTCGTCCGCCGCGTCCTCGATCCAGGTTACCTGCCCGGAGATTTCAGCATCGAACTCCGCCGCCATCACCACCGCGTTTTTACTTACCTGATCGCGGGCTTCTCATCGGCGCTTGGTGAAGACCGCGCGTTGATCCTGCTCCATCTGATCGGGATGTCGCTGCTGGCTGCATCGTTATGGCGGTTGTGTTGCGCCGTAAGCCTGTCGTCATTGGGTTTCGTCGCGGTCGGGTTGTTTCTGGCGACCAACCTGTTCTGGACTGGCAGGGGATTGGAGTTGAATCATTTCGCGGGCGACGCGGACATTATGCCTCCCACTTTCGCGCATGCGTTTGTGTTGCTTTCAGCCGCGAGCCTGTTGCGGGAACGTTGTCGTTCGGCGGCGCTGTTCGCGGGCTTGGCCGCGCTCTTTCATTTGCAGATCGGATTGATTTGCGCGGCGATGAGCGCTCCGCTCTACGTGATCAAGCTGAAACAGTTCGGCTTCAGAGAGACTTTGCTGGTCATCGCGCTGTTCATCGTCGCCGCCGCGCCCGGACTATTCGATCTATTCCAAATGCTGCGCCGAGGACTGCTGAGCGAGCCTTCGACCGAGTACTCGCTGGCTTACTACATTGATTTCCGCCACCCGCATCACTTTGAGTTGTTGTCGGCGGCGGCAGCGTTATGGGTTGCAGCCCACGTCCTGATCCAGATCGCATCGTACTTTCTGTTGCGCCGGTTCAACCGAGGCGAAGCGCGCGCCGTCGGGAAGCTGGCGGTGATGAGCCTGACGCTGGTTACGCTGGCGCTGATCCACTTCGCCGATTATTACCTGATCAAAGACGACCGGATCGCCGCGATTCAATTCATCCGGCTCAGCCCAGTGATCACCGTCTTCGGCGCAATCTGTCTGGTGGCGATGATCAACGTCTGGGCTGAGGCGATGACGACCAGGACTGGCAACGCCCGGATCGCGCTGTCGGCCAACGCCGCGCTGATTTTGCTTGCGGCGCTGTGGAGCGTGCGCGTGGCGACGAGACCTGAGGCTCTGTTCCATTTCGGCGTGACTCGTTACGCCGAACAATCGTCGAACTGGATCAACATCTGCCGCTGGATCAAAGCCAACGGCCCGCGCGACGCTGTCTACCTGACGCCGCCGGGCGTCAACGGATTCACGTCTCTGTCTGACCGGTCGAACATCGGAGATTTCAAAAACAATCCCGACGGAGCGTTGTATCTGACCGAATGGTTCGAGCGGTTGCGCGATCTGGCCGGAGGCAAGCTGCCCGAAGGACGCGGTTTCGAGAACCGCCAGTTACTCAATCGGGCTTACGCCGCGCTCAGCGCAGAGCAGTTGGTCGAGGTCGGAAAGAAGTACAACGCGAAGTACGCGGTCTTGCCCAGAACGTCGAAGGCCGAGCTTGAGGTCGTTCATCAGAACGAGGGGTACTGGTTGGTGAAGATGTTGGCGCCTTGACCTGAATCAGACCAAAGAAGACTGGGATACTCGAGGTGGAAACATTCTCAATTCTCCATTTTCGATTTAGTCAACTTCGCTGGAAGAGGCAGTACGCAATGTCATCCTTTCAATGGAAGTTGTTCATCAACATAATATCGCTGCCTCTATCGTCGATCTGCGTGTAAATCAGCCATCGGCCATCAGGAGACACAGAAAGGCCTACAAAGGCCTCCTTCTCGACCTTAGCGATCTGCTTTACTTTGTTCGTAGCAAAGCTGAAGAAATTGATCACTGGCCGAGGTGGCGGCTCTGCGGTGAGGAAATAAATGCCCCCGTCTATGACCGCCCAAGAGCGCCACCACCCTGCCTTGTAGAAGCTGATGACGGGGGTTTCCTCACCCCCTCCCACAGGAATCCGCCAAAGACCGGGAATATTACGGCCTTTAGCATAGTAGAAAAACTTTCCATCTGGTGACTCGAAACCTTCGAATCCATCTTGCTTTGTCATTTGGACCGCTTCGCCGCCTTCGACCGGCATCTTCCAAACCTGTAAATTCCCACTGCGATTAGAACAAAAGTATATCCACTTGCCATCTCTCGACCAACTCGGCACGATATCTTCGGAAGTCTCCGTGGTGAGACGGTGTGGCTTGCCACCTTCAGCACTGATCACATAGATGTCGGCGTTACCTTCTAGCCGGGAGTCGAATGCAATTCTTTGCCCGTCAGGAGACCAGCGCGGTGTGCCAGTAAGCGGACCGCCGAAGGTGGTTAACTGCACTGGATTCTTCCCTTCGCTATCGCACACCCATAGCTCAGAGCTTCCCGAGCGATCAGATTGGAAAACAATTCTCTTCCCTTCCGGAGAATATTGGGGCATAAAGTCCAGTCGCGTGGATGAGATCAATCTGGTCATGGAATTACTTTGCACCATAGACCCCAGCAGTTCCATCCGCCAGATGTTTGCGTCACTAGTTTCCTGAGTGTAGGCCAAGCGATTTCCTTGGCGAGAAATAGTCAAACTGGAGATACTTTGCCCGACCACGGCCACTTGGTTAGGCGCCCCTCCAGATGCTGAGACTCTCCACAGGCTGGTGCCGCCGCCACCACGTCTCGACGAAAACAAGATTTCGCGGCCATTCGGAGTCCAAGCTAGGCTTTCAATAAGAACATTATCGAAGGTAAGTCGCCTAGGTTCTGTGCTAGCCATAGGCATGAGGTAGAGGTCAAATATGCCGGCGTTACTTACCCTAACAAAAGCCAGAGTCTTTCCATCGGGGGAGATGGCAGGCCGGCAGTCACCAATCGAACCCACGGGCGGCGAGGTGAGCTTGCGCTTTTCGCCAGTCTCTCGATCAAGCAAAAAAATACCCCAAGGCTCCTGCACTAGGCTCTTGTCCACAACCACCAGAAATTTTCCGTTTGGTGACCAGTTCAACTCCTGCCCTCCAACTTCAAATCTATTAGTGAATGCCTCTGCTAATTTGCGTTCAGTGCCACCAAGAAAGGGTACCAGATAAAAACCGCCACCTTCTTCTGATTGCCGCAGAAAGGCGATGTAGCGGCCATCTGGTGACCAGGCCGGGCTAGTATCGGCAGCAAGGCTGGTGGTCAGCCGGATCGGCAGTGGCATATCAGCGCCAATCATTTTTACGTAAATGTCAGGATTATCACCTCCTTCGCCGCTCCATTGGAAAGCTATCTGGCTGCCATCTGGCGAGAAAGACGGTTCTTTTTCTACGCCACGGAAACTCGTAAATGGCACTATCTGTGGCGGTGGCACTGGCGGGTAGGGCGCTGGGATGAGAACAGGGCGATAGATGGCCCAGAGGACTATCCCGACGAGAACAATGGCCGCCGGCCACAACCGCAATAGGCTTGGCCAGCGCGACTTGGGCTGCTCCTCAACGAGCGCCGGGTCGGAAGTCGCGGTAGAAGCTGGCGTCGGGTTGATGTGAGTCGTCGCCTCGACTGGCGCTGGCGAAACTGGCGGAGGCGTAGCGCGCGACGAGGTTTGCTCCTCCGGCTGCACGATCCGCACTTCGGCCACGAATCGGTAGCCCTTAGTCGGAATATTGGCGATGTAGCGAGGCTTTTTCGCGCGATCCTTCAAGGCTTCTCGCAAACCGTGAATGTTGCGGTGGAGTGCGACTTCTTCAACGCGCGTGCCCGGCCAGATTCGCTCGAAGATCTCAGCCTTCTCGACCAGACGGTCGCTGTTCTGAACCAGCAGAAGCAGCAGATCGAAGAGCTTTGGTTCCAGGTGAATTTCCTCCCCATCACGGAGCAACTGCCGCTCAGCAAGGTTCAGGCGAAAGGGCCCGAATTCGTAGATGTGGTTGGCTGGCTTGCTCATACCCGTCCGAAGAAAATCCGAAGAAAATGCGAAGTGGCTTTCCGGCTGTGGCAGTTGTATACGTCTGGCTGCGATAAGCCGAGAAAACGTGGGAAACGAACCGCTCAAGACGGCGCCAATTTTAAGGCACACGTTGGGCAGAGGCAAAACACGAATCAACGATAATGGATTTTCATTGAAACCTTCTTTTTGAAAGGCACTGATGGTGAAAATAGATTTGGCCCAGACCCGAATCCGGTCGAGACCTTCTCTTTGAGAGAAGGCGAAGAGGGAAGCAGATTTGGCCTAGACTAGCACTCATCTCGCGCTAGAACTGGTTTTCATGGTTGATAGGTGCGGCTTTCAACTACTAGACAGCACGACTAGAGAAAGGGGATTCAAAAGTGAAAAAGATCAAAACCTGTCTGATGCTCATAAGTTTAATCAGTGTGTTGGCGCCTCCCTTGGAAAGTAGCCCCGCCTATGCGGATCAAATTGTCGCAACGGCCTCCATCAACCTGCTCAATGGCCCACAATCAAACTCCTCAAACCAGCCAGGCTCGTCCGTGTCGGCTGATGCCCGGTGGGGCAGGGCCACATCCTCGGCGCGCGCCAGCACCAGTCCCAGCTTAGCGGCGCATGCCTACTCGTCAGAAATGGGCCTGTCGCAGCCGTCAGTCGGAAATGCCGGATTTACGTCGGTATTCCAGAATTACAGGAGTTCTCTGGGCACGTATCTGCCCCCAGGCACGCCGTTCCAAGCGTTCGGTACGCTGACCGTTTCGTCCGAGCCGGGAAATGCTGGCAGTGTGGCGCTGGCCTGCTACTTCTACAATTTAGGAACTACGGGTGGTGGAAGATCTGGTACGCTGTGCCTGGGATCCCAAGGAGGCATCCCCAGGCTGATGCAGATGAGAGGTGAACGCCCCGGGAACCTCATAGCCCGCATTCAGCCAAAGATCAGCCTTTCCGGCAGCATTCCTTTGGTCGAGAGGGACTTCATCGAGTTAGGGATCGATTTCGATTTATGGGAAATCTCCCTCGGCGAGTTCCAGGCAACGAACTTCAGGACCCTCGCGACTTTAATCGCCCAGGCGATCTTTAACCTCGGCCTACCCCGGCTAGGGGTGCTGCCAAGAAAGGTAGTGAGCGTTGGATTCGACGTGGATTTCAAGCTCGACTTCGCCTCCCAACTAACCGCCAACCTGCGCCCGGGGCTCGATGTTATGTCCGCCAACGTTCACTGTACAGCATCGACATCCCGGGGAGCCATCGCCGAGAGTGTCTGCGAGCTCTCTCCCGCAGGGAGGTGAACCATAGCAGTAGTTGGTGAGCGTGAAACCCCACAACGGAGCGGCAATAAAGGGAGGTTCGCCAATGCAACAACAACCTACGACGCAACAATCTGCTCAAGAGAAAAACACGCCAACGAAGGAGAAACTTCCCACCGTGGCTCACATTCTGTGTGGATGGCCTTTGATTTTAATAGCCATTGGCGGCGCCATCGGCGGAGGGCTGGGGGGATTGGCATACGGCATCAACATCGGCATCTACAAATCAAAAATGCCGCTCATCGTAAAGATCGCTCTCAACCTATAGAGGCGCTACAGCAAGATGTGGATTTTGCGCCTCCTCGGTATACTACCCGGAAATAACACGAAAGGATATTGATGAACAGACGTGCTGAGTGAGGAAGATTACCTGGAAGCAGTCCG
>Ga0187892_10005790_pt1 | contig 19063 bp, 18 predicted proteins | sample MA1701073metaG_FD_139345 | JGI IMG/M metagenome (GOLD analysis project Ga0187892, IMG submission 139345) | Bio-ooze microbial communities from a basaltic lava cave in the Kipuka Kanohina Cave System on the Island of Hawaii, USA - MA170107-3 metaG ...
CCACGCTGGGGCGACCGCTCGCGGGCTGCGGCCCCGGCCACAGGTATCTACTATCATTCCTCTCTACGCAGAACTGACTATTATAGGTTCCTAGCGAACCCACAGATTCTATTGGAGACCCGAAATTTCTTGACACCGAGGTCGGCTCGCTGCCGGCCTTGGGGTCTTCCGGCGACGCTCGGGGGGGCGCCGTGGGGTCGCCGCCGTAACCGACTACTCCCCGCTCTGCTGTAAGAGCTTGGCGACGAGGCCGGTCCAGCCGGTCTGGTGGCTCGCGCCCACGCCCTCTCCGGTGTCGCCGTTGAAGTACTCGTAGAAGAGGATGAGATCACGCCAGTAGGGGTCAGTCTGGAGTCGCGACTGCCGCCCGTAGACCGGGCGGCGACCACCCGGTTGGCGGAGGAAGATTCGGGAGACGCGCCGGGAGATCTCCTGCGAGACCTCCCACAGTGACATGAGGCGGCCGGTGTCGGCGGGATACTCGACCTGGAAGGTATAGCCGTAATACCAGTGCAGGCGCTGGAGCGCCTCGATCAGGAGAAAGTTCAGGGGCATCCACACCGGCCCCCGCCAGTTCGAATTGCCGCCGAAAAGGCCGCTGGTCGATTCCGCCGGCTCGTAGTCGACGCGATGCGACTGGCCGTTGAACTCGAAGACGTACGGATGGTCGCGATGGTAGGCGGAGAGGGCGCGGATCCCGTGCGGGGCGAGGAACTCGTGTTCGTCGAGCATCTTCTCGAGGATCCGCCGGAGGCGCCGGCGCGGGACCAGGCTCAGCAGACGGCGCTCCCCCTCCGCGGACCGCCGCGTCGTGTCGAGGTGGGCGCGAAACTCGGGCCGGTGCTCGATGAACCACTCGATGCGGCGCCGGAAGTGGGTGAGGCGGGCGACCATCTCGGGCTCGAGGGTCTCGACGGCGAAGAGCGGAATCAGCCCGACCATCGAGCGGACCCGAAGCCGGTGCGTCCCGCCGTGGGGCAGGTGAAGGACGTCGTAGTAGAAGCCGTCCTCCTCGTCCCACAGCTCGATCCCGGAGATGTCGTTCATCGCCTTGGCGATGTAGACGAAGTGCTCGAAGAACTTCGACGCCACGTCCTCGTACGCCGGGTTCTCCGCGGCCAGCTCCAGCGCCATGGCCATCATGTTGAGGCAGTACATGCCCATCCAGGAGGTCCCGTCGGATTGCTCGATGTGCCCGCCGGTCGGCAGCCGCGCGGAGCGGTCGAAGACGCCGATGTTGTCGAGGCCGAGGAATCCGCCCTGGAAGACGTTCTGTCCGTCCGGATCCTTGCGGTTCACCCACCACGTGAAGTTCAAGAGGAGCTTGTGGAACACGCGCTCGAGGAAGACGCGGTCCGCCTTGCCCCGGATCCGCTTCTCGATCTTGTAGACGCGCCAGCAGGCCCAGGCGTGCACGGGCGGGTTGACGTCGCCGAGCGCCCACTCGTAGGCGGGGATCTGGCCGTTGGGGTGCATGTACCACTCGCGGAGGAACAGGATCAGCTGCTCCTTGGCGAAGTCGAGGTCGACGAGCGCGAGCGCAACCGTATGGAACGCCAGGTCCCACGCCGCATACCACGGGTACTCCCACTTGTCCGGCATCGAGATGACGTCGTCGTTGTAGAGATGCCGCCACTCGTGGTTGCGGCCCTGCCGCCGCGCCGGCGGTGACGGCGAACCGGTGGGGTCGCCGTCCAGCCACCGGCCGACGTCGTAGTGATACCACTGCTTGGACCACAGCATGCCGGCCAGCGCTTGGCGCATGACGTTCCGGGCGTCCTCCGAGAGCGACTTCGGAATGATCCCGGCGTAGAACTCGTCCGCCTCCCGGCGGCGGGACTCGAGCGTCGCGTCGAAGTCTGGGCCGAGCGGCCTGGGCCCGAGTGGCGTCTCGAGCAGCCGGAGCCGGCGAGTGGCCGACTCGCCAGGGCCGAGCGTGATCCGGTAGTGCAAGGCGACCTTGGTGCCCGCCCGGGCCGGGTTCACCGCGCCGGTATTCTCGTGGACGATGTAGTCGTTGACACCGTCTTTGACGCAGGGACCTGGGTTCGGGAGCCCCCAGAGACGCCGGGCGTTGGTGTCGTTGTCGGTGAAGAGCGGGTCCGGCGCGCCCTCGAAGAGGAGCTGCCGCCGCCCGAGCGTCGGATGATCCGCGTCGATGGAGGGCAGGTCGGGGACGGGTCCGAGCATCAGGCGTGGCCGCGTGGTCCCGAGATCCCACGACCACGTGTTCCGGAACCAGAGCGTCGGGAGCAGGTGTAGCACGGCCGGCTCCGGGCCGCGATTGGAGATCGTGATCAGGATGAGGACGTCGTCCGGACCGGCCTTCGCATAGTCGACCTGCACATCGAAGTAGCGATTGGCGTCGAAGACTCCCGTATCCATGAGCTCGAACTCCGGCTCATGCCGGCTGCGGCGGGCGCTCTTCTCGACCAGCTGCTGGTAGGGGTACGCGGCCTGCGGATACTTGTACAGCCACTTCATGTACGAGTGGGTGGGGGTCGAGTCGAGGTAGAAGTAATACTCCTTCACGTCCTCGCCGTGATTGCCCTCGTTCCCGGTCAGGCCGAAGAGCCGTTCCTTGAGGATGGAGTCGCGCCCGTTCCAGAGCGCGAGGGCGAAGCACAGGCGCTGATGGTTGTCGCAGATGCCGGCCAGGCCGTCCTCGCCCCACCGATAGGCGCGGGACCGGGCGTGATCGTGCGGCACGTACTCCCACGCCGTGCCGAACTCGGAGTAATCCTCGCGAACCGTCCCCCACTGTCGCTCCGTGAGGTACGGTCCCCACCGCCGCCAGTGCGACGTCCGGTGCCGTGCTTCCTCGAGCCGTTGCTCCTCGGCACCCATTCTAGGTCACTCGGCGGGGACCTCGACGGCCCCCTCCGACGCCTTCCCAACGAGCATTCCCGGGCGAAGCCCGGGCTCGCCAACGTCTGGCCAGGCCATTTCGAAGCCCTCCGGTGACTGTGGGATTGCTAGTGTCCCGAGTCGAAAGTCCGTTTAACTCCCGGCGTCGGCTGGGGTGGGGGCTCTCCCCGCGGGACCGTGCGCTCGCGCGGCTCGCCGAAGCCGACCCCCATCGATCTCGTGGCCCGTTTGAGTGCGGCGACGCTCTGCGCCACAGCGTGTCCCGCGGGGAAAGCCTCCACCCCGCCCGGCGCGTTGTCGGCTCATCTCTGACTCGGGACGCTAGACGGAGATCAGGGCGCCGGTCACGTCCTGGGCGGCAGGGCTGGCCAGGAATACGACGACCTCCGCCACCGACTCGACGGACACCCACTGGGAGCGATCGGCGTCAGGCATCGCGGCCCGGTTCGCCGGGGTATCCATCGTGCTCGGGAGCACGGCGTTGGCGGTAATGCCTTGCGCCCGGACCTCATGGGCCAGCGCCTGGGTCAGCGCGATCACGCCGGCTTTCGCGACCGTGTACGCCGTGAAGCCGCCCGCCGGCGGGACGACGGCTCGTGAGCCGATGCTGATCACGCGGCCGCTTCGAGCCTGCAGCATGGCCGGGAGCACGGCGTGGCACGCGATGTACGTGGTCGTGAGATTCAGGGTCAGCATCCGGTTCCAGAGATCGGGCGTCGTCGAGGCCAGGTCTCCCCCGGCGAAGCCGCCCACACCGTTGACGAGGACGTCGATCCGCCCGAAGCGGCTCCGGACATCGCTCGCGAACGCGTCGAAGCGCGCCGCGTCGGCCACGTCGACCGCGGCCGTGTGAAGCCGCGGCCGCGCGGCCTCGGCCAGTGATCCGCGAAGCGCCTCGGCCTCCTCGAGAACCGCGTACGGAACGCATACCCGGGCGCCGCCCGTCAGCATCCGCCGGACAACCGCCTGGCCGAGCGCACCCGTTCCCCCCGTGACGATCGCGACCCTGTTCTCGAGAGTCAGTGTTACGGCCCCACGATCGCCGAGATGCGGCTGGCCAGCTCGAAATCCCGCGCGGTCAGCCCTCCGGCGTCGTGCGTCGCGAGGTCGACCGTCACGCGGTTGTACACGTTGAACCAGTCCGGATGATGGCCCAGCTGCTCGGCGGCGAGCGCGACCCGCGCCATGAAGCCGAACGCTTCCGAGAAGTCCTGGAACTGGAAGGCGCGATGCAGCTTGCCTGAGACCACGGACCAGCCGGACAGGGCGGTGAGTCGCTGGGACACCTCGGTGTCAGTCAACCGGGCCGGTCGGGTCATGGTGATCGCTCCATCGGTCGGGTCACTCCGCGGCCGGGGCGCCCATGATGGCCGAGCGCTGGATGTCCTCGTAGCGGACCCTGGCGGCGTCGAACGACTCCAGGTTCGCCCGGAGCTTGACGAAGGTCTGCTCGAAGGACGGGAGCGTCTTGCGCGCCCGGGTGAGCGGGGTGGTCCGGGCCAGCACGTAGTTCTTGACGTACGGATGATTGATCCCGCGCTTCTTGAGCTGCTTCACGACGGTGTCGAGCGCCTGATCGGCGTCCCGAACCCGCTCCGCACGCTCCTCTCGGGAGGTGAGGCCCTCCGCGAGTGGGCGCTTCAGGAACTTGTCCACCCGGCGGAGAATCGGCGCGAACGCGCCACCGGCGAACCGCTTGTTGGCCTCGTAGAGCAGGCCGAGGGTGATGAAATGAGGCGCCTCGAACTGGAACGCAAAGTCCTCCTCGGTCGACCGCGGTGCCTCGAGCGCGAGCCCGCGGTACATGCGGATGACCTCGAGCGACTTCTCCTTGAGATTGTGGGCCTTCTCGGTGTTGAGGGCCAAGATCTGGAAGGCGACGTCCGGCTCGGGGATGACGATCGCGGGGATCATCGCGGCCTTCAGCTTCTGGAGCGCGGTCCGGCGATGGTTGCCGTTGGGGGTCCAGTAGACGCCGGGCTTTGGCGACATCACGACGATCGGATCGACGAAGCGGTCGATCTTGCGGACGACCTCCAGCAACCGCTTGGCGTGCGTCGGCGACACGTCGCGCTGGTACGGTGTCGGCTCCACGCGATCGAGCGGCAGCAGGCAGAAGAGCTGCCAGTGGTCACCGACGGGCTCCTGGTAGATGGCGAGCGTGCGGCCGCCGTCGCGCTCGACCTGCGCGGCGAGAGTGGTGGCCTCGGGGGACGGCTCTCGATCCGGAGTCAGCGTTGCGCGGGAGCCCACGAGGCTTCATTATTGCCCAGGCGGCCGGGAATTGACTAATCGCTGGCGCGAGCTCGCCTCGCAGAAGGGGAGGGCGATGGCATGAGACTGGGCATGGACCTCGAAGCCCTCATGCGGCAAGAGAGCGTGGCCGCTCCGCTGGTTGCCCTCGTCCTGTCGATCGCGCGCGCGACCGAGCGCATCGAGGCCACCGTCCGACGCGCGGCGCTTCAACAGCTCACTGGATTCACGGGCGAGACGAACGTCCAGGGCGAGGCCGTGCGCCAGCTCGACGAGCTGGCCAACCAGGTGTTCATCGACACGGTGCGGGGGAGTGGAGGCGCCAGTCACCTGATCTCGGAAGAGCTCACGGAACCGCTGCCGCTCGGCGGCGGTCCCTACGCGCTCTACATCGATCCCGTGGACGGCTCGTCCAACGTTGACGTCAACGGGGTCATCGCCTCGATCTTCTCCGTGCATCCGGCGCATCAGGACGGCCTTCCCGGACCGGGCTCGGCGCAGCTCGTGGCCGGGTACGTCATGTACGGGCCCGCGACGTCGATGATGATCACGTGGGGCCGCGGGCTCCACGAGCTCTTCCTCGATCCGGAGACGCGGACCTTCGGGCTGACGCGGCCGAACCTCCGAGTGCCCCCGCAGGGAAAGACTTATGGGGTCAACGGCGGCCGCCGCGCCTACTGGAGCCCGGCGGTGCGCGCGTTCTTCGATGAGCTGACCCGGGACGATTCGGCCGCCGGGCGTCCCTACAGCCTGCGCTACTCGGGCTCGCTCGTGGCCGATCTTCATCGGATTCTGGTCGAGGGCGGCATCTTCTGCTATCCGGGCGATGCGAAGGCCAAGGACGGGAAGCTGCGCCTCCTTTACGAAGCCTCGCCTCTGGCGCTGCTGGCCCACGCGGGCGGCGGCGCCGCCTCGAGCGGCACATCCCGGATCCTGGACATCGTGCCCCAGACGGTTCACCAGCGCGTCCCGCTCTACATCGGGAGCGCCGCCGACGTCGCCCTCGCGGAGGACTACGTCCTCGAGCGCCTGCCCCGTCGGTGAGGGAGTCGGGCCGTGCCTGCCCATCCCGCCAACCGCTGCTGCGCGTCCCGCGGCGCCATCTTTACCTTCCTCGGTGCAGGGCGGTGGACTAGAATCGGGGACCATGTGGTTCCTGGTGCGGGTCGTCGTGAACGCGCTGGCGATCGTCTTCGCGTCGTACGTGGTGCCGGGGATCTCCGTGGACAGCCCGATCTCCGCCCTCGGCGCGGGGCTGGTCCTCGGAGTGATTAACGCCCTCATCAAGCCGGTTCTCGCATTCTTCACGCTCCCCCTCACGCTGGTGACGCTCGGCGTGTTCGTGTTCGTGCTGAACGGGTTTTGCCTATGGCTCGTCACCTTGGTGGTCGGGGGGTTCCACATCTCGTCCGTCTGGGCGGCGATCCTCGGCGCGCTCATCATCAGTGTGGTGAGCTGGGTGCTGCTCTCTCTCGCCCGCCGAACCTGAGGCGAGCACGCGGGGGAGTCGCTCGCTCGGCCTCACAGCCCTTCCGGCGGAGAAGGCGTTCGGCGGGGCCTCGACGGGCGCGCCGTCCACGCGAACGGAGCGCCTGCGAGGCGATACGATCCGGGGGGGGGTCGTCGACGGGGGCGTGCCCCCTTTCGACGGGAACTACAGGCGGTCGATGAGGCCGCGGCAGCGCCGGCCGCCGCAGAAGAGCACGTCCCAGATAGCGAAGATGGCGATCAGCGCCACCGACCACACCGTCCAGGCCAACCAGCTCATCTCGTGATCCTCCTTTCGGGACCGAAGTGCCTACCTGTTTCTTAGGTGCGCCCATCAGGCGAACGGATTCACAGGACTCGCTGGACTGCGGGCTGGATCGGGTCGCGCCGGCACCCGGGGTCGTCGTCGTTCCATCATGCTTGCAAGATCACCTACGAGGCGTACACTGCGCATCAACCGGTCGATCCCGACTGGATCCACGCCCGCGCCAACGGTGCAGTTTCGCACCGCGGCGCCCGCGAGCGGCCCGCCAGGGTACCGCCACGCGAGACCGGAGCCGACGGGCTCTGTGTTCACCGGCCCGCCAGATCGGGGACTCCGACCATGGAGGATTCCATCATGCAGAACCTGCGGCGAAGACCTGGAGGTCACCGCGGAGCGTCCCTATCAGGACTGATCGGCGCGATGGTCCTGGCCCTCGTCCTCGTGCCGGGCACCAAGGGCTGGGCGATCGAATACGCCCTCGAGGTCGACAATCTAGAGGACCAGGCCTTCCGGTACTTCGTTCGCGACCCCTCCGCGAGAGGGACCGGCGAGCCGGTGGTCGGCGGCCTCGCGCCGGCGCTCGATACCGAGCGGATCGGCGCGGGTGCGTTTCTCTACGACCGCGACCTTGGTCCCGCCAGCGCGGGCGAGGCTCAGTTGTTCGGCGCGCGCCCCGTCCGTGTCGTTCGACCGGTCGTGGCTGGTGAGGGGGCCAGACGCGTCGTACGCTGGGAGGGCGCCCCGGGCGAGCGGACCATCTGGGCCGTCAAGCCGACCACGAGCCACTGGCAGGAGCTCAGTCGGCTGGCGCTTGGCGTCAAGAACGACACGCTGCGTTATTACATCCCATACGCGGTGTCCCTGTCCTCTCCGAGATCGGCTGCGGTCGCTTACCCGCTGCCCACCGTGCGCACCTATCGGGTCGCAACCGCGCCGTTCGAGGCGTCGCTGTCCAGGGTCCTGGACCTTGGAACCGGGATCGCGGCGGTCGTGGGCGTGAACCGGCTCGCCGGCGACTGGGTGTATCTGATTGTCGAGCAGCCGCCAGTTCCAACCGCGTTCACCGCCGTCCTTGGCTGGAGCAAGCGGGGTCCGAACGACGAGGTCGAGCGCGGTGCACGGCCGCGTGGCCATCATCGCTGATCCGCCAAGGTTCCTTGACACCGCTGGGGAGAGGCGAGCGCTCGGGCCGAGCGGGAAGGATCGGTAACTATTGACCTGCGCGAGGCGCCGTCGGGAATCCTTACAATCCTGTCACGCCGCGGCCGGTCCGTGGCTGACAAACACCGGAATTAATTGGGTTGTACCTCCCCTGGCACGAAGGGCGCAGTCTCGTGAAGCGGCCTGACGCGGAGTGACCATCGGCACTAAAGCTGGTGGCAAGGCGCAGAGATTCAGGCGAAAAGACCTAGGTGCAAGACGAGGATATCGAACATGCGAACGCCCGAGGACAGCGCGGGGGTAGGTCGGGCAGCATCGGCGCTCCTTGCCGACCTTTGCCGTCAGGGAGTCGAGCTGAAGCTGACGAAGGATCGGCTCCGTATCGTCGCGCCGGTGCGGGCGCTCACGCCGGACATCCGGGCCGGGCTGATCGAGCACAAGCCGGAGCTGCTCGGTCTCATCCCGATGGTCGAGGAGTACCGAACACTGCTCCGCCGAGCGATGCTCCTCTCGAGCTCGCGACGGGGCCCCTCGGCCGAGTACTGCAACCGGTTCCTCGATGAGCAGGCTCGTCTCGTCGACGACCTCGGGCCCTCGCTCGCCTCGGCGGTGGTCCTGATGACGGCTCGCCTGGAGCAGGCCCAGGACCAGGCGCCCGAGGCCTAGCAGGCTGCTGAAAAAGGCCCATCTGCTTCGTTGGCGCCGTCGGCCGCACGCTCAACGTACAGGGAGTACGCCTCGCGCGCGGCCTTCGGGCGCCGCCTCGCATCCGGACCTTTTTGAGCAGCCTGCGGGTTTCTCCGCATCCTGCTAGTACAAGGAACCTGTCGGAGTAAACCCGCTCGAAAGCGGCTCTGTCCGTCTTCGAGCGCCGGCTCTTGGCGGCGCAACCCTTCCTGGGGGCTCGGAGGGGGCGCTGCCACTCGAACCGAGTCGTCCTCGCCAACCCTCCTGTCTCCGGAAGGTGGTATCCTGCCCCGACCGGGAGATGTCGCTGCCCAGACCTGCCATCATCAGATTGATCAGGGGGAGCCCATGTTCGAGCGGATCGGGATCATCGGCACAGGCGCGATCGGGTCCGTCGTGGGAGGCATGCTCACCAGGGCTGGGCGCGACGTGACACTCGTCGATCAGTGGCCGGAGCACATCGAGGCGATGAAGGCGCGCGGGCTGCGACTCAGCGGCACGTGCGGCGACCACGTCCTGCCGGTCGCGGCGCTGCACATTCACGAGCTGCAGCGCCTGGCCGAGCCGTTCGACGCGGCCTTCGTCGCCGTGAAGTCCTACGACACCGAGTGGGCGACGCAGCTCGCGCTCCGCTATCTCCAGCCGACGCAGGGCGTGGTCGTGGACTTCCAGAACGGGATCAACGACGAGCGGGTGGCGGCGATCGCAGGCAAGGAGCGGACGCTCGGCTGCGTGATCACGATCAGCGCCGGCCTCTACGAGCCTGGGCACGCGGTCCGCACGGACACCGGGACCATCGGCTTCAAGATCGGTGAGCACAACGGCACTGAATCCGACCGTGCCCGCGAGCTTGCCGGGATCCTGAACGACGTCGCCCCGTCGAAGGTGACCACGAACCTGTGGGGCGAGCGCTGGTCCAAGCTGGCCGTCAACTGCATGGCCAACCCCCTGGCGGGTCTCTCCGGCCTCGGCTCGGCGGAGATCCGGACGGAGCGGGATCCGTGCCGCGTCGCCATCCAGATCGCCGCCGAAGTCATCACAGTCGGTCGCGCGCTCGGCTACGAGGTCGAGCCCCTGTTCGGGATTCCAGCCCAGGCGTTCGTCGATGGAGCCCAGGGGCGCGGTCTCGAGGACGTCGAGACCCGGATGGCGACCGAGGCCACCCTCCGGAGCGGCGGGCGGCCGTCGTTTCTGCAGGACGTCCTGAAGAGCCGGCGGACCGAGATCGAGTACCTCAATGGATACGTGTCCGAGCAGGGACGGCTGGTCGGAGTGGCGACCCCGTTCAACGACGCCGTCGTCCGGGTCGTCCAGAGCCACGGCGTGGGACGGCTGCGGCCGGATCTGAAGAACCTGGAGCCCCTGGTGCAGATGCTGCCCCGCTAGTGTCCCGAGTCAGGAATGAGCCGACAAAGCGCCGGGCGGGGTGGGGGCTCTCCCGGGGGCTCTTCCCGCGGGACACGCTGTGTCGCGGAGCGTCGGCGCGCTCAAATGGGGCCACGAGATCGATAGTGCTCGGCTTCGGCGATCCGCGCGAGCGCACGGTCCCGCGGGAAGAGCCCCCACCCCACCCGGCGCGGTGAGAGTCAACGGACTTTCGACTCGGGACACTAGGCGAGGAGCACCCCGATGACGACCGAGCGACACGAGTTTCAGACCGAGGTTCGCCAGCTCCTCGATCTGATGGTCCACTCGCTCTACTCGCACAAGGACGTCTTTCTGCGCGAGCTGATCTCGAACAGCTCGGACGCGCTGGACCGGCTCCGCTTCGAGTCCGTCACGCGACCCGAGCTGGCGCCGGCCGAGGAGCTGCACATCCGGCTCGAGGCCGACCCGGCGGCGCGCACCGTCTCGGTCCACGACAACGGGATCGGCATGAGCCGCGACGAGGTGGTGGACGACATCGGGACGATCGCCCGGTCCGGCACCGGCGAGTTCCTCCAGGCGTTCCGGGCGGCCCAGGCGGCCGCCGCGCCCGAGCTGATCGGCCAGTTCGGCGTGGGGTTCTACTCGAGCTTCATGGTTGCGAACCGCATCACGCTCGTCACGCGGCGGGCCGGCGAGGACGCGGCGACCCGCTGGGAGTCGGCCGGCGACGGCTACACGATCGAGCCTGCGGAGCGGGCGACTCCCGGCACGACCGTGACCCTCCACCTCAAGCCGGTCGACGAGGAGGACGGGCTCCGCGACTACACGACGGAGGCGGTCCTCAAGGACGTCGTGAAGCGGTACTCGGACTTCGTCGCATACCCGGTCCGACTGGGCGCCGAGACGCTGAACTCGATGAAGGCGATCTGGATGCGCCCCCGGGACGAGGTGACCGAGACGGAGCACCGGGAGTTCTACAAGCACATCTCGCACGACTGGAACGATCCGCTGGAGCACCTCTCGATCCACATCGAAGGGACCTTCGAGGCGCGAGCCCTGCTCTACGTCCCTTCGCGGGCGCCGTTCGACCTTTTCCACCGCGAGCCGGCGCGCCGCGGCGTCCACCTCTACGTCAAGCGCGTCTTCATCATGGACGACTGCCGGGAACTGCTGCCCGACTACCTGCGCTTCGTGAAGGGCGTCGTGTCCTCGGACGACCTCTCGCTCAACGTCTCGCGGGAGATCCTTCAGAAGGACCGGCAGATCCAAGCGATCCGGAAGCACCTCGTCCGGCGGCTCTTGGCCACGCTCAAGGACATGATGGACGCGAGGCCGGAGCGCTACCAGACCTTCTGGAAGGAATTCGGCGCCGTGCTGAAGGAAGGCTTGATCCTGCCGGGCGAGGACCAGGACAAGCTCCTCGAGGTGGTCCTCGCCGGCTCGACCCGGGATCTGAGCGAGCTGACCTCCCTCGGTGCCTACGTCGACCGGATGAAGGCGGGGCAGGACGCGATCTACTACCTGACCGGGTCATCTCGGGCGGCGGCCGAGCAGTCCCCGCATCTGGAGGCGCTGCGAGCGAAAGGCTACGAGGTGCTGTTCTTCGTCGATCCCGTCGACGAGCTCTGGCTCGAGCGCCCCCTCGAATGCCGCGGCAAGACGCTCGTATCGATCGCCAGAAGCGGGACGCCGCTGGGCACGGAGGACGAGCGCAAGCAGGCCGAGACGGAGCGGGAGGAAAAGGCGGAGACCTTCAAGGACCTGCTCCTGTGCCTCCGCTCGAAGCTCCAGGACCACGTCAAGGACGTCCGGATATCGAGCCGGCTGGTCGAGTCGCCCGCGTGTCTGGTCGGCGAGGCCGGTGACCTCTCCCCCCAGATGCGGGAGTTGCTCCGCCGCGTCGGCCAGGAGACGCCGGCGGTCAAGCGCACGCTCGAAGTCAATCCCTCGCATCCGGTTCTGCTGAAGCTCAGGGCGGTCCACGACCGCGACCAGAACGACCCGGCCCTCCAGGAATACGCGGAGCTGCTCTACGGGCAGGCCATACTCGCCGAAGGCGGCGAGCTGCCCGATCCGGCGGCCTTCAGCCGTCGCGTGGCCGACCTGATGGCCCAGGCGGTTGGCGCTCGCGTGAGCTAGTGTCCCGAGTCAGAGATGAGCCGACAAAGCGCCGGGCGGGGGGCGGTCCCTCACGGCGACGATGAAGACGCGGTGTGAGTGGGCGGGCTCGGACCCGCTGTATGTCGAGTATCACGACCGTGAGTGGGGGGTCCCGGTTCACGACGACCGGCTCCTGTTCGAGTTCCTGATCCTGGAAGGCGCCCAGGCAGGGCTGAGCTGGCTCACCATTCTCCGGAAGCGCGAGCACTACCGGCGGGCGTTCGAGCGCTTCGAGCCGAGCCGGGTCGCCGCGTTCCGTGACGCGAAGGTGCGCGCTTTGCTCGCCGACCCTGGGATCGTTCGCAACGAGCTGAAGATCCGGAGTGCCGTTCAGAATGCGCGCGCCATTCTCGCGGTGCAGTCGGAGTTCGGGAGCTTCGACCGGTTCCTCTGGGGATTCGTGGAGGGCCGGCCGAGAGCCAATCCGAGGAAGAGCGTGAAGGAGGTTCCCGCCCGGACGCCCGAGTCCGATGCCATGAGCCGGGAGCTCAAGCGGCGTGGCTTCAGCTTCGTCGGCTCGACAATCTGCTATGCCTTCATGCAGGCGGTCGGGATGGTCAACGACCACACCACCGCGTGCTTCCGCTACCGCCAGGTCGCGCGGGCTCCCCACCCGGTGCAGTCGGCGACCTCCGACATGTGACTCGGCGAAGCAGGAGGGCGAGGCGCCATTGGCAAACGAATTCGAGCGCAAGGAATCGTCGGGCGGCCTCACGTTCAAGCTCTATCGGGGTGAGGGGGTCGCGTTGCTCGCCTTCGACCTCGATCCGGCGCAGGCCACGGACGCCTTTGTCGGCTTCTCGGCGGAAGTGAGGTATCCGGGGTCCAACCACTTCGGCGCGCTGCGAAATCGCCTGCATTTCGACCGGCCACCGAACGTCGAGCGCCCACGCTCGTTCAAGTCCACCGAGGCGCCGTTTCAGAAGTTCCGCTGGATTCACGTGCCGACGCAGGTCGGTGGGGGCGAATTTCGCTACCGCGTGACCGCGCAGTACATGAACGCCAGCGGGCAATTGACGAGCGGCGCGCACGTGGAGAATGCGGTCTCCCTCGATCCGAAGACCATCGACGGCTTCGTCAACGTGGGCTTCACGCGGGGCTTCGCGTCATCCCAGGCCTACGCCGACCGGTTCGACAACGAGTCGGGAATCCTGCCGCCGATCGGGGCTCCGTCGGCGGCCAGTCTCGATCAGGACATGGCGCCGTTCCAGGAGCATTACGCGTGGCTCGGCTTCGAAGCGCGGCGTCTGATTCTCGAGGTGCTCGAACAAGTCCGGAACGACCCCGCGCTGACGCTCGACGCGCTCATCTACGAAAGCAAGGAGCCCGACATCCTCGCGCGCCTGGAAGCGTTGGGCGGTCGCCTGCGGGCGATCGTCGACGACCACGGCGAGCAGGGCCATGCCTCGAGCGCGGAGACGATTTCCTTCGGTCGTCTCGGCGCCGCCGGAGCCGAGACGAAGCGCATGCACTTTGCGCGGCAGCAGCACCACAAGGTGTTCATCGTCCGTCGCCACGGGCAGCCCGTCCGCGTGCTGTGCGGATCGACGAACTTCTCTCTCCGCGGGCTCTACATTCAGGCGAACAACGCGCTGTTGTTCGACGACGGCGACGTCGCCGCGAAGTTCGGCGAAGTGTTCAACGCCTACTGGAACGAACCGAAGCAGTTTCGTCAGAACACCTTGTCGAAGCAGTGGTGGCTGGTGCGGGACCGGCCCGGATCGCGGGTGCAACTGTGCTTTTCTCCGCATTCGGAGAGCGCGCTATCACTCGATCCCATCGCCGCGGCGATCGAGAATGCCCAGAGCTCGGTGTTGTATTCGGTCGTGTTTCTGAATCAGATCACCGGCGCCGTGCGCGAGGCCCTCGACGATCTGATCCAGCGCTCGCTGTTCTCGTATGGCGTGGCCCAGCGGGTGAACGGGCTGGCGGTGCACAAGCCTGACGGCTCGCGCGGCTTGCTGCCGTTCGCCTTCCTGGGCGACAGCGCACCCGAGCCGTTCAAGTCCGAGTGGCACGGCAACACGACCGGTCACTCGAACATGGTGCATCACAAGTTCGTGGTGACCGACTTCAACGGCGAGCGTCCAACGGTGTTCAGCGGTTCCTCGAACATGGCGCAGGGTGGCGAGGAGGAGAACGGCGATCACCTGATCCAGATCGAGGATCGCAAGGTGGCAATCTCCTACGCGATCGAGGCGCTGCGACCGTTCGATCACTTTCATTTTCGCGTCAATGCGCAGTCGCCGAACGCACCGAGCGAGCTGCGGCTGGCGAAGCCCCCGGTGCCGGGCAAGAAACCGTGGTTTGCGTCGTACTATCGGACCGGGCACGTGAAAGAGCGGGACAGAGAGTTGTTCATCGGCTGACCTGTGGGACTGCTGAATGGTCCTGGGCCCAGCGCCTTGTATGCGCGACGGGCGACGGACTACAGTTCGATGACGTCGGCGGCTTGGCCGGTCGCGGCGCTCCTGGCGACGGCGTCGGTGAACTCCATGTAGCGGACGCCGTCCGCGAAGTTGGTGTGGGTGATCTTCTCGTGGCCGCGGATGGCGTTGACGAATTCCTGCTCGACGCGCCAGCCGATCCGCTTCTCCTTGGGGATGACGACTTCGCTGAGGGCCTTGTCGCCGGGCTTGCCCGCGTGGAGCCGGCGCGTGTCGGCTTCGAGGCGGAGCGTGCCGTGGGTGCCGAAGATCCACGCCTCGCTCGCCGGACCCAGCGCGGTGATCGAGCTGAAGCGCATGTGACCGATAGCGCCGTTGCCGAAGGTGACGAGGATGTCTACGTGGTCCGGAACCTTGACCTCGTGCATGACGCCGCTCCCGTCGCGGCGGCGCGGGACGGCGACCTTGGTCATCGCCATCACCCGGCGCACGGGACCGAGCCAGCGCATCACCGCCTCGTACCAGATCCCCATGTTGAGGACATTATGACCGCTCAGCGCGATGTCCTGCCGCCAGTGGAGCGGCGCCTCCGGCTCGACGAAGCGCCCCTGCGCGGCCTGCAGCTCGAGCGACAGCACCTCGCCCACGTACCCCTCGGCCAAGAGCCGCTTGATCGTGGGATCGACCTCGAGGGTGTGGGGTGCGGGCACAAGCTGAGCGACGAGGTGGGGCGCTGTGCGCGAGGCGGCCAGCATGCTGCGGCCTTCCGCGGCGTTCATAGCCATCCGCGCCTCGCAGAGCACGTGCTTGCCGGCGGCGAGTGAGGCCTCGCTGATCTGGCGATGCATGTAGGGCCACGTCCCGATACAGACCGCGTCGACGTCGGGGGCCCGGAGCAACTCGCGCCAGTCGGCGTAGACGCCCGCGATCCCGAACTCCTTGGCCACGCGCTGGCCGGACTCTTTCGTCCGGTTGGCGACCGCCACCAACTCGACCCCCTCGCACGTCTGGAAGCCGGGGATGTGCCGCTCACGGGTGTTCTTGCCGGCGCCGATGAACGCTACGCGGATCGCTTGGTCTGCCATGGGGCGAGATGGTAGCACCCGGCGGGGCCTTCTGACACATTCCGCCATGACGCCGCCATCCATCCTTCCCTGTCTCCACGCGCAAAGGCTCCTGGAGGATCGGACCGCAGGTCGGCCAGATGCTCCAGCCGGCCATCGCGCGGCCTCTCGAGGACTGGACCCGCTTATGTGATGAGGGAGCGGGGTGCGCCTGCCGCGTCGCCCAACCTCCTGGTTGGCGACTATCGCGGCACGCTCCTCGACATCGAGACACCGACTCCTCGCCCAGTCTGCCTTCTCTATGTCGGCCCCACCCGGGCATCAGGCACGGCGGACAGCGGGAGCGAGGCAGAGCGGACGCTGTCCGGCGTCGCCGGCATCCTTCGTGGGGCTGGCTACTTACCGGTATCCGGTTACGTCGGCGGGTTTGCCGGCGTCCTGAACTTCGACGACGTACCTCCAGGCATCGGGCTGGCTGCCGTCGAGATCGGTGAAGCCATAGATCTTCGCCAGCTGCCCGCTGGACAGCGACTGTCCGGTCCAGCGCGACACGTCGGGATCTTGGGCGAGCGCCGCTACGGCCCGGCCCACGAACGCTGGACTCTCGGAAATAGCGAAGTGGGGCACGCGTGTTGTCGCGTCACGCCAGTTCGATTCGGTGACACCATGGGCCTCGAGCATGGCCTCTGATCGCAACCAACCCGGAGTGAGTGACACGGCCGTGGCGCCGTAGGGCCGCAACTCGTGCGCCAGCGCGAACACCACTCGGAGGTTTGACGCCTTGGCCAGATCGAAGAAGAAGGAGACCCGGTAGTTGGTCGCGTTGTACTCGGCGGTTCCGTCGGTCACCTCGACAACCAGACCGCCCGGCGTCTCGATGAGCAGCGGTATCGCGAAGTGGCTGGTGATGGCGTGCGTGTCCACCGCCTGGCGCAGGGTGCGCAGCCCAATATCCAGAGAGGATTCCCAGACCGATTTGTTCCACTCCATCGTCGTGGCTCCCCAGATATCGTTCACGAGAACGTGCAGGCCACCCTGTTCACCTTCGATGCGAGTCACCAGCGCGCGGACCTCGTCGGGCACGAGATGGTCGACCTGGACCGCGATCCCGTGGCCGCCGGCCTGATCCACGAGAGCCGCGGTCCCGCGGTCCCTTCGATCGTCTCCGGCCGGTTCATTTCCGATCGCTCGGATCCGCTCGTTCGCCCGGTGGCGTAGACGGTCGCTGCGGCCGCCCCTAATTGCACAGCTATCCCTCGTCCCGCTCCTCGGGTTCCTCCGGCGACCAAGGCGACTTTTCCCTTAAGTCCTTGACTCATCATCCACCTCGCTCTCGCTGTTTCCGCCGAGGATTGATGCCCAACGCTGCGGATAGGCCACGGCGCGAAGTGCCGGCGGCTTGATGCGCGAGCTAGCCGGTTTGCTCGCCCGGCCGTCGCGGATCCCCGGGGAGCCGGCGCCCAGGACCCGGGTCGTGCCTAGACGCTGCGCGAGGTGCGCGAGGTGTCGTGCCTGTCGCGGCACGGGGCTGGGAGATCAACGCCCGGACTTGGCCTGTCTGAGCCGGGCCGCGTCCGCGACGTCTTGGAGGCGGCCGGAGGCCTCCTTGTTCTTCAGCAAGGCCGCCCGGCCGATAAAGCCCACCGCCCGTCCTTCCACCTCGCCCACCACACGTGACGCCCATGCCTCGTCGAAGGTGACCCCAGAAATCTCGGTCAAGACGTCGATCCGCCGAGGGGGAAGGCCGATCTGGTACACCGCCCCGGGCTGGGCGAAATCAGCCGCGGTCACGCCAGCCGACTCGAGCGGAGCCCCGAACCGAGCCAGCGCCTGGAAGACCCGCTGCGCGTTCACCAGACTCGGGCGCACGAACAGATCGATGTCCCCGCTCGCGCGGGGAGCACCGTGGAATGCCAGGGCGTAGGCCCCCACGATCACGAACTCCACGCCCGCGTCGGCGAACAGGAGGAGGAGGTCCTGGAAGTCCTCGTTCAGTCCCTCAAGCGTCATCGTCGTCGGGCGGCGGTGTGCCGGGGCGGAACAGGCGCGCCGGTATGTTCCGGCGCTTGTAGGCGGGCCACGGCCGGCCGGCCGCCTTCCAAGCCGACTCGGCGAGCGCCCACATCATTGCGATCCGCTCGGCTGGTGTCGTAGCCTCCGAGAGGTCGTCCGGTGGCTCCTCGCCCAGGCGGAAGCAGGAGATCGGCCACCGTGCCCTGGCGGCGCGCCTTCGCTCCTCTGCATCTCGAGGGTCGAGAGCCATCAAGTGGATTCTAGCCGAGACTCGGTATGGCGGCCCGCCGTTGGGCGGTTCGCGTCGGTGGCATCCACGAGCGGCCCCACGGTCTCCGAGCTGACGACCGTGCCCGTGGGCGGCTATCCCAACGCGAATGCTGAACACCACCGGCCGACTATACTGTGGAGTGCCCGGCCTCTGCCGCCCGGTGCGTCACCACGGCGACGGCTGACCGGGCCAGCGGGTAACCTCGATATGCGAAGGAGGAGCGAGCGATCGCGACATTCGACCACGGGCCCGCGTCGGCCGCTGATCCCCCGCCGGGCTTGCTCACAACCGCGCACCTCGTGTATGCCCTGCACACGCTGAGCCTGCTGATCGGGATCACTACCGCGGCCACCATCGTCGGCGCGTTTGTCTTTGGGGTGCCCTCCATCGTGGCCGTCGTCATCAACTATGTGAAGCGGCGAGAGGCGCGAGGGACCTTCCTCGAGTCCCACTTCCGCTGGCAGATCCGGACGTTCTGGTTCGCGCTGGCCTGGTGCGTGGTCGGCGGCGGGCTGTTTCTCACGATCGTGGGTATTCCCCTCGCGCTCGCGGTCTTCTTCGGCGCTGGCGTGTGGGCGATCTACCGGATCGCGCGCGGGTGGCTGGCGCTCCGGGATCGGGTCGCGATGTACGCGGGCCCTTGACGTCCATTGCCAACCCCGCCCCGGCCGAGCGTCCTCCCGACCTCTTCTGATCGATCGCTCGGGCCCCTCGCATCACGATCCGGTCGTGGGGGCGCCCCCCGGCCCGTCAGCAGCATTTGGGTACTTCGGGGCAGTACTTCGGGCGGTATCCGGGACGGATCATTCCGCGCCCCTCGCAGTTCGAGCCGAGCGTGGCGTGGCGAGCCCGGAGCCGCCCGGGAAGGGGGACCCGCTGACGCGTAGTGCGGAGTTATGGTGAGCGCTGCGGCTTGAGTTGCGGGGCGGAACCGGATTACCCTCCGGGAACCCCGGGGAGCCGCGGCCGGTAACAGGCCGTGGGGGAACCGCGGCCAGTGACGCCCCGGGAGGAGGTGCTGGCAACGGTGCCAGGCGAGGTCAGCCAGTTCGTCCAGCAGGTGGTCAGCGGGACCGCC
>Ga0187892_10005792_pt1 | contig 19050 bp, 7 predicted proteins | sample MA1701073metaG_FD_139345 | JGI IMG/M metagenome (GOLD analysis project Ga0187892, IMG submission 139345) | Bio-ooze microbial communities from a basaltic lava cave in the Kipuka Kanohina Cave System on the Island of Hawaii, USA - MA170107-3 metaG ...
CCAAGAAGGGCAATTGTCGGCCTATCGGCACTCGGGTTTTTGGCTTTGTTTAGACACTTTGCGAGACAAGCACGTGCTCGATGAAATCTGGCAAAGTGGGCGCGCACCGTGGAAGGTTTGGGAGGAGCGTCCAGCCACACCTCGGCTAAGGGTGGCTGGGGTATGAGCTAACAGGTATGTCGCGTGCCAAGTTTGCTACGCGGATGATGGGCTCAAGCCCTAGCCATGATGGCGACCGGAGACCTGTCATGCAATAAACTCGATGGTCTGGAGTTGGCCTGGGGGCGAGATCATCCGTTGTATCGCGCCTTACCGAAAGACTTGGTCCGAGGAATCAGACCTTTGTGCATCGGCCCAAGATGGGGTTTGCCATTCCATTGGCGGCCTGGTTGCGCGGGCCCCTACGCAAAGTGCTATGCGAAACGCTGCTTAACGTATACCTCATGGCCCCCCCTTTCCGGGGCGGTTATCGATCGGACACTGCGGGAATTCCAGTCTGGCTCCGACGGACACGAGTCTCGTCTTTGGGCGTTGTTGATGTTTGGGTGGTGGCGGAGGCAACAAGGTGACGGCTCTAGAGCCATACCATGGCGACGCGCTTTGTTCCCGCGGCATCAACCGCTGGCGCAGGGCCGTGCACGTGAACTGTTTTGTCCAAAGCGGTTTAAACATATCTCGGCCGGTTGAAAGTGGGATGATTCGCGTCATCGACACGTACGTCAGGCTCGCTCAGGAAGATAGGGCGAACTCCCGCAGCGAGCTGACTGATTTTTCGGTGGCGTGGCTTCTCATACTGGCCACTATTTGAAGAAACGCATGAATGTGATCGGGTTCAGCGGGCTCCATCAAAGCGTCTCGTACAAGAAGATGCAGTTCCCTGGTTTGTCTTCGCGTGAATATCGCGTGGCGCAGGGCTTTGATTCCGCAGCCGCGCTCGTCACCGATGCGGGCATCGTCGCGGCCGCTGCCGAAGAGCGTTTCACGCGCGATAAAGCCACTGGCGCGTTTCCTGCGCACGCCATTCGGTACTGTTTGCGCGAAGGTGGCCTAACGCTGGCGCAGATCGACTATATAGCGCACGGGTTTTCCTACGAGCCGTTCAAGCAGTATTTCGCTAAAACGGACGATACGAGAAAGCAATATGACCATGTCTATTCTCCCGATGTCCAAAGGCGGAACCTGGACGAGTATTTTCCAGGCTCCGATTGGCGGAAGAAGTTAATTCCGGTTGAGCATCATCTTGCTCACGCCGCCAGCACGTTCTACCCCAGCGGATTCGCCGAGGCGTTGATCCTGGTCAGCGACGGGATGGGAGAGATCAGCAGTATGACGGTGGCAGTCGGGCAGGGCGCGGAGATCCGGGTTCTTCGTCAAGTATCGGCGCTGCATTCGCTGGGAATACTGTATGGCGTGTTCACGGTCTACCTTGGATTTTATTTTGGGCTGGATGAATACAAGGTGATGGGTCTCGCTCCGTACGGCAACCCCGCCGGTTCTACAACCAGATGGCGGAGCTGGTCCGCTTGCGCGACGACGGAACCTATACGATTCCGCTGTTCGCGAGCAATCGGACCCAATTGGAGAAGGAAACGCACCGCGGGGTGCTGGGGGAGCTGGTCAGTCGGTTTGGCCCGGTCCGCGACCCGGGCACGGACTTTACTCAGCGTCATAAGGACATCGCCGCTGCGCTCCAAGCCGTGCTGCAGACTTGCCAGCTTCATGTGCTCCGTCATTTTCGGCGGGAAACCGGCATCGAGAACCTGTGCATGGCAGGCGGCGTGGCGCTTAACTGCTCCGTAAACGGCCTCATCCACCGCAGCCGTTTGTTCAAGCGCATCTTCGTTCAGCCCGCTGCCGGGGATGATGGCTCGGCGCTGGGTGCAGCCCTCTATGTTCAACGACTGCACGATCCGGCTTTCACGCCTCGACGAATGACGGCTCCGTTGTGGGGACCTGAGTTTCACCGGGATGAAATCCAAAACGCTCTGTCTGCGCGCGAAGACTGCGTTGTCGAGCCCGCGAAGAGCTTTGCCAGCCTTTGCAAACAGACGGCGGAACGCTTAGCCCGAGGCGAGATCATCGGCTGGTTTCAAGGACGTATGGAATACGGGCCGCGAGCCTTGGGCAATCGGAGCATTCTGGCCGATCCTCGAGACCCGACCATGCGCGATCGGATCAATGCGCGGGTGAAAAAGCGGGAAGGGTTTCGCCCGTTTGCGCCGATCGTAACCAAGGAGTCGGCGAATACGCACTTCGAGATCATGGAGGGCGAAGAGGACATATTCGCCCACATGCTTCTGGTGACCCAGGTGCGGCCAGGTTTTCGGGAGAAGCTGCCGGCCATCACTCACGTGGATGGCTCCGCGCGCGTGCAGACCGTCTCACGCGAGAATTACCCAAGGCTCTGGGAACTGCTGCGCGCGTTCGAGGATATTGCGGGGTTGCCGGTGTTGCTCAACACCTCGCTCAATGTGAGGGGCCAGCCAATCGTTTGCACACCCGACGAAGCCCTGGATACGTTTCTTTTTGCTGGACTCGACCTACTCGTTCTTGGCGATTTCCTCGTCACGTGCAAGGCGGGTGACGTCGGCGAGTCTGCTCGCCGCGCTACTGTCGAGCGTATTCGGATTGGCGTCGGGTAAGGATAGTCCGACAGGAACCAGCCAATATGAATGACCAAATGACTGACGGGCGCGCCAACTCCCTGGATATCCACCGGGATTTCTGGCGCCGCCAGTTTTCGCGCCAGGTAGATCTGGTACTGCTGCCGTTTGACAAGCCCCGGCCGCCGGTTCCGTCTTACTTGCGGGAGACAGTCGACCTCGCGCTTGACCGTTCCTTCGGTGACGGTCTTGAGGAACTCAGGTCTCGTCTCGGCGTGCCGTTGGCGACTGTCTTGCTGGTGGCTCTGAAGACGGTTCTGTTCCGCTACGCAGGACCAGACACGTTGGTAGTAGGAGTAACTGTCCAAGAAGAAAACTCGCCGCATGAGCCGTCCGCCGCCGCTCCAGACTTGCTACCGATTCAGACTCACTGGACCTGGCAATCCGATCTTTCGGGCGAGGCGGTGGCCCGGATATTCGCGGAACGCATGTCCGACGCCCGAGCCCACGCCGCCTATCCGCTCCGGGAGCTGCAATCCTGGGCTGGTGCGCAGGACGCGGCCTTTGGCGCACGATTGTTCAACGTCGCCCTCTGCGTCGCAACTGCTACCAACGTCGACAGCGCTGGGTGGCCGATGCCCCATCCCGACGGGAACGAGTTCCTGACTCAGTGCGATGTGGTCATAACGGCGGTTTCCAATGCCGCGGGATTGATGCTCAAGGGTGACTTTGACGCCGATGTCTTCGAGGCGCCGACCATCCGCCGGCTGCTTGGCCACTTAGGCACCATTCTGCAAGGGATCATGCGCTGCCCGGCGGCTCCGGTTTTGCGGTTGCCGATGCTGACGCCGTCCGAGGAACAGCAACTCGTTGTCGAACGGAACGTGCGCAAGGCGAATTTCCCGCCTGCGACCTTGCTCCACAGCATGTTTGAGGCACAGGTCGAACGGACGCCCGAAGCCGTGGCACTGATCTGCGATGACCAGTCATTGACCTACCGCGAGTTGAACCGGCGCGCCAATCGCCTGGCTCACGCTTTGCGAGAGCGAAATGTTGGACCGGACACCATAGTCGGCATTTGCATTGACCGGTCGCTGGAACTCGTGATCGCACTCCTTGGTATCCTCAAGGCTGGTGGCGCCTATCTGCCCATAGATTTGGCCTATCCGAGGGAGCGACTTGCCTTCATGCTCGAAGACGCCAACGCGCCGGTCCTGCTGACGCAATCGAAGCTCGCTGCTGATCTGCCGGCATATCAGGCAAAGGTTCTTTGCCTAGACGACGCGGAGCTTGCGGCTTTCGACGCGTACTCAACGTCCAACCCCGAAAGCGGCGCTGCGGCCGAAAACCTGGCCTACGTAATCTTCACGTCCGGCTCAACCGGTCAGTCCAAGGGCGCGCTTGTCACGCACTACAACGTGGTGCGTCTTTTCGACGCGACGCAAGACTGGTACGGATTCAATGAGCGGGATGTATGGACGTTATTCCACTCGTATGCCTTCGATTTCTCTGTGTGGGAGCTGTGGGGTGCGCTGCTCTACGGGGGTCGGGTCGTTATCGTCCCCTACTGGGCGAGCCGCTCCCCTCAGGACTTCCGCGAGCTGCTGGTGCGTGAGCGCGTCACAGTGCTCAATCAGACACCCTCGGCGTTCCGCCAACTGCTCCAAGCCGAGCTTGCGCAGCCGAAGGCCGACCTCGCACTGCGCTATCTAATCTTCGGCGGCGAGGCGCTCGAGCTGCAAAGCCTGCGACCGTGGTTCGAGCGCTATGGCGATGAGAAGCCGTTGCTCGTGAACATGTACGGCATCACTGAGACTACCGTGCACGTCACCTATCGGCCAATCCGCTGGGACGATCTGCGCTCGGGGCAGGGCAGCGTCATCGGCGTGCCGATTCCCGATCTGCAAGTCTATGTCCTCGATCCCAACGGCAATCCGGTGCCGGTCGGCGTGCCCGGCGAAATGTACGTCGGCGGAGCAGGGGTCGCGCGCGGCTACCTCAACCGTCCCGAGCTCACCGCCCAACGTTTCATCGCCGACCCCTCCACGCTGGCGCGGAGACAAAGCTCTACCGCACTGGCGATCTGGCACGTCGCCTCGAGAACGGTGACATTGAGTACCTCGGCCGCATCGATCATCAGGTGAAGATCCGCGGTTTTCGCGTCGAGCTGGGGGAGATCGAGGCGGGCATTGCCCGACACCCGGCGATTCGCGAGGTCGTGGTGACCGCGCGCGAGGACGCGCCGGGGGACAGACGCCTCGTCGCCTATCTCGTTGCCGAGAATCCTCCTGCCGATCTCATCGACAAGCTGCGTACGCTGCTCCGCGCCGCGATGCCTGAGTACATGGTGCCCGCACACTTCGTCGTTCTGGCCGCGCTGCCCCTTACCGAGAACGGCAAGGTGGATCGCAAGGCATTGCCGGCTCCTGCAGTTTCACGCGGCAGCATCGCCCGGCCGTACGTTGCGCCACGCACGCCGGTCGAGAAAGCGCTCGCACAGATCTGGAGCACCGTGCTGGGTATCGACGAGGTCGGTATTCACGAACATTTTTTTGAGCTGGGCGGCGACTCGATTCTAAGCATTCAGGTTATCTCGCGGTGTCGCCAGGTTGGGCTACATCTGAAGCCGAAGGATCTCTTCGACCGCCCGACTATCGCGCAGCTCGCCGAGGCATGTGCGCCCGTGCTGGCAGAGGCCGGTGCTCCCGACGAACTGCTGACCGGGACAGTGCCGCTGACGCCCATCGAGCGCTGGTTCCTTGAGCAGGACATCGCCGAGCGAGACCACTGGAACCAAGCTTTTCTCTTCGAGTTGTCCGCGGACGTCGACCTTGCAGTTCTCGAGCAAGCCCTGCACCACGTCATTCGCCATCACGACACGCTTCGCCTGCGCTTGCGGCCGGACGGAACAAACTGGGTGCAGGAATACGGCAGCCATACGCCTCCTCAAATTGCGCACGTCGATCTTTCCGGAGACATCGCGGCGCAGCGCGCGCCAGCAATCGAGAAGCACGCGGCAAAGGTTCAGGCGAGTCTGAATCTCGCGGACGGGCCGCTGCTGCGGGCCGTGCATTTCTCGTTCGGGCCTGGGGAGTGTGGTCGGTTGCTGCTAGTGATCCATCACATCGCAGTGGACGGGGTGTCGTGGCGACTGATTCGCGAGGACCTCGAAGCCGCGTACTTTAGCCTGCTGACTGGTAAGCAGCCAGCGTTGCCCGCAAAGACGGTGTCATATCAGGTTTGGGCGAACCGTCTAGCTGGTCTCGCCCGATCGCCGGTGGTGCTTGCGTCTCTGTCATATTGGCTCACGGAGGCGAGCAAGCCGATAACCGCGCTTCTCGGTGAGGGAGTCGCGTGTGGCAACGCAGAGGGTATGGCTTGCTCGATTAAGACCCGCCTTACCAGCGAAGAAACGCAGGCGCTGCTGCAACGCGCGGCACCGATCTATCACACCCAGATCAACGACGTGCTGCTGGCGGCGCTCGGGCGGGCGCTTCAGCGCTGGACCGGCGGTGAGGCCTTCCGTATCGATTTGGAGGGACACGGCCGCGACGACCTGGTTGGCGACTTGGACGTGTCGCGCACTGTAGGTTGGTTCACGGCACTGTACCCGGTGCGGCTCGAACTGCGGGCGGGCCTTGACGAAGGCCAAGCGCTTAAATCGGTCAAGGAGCAGCTGCGCCAAGTTCCCGACCGAGGCATGAGCTACGGCCTGCTTCGCTACGGCAGCGACGATCCGCGGACGCGGGCTGCCCTCTCGCAGGTGCCCCGATCTGCTCTCTTGTTCAATTATCTCGGCCAGTTCGACCAGGTGGTGGCCGGTTCGCATCTGTTTGAGTTCGCCGCCGAATCCACAGGCCCCTGGCACAGCCCCAAATCTTGTCGCACGCATGCGCTGGAAGTGCTGTGCCTGGTGCGCGCAGGCAGACTGGAGATCGAGTGGATCTACCATCCGGAGATGCACGGCCGGGACGAAATCGAGCGCGTCGCGCATGATTTTCTTGCGGCGTTGCGCTCGACGCTAGTGCATTGCCTTTCCGCTGGCGCCGGCGGCTTTACGCCATCGGACTTTCCCCTTGCCTTGCTAAGCCAGGAAGACGTGGACCGCCTGTGGGAGCGCTATCCAGCCTTTGAGGACGTTTATCCCCTCAGCCCGATGCAGCGGCTTTTTCACGCGATGGAAGGCACGCGCGCTGATCCGGGTTTCGAGCAATGGCATTTCCGGTTGAAAGGGGCAGTCAACGCGGCACAGCTGCGTACGTCGATCGAGCGCGTGGTGGTGCGCCATTCCATGCTGCGAACGGCGTTCGTGTCCGACGTTGGTGCAGAGCCGCTGCAGATTGTGCTGCCTGAGGTTTCCTTGCCGTGGTCCGATGAAGACTGGCGCGGCTTTAATCCTGCGCAGCAAGAGGCACGCCTTACAGCCTTTATGCAATCGGATCGACGAGCTGCGTTCGATCTGGCACAGGCACCCCTGATGCGCGTGGCTCTATGCCGCATTGACGACGAGAGCTTCCACTTGGTATGGAGCACGCACCATCTGTATATCGACGGCTGGTCCTGGCCGTTGGTGTTCCGAGAAGTCTCACAGATCTACGAGGCCTTGCGGCGCGACGTCGAGCCGCACCTGACCGTCCCTATGCCGTATCGCAGTTACATAGCATGGCTACGGACCGAAGCGCCCGACTCGGAGCGTTTTTGGACGGACGAACTTGCCGGAATCACGGCACCGACACCACTGAACCTCGCTGCTCCACCAACGGGATCGCAGGCGTGGGTCGCCGGACTCGCGGAGGAATCCGCTCTCATCGATCAAGCCACGACTTGCGCGTTGCAGACATTGGCGCGAACACAGCACGTCACCCTCAGCACGATCGTGCAGGGCGCATGGTCGCTCCTGCTCAGTCACTACAGTGGCTCGCCCGATGTGGTATTTGGTGCCGCCTTCTCCGGACGGCCGCCCGAGTTGTCCGCGATTCCATCGCTGATCGGGCCCTGCGTTAACAATCTGCCCGTGCGCGTGACTGCGGCACCGGACGAACCGCTGCTTGACTGGCTGTCGCGCCTGCAGCGCAGGCAGTTCGAATTGGCACAACATCAGTACGTGCCGCTCGAGTTCATTCAAAAGTGGACAAAGGTGCCGTGGCGTTATCGCCTGTTTGACAGTCTGATCGTGTTCCAGAACTACGAGGTCGATGAATCGGCGCGTCGCCTCGGCAGCGACGTGCAGTTGGCGCCAATTGCGGCGCCTGAAACCACCAATTACCCGCTGACGCTGACAGTGAGCCCGGAGGCAGAGCTGCGTTTGCGTCTGATCTATCACTGCGACCGTTTCGTTCCGGATGTCGTGAGGGCCTACGCGGCGAACCTTACGACAGTGCTGCGAGCTATTGCACAACGATCGGAGCTGACGGTGGCCGACCTTAAGGCCCTCTTGCCTGCGTCTTTGCGTGGCAAAGCGGCCGCGCTCGCAGCGATGAAGGCGCCGGAATCACGCGCTGCGTATACCGCACCGGCGACAGAGACCGAGCGCGCACTCGCGTCGCTGTGGCAGGACCTGTTTGGTGTTGAGCGCGTGTCGCTCGATGACAACTTCTTCGATCTGGGTGGCCATTCGCTGCTGCTCCTTCAGGCGCACAGCAGGCTGCGTGCCGTGCGGCCGGACTTGCCGGTGGTGGCGCTGCTGCAATATCCGACGATCCGCACCCTGGGACGTTATCTTAGCGGTCACGCAGCGCCTTCGCTCGCAGCGTCGGCCGCTGCAGATCGCGCTCGGAAGCAGCGCGAAGCGTTATCCAGACAGAGAAGCATCATAGAGAAGACGTAGCGATGCCGTATTCGGGCGCATACGACCCGGCGGAGGGCATAGCGATCATCGGAATGGCGGGCCGCTTTCCGGGCGCGCGCAATGTTGTAGAGCTCTGGCGCAACCTGCTGGACGGCCGCGAGACGATCTCGCGATTCGGCGCCGAAGAGCTGGACCCTGCCTCGCCGGACGAAGCAGCCGCCCGTAACACGCCCGACTATGTGCCCGCGCGCGGCATTCTTGACGACGCCGAGATGTTCGACGCCGGCTTCTTCGGCATCAACCCGAAGGAAGCAGAAGTCCTCGATCCGCAGCAGCGCGTGTTCCTGGAAACGGCGTGGGAGGCATTGGAGGACGCGGGCTATGACCCCCAGACATTTGGCGGATCCATTGGCGTATTCGCGGGTTCCAGTAACAACTACTACTATCTTCAGAACCTTCTCAACCGTCAAGATGCGACCGACATCGTCGGCTGGCTCACGACGATGATGGGCAACGAGAAGGACTATTTGACGACCCGGGTTGCCTACAAACTTGATCTGAAAGGCCCGGCGCTCAACATCCAGACGGCCTGCTCGACTTCGCTGGTCGCGGTGTGCGCGGCGGTACAAAACCTGCTCGGTTATCAATGCGACATGGCCTTGGCGGGTGGCGTCTCGGTCACGCTGCCGCAGCGGCGTGGCTATCTGTGGCAGGAAGGCGGAATCCTGTCGCCAGATGGGCACTGCCGCGCATTCGACCGCGAGGCTCGGGGCACCGTGTTCAGCAATGGCGCTGGCATCGTCGTGCTGCGCAGGCTCCGCGATGCATTGGCCGATGGCGATACCGTCTACGCCGTTATCAAAGGCGCTGCGCTGAACAACGACGGCAACAGCAAGGTGAGCTTCATGGCGCCGAGCGTTGACGGGCATGCCCAGCTCATCTCGATGGCACAAGCGTTTGGTGGAATCGACCCTGAAACGATCTCGTACATCGAAGCGCACGGCACAGGCACCGCGCTAGGCGACCCGATCGAGATTGCCGGGCTTACCCAAGCTTTCCGAGCGGGAGGAGCGCGCGAGAATAGCTTTTGCGCGATCGGATCATTGAAAACTAACGTCGGGCATCTGGACGCGGCAGCCGGCGTAGCCGGATTGATCAAGACCGCGCTGGCGCTGCACCATAAGGTGCTGCCGGCAAGCCTGCATTTCAACTCGCCGAACCCCGAGCTCGGGATCGAGGAAAGCCCGTTCTATGTCAACGCGCGGCGGCAACCATGGAGGGCCGGAGCGACACCGCGCCGGGCGGGCGTAAGCTCCTTTGGCGTCGGCGGGACCAACTCGCATGTAGTGCTCGAAGAGGCACCGGCCTTGGAGCCGGGTGGTAGGGCGCGCGATAGGCAACTGCTGGTGCTTTCGGCGCGCTCGTCCGACGGACTCGACCGTGCGGCGGCGGGTCTCAGGAAACACCTGGCCGTCGATGAGACCGTCAACATGGTAGATGCGGCCTATACCTTGCAGGTCGGCCGCCGTGCGTTCAGCCATCGCCGCGCGATCGTCTGCCGTGACCGCAACGAGGCGCTCGAGTTGCTAGCGCAACCCGATCCAAGGCGCGTATTCAGTGGCAGCGCGGAGCGGAAGCCCGTAGGCGTTGTATTTCTGTTCCCCGGTCAGGGTGCACAGTACGTCAACATGGGACGCACGCTCTACCAATCGGAGGCCCGCTTCCGTGCTGAGATCGAGGAATGTTCCGAGGTGTTGCAGCCGCATCTTGGGGAGGATTTGCGCACCATCCTCTATCCGCTGGACTCGGGTATCGCCGCAGCGCAGGAGCGGATCACTCAAACCGCCGTCACTCAGCCCGCGCTGTTTGTCATCGAGTACGCGCTCGCACAGCTATGGATGTCCTGGGGAGTCCAGCCTGTCGCAATGATCGGCCATAGCCTGGGCGAGTACGTCGCCGCCTGCCTCGCCGGAGTCTTCACGCGCGACGATGCGTTGCGTCTGTTGGCACGGCGGGCGCGCATGATGCAGGACCTTCCGCCCGGATCCATGCTCTCGGTGCGCGCATCGCTGGACGCGATTAAAGCCGAGTTGGATCCGCGGACAAGCGTGGCAGCACTGAACGCGCCCAGCCTGACCGTGATTTCTGGCGATCATGCCGCTGTCGCAGAGCTGGAGGCGCGGCTGACGGCACGCGAGATAAGCTACCGGCGCCTGCCCACATCACATGCCTATCATTCGCCGATGGTGGAACCAATCGTCGCGAGCTTCACTGAGTTGGTGCGCAGTATTCCGCGCGCCGGGCCCGGGCAGCGCTGGATTTCCGGCCTCACTGGCGGGTTAGTCACGGATGCCGAAGCCACCGACCCCGCCTACTGGGTGCAGCAGATGCGTCAGCCGGTACGCTTTATGGACGGAGCGGGCTTGCTGATGGACCCAAACTTGGTCTTGCTTGAGGTAGGCCCAGGCCAGGCCCTCACCAGCCTCGCGAGGCAGCATCCGGATCGCAAAGCCGGGCAGCTCGTCCTTACCTCGCTGCACGGAGGACAGGAATGGGAGGCCGACCTCGACTGTCTACTCGCCGCCACCGGTCGGCTGTGGACGGTCGGCATCGGCATCGACTGGGTGGCGTTCCAGGCGCCGGCAAAGGGCCAGCGCATATCGCTGCCGACCTATCCGTTTGAACGCAAGCGCTACTGGATCTCGCCGGGCCCTGCCGCAGACTCGGCGGTTCCTTCCGCGCCGGCCGCAGCCCGATCGTCAGCAGTAGCAGAATCAGTCGCCATAGCCGCAGTCAACTGCGAGGCCAACATGCCAGATAACATCACCCAAAGCCCCGACAGGGGCCGCCTGCAACAAATCGAGGAGAAGCTTCAGGGCCTGTTTAGCGAGCTCTCTGGGATCGACGCATCTGAACTGGATCCTTCGGCGACTTTCCTGGAGTCCGGATTCGATTCGCTTTTTCTGACTCAAGCCAGCACGGCGATCCAGAAAACTTTCGGTGCAAAGATCGCGTTCCGCGACATGCTCGAAAACCTCGCAACCCTGAAGGCGCTGGCGAAACGACTGGACGAGATCCTTCCTGCCGAATCCTTCGCTGCAAGGCCGGCGCAGGTGGCGAGCGAGGCGCCAGTAGCGCCGATCAGCGCGGCCACTCCCGTCGCGCCCGCAGCCGTGCCCTCCCTGGCCGCCTTGGAGAAGGTTCTGGTGCAGCAGCTGGAGCTGATGCGAAACCAACTGGAGATGATACGGCAGGGCATTGGTGCGGCAGCGAGTGCCGCAGGGTCAGAGACCGCCGTGTGCGCGTCAGTCTCAAAGCCGCCGGCACTGGAGCCCGTCACTCCGATGGCGCCGGCGAGCGCCGATGCGACAGCCCATGGACCCTATCGTCCAATGGAGAGAGGTCCTGCAGGTGGCCTGACGCCCGCGCAGCGGAAGCATCTCGATGAGCTTATCGCACGCTATGTCCAGCGCACCGCCGAGTCCAAGCGGTTAACGGAAGTGAGCCGTCCGCATCTCGCCGATCCGAGATCAGTAGCGGGATTCCGCCAGATCTGGAAGGAAATGGTTTACCCGATCGTCGTTAACCGCTCGGCGGGCTCAAAATTGTGGGACGTGGACGGCAACGAGTACGTTGACCTGATTTGCGGCTTCGGCCCGATTCTGCTTGGACACAATCCGCCGATCATCCGCGATGCTATCAAGGCGCAGCTCGAGCAGGGCATTGAGACGGGTCCGCAGACGCCCCTCGCGGGCAAGGTCGCGCGGCTTTTCTGCGAGATGACTGGCATGGAGCGCGTGGCTTTCTGCAATACCGGATCGGAAGCGGTCATGGCTGCCATTCGCTTGGCGCGCACGGTTACCGGACGCGATCTGATCGTGATGTTCTCGGGCGCATACCATGGGATATTCGACGAGGTGCTGGTCCGTGCTGCGAACATGGACGGGACCTTGCGGGCTGTCCCTCTTGCCCCCGGCATTCCCTCGAACATGGCCGACAACATTCTTGTGCTGGAATACGGAAGCCCCGCCGCTCTCGAGGTAATCGAGGCGCGCGGGCACGAGCTTGCCGCCGTGCTAGTCGAGCCCGTTCAGAGCCGCCGCCCCGAGCTGCAGCCGCGCGATTTCGTGAAGAGACTCAGGGCGCTGACCGAAGCGTTGGGTACGGCCCTCATTCTCGATGAAGTAGTCACTGGTTTTCGGACGCATTCGGGCGGCATTCAGGCTCTATGGGAGGTGCGGGCGGATCTCGCGACCTATGGAAAGGTCGTTGGCGGAGGACTACCGATCGGCCTTGTCGCAGGTTGTGCGAAACATATGGACGCCCTCGATGGAGGGATGTGGCGCTATGGTGACGACTCCTTTCCAGAAGTCGGTGTCACGTTTTTTGCGGGTACCTTCGTGCGGCACCCGCTCGCTCTCGCGGCCGCCCACGCGGTCCTAATTCATTTGAAGAGCGAGGGGCCGGAGCTGCAGCGCCGCCTCAATCTCCGCACAACCCACCTTGTGGAGGCACTCACACGGCAGGCGGCAATTCTTGCCGCCCCCGTCCGCATCACGCATTACAGCTCCTGGTTCTGCCTTAACTTTCCACCGGACCTGCCTTTCGGGAGCCTGCTGTATGCATGTATGAGGGCTCGCGGCATCCACCTGTGGGAAGGTCGTTGCGGATTCATCACAACCGCTCACACCGATGCCGACCTCGAGCGCGTGGTCCACGCGTTTCGCGATTCGATCATCGAGCTGCAGGCAGCCGATATGCTGCCGGGTGGCGAAGAACAGCCGCCCGTTTCCGGTGCCCGCCGAGGTCGCGACCCATCAGGCAAAAAGGGCTGGTTCGTGCCGGATCCGAGCCGTCCGGGTAAGTATTTGCAGGTGTGCGAGGGCGCGAACGCCTCATGACTGAAGACGGGCGCGGCGACATGCAGCTCACACCGGTCGACTTCGATCCGTTCGCGGATGGGACGATTGCGGACGTCTTGCCCCTGACCGAGCCGCAGGTGGAGATGTGGACTGCCGCCCAGATGGGCGACGAAGCGTCGTGTACCTACAACCAGTGCTTTTCGCTGACGTTGCGCGGGGCTTTGTCGGCCGAATCAATGGAAAGCGCTCTGCAGCAGACCATAGATCGCCATGACGCATTGCGCGTCAGCATAGACGCCAATGGCGAGCGCCAGCGGATCTCGGCCTCGTCGCAGATCGTGCTATCGATGTTCGATCTATCGAATCACTCTGCACAGTCGCGAGCGGCCGAGATCGACTGCCTCATGGAAGTCGCGACGAGGCAGCCGTTCGATCTCGCCGCCGGCCCGCTGCTGCGCGCCACGCTCGTGCGCGAGGCCACCGATTTGCACCGGTTAATCATCACCGCGCACCACATCGTATGCGATGGCTGGTCCTCGGCGGTTCTATTCAGCGATCTCGCTCGTATCTATGCCGCGGACCGTCATGGCCTGAGCGCCCAGTTGCCGCTTCCGTCGTCCTACCGCGACTACGTCGCTCACGAGACTAAGCGCGCTGACGATGTGCAGGCGCGCGCCGACGAAGATTACTGGTTGCAACAGTACGTCGATTCGATTCCAGTGCTCGATCTGCCGCTGGACAGTCCACGCCCCGGCATCAAGACTTACAACGCCGCACGGCAAGAGCTGCAGATCGATGAATCGCTCTACCAAGCGCTGAAGAAAACGGGGACGCAGCACGGCTGCACGCTGTTCATGACGTTGCTCGCAGGCTTCGAGGCGCTGATCTCATGTCTAAGCGGCCAGGAAGACTTCGTCATCGGTGTGCCGATGGCCGGCCAGCTGCTGCTCGACAACAGGCACCTCGTTGGGCATTGCATCAACATGATCCCCCTGCGTTGCCGGATCGAGCAGTCCAGCCGTTTCGTGGATCATTTGAAGAGCGTCCGGCATGCGTTTCTGGATGCACAGTCGCACCAGCAGCTCACGTTCGGCACCTTAGTGCGCAGGCTGAATGTTCCGCGGGATCCGGGCCGTACCCCGCTTGTTTCGGTCACGTTTAACATGGACAGGATCGGCGCGCCATTCGACTTCGGCGACCTCGCGCTCGAATCGGTCGAGAGCCCACCCAAGCGCTTTGCCAACTTCGAGATCTCGATCAATGTCCTCGATACGGGTCGGGATTTGCTGCTCGAGTGCGAATACAGCACCGATCTATTCACGTCCGCGACCATTGCGCGATGGCTTGGTCACTACCAGGTGTTGCTCGAGGCGATCGCATCGGGTGCTGAGCAACTCGTGGGCGAGCTGCCTTTGCTGAGTGACGCCGAACGACACCAACTGCTGGTCGAGTGGAACGACACGGACACCGACTATTCCGCTGATGCGCTGCTCCACAAGTTGGTCGAAGCGCAGGCCGCGCGCACACCCGATGCGATCGCGGTGGTGTTTACTGAACTTCGCCAACAAATCGCCAAGCTGTCGCCTGCCACGCGCGCCGAGTTCGAGCAAAAGCTGAGGAACTTGTCGCCTGCAAAAACTAAGGCGATTCCCCGACGTGCGCGCGGCGATTCTTCCGTTGACCGCCTGCTCGCCCATTTTGAAGTTCTGATTGAAGGTATTGCGGACAAGCCCAATGCCAGACTTTCCGACCTGCCGCTGTTGACAGACGTTGAGCGCAATCAGCTTCTGAGTGTCTGGACTGAAACCCGAACCGATTATCCCAAGGACAAGACCATCGCCGCGCTCTTCGAAGAGCAGGTCAGCCGAGCCCCGGATGCGACTGCAGTCTCGTTCGGGGGCAAAGAGCTTAGCTACAGAGAACTCAACGCTAGAGCCAACCGGCTCGCGCATCACCTGATCTCCTTAGGCGCCGGCCCGGATGTGTTAGTCGCCCTCTGCCTCGAGCGCTCGATCGAGATGGTTGTCGGGCTGCTTGCGATCTTGAAAGCCGGCGGCGCTTATCTGCCGCTCGATCCGACTTATCCGAAAGAACGTCTGGCCTTCATGCTTGAAGACAGCAAGGCGCCGGTTCTAATCAGCGAAAGCGGATTTAAAGGCACGCTGCCTGAGCATCACGCGAATTGTCTACTCATCGATAAATCTGAAGTGTTTGATCCATACCCGACCACTAATCCGAAGACGGCAACCACCTCGGACAACCTAGCCTATGTGATCTACACCTCGGGCTCGACCGGCAGGCCGAAAGGCGTACTGATCACTCATTCGAACGTACAGCGCTTATTCAGCGCAACCGACGCCTGGTACGGTTTCAGCCAAAACGATGTGTGGACGTTGTTCCACTCCTACGCGTTCGATTTCTCCGTCTGGGAAATCTGGGGGGCGCTGCTCTACGGCGGCCGGCTCGTCATCGTCTCGTATGAGACGAGCCGCTCACCCGAACTCTTTTATGAGCTGCTGCTTGATGAGCGCGTCACCATTCTTAACCAGACGCCATCAGCGTTTTATGCTCTGACCGAAGCCGATCAGGCTTATCGAGGGGAGCGCAGCTTAAGCCTTCGTCTGGTGATTTTCGGCGGAGAAGCCTTGAATTTCGCCAAGCTTGCGCGCTGGTATTTTCGCCACGATGATCGCGCGCCGCAGTTGATCAACATGTACGGAATTACCGAGACGACCGTGCACGTCACCTACCATCCGCTCGTCGCGGAGATCGCGCACGAAATGGCCCGCAGCGTCATTGGACGCCCGATTCCTGATCTTTCGCTCTACATCCTCGATCCCCACTTAAATCCGGTACCCATCGGTGTCGCGGGCGAGCTCCACGTCGGCGGCGCAGGTTTGGCCCGCGGTTACTTGAACCGCCCCGAGTTGACCGCCGAGAAATTCATTCGCAATCCATTCAGCGATCATCCGGAAGAGCGGCTTTACAAGACCGGCGATCTCGCGCGCTATCTTCCCGACGGCAATATCGAATATCTCGGCCGCATCGACCATCAGGTCAAGATCAGAGGCTTCAGAATCGAGTTGGGGGAGATCGAAGCGATCCTCTCGCAGCATTCCCAAGTCACAGAAGCCGTCGTCATCGCCAGAGAAGACACTCCTGGGGACAAAAGGTTGGTCGCATACCTCGTTCCTGCCAATGGCAAAGCGGCCGGACAAGATGAGAAGAATCTGATCGCTACGCTTAGAGATCACCTCAAAGCCAGTCTTCCCGACTACATGGTGCCCGCGGCCTTCGTCGTCCTCGATCAGCTTCCGGTCACTCCCAATGGCAAGCTCGATCGGAAAGCTTTGCCGGCGGCACCTGAGTACCAGTCTAAGGAGTCTTATGTCGCCCCGCGCAACGCCACCGAAGAGAAGCTCGCTGCGATCTGGGCTGATGTATTGAGGCTCGATCGCATCGGCATCCACGACAACTTCTTCGATCTGGGTGGCCATTCGCTGCTGGTCGTGCGCTTAATGGGTGAAATCGAAAAGGCGTTCGGCGAACGCCTGTCGGTGACTACGTTGTTCCAGTTCCCGACCATCGAGGGGATCGGCAGAACCCTGAGCGTCGGCAATCGATCGGATGCATGGCAGTATCTGCTGCCGATCAACCCAAGCGGCAGCACGCCGCCGTTGTTCAGCGTGTGGATAGGCATCGCCACCGAATTGCGCGATCTGGGCCGGTGCCTGGGTGCGCAGCAGCGCTTCTACGGGATCAGCTCGCAGTCAGACCCCGAACGCGTGTCTGTGCCGAGCATCGAAGAGCTGGCTGCTGAATTTTTGACCGAGGTGCGCGCGGTGCAGCCGCGCGGTCCCTATTATTTGAGCAGCGATTGTCTTCCCTGCCTGATCGCATTCGAAATGGCCCAGCAACTGCACGCTCAGGGCGAGCGTGTGGCTGCGCTGATCCTGATCGATCCCAACCCTCCCAACCGTGCGACGAACTCGGAACGCTATATTGCTTTCCGACGTCTTAAACACCACTTGCGCCAGCTTGCCGATTTGTCCGGTATTCGGGAAAAACTGGCCTACGCCTCGTCGCACGCCGTCGGGATCCTGCACAGAATCGCGGTCAACGTTTATTCTACGTGCCGCCGGGCTCTGCCCGGCTACCGGTTGAGGCTGCCGTACGCGCTGTTGCCGAGCTATACCGTCGAGATGCATACGCGCGCGGCGGAGAACTATGTACTGCGCAGGTATGAAGGGAAGATTTCGTTTATCTGGGCGAGAGACTATAGGCAAGCTGCCGAGCTCGAAAAAAACGTGTGGGCCGAGCTGGCCACAGAAACGGCACATTACTACGTCGATTGCGAACACGCTGAGTCGTTCTACGAGCCGCACGTGCAACTCCTCGCCAGGGAGGTGAAAAACTGTCTTGACGACGCGCGTGCGGGAGAACCGCCGAAGAGCAGGCAGAGATCGACCAGCGCTATCAAACAACCGGCTTCGGTCAGGTAGCGAACCTGCCCAAGTCAGATGAACTGCTCGATCACGTGAAATCAACGTGAGTCGCGATCGCTCGATACAGCGAATCTTGCTACATTCCCTTATCGCGGATCGGAACCAACAGGAGCTAGATATAGCCGGTGGTCACTGCCCAGGGCCGGTCCCTTGCGCCGTCCGACTGCGGTTGAGACGGGTCCTCAAGCTTCTGCAGAATGTCGTAATACGTTCGAATATTTCAGTCATGATCACCGGTTCGCCGCGCGCGAAGCCGTTTTTCAGCGTCGTAAAATGTTCCTCCTTGACAAGCAAGCAGGGGCAGGCTTTTCTTCCAGCTCCAATGCGATTTCTCCTCACGATTCCCTTAGGCACCTCGGTCGACTCCATAGAGGTAGGCATCACGGATCTTCGCGATGGCGTTAAGTCATACGACGACTGGGAACATTCCATCCTGACTCAGCTCAAGGATTTGATCCAGAGACTGCGCCGTCGGGGCCGGCTCTCGAAAGCGGAGATGCTGTTTATCGACACGCGGGCCATGGGTGTCAAGAGTGACGCAGAGTCCGAGCCGCGAAACTCGGCCTGCTGTATAAACGGCCTCGATTAAATTTCGCTTATTTCGCCAGGCTTTTGTTTCAAACGGACTACGAGTCAGAAGAAGGACCGACGGAGAAGCAAGTTTCGCATTGGGTTGCGGGGCAAATGCACCTCCGAGCGCGAGCACGAGAACCGGGTGTTGCGCATCGGCCACTGGGTAAAAGGTCGCCTGATGCTTCACTGACTTGGATATTACGGACCCACAGCCTTTGTCGATGGTCCCCGGCGCAAGACCTACCTCATCGCCTTTCTCGACGATGCCACACGAGTCGCGCTATCGAAGGTAAAGCCCACCCTGCAGCGTTGGTGCAGGTCGTCGACAGCACTCACTTCAAGACCACTGAAAAATGGAGCAGTACAAATCCCACTCGAAAATGCAGGGTTTATGTGGTAAGGATACCAATTTTCCCTACTCGCATCGCAAAACGTGTTCTTTAACCATGCCCAGTTGCAGTTAGTTCGCTTCCAAGTAGTCACGAAAATGGCAGAAGGAGTCAGGCTGGGAAAGGGCGATCGAGATCCGAGGGTCGACCGTTCTCAAGAAATGGTGGTTTAGCCATTTGTTACCTGGTCGAGAATCTCGTGAGGGCCCTGGCGTGAGCCTCACACCAAATCGGATCGGTTGTGCCCATTTAAGCTTCGGAGCAGCAACCCGAATCATGCGAATGAGAGTTTCAGTTAAGAGATCATAAATCGGAGATGTCTCAATGAAG
>Ga0187892_10005793_pt1 | contig 19049 bp, 17 predicted proteins | sample MA1701073metaG_FD_139345 | JGI IMG/M metagenome (GOLD analysis project Ga0187892, IMG submission 139345) | Bio-ooze microbial communities from a basaltic lava cave in the Kipuka Kanohina Cave System on the Island of Hawaii, USA - MA170107-3 metaG ...
CCTGGATGCCGCGGATCACCACGCCCCCCTTGCCGATGACGTCGCGGATCTTGTCGGGGTTGATCTTGATCTTGATGATGCGCGGCGCGTAGGTGGAGAGCTCGGCTCGCGACCCCTCGATCGCCTGCTTCATGATGCCGAGGATCGACAGGCGCGCCTCGCGCGCCTGGTCGAGCGCGACCTTCATGATGCCCTTGTTGATCGACTCGATCTTCAGGTCCATCTGCAGCGCGGTGATGCCCTTCTCCGTGCCGGCGACCTTGAAGTCCATGTCGCCGAGGTGGTCCTCGTCGCCCAGGATGTCGGACAGCACGGCGAAGCGGTTGCCTTCCTTGATCAGGCCCATCGCGATGCCCGCGACGTGCGCCTTGACCGGCACGCCGGCGTCCATCAGCGCGAGGCTGCCCCCGCACACCGAAGCCATCGACGAGGAGCCGTTCGACTCGGTAATCTCGGACACGACGCGCATCGAGTAGCCGAAGTCCTCCGGCGTCGGCAGCAGGCCGATCAGCGCGCGCTTGGCGAGGCGGCCGTGGCCGATCTCGCGGCGCTTCGACGGCCCCATGCGGCCGGTCTCGCCGGTGGCGTACGGCGGCATGTTGTAGTGGAGCATGAAGCGCTCGCGGTACTCGCCGGCGAGCGCGTCGATGATCTGCTCGTCGCGGCCGGTGCCGAGCGTGACGGTGACCAGCGCCTGGGTCTCGCCGCGCGTGAACAGCGCCGAGCCGTGCGTGCGCGGCAGCACGCCCACCTTCACCGTGATCGGCCTGACGGTGCGGGTGTCGCGGCCGTCGATGCGCGGCTCGCCGTCGAGGATCTGGCTGCGCACGATCTTCGACTCGAGGTTGAAGAACAGGTCCTTCACCGCGTTGGCGTCGAGCGGTGTGCCGCCGGCCGCCGCCTCCGCGGCGAGCTTGTCCAGCGCGCTCTTCCGGATCCCGTTCAAGCGGGTATTGCGCGCCTGCTTCTGCTTGATGCCGAATGCGTCGCGGAACTCCTGCTCCAGGCCGGCGACACGCGCCGACAGCGCCTCGTTCTTCGCCGGCGCCTTCCAGTCCCACCCCGGCTTGCCGGCCTGCTCGGCGAGCTCGTGGATCGCCTGGATCGCGGCCTGCATCTGCTCGTGGCCGAACACCACGCCGCCGAGCATCGCGTCCTCGGGCAGCTCGAGCGCTTCGGATTCCACCATCATCACGCCCTGCTCGGTCCCCGCGACCACCAGGTTGAGCCTGGATTCCTTGAGCTGGGTCGCGGTCGGATTGACGACGTACTCGCCGCCGACATGCCCGACGCGGCAGGCGCCGATCGGGCCGTTGAAGGGGATGCCCGAGATTTCGAGCGCGGCCGACACCGCGAGCATCGCCGGGATGTCGGAATCGACCTCGGGGTTGAGCGACAGCACCGTCGCCACCACCTGCACCTCGTTGAAGAACCCGTCCGGGAACAGCGGCCGGATCGGCCGGTCGATCAGCCGCGAGGTGAGCGTCTCCTTCTCGGTGGGACGGCCCTCGCGCTTGAAGAACCCGCCCGGGATCTTGCCCGCGGCGTAGGTCTTCTCGACGTAGTCGACGGTGAGCGGGAACCAGTCCTGCCCGACGCGCGGCTCCTTGGCGGCCACCACGGTGGCGAGCACCACGGTGTCGTCCATGGTGCAGATCACGGCGCCGTGCGCCTGGCGGGCGATCTCGCCGGTTTCGAGGGTTACCTGGTGGGCGCCGTAGGAGAAAGTCTTCTTGATTGGGTTCACGAAGACTATTTCCGCAGGCTCAGCCGCTCGATCAGGTCGCGGTACTTGTCCGCGTCCTTGCGCTTCAAGTAATCGAGCAGCTTGCGCCGCTGGCTGACCAGCTTGAGCAGCCCGCGGCGCGAATGGAAGTCCTTGACGTGCGTCTTGAAATGCTCGGCGAGGCTGTTGATGCGCTCGGTCAGCAGCGCGATCTGCACCTCGGGCGACCCGGTGTCGTTCCCGGAGCGCTGATACTGCCTGACGACCTTCTCCTTCTGCACAACCTGCAATGCCATCTCTCTACTCTCTCTTTATGTGAGCCGCGGATTCTAAATGTTTTTCAGCCGTTTGGGTGAGCCGGAGCGGCCTGAGTCCGCCCGCCCCGTCGGCGGCTCCGAGGCCGATCACCGCGCCGTCGGGACGGACAACTGCGCAGAGCCCTTCCCGCAGGCCGCTGATTTTCAATGCCTGCCCCTGGCGCAGCCGCGCCTCCTCGGCCGCGCCGAGCTCCGCGCGCGGCAATCCTTCGAGCAGCGAGGGCAGCGCAAGCAGGCGCTGCTTTCGCTGTTCCATTGAAATCTTGTCCAAATCTTCCAATGTCGACGCATGCTCGACCCGGAATCGCCCCGAAGCGGTGCGGCGCAGGGCCGAAAGGTGCGCGCCGCAGCCGAGGGCCTCGCCGATGTCCTCGGCCAGCACGCGGATGTAGGTCCCCTTGCTGCAGACGACGCGAATGCTCAGCGAATCGCCCGCCGTCGCGGTGACTTCCAGGCGCGCGATGCGCACGAGCCGCGGCGCGCGTTCGACGCTTTGTCCGCGCCGGGCCAGCCGGTAGAGCGGCGTGCCCTCGTGCTTGAGCGCCGAATGCATCGGGGGAACCTGCGAGATTTCTCCCCGGAAGCGGGCCAGAACCGCCTCCAGGCCATCGATCCTCGCGGGCCTGCGCTCGAGCACCTCTCCTTCGGAATCGCCGGTGGCCGTGCGCTCCCCGAGCTTGAGCGTCGCGAGGTATTCCTTGTCGGCGTCGAGGAGCGGCCCGGCGAACTTGGTGGCTTCGCCGAACAGCGCGACCAGCAGCCCCGAGGCGAGCGGGTCGAGCGTGCCGGCGTGGCCCGCCTTGGCCGCGCCGAGGAGCTTTTTCGCCCGCTGCAGCGCCGCGTTCGAGCTCAGCCCGACCGGCTTGTCGAGCAGCAGCGCTCCGTCAACGGTTTTTTTTCGTGACACTGTCGATAAGGCGCGAAAGCCTGTCGCCGCGTTCCACCGATTCGTCGTACTCGAAGCGCAGCTCGGGCGTGGTGTATACCTTGATGCGCCTGGCGAGCTGCGAGCGCAGGAAGCCGGCGGAGCGGCCGAGGCCTTCGAGCGTCTCCGGCAGCTTGTCTTTCTCGAGAACGGTGAAGAAGATCTTGGCGTGCGACATGTCGGGCGACACGTCCACCGAGGTGATGGTGATCATGCCGACCCTCGGGTCGCGCACTTCCAGCCGGATCAGCTCGGAGACTTCCCGCTGGATCAGATCGCCCAGCCGCTGCGGGCGACCTTGCCCTCTCTTCAAAGAGTCCTCGCAACCTCCAGGACCTCGAACACCTCGAACTGGTCCTTCTCCTTGATGTCGGAGAAGTTCTTCAGCGACATGCCGCACTCGAAGCCGGCCTTGACCTCGCGCACGTCGTCCTTGAAGCGCTTGAGCGAGTCGATCTCGCCGGTGTGGATCACCACGTTGTCGCGCAGCACGCGCACCTGGGCGCTGCGCTTGACCAGGCCCTCCTGCACGTAGCAGCCGGCGACGGTGCCGACCTTGGAGATGCGGAACACCTGGCGCACCTCGACCAGGCCGAGGACCGACTCCTTGCGCTCCGGCGCGAGCATGCCGGACAGCGCGGCCTTGATCTCCTCGACCGCGTCGTAAATGATGTTGTAGTAGCGCACCTGGATGCCGGCGGACTCGATCAGCTTGCGCGCGGTCGCGTCGGCGCGCGCGTTGAAGCCGATGATCACCGCGCGCGCGGCCATGGCCAGGTTGACGTCGGACTCGGTGATGGCGCCGACGCCGGCGTGCACCACGGTGACCTTCACCTCTTCGGTCGCCAGGCGCGTCAGGGCGTGCGCCAGCGCTTCCTGCGACCCCTGCACGTCGGACTTGATCACCAGGGTGAGCACCTTCTTCTCGCCGTCGGCCATCTGCCCGAACATGTTCTCGAGCTTGGTGGCGTGCTGCTTGGCGAACTTCACGTCGCGGAACTTGCCCTGCCGGAAATTCGCGATCTCGCGCGCCTTGCGCTCGTCGGCGATGACCATCATGTCCTCGCCCGCGGCGGGCACTTCCGACAGCCCCTGGATCTCCACCGGGATCGACGGGCCCGCCTCCTGCACCGGCTTGCCGTTCTCGTCGAGCATCGCGCGCACGCGGCCGTACACCGCGCCGGTCAGGACGATATCGCCGCGCCTGAGCGTGCCCGACTGCACCAGCAGCGTGGCCACCGGGCCGCGGCCCTTGTCCAGCCGCGCCTCGATGACGACCCCTTTCGCCGGCGCGTCGCTGGCGGCCCTGAGCTCCAGCACCTCGGCCTGCAGCAGCACCTGCTCGAGCAGGTTGTCGATCCCCTGGCCGGTCCTGGCCGACACCGGGACCACCGGCGAGTCGCCGCCGTATTCCTCGGGCACCACGCCGTGGCTGAGCAGCTCCTGCTTCACCTTGTCGGGGTTGGCTTCGTGCTTGTCGATCTTGTTGAGCGCCACGACCATCGGCACCTCGGCCGCCTTGGCGTGGTTGATCGCCTCGATCGTCTGCGGCATGACGCCGTCGTCGGCCGCCACCACCAGGATCACGATGTCGGTGGCCTGGGCGCCGCGCGCCCGCATGGCGGTGAACGCCTCGTGGCCGGGCGTATCCAGGAACGTGACCACGCCGCGCGGCGTTTCCACGTGGTAGGCGCCGATGTGCTGCGTGATGCCGCCCGCCTCGCCCGCCGCCACCTTGGTGCTGCGGATGTGGTCGAGAAGCGAAGTCTTGCCATGGTCGACGTGGCCCATCACGGTGACCACCGGCGGCCGGGGCTTGAGGTCGGCCGGGGCCTGCTGCTCGCCGCTCTCGGCCAGGTAGGACTCGGGATCGTCGAGCTTGGCCGCCTTGGCCTTGTGGCCCATTTCCTCGACCAGGATGATCGCGGTCTCCTGGTCGAGCACCTGGTTGATCGTCGCCATGGTGCCCAGTTTCATGAGCGCCTTGATCACCTCGGCGGCCTTCACCGACATGCGGTGCGCGAGCTCGCCGACCGTGATGGTCTCCGGCACGGCCACCTCGCGCACCAGCGGCTCGGTAGGCTGGGCGAAGGTGGTCTGCTCGCTTGCGCCGGGCGCATGCCGGTGGCGGCCGCCGCCGCGCGCATGCCAGCCGCCGACGCCGCCGCCCGAGTCGCCGCGGGTCTTGATCTGGCGCCGGCGCACCGAGTCGTCGCGCAGCACGGTGGTGGTCTTGGGCTTCTTGGCTTTCTTCTCGGTCTTCGCGTCGGCCGGCTTCGGCGCGTGCAGCGTGGTCGGCGCCGCTGCCGCGGCCGCGGGCGCGGCGGCTTCGGCCGCCTTCTGCTCGGCCTCCCTGCGCTCGCGCTCCTGCTTCTCGCGCAGCTCGGCGGCCTGCAGCTCGGCAAGCTGCTGCTGGCGGCGGGCTTCTTCTTCCCTTAATTCAATTTCCTTGGGGTCTACCGGTGCGACCGGGGGCGGCGGCACCTCGGCGGCGACCGCGGCCGCGGTCACCTCCGCCGGGTCGCGCTTCACGAACACGCGCTTCTTGCGCACCTCCACCTGCACCGTGCGGTACTTGCCGGTGGCGTCGGTCTTCTTGATCTCGCTGGTGTGCTTGCGGGTGAGGGTGATCTTGTTCTTCTGCTCGGCCGAGCCGTGCGCCTTGCGCAGGTACTCGAGCAGGCGCGACTTGTCCTGCTCGGTGAGCGAATCCTCGGGCACCTTCTTGTCGACCCCGGCCGCGCGCAGCTGCTCGAGCAGGACCGAAGACGGGACCTTCAGCTCGGCTGCGAACTGGGAGACGCTCGTCTGCGCCACTACGCGGTTTCCTTGTCAGTGAACCAGTGGGCCCGGGCGGCCATGATCAGCTTCTTTGCCTTTTCCTCATCCAGCTTGGTGAGCTCGGCGAGCTCGTCCACCGCCAGGTCCGCCAGGTCGTTGCGCGTCTTGATGCCGCCCTCGGCGAGCTTGGCGGCGAGCTGGGTGTCCATGCCCTCGAGCTTGAGCAGCTCCGGGTCGACGCCCTCGACCTTCTCCTCGTTCGCGATCGCGGCCACCAGCAGGGCGTTGCGCGCCCGGGTGCGCAGCTCGTTCACCGTGCCTTCGTCGAAGGCCTCGATCTCGTTCAGCTCGTTGATCGGCACGTAGGCGATCTCTTCCAGGGTCGAGAAGCCCTCCTCGATCAGGATGTTCGCCACCTCCTCGTCGACGTCGAGCTTCTCCATGAAGTGGCTCTTGATGCGGCCGCTCTCCTCCTGCTGCTTCTTGGTCGACTCCTCCTCGGTCATCAGGTTGATCTGCCAGCCGGTCAGCTCGGAGGCGAGGCGCACGTTCTGGCCGCTGCGCCCGATCGCCACCGCGAGGTTCTCCTCGTCCACCACCACGTCCATCGCGTGCTTCTCTTCGTCCACCACGATGGAGGAAACCTCGGCGGGCGCGAGCGCCCCGATCACGAACTGCGCCGGGTCGGCCGACCACAGCACGATGTCGACGCGCTCGCCGGCGAGCTCCTGGGTGACGGCCTGCACGCGCGAGCCGCGCATCCCGACGCAGGTGCCGATCGGGTCGATGCGCTTGTCGTTGGTGAACACCGCGATCTTGGCGCGGATGCCCGGGTCGCGCGCCGCCGACTTGATCTCGAGCAGCTTTTCCTCGATCTCGGGCACCTCGAGCTCGAACAGCTTCATGATGAACTGCGGCGCGGTGCGCGACAGGACGAGCTGCGGCCCGCGCGCCTGGCGGTCGATCTTCATCACCCAGGCGCGCACCCGGTCGCCGACGCGCAGGTTCTCCTTCGGGATCATGTGCTCGCGCGGCAGCAGGGCCTCGAGACGGCCCGACTCGATGATCGCGTTGCCGCGCTCCATGCGCTTCACCGTGCCGGTGACCAGCTCGTCGCCGCGCGACAGGAAGTCCTGCAGGATCTGCTCGCGCTCCGCGTCTCTGATCCGCTGCAGGATCACCTGCTTCGCGGTCTGCGCGCCGATGCGCCCGAACTCGACGTTCTTGATCGGCTCCTCGATGTACTCGTCCATCTTCGCGTCGGGCTTGCGGTCCTGCGCCTCCTCGAGCGACAGCATCTGGGCGGTGTTCCAGTCCGGCGCGTCGTCCGGCATCACCTTCCAGCGCCGGAACGACTCGTAGTCGCCGGTATTGCGGTCGACGTGCACGCGCACGTCGATGTCCTCGGCGTACTTCTTCTTGGTCGCCGAGGCGAGCGCCATCTCGAGCGCGCTGAACACGATGTCGCGCGGCACGTTCTTCTCGCGCGCCAGCACGTCCACCAGCATCACCAGTTCACGGTTCATCCGCGTCCTCAAATTTCCGGTATCAGCCGGGCCCGCTCCACGTCCGCGAGCTCCAGCGCCACCGTCTTTCCTTCCAGCTCCATCTCCACCCGGCTGCCGCTCGTGCCGCGCAGCATCCCTACGAACCTGCGCCGCCCTGTGGCGTCCGCCGTGCGCATGCGCACCTCGGCCTTGCGCCCGGCGAAGCGCGCAAAGTCGCCCGCCTTGCGCAGCGGGCGGTCGAGCCCGGGCGAGGATACTTCCAGCCGCTCGTATTCGATACCCTCGACTTCGAAAACCCGGGAAAGCTGCCGGCTGACCGCCGCGCAATCCTCCAAGCCAACCCCGCCCGGCTTGTCGATGAACAGGCGCAAAAGACGTCCGCCGTTCGATGCCTGCACGTCGACCAGCTCGTAACCCATGCCGGAAACCACCGGCTGCACCACGTTTTCGAGGCTCAAACAAAAAATGGGCCCGCAGCCCATTCCTTAGTGCCATCTCTCTAAAGCCTTTGAAGTATAGCCGGATTTTCCAGTTCTCGCCAGCGTCCCGGAGCGAGATCGGCGGGCAGCGCGACCGGCCCGTAGCGCACGCGCACGAGGCGGCTCACGGCGTGGCCGAGCGCCTCGAAAAGCCGCCGCACCTCGCGGTTGCGCCCTTCCCTGAGCGCGACGCGATACCAGCGGTTCGTCCCCGTGGCCTTCCTTTCCGTCATGGCTTCGATGGCGGTGAATCCGCCGGGACCGTCCTCGAGGTCCACCCCCGCGCGCAGCTTCTCGAGCTCCCCGGCTCTCAGCTCTCCATGCACGCGAACCTCGTACTGACGCTCTATTTCGTAGCGCGGGTGCATCAGGCGGTTGGCGAGCTCGCCCGAGTCGGTCAGCAGCAGCAGGCCGGAGGAGTTGAGGTCGAGCCGGCCGACCGCCACCCATCGACCTGACGGCAGGCTGTCGAACACGGTGCGCCGGCCCCCGGGGTCGTTTCGGGTGACCAGCTCGCCGACCGGCTTGTGGTACAGCAGGACTCTCGGTTGGGCGGGTTTGGGCCGTGCAACGGGCTTTCCGTCCACGGCGATCGAGTCCCCGGGCCCCGCCCGGTCGCCGAGCCGGGCTACATGCCCGTTGACGCTGACCCGCCCCGCGGCGATCCAGCCTTCGATTTCGCGCCGGGAGCCGAGACCGGCCGCGGCAAGAAGCTTCTGGAGCCGCAGGGAAGAAGGCGCCTGCGGCTTAGCCGTCGGTGCCGGTGGCGGGTTCCTGCTGCGGGGGCTCTTCTCTGACAACCGCGTCGGCAGTGGGGACGACTTCGAGCTGGAGCGTCCGGGCGATCTCCTCGAGCGGCGGCAGCTCTTCCAGGGAGCGCAGCCCGAGGTCGTCGAGAAACTTCGTGGTGGTGGCGTAAAGGGCCGGCCGGCCGGGAGTTTCGCGGTGGCCGACCACGTCGATCCAGCCGCGGGTCTCGAGCGCCTGGATGATCTGGGTCGACACCCCCACCCCGCGCACGTCCTCGATGTCGCCGCGCGTCACCGGCTGGCGGTAGGCGATGATCGCGAGCGTCTCCATCACGGCGCGCGAGTAGCGCGGCGCCTTGTCCGGGAACAGGCGCTCGAGGTAGGGCTGGAACTCGGGCCGGGTCTGGAAGCGCCAGCCGCCGGACAGGCTGACCAGCTCGACCGAGCGGCCCTTCCATTCCTCGGCCAGCTCGGCGAGGAGCTTGCGGATGGCGTCGACCCCGAGCTCGCCTTCGAACAGGCGCTTGAGCTCGGTTGCGCTCACCGGCTCCGGCGAGGCGAGGAGCGCCGCCTCCAGGATGCGCTTCGCCTCAGGCGGGTTGAGCATGTGCCAATTTTACGTAAATCGGGCCGAAGCCTGCGGATTGGGTGATTTCCACCAGCAGCTCGCGCGCCAGCTCGAGCAGCGCGAGGAAGGTCACCACCAGGACCGCGACGCCGCGCGCCGGCTCGAACAGCTCGCCGAACTCCGCGACGCGCCGCTCGTTGAGGGTGCGCAGGATCGAGCTCATGTGGGCGCGGACCGAAAGCTCCTCGCGCGAGACGCGGTGATGGGCGGAAAGCCGCGCGCGATGCAGGAGGCCTCGCCACGCTTCCGCGAGGTCCCTTGCATTTACGTCAGGAAGGCGCTGCGATACCTGCTTCTCGATCCAGACCGAGATCGCGATCACGTCGCGCCCCACCTGCGGCAGCTCGTCTAGCCCCTGGGCGGCCTTCTTCATGCGCTCGTATTCCAGAAGGCGGCGCACCAGCTCGGCGCGCGGGTCTTCCTCCACCGCCTCGGCCGCGGGCGGCCGCGGCAGCAGGAGCCGCGACTTGATCTCCATCAGCATCGCCGCCATCACGAGGTATTCCGCGGCGAGCTCGAGGTTGGTCTTGCGCATCACCTCGACGTATTCGAGGTACTGGCGCGTGAGCGGCGCCATCGGGACGTCGAGGATGTCGAGGTTTTCCTTGCGGATCAGGTACAGGAGCAGGTCGAGCGGGCCCTCGAAAGCCTCGAGCACGATCTCCAGCGCGTCGGGCGGGATGTACAGGTCGTGCGGCAGCTCGAATACCGGCTCGCCGTAGAGCTTGGCGGCCATCATGAGTAGGACAGCCCCATCGCTTCGCGCGCGTCGCGCATGGTCTCGGTGGCGAGCTTGCGCGCCTTCTCGCAGCCGTCGGCGACGATGTTCTTGACCAGGGGCGGGTCGTCGAGATAGGTCTGCGCGCGGGCGCGAATCGGCGCCAGCTCGGCGTTGACCGCCTCGATCACCGGCTGCTTGCACTCGAGGCAGCCGATGCCCGCGGTGGTGCACCCCTTGACCACCCAGGCCTTGCGCTCGGCATCCGAATAGACCTTGTGCAGGTCCCACACCGGGCATTTCTCGGGGTTTCCCTTGTCGCTGCGCTTCACCCGCGCCGGGTCGGTCGGCATGGTCTTGATCTTCTTCGCCACGACTTCCGGCTCCTCGCGCAGCGCGATGGTGTTGCCGTAGGACTTCGACATCTTCTGGCCGTCGAGACCCGGCATGCGCGCCGCCTCGGTGAGCAGCGCCTCGGGCTCGACCAGGATCTTCTTGCCGCCGCCCTCGAGCCAGCCGTAGAGGCGCTCGCGGTCGCCGCGCGACAGGTTCTGCTGCTCGTCGAGCACCGCCTGGCCGCGCGCGAGCGCACCGGCGTCGCCGTGCTCGAGGAACTTGCCGCGCAGCTCGTTCAGCAGGCGCGCCTTCTTGGTCCCCATCTTCTTCACCGCGGCCTTGGCCTTGTCCTCGAACCCCGGCTCGCGCCCGTAGAGGTGGTTGAAGCGCCGCGCCACCTCGCGCGTGAACTCGACGTGCGGCACCTGGTCCTCGCCCACCGGCACGTACCTCGCCCGGTAGATCAGGATGTCGGCCGACTGCAGCAGCGGGTAGCCGAGGAAGCCGTAGGTCGAGAGGTCCTTGTCGGCGAGCTTCTGCTGCTGGTCCTTGTAAGTCGGCACGCGCTCGAGCCAGCCGAGCGGCGCCATCATCGACAGGAGCAAATGGAGCTCCGCGTGCTCGAGGATCTGCGACTGGATGAACAGCGTCGCCTGGTTGGGATCGACGCCGGCGGCGAGCCAGTCGATCACCATGTCGAGCCCGGTCTGCTGCAGGTCGCCCGGCTTTTCGTAGTCGGTGGTGAGCGCGTGCCAGTCGGCGACGAAGTACAGGCACGGGTACTCGGCCTGCAGCCGGATCCAGTTCTTGAGCACGCCGTGGTAATGGCCGAGGTGCAAGGCTCCGGTCGGGCGCATGCCCGAGAGCACGCGGGTTTCGTACATCTACAGGAGCACCATGGCCCGCACCAGGGCTTCGGATTCGAGGAGCAGCGGGCTCAGGATCAGGCTCAGCACGTTCGAGCCGTACACCGGAACCAGCAGGAGCAGCAGCAGCAGCGGAATGCCGAAAGGCTCCAGCTTCGCAAACCCCCAGGCCGCGCGGCCCGGCAGCAGGCTGGTCATGATGCGCCCGCCGTCGAGCGGCGGTATCGGCAGCAGGTTGAGCAGCATCAGGACGAGGTTGACCAGGACCCCGGCGGCGCTGACCCCGATCATGAACTCGGCCGCCCCCGTGCCGTGCCGCATCACGAAGTCCACCAGTCCCGCGGTGCCGTGGAGGTTGGCGACCTCGGTCCAGGCTTCGGAACGATTGCTGAGCGCGATCGCGACGCGCAACAGCAGCACCCAGAGAACCGCCATCGCCAGGTTGGCGGCGGGTCCCGCCGCCGCCACCCAGGCCATGTGCTGGCGCGGCTTGCGCAGCGCCGAATAGTTCACCGGCACCGGCTTCGCCCAGCCGAACAGGTACTTCGAGAACGTCAGGATGATGAGCGGCACGATGACCGTGCCGATCAGGTCGATGTGGCGGATCGGGTTCAGGCTGATGCGGCCCTGGGCGTGCGCGGTCATGTCGCCGAAGTGGCGCGCCACGTAGCCGTGCGCCGCTTCGTGCAGCGTGATCGCGAACAGCACCGGGAGCGCGTAGATGGCGATCGTCTGCGCGATCTGGTTGACGTTTACGTCCATCTTGCGAGCACGATTTTATCAGACGCGCTCTACGGCGAAGGGCGCGAGCGAGCCCTTTCCCACGCGCAGCACGCGCGGCGTTTCGGCCGTCAGGTCGATCACCGTGCTCGGCTCCACGCCGCAGGATCCCGCGTCGATCACGAGGTCGAGCTCGTGCTCCAGCCGCTGCCGTATCTCGCCGGCATCCGAGAGCGGCAGCTTGTCTCCGGGCAGGAGCAGCGTGGCCGAGAGCATCGGCTGGTCGAGCTCGGCGAGCAGCGCGTGCGCCACCGGGTGCCCCGGCACGCGCACGCCGATGGTCTTGCGGTGCGTGAGGCGCCGCGGGACCTCGCGCCGGGCGCGCAGGATGAAGGTATAGCTGCCGGGCGTGACGCTTTTCAGCAGCCGGAACTGCGCGTCGTCCACGATCGCGTGCTTCGCGATCTCGGAGAGGCTGCGGCACATCAGCGTGAGATGGTGGCGCTCGCCGATGCCGCGCAGGCGGCGCAGCCGCTCCGCCGCTCTTGCGTCGCCGCCGTCGCAGCCGAGCGCATAGCACGAGTCGGTCGGATAGGCGATCAGCCCGCCGCGGCGCACGATATCGGCGGCCTGCCGCACGAGGCGCCGCTGCGGATGGGTGGCGTGGATCGCGAAGAGCTGCGCCATCAGCGCGCGAGGAACTCTTCGAGCAGCCGCGCCACCGCCTGCGGCTGGTCGTGGTGCAGCATGTGCCCCGAGCCCGGCACCGTCACGTGGCGCAGGTCCCGGAACGCCGCCCTGCGCTCGGCGTGAGCCGCGGCGTCGAGCCCGACACGCTTCAGGGCATCGGACCCGGCGGCCTCGACCCAGAGGACCGGGGCGGTGACGAGCTGCCAGCAGGCGCGCACCTCATCCTGGCGGTAAAGGACCGGGTTGACGATCTTGTGCGCCGGGTCGCTGCGCAGCACGACGCCCTTGCCTTTCTCCTCCTGGCCCCAGTGCCGCGCCAGGAACTCTACCTTCTCCCTGGAGAGCTTCTTGTTGTTGCCCTGCAAGCGCTCGGCCAGCGCGGCAAAGCTCTCGTAGGGCCGCAGCCGCGGCCGCTCGCCCAGCTCGTCGAGCCAGCGCGCGTAGCGCGCCGGCGCCTGGTCGGGGCGGGTCGCCGCGAGCCCGTAACCTTCCAGGTTGACGAACCTCGCGACCCGCGCGGGACGAACGCCTGCATAGAGCCCGGCCACATGGCCCCCCATGCTGTGTCCCACAAGGTTTACCGGCTTTCCGGGTTCGATCGCCTGGAGGAGCAGGTCCAGGTCCGCCAGATAGTCCGGAAACCAATAGGTGTCTTCCTTTCCCCAGTCGGTAAGGCCGTAGCCGCGCCAGTCGGGCGCGTAGACGTCCCAGGCGCGCTCGAGCGCATCGACCACGAACTGGAACGACGCCGATACATCCATCCAGCCGTGCAGCAGCACCATCTTCGGCGCCCCCGGCGCGCTCCAGCGCCGCACGTGGTAGCGCAGCCCGCGGATCTCGAGAAACTGCGATTCGCTCTGCCTCACGTGAACGGGAACGCCGCCGCGGGCCGCCGCCCCGACACCAGGTCCGCAAGCGCGGCCGCCGAGCCGCAGGCGAGCGTCCAGCCGAGCGTGCCGTGGCCGGTGTTCAGATAGAGGTTTTTCAGCTTCGTTCTTCCAATGACGGGAACGTTGTTCGGAGTCGCCGGGCGCAGGCCGGTCCAGTTCTCCACCGTGGTGATGCCGCCGAGCGCCGGGAACAGCTCGCGGATGCGCCGCGCGATCGCCGCGCAGCGCACCGGGTTCATGGCGGTGTCGTAGCCGGTGAGCTCGGCGGTGCCCGCGGCGCGCAGCCGACTGCCGAGCCGGGAGATCACGATCTTCGCCGCCTCGTCGGTCAGGCTCACCGTCGGCGCCGCCGCAGCATCGCCGGGACCCAGCGGCAGCGTGATCGAATAGCCCTTCAGCGGATACACCGGTATACGGATGCCGAGCGGCGCGAGCAGCAGCGGGCTGTAGCTGCCGAGCGAGACGACATACGCGTCCGCGTGCGCCTGCTCGCCGTTGTGCAGGCGGACGCCCGACGCTTTCCCGCCTTCGCTTTCGATCGCCTCGATCCGCGCCGCGAAGCGAAACGCCACGCCGCGGGCGGCGGCGAGGCGCGCGAGCTCCTGCGTGAAGCGATACGCGTCGCCCGACTCGTCCTTCGGGTCGTAGACCCCGCCGGCGACCGGATCGTGGGAATCCCTGAGCGCGGGCTCGAGCGCGAGGCACTCCGCGCGGTTTTTGACCTCGCGCCGCACGCCGAGCGCAAGCATCGAACCGGCGTGCCGCGCCAGCGCGTCGAAGTCGCGCGCGCTGGTAGCGAACTGCAGGATGCCGCGCTCGAGCTGCTCGTAGCGGATGCCGAGGGCCGCGCGCAGCTCGCGCAGGCACTCGCGGCTGTAGCCGGCGAGGTCGGCGAGCGTGCGGCTGTGGCGCTCGAAGCGGCCGGGCAGGCACTCGAGCAGGAAGCGCAGGCCCCATTCCCACTGCGCCCAGTCGGCGCGCGGCCGGAACAGCAGCGGCGCGTCCTCGCGGCCGAGCCAGCGCAGCAATTCCGGGATGACCGAGGGCTTCGCCCAGGGCTCGGCGTGGCTCGCTGCGATCTGCCCGCCGTTGGCGAACGAGGTCTCCATGCCGGCGGCGTCTCGCCTCTCAATCACCGTTACCTCGTGGCCGGCCGCGGCAAGGTACCAGGCCGACGTCACTCCGACCACGCCGGCGCCGAGAACCATGATTTTCACCGGGTTATGATAGCCGCATGCCCCTATTCGCCATCGGCGAGCGGCGCGTGAAGCTGCTCGGCGAGCACCATTTCGTCGCCCACGACGCGACCCTCGTCGGGGACATCACGCTGCACCACGACGTCTCCATATGGTTCAAGGTCGTGATCCGCGCCGAGAACGACCGCATCACCATCGGCGAAGGATGCAACATCCAGGACGCTTCGGTGCTGCACGTCGACCCCGGCTACCCGATGACGCTGGCGAAGAACGTGAGCGTCGGCCACAAGGTGATGCTGCACGGCTGCACCATCGGCGAAGGCAGCCTGGTCGGCATCAACAGCGTGATCATGAACGGCGCGCGCATCGGCCGCGGCACTCTGATCGGCGCGAACACACTGATCGCCGAGGGTAAGGAGATTCCGGACGGCGTGCTGGTGCTGGGCTCCCCCGGCAAGGTGGTGCGCGAATTGAAGCCCGAAGAGATCGACCACCTGCTCAAGGTGGCGAGCGGCTACGTCGAGCGCTCCCGGCTTTACAAGAAAGACCTGAAACCTATCTTGTAGCGCTTGGGAACGAACGGCAGCATCGTGATGCGGACGCGCCGGGGCGCATCGCGCACGACGGCGAAAAGATCCTTGCCGAGCGAATTCGCGTCGACGTAGCCGAGCATGATCGCGCGCTGCGTGGACGGCGAGACCGTGCCGCTCGTGACTACGCCGACCTGCGTGCCCTCAGAAACGATGGGGCTGCCGTGGCGGATCGGCGCGGGATCGTCGCCGACGAGACCGACGAGGCGCCGCTTCGTACCGGCGCGCGACTCCCGCAGGACCACGTCGGCGCCGGGAAAGCCGCCCTGTTTCCTGCCGCCGGCGCGCCGCGAGCGCGCGATGACCCAGCGAAGGTTCGCCTCGACCGCAGTGGTGTTCGCGTCCATGTCCTGTCCGTACAGGTGCAGCCCGGCTTCCAGGCGCAGCGTGTCGCGCGCACCCAGGCCGACGGGCTTGACCGATGGGTTCTTCAACAACTGGCGGGCGACACCCTCGGCGTCCTGCGGCGCGATGGACACTTCAAATCCATCTTCGCCCGTGTAGCCGGAGCGCGACACGAGCCAGTCGCCGAACGCGCCGGCCTGCATGAAGGCGAGCTTTTTCACGTCAGGGGTGAGAGCGCTCAGGGCCGCCTCCGCGGATGGACCTTGCAAAGCAATAAGCGCGCGGTCGAGGAGCTCGAAGGAAAGACCCGGGCAGAGCGCGCGCAGCGAGGCCAGGTCCTTCTGCCGGCCGGAAGCATTCACCACGATGCGCACCTCGCCGGCGAGGCGCGTGACCATGACATCGTCCTCGATCCCGCCGCGCTCGTTCAGGAGCAGCGAATAGCGCTGCGCGCCATCGGGCCAGCCGTCGAAATCGACCGGCAGCGCGCGCTCCAGAGCTTCGTGCAGGGCCGGGCCGGTGACGCGCACCTGCCCCATGTGCGAGACGTCGAACAGACCCGCGTGCGAGCGCGTGTGCAGATGCTCGGCGCGCAGCCCTTGCTTGTACTGGAGCGGCATGTCGAACCCGGCGAACGGACAGAAGCGCGCGCCCAGCTCGGCGTGCAGAGGGTGCAGGACGGTCCGCTCATTCGGCATAAGCTTCGATGGGCGGGCAGGTGCACACCAGGTTGCGGTCGCCGGCCACGTTGTCGATGCGCTTCACCGGCGGCCAGAACTTGGCCGCACGCAGCCACGGCTTGGGATAAGCTGCCTCCTCGCGGCTGTACGGATGCTGCCATTCGCCCGCGAGCTCGAGCGCGGTATGCGGCGCGTTCTTGAGCGGGTTGTTTGCCCGGTCCCAGGCGCCCGAGCGGATCCTTTCCAGCTCGCCGTGGATCGAGATCATGGCTTCGCAGAAGCGATCGAGCTCTTCCTTCGACTCGCTCTCCGTCGGCTCGACCATCAGCGTGTCGGCCACCGGGAAGGAAAGCGTGGGCGCATGGAAGCCGTAGTCCATGAGGCGCTTGGCGACGTCCTCGGCGGTGACGCCGCAGGTTTCCTTCAGCTTGCGCAGGTCGAGGATGCATTCATGAGCCACACGGCCGCGCGCGCCGGCGTAAAGGACCGGGAAGTAGTCCCTGAGCCGCGCCGCGATGTAGTTCGCGTTGAGGATCGCCGCCTCGGTCGCCCTGCGCACGCCGCGCGCGCCCATCATGCGGATGTACATCCACGAGATCGGTAGGATGAGGGCGCTGCCGTAGGGAGCGGCAGACACAGGGCTCGCATTCCCAGGCAGAAAATCTTTCAGGTGGGCAGCGACTGCTATCGGACCCATCCCCGGGCCGCCGCCGCCGTGCGGGATACAGAAGGTCTTGTGCAGGTTGATGTGGCAGACGTCGGCGCCGATCAGCGCAGGCTTCGCCAGGCCGGCGAGCGCGTTCATGTTGGCGCCGTCCATGTAGACCTGCGCGCCGGCGGCGTGCACTTGCGCGCAGATGCGCACGATCGCCTCCTCGAATACGCCGTGCGTGGACGGATACGTGATCATCAGCGCCGCGACGCGGCCGCGGTGCTCGGCGAGCTTGCGCTCGAGGTCCGCGAGGTCGACGTTGCCCCTGTCGTCGCAGCCGACCACGACGATGCGCAGCCCCATCATCTGCGCCGTGGCGGGATTCGTGCCGTGCGCCGAAGCCGGGATCAGGCACACGTCGCGCGCGCCCTCGCCCTTCGCGGCGAGGTGGCTGCGGATCGCAGCCAGACCGGCGTACTCGCCCTGCGCGCCGGAATTCGGCTGCAGCGACACCGCGGCGAAGCCGGTGATCTCGGCGAGCATCTTCTCGAGCTCGCCCAGCATGCCGGCGTAGCCGCGCGCCTGCTCCCCGGGAGCGAACGGATGCATCGCCGCGAAGCGCGGCCAGGACAGCGGCGCGAGCTCGGCGGCGGCATTGAGCTTCATGGTGCAAGAGCCGAGCGGGATCATCGCGTGCACGAGCGACAGGTCGCGGTTCTCCAGCCGCTTGAGATAGCGCATCATCTCGGTCTCGGTGTGGTAGCGGTCGAAGACCGGATGCGTGAGCACGGCGTCGCTTCGACGCAGCTTCGGCGGGATGGATTCGGGTAGGGTTTCAAGCTCCGGCAGAGCGGGCCGCTGGCCAGTGAGCACCTCGGCAACGTCCACCACGTCGTCGAGCGAAGTGAGCTCGTCGAAGCTCACGCCGACGCGCGAGCCGTCGATGGTGCGCAGGTTGATGCGCTTCGCGCTCGCGCGCGCCTTTACGTCCTCCGCGGGGACGGCAAAGGTCAGCGTGTCAACAAACTGCGTGCCCTGCGGCTTCACACAGGCGGCAAGAGCGCGCGCCATGAAGTTCGTGCGCAAAGCGATGCGCGCGAGGCCGTGCGGGCCATGGTAGACGGCGTAGAAGCCCGCCATGTTCGCGAGCAGCGCCTGCGCGGTGCAGATATTGCTGGTCGCCTTGTCGCGCCGGATGTGCTGCTCGCGCGTCTGCAGCGCCATGCGCAGCGCCGGCCGCCCGGCGGCGTCGACCGACACCCCGATGATCCGTCCCGGCATCGCGCGCTTGTATTCGTCGCGGCACGCCATGAACGCGGCGTGCGGCCCGCCGTAGCCCATCGGCACGCCGAAGCGCTGCGCCGAGCCGACCGCGATGTCGGCGCCGAGCGCGCCGGGGGAGCGCAGCAGCATCAGCGCGAGGAGATCGGTGCCGATGGACACCAGGCCTCGATTTTCATGCAGTTGTCTTATCTGCTGCGAGAAATCGCGAATGCGGCCGAAGGTGTCGGGATACTGCAGGTGCGCGCCAAAGACGTTGTCGGGCTGAACCTCGTCGCCGACGATGAGCTCGATGCCGAGCCACTTCGCGCGCGTGCGCATGACCGCCAGCACCTGCGGATGCACCGCCGAGTCGACGAAGAACGCGCCGGCCTTGCTCTTGCTCGCGCGACGGATCATCGCCATCGCCTCGGCCGCGGCGGTCGCCTCGTCCAGGAGCGAGGCGTTGGCGACCGGCAGCCCGGTGAGGTCGATCACCATCTGCTGGAAATTGAGCAGCGCCTCGAGCCGCCCCTGCGAGATTTCCGCCTGGTAGGGCGTGTAGGCGGTGTACCAGCCGGGATTCTCGAACACGTTGCGCTGGATGACCGCCGGCGTATGCGTGCCGTAGTAGCCCATGCCGATGAAGTTGCGCCACGGGTCGTTGCGGCCCGCATGTGCGCTGATTTCCGCGAGCGCCTCGGCCTCGGTCCGAGCCTCGCCGAGCGCGAGGGGCCGCGCGAGAAGAATGTCGTGCGGCACCACCTCGCGCACCAGCGCTTCGACCGACCCGGCGCCGATCGCGGCGAGCATCTGGCGTTGCGCGGGCTCGTCGGGGCCGATATGGCGGGTCGAGAACTCGTCCCTGTTCAGCGGTTCCTTCATACGCCTGCCGACTTGGCGTACGCGTCGCGCGCGAGGAGCTCTTCGAGCTCGCGGCGATCGGCCACTTTGAGCTTGAAGAGCCAGCCGTCCCCGTACGGAGACTGGTTC
>Ga0187892_10005794_pt1 | contig 19047 bp, 19 predicted proteins | sample MA1701073metaG_FD_139345 | JGI IMG/M metagenome (GOLD analysis project Ga0187892, IMG submission 139345) | Bio-ooze microbial communities from a basaltic lava cave in the Kipuka Kanohina Cave System on the Island of Hawaii, USA - MA170107-3 metaG ...
CGATTGCCGATATTTCGCACATTCCCATGATTAACGCCGCCATTTTCTATTCAGCCACTGCACCTGCCTTCGCCTGTGCAGAGGTTCCCTAGGTGTTCAGCTTGCTGTGACGGCGGCTATAGCCGAAGTAGATCAGCATGCCGATCGCGATCCAGCCGCTCATCCAGTGCCAGTTGGCCATGAACGCCGGGAAAAACAGGTAGAGGCAGGCTGCGGCGCCGAGAATGCAGACCACGGGGGCTGCGGGAACGCGGAACGCGCGCGGCAGGTCCGGCCGCGTACGGCGCAGGATGAGCACCCCGATACAGACCGTCGCAAATGCGAGCAGCGTGCCCATCGACACCAGGTCTCCGAGCACACCGATTGGCAGCAGTCCCGCGAGAATCACGGCGGTCACGCCGACGATCACGGTGCCGACGTGCGGGGTGCGGTAGTGGGGGTGGATGCGCCCGAAGACCGCCGGGATCAGGCCGTCACGTGCCATCGAGTAAAAAATGCGCGGCTGGCCGAGCGTCATGACGAGGATCACGGAAGTGAGACCCGCGATCGCGCCGATCTCGACGATGGACTTGAGCCACAGCAGGCTCGGGTAGGTCTCGAGCGCGGTGGCGACGGGTCGCGGCGTGCCGAGCTTTTCGAACGGCATGATTCCGGTCATCACGGCCGACATCGCGATGTAGATCAGCGTGCAGATGAAGAGCGATCCGAGGATTCCGATCGGCATGTCGCGCTGCGGATTCTTGGCCTCCTGTGCCGCGGTCGAGACCGCGTCGAAGCCGATGTAGGCGAAGAACACGACGCTGGCGCCGCGCACCACGCCATCGAAGCCGAAACGACCCGGGCCCTCGGGTTCCGGGATGAAGGGCGTCCAGTTGTCTGTATTCACGTATTGCAGCGTGACGGCCATGAACAGCAGGATCACACCGACCTTGATCAGCACGATGATCGCGTTGACCGTCGCCGACTGCGTGATACCGCGGTAGCAGAGCGCAGCAACGCCGATCACGATCGCAACCGCGGGCAGGTTGATCAGCGCGCCTGTCGGAACGAGCCTGCCCTGCACGACGTTGAGCGGCGCATTGGTCAGTACCTCCGGCAGGGCGAGCGTGACTCCAAGCGCGCTGCCGATCGACTGGAGCAGGCCGACGAAGTATCCGGACCAGCCGACCGCGACGGTCGCCGCCGCAAACGTGTATTCGAGTATCAGCATCCAGCCGATGAACCACGCGACGACTTCGCCGAGGGTCGCATAGGAATAGGAGTAGGCGCTGCCCGAGACAGGCAGCATGGCCGCAAACTCCGCGTAGCACAGGCCCGCAAAGGCGCATGCGACACCGGCCATCACGAAGCTGAGTATGATCGCCGGACCCGCATAGTTCGCGGCGGCATTGCCGGTCATCACGAAGATGCCGGCGCCGATGACGGCGCCGATCCCCAGCAGCACGAGATGATGCGCGGTCAGCACCCGTTTCAGCGTGTGCTCGCCGCCCTCGGCTTCGACGACGGCAGAGACCGGCTTTGTGCGAAACAGGTTCATGCGCATCCCCCTGCGGAAAAACCGAGTCGGACTCTAACCCAGCCCTGCAGTGATTGCGAGCCGGGACCGCGGCGTCATTTGCGAAGCTCTTCGTCGAGGAATGGCGCGAACATTTCGGCGAGCGCCGCGAACACGCGCGGCGTACCGGCGAGGAGATTGCCGCCGTCGAGGTACTCGGCGCCGACCAGGTTGCCGATCCTTCCACCCGCCTCGGTGATGAGCAGGTTGCCCGCGGCCGTGTCCCAGGGCGCGAGGCCGACCTCGAAGAAGCCATCGAGACGCCCGGCCGCGACGTAGGCAAGATCGAGCGACGCGGCGCCCGGGCGGCGCACGCCGGCGGTCGCGTCCATCACGTGCTCCAACATCGCGAGATACGGCTTCAGCCAGCGGCGGTTTTCGCGGAATGGGAAGCCCGTGCCAATGAGCGCGCCCTCGAGGCCGGTGCGTTGCGAAACACGAAGCCGCCTGCCGTCGAGCTGCGTGCCCGCGCCGCGCTCGGCGGTGAACAGCTCCCCGCGCAGCGGGTCGAGCACGACCGCGACTTCCGCGCGGCCGCGATGGCGGCAGGCGACCGACACGGCGAACTGCGGGAAGCCGTGCAGGAAATTGGTGGTCCCGTCGAGCGGGTCGACGACCCAGGTGTATTCGTCGCCGCGCTGCTCGCCGCTCTCCTCTGCAAGGAAGCCGTGCGCGGGGTAGGACTTGCGGATGGTGGCGATGAGGACCTGCTCGGCTGCCCGGTCGACTTCACTGACGAAGTCGTTGCGGCCCTTCTCGCTGACCGTGAGCGCGCCGACGCGGTCGAGGCTGCGCACGATGACCTCGCCAGCGCGCCGTGCGGCGCCGACGGCGATGTTGAGCAATGGATGCATGACTTAGAATAGCAGCAACGCTCCCGGAACCGCGATGACTGCCGCCATCCGAATCGTGCTCGTCGACACCAGCCATCCCGGCAACATCGGTGCGAGCGCACGCGCGATGAAGAACATGGGACTCGAATCGCTCGTCCTCGTGCGGCCGCAGTCGTACCCGGATCCGGAAGCGGCCGCACGCGCATCCGGCGCCGCGGACGTTCTTACGCGGGCGCGCGTCGTCGCGACGGTCGACGAGGCGATCGGCGACTGCGGCCTCGTGATCGGCGCGACGGCACGGCCGCGCAGCGCGAACTGGCGCGTGGTCAGCGCGCGGGACGGCGCTTCCGAGCTCGCCGCTGCGGCGGTGTCGCGGCCGGCCGCGATCCTGTTCGGAGGGGAGAGGAACGGGCTCGCCAACGAGGAGCTCGCGCGGTGCCAGGCCCTGATGCGAATTCCATCGGCCGCCGAATACGGATCCCTGAATCTCGCGCAAGCCGTCCAGATCGTCTGCTACGAGGTCCACCTGGCCATGCGGAGCCTCGCGGCAGGCCGCGTTGGCACGTCACCCGAGCTCGCGACGGCGGACGAGATGCTCGCCCTGCATTCGCATCTCGAGCGCGTGATGCGCGCGACCGGATTCATGCACGACGGCAATGCCGGACAGCTCGGCGAGCGCATGCAGCGACTGGTGGCGCGCGCCCTGCCCGACGGCGGCGAGGTGCGCATTCTTCGCGGCTGGCTTGCGGCCGTCGAGCGCGGGCTGCGGCCGGACGGGCGGGCGCGATGACGCCGCAGCCGCCCGTCTACCTCGACCACGCCGCGACCGCGCCGCTGGACGCCCGCGTCGCGGCGATCATGAGCGAATGCCTTTCGGATCCGGCAATGCAGGCGAACCCGTCCTCCGCGCACGGCGCCGGGCGCGCCGTGGCGGCGCGCATCGAGCTTGCGCGCGTCCAGGTCGCCCGCCTCATCAATGCCCCGCCCGAGTCGATCGTGTTCACTTCCGGCGCGACCGAGAGCGTCAATCTCGCGGTTCTCGGCGCCGCGCGTGCGGCAGGCGGCAATTCCCGTCACATCGTGACGTCGCGGATCGAGCACCGCGCGGGACTCGACGCCTGCCGCCAGCTCGAGCGCGAGGGCTTCGCCGTGACCTGGCTCTCGCCTTCGCCCGATGGGCGGATAGAGCCGGCACAGGTTGCCGAAGCGGTGCGCGCGGATACCGCGCTCGTTTCGGTGATGCATGCAAACAACGAGACCGGCGTGCTGACGGACATCGAAGCGTTGGCGGAGATCTGTCGCGAGCGCGGGATCCTGTTCCACACCGATGCGGCCCAAAGCGCGGGAAAGGTTGCAATCGACGTCGCGGCCTCGGGCGTCGCCCTGCTGAGCTTTTGCGCGCACAAGCTCGGCGGACCGAAGGGCGTCGGTGCGCTCTACGTCCGTCGGCGCCCGCGGCCGGCGCTGCATCCGCTGCAGTTCGGCGGCGGGCAAGAGCGCGGAACGCGCCCGGGCACGCTCGCTCAACACCAGCTCATCGGCTTCGGCGCGGCCTGCGCGTTTTCGAGTGCCGCACTCGCCGACGAGTCCGCGCGCGTTCGCGCGCTTCGCGAAAGCCTCTGGACGGCGCTTCAGGCCGCTGCGCCTGTGTGGCGAAACGGTGCGGCCGACCCCTCGGTTCCGGGAATCCTGAACGTCGGCTTCGCGGGAATAGAGGGTGAAAGCCTGCTGCTGGAGCTGGAGGGCAGGCTCGCCCTGTCGAGCGGGTCCGCGTGCAGTTCGGCGACGAGCGAACCGTCCTACGTCCTGCGCGCGCTCGGGCGCTCGGACGAGGCGATCCAGGCGTCGCTGCGCCTGAGCCTCGGCCGCGCGACGACGGCGGATGACATCGGCCGGGCGGCGGAGATCCTGGTCCGGGCCGTGGCACGCCTTCGCGCTGCGTTGCCGGCCGGCGCGCTGGAGCGGATCGCGTGAACGCGTCCGCAATGCGCTATTCGCCCAGGGTTCTCGAATTGTTCGCGGAACTGCCGGGTGCCGGATCGCTGCCGGCAGGCAACGGCGAGATCGTGGCAGGCGAAGCCGTCGCGCTCGACCGCGGTGCGTGGGTTCGTTTCGAGGCGCGCCTCGAAGGCGGGCGCATCGCGGATTGCCGGTTTCGTGCCTGGGGATGCCCGTACACCCTCGCGGCGGCGGCTCTCGTGACGGCGGAGCTGCGGGCCGGTCCGGAAGCGCGGTCGCAGGTGATCGATGCTTCGCGACTGGCGCGGGAACTCGGCGCTCCGGCCGAGAAGATGGGGCGATTTCTCGTGGTCGAGGATGCGCTCCGGTCGCTGCTGGCGCGAGGGCGTCGGGTACAATAGAGGCCTCGAATGGCCATCACGCTCACACCCGCAGCCGCCGACCGCGTGCGTCACTTCCTGGCCGAGCGCGGCCATGGAGTCGGGCTCAGGCTCGGCGTGCGCAAGACCGGCTGCTCGGGATTCGCGTACGTCGTCAATTACGCGGATGCCGTCGAGCCCGGCGACAGGGTTTTCGACAGTCAGGGCGTGCGCGTGCTCGTCGACGGCGGCAGCCTCGGATTGATCGACGGTACCGAGGTCGATTTCGTCCGCCAGGGGCTCAACGAGGCGTTCCGATTCCGGAACCCGAACGTGCGCGGCGAGTGCGGCTGCGGCGAAAGCTTCAGCGTCTGATTTTTCCTTGCAGGACGGGCACTTCCGCGCTCGGCGCAATTGCCGCGGTACGTCTGCGGAGGCTAGAATACGCGGCTTCATTCGCCACCCCCGCAGCCTGAGGATCCCATGGCGCTCGAGCGAACCCTGTCCATCGTCAAGCCCGACGGCGTCGCCCGAAACCTGATCGGCGACGTCTATCAGCGCTTCGAGAAGGCGGGCCTCTCGATCATCGGCGCCCGCATGCTGCAGCTGACCCAGCGCCAGGCGGAGGGGTTCTATGCCGTCCATCGCGAGAGGCCCTTTTTTCGCGACCTCTGCGCCTACATGACATCCGGTCCGGTGATGGTCCAGGTGCTCGAGGGCGATTCCGCCGTCGCGCGCCACCGCGAGATCATGGGCGCGACCGACCCGAAAAAAGCGGCGCCTGGCACCATCCGCGCGGATCTCGCGACGAGCATCGAGGAGAACGTCGTGCACGGCTCGGACAGCGCCGAGAACGCGTCGCGCGAGATCGCGTACTTCTTCGCCGAAACTTCGCTCTGCCCGCGCACGCGCTGACCGCACCGATGAACCAGGCCACCGAACGAACGAACCTGCTCGGAATGACCCGGACCGAGCTCGAGTCCTTTGTCGGCGGGTTCGGCGCGAAGCCGTATCGCGCGCGCCAGCTGCTCAAGTGGATCTACCGCCGCGGCGAGGCCGACTTCTCGCGCATGACCGATCTCGCGAAGGACTTTCGGGCCGAGCTTGCGCTTCGTGCATGCGTCCGCGTGCCGGAAATCGTCGCAGCGAGGACCGCGTCCGACGGTACTCGCAAGTGGCTGCTCAGGATGCCGGGCGCCGCCGGCAACGAGCAGGTGATCGAGACGGTGTTCATTCCCGAGCCGGGCCGCGGCACGCTGTGCATCTCGAGCCAGATCGGCTGCGCGCTCGACTGCTCGTTCTGCGCCACCGGCGCCCAGGGCTTCAATCGCAACCTGACGGCGGCAGAAATCATCGGCCAGGTCTGGCTCGCGAACCGGGAACTCGGACACGACCCCGACGGCGAACGCATCGTCACGAATGTCGTGCTGATGGGCATGGGCGAACCGCTCGCCAACTATCGGAGCGTCCTGCCGGCGATGCGGCTGATGCTGGACGACCTGGGCTACGACCTGTCGCGACGGCGGGTGACGCTCTCGACCTCGGGACTCGTGCCGCAGATCTACCGCCTCGCGGAGGATTGCAACGTTGCGCTCGCGGTGTCTCTGCACGCCCCGAACGATCGCCTGCGTGACGAACTCGTCCCGATCAACCGCAAGCACCCGATCGCGGAGCTGCTCACCGCATGCTGGCACTACCTCGACCGCCAGAACGGCCGCAGCGTGACGTTCGAGTACACGATGCTCGACGGCGTCAACGACCGCCCGGAACAGGCGCGCGAACTCGCGAAGCTCCTGCGCGGTCGTCATGCCAAGGTCAATCTCATCCCTTTCAATACTTTTCCGGGCACACGGTACACGCGATCACCCGCCGAATCGATCAGGCGGTTTCGCGACCTGCTGGTGCAGGGAGGCGTGATGGCGACAGTGCGCAAGACCCGTGGCGATGACATCGACGCGGCCTGCGGCCAGCTTCGCGGGCAGGTGATGGACCGCACGCAGGTGCGCCTCGGCAGCAAGCTCGTCAGCCTCGCGGTGCGGGCATGACGGCGCGGGCGTTAGTGCTGGCGCTTGCGCTCAGCTTTGCAGCATTGGCCGGCGCACAGAGCGCACCGCCGGACCCGATCGCGGAAGCAGGTCGAATCAACGCGCGGCTCGCGATGGAATACCTGAAGCGCGACAAGCTCGAGGTCGCGCAGGAAAAGATCGAGAAGGCCCTTCAGCAGAACCCGAAGGACGTAAACGTCCAGCTTTCGGCCGGGCTCGTGTACGAAAGGCTGCACGAGATGAAGCTGGCGGAGAAGCATTTCCGGCAGGCGCTGCGCGCCGATCCTGACAGTCCCGAGGCGCAGAACGCGCTCGGAGCGTTCTTCTGCCGCAACAAGCAGCAGGCGAAGGGCGAGGAGATGTTCCTCAAGGCCGCGGCAAACCAGACCTACCGCACGCCGTTCGTCGCCTATACGAACGCGGGTGTCTGCGCTCGCAGTGCCGGCAATCTCGAACAGGCGGAGCGCTACCTGCGCCAGGCGCTGGCCTCGCAGGTCGACTATCCGGAAACTTACGCGCAGCTCGCGGGCGTCCTGCACGATCGGGGGAACAACCTCCAGGCACGGGCATTCGTCGGGCGCTTCCTCGCGGTGGCGCCCGCGACGCCCGACATGCTGCTGCTCGGCCACAACATCGAGGTCGCGCTCAAGGACGACAGCGCTGCGACGGTGTTCAGGGAGCGGCTGACCAAGGAATTCCCGAATTCCGAGCAGGCGCGATCCGTCGAAGACCTGGCAGGCCGGAATCGCGGATGAATGCGAGGCCGGGCGGTGCCTCGCCGGGCGTGCGGCTGCGTAGCGCCCGCGAAGCGCGCGGACTTTCGATCGAGGAAGTCGCGGACCGGCTCCGGCTCAATGTAGCGCTCGTGCTCGCGATGGAAGAGGACCGGCTCGGCCTGCTCGGCGCCCCGGTCTTCGCACGCGGGCACCTCCGGAACTATGCGGCCCTCGTGGGCGCGCCGGAACTGGAGGTGCTGGCCGACTGCGACGTGGGGGACGTGCCCGAGCCGACGTTCGTCCCGGCGCTCGATCGCGCCCCGGCCATGCGTTCCCGCGCTCGCCGCGCATGGATCGTGGCGCTTGCCGTGCTCGCGGCGGCCGCCGCCGCTTCGATTACATGGTGGATGACGCGAAGCTAGCCCATGGAACGCAAACTCCAGGCCATCCGCGGAATGAACGATCTGCTCGCGGACCAGCTGCCGTACTGGCAGCGGGTCGAGGCTGCGGCGCGCGAGCTATTCGCGGACTACGGCTACCGCGAAATGCGCGTGCCGCTCCTCGAGCACGCGGAACTCTTCCAGCGGTCGATCGGCGAGCACACGGACATCGTCGAAAAAGAGATGTACAGCTTCGAGGACCGCGGTGGCGACCGGCTGAGCCTCAGACCCGAGGCGACGGCCGGCCTCGTGCGCGCCGCGATCGAGCACGGGCTGCTGCACAACCAGAAGCAGCGACTCTGGACCGTGGGCGCGATGTTCCGCCACGAGCGCCCGCAGCAGGGGCGCTACCGGCAGTTCCACCAGATCGATTGCGAGGCGTTCGGCCATCCCGGGCCCGACATCGACGCCGAAGTAATCCAGATTTCGGCGCGCCTGTGGCGCAAGCTCGGCATCCGCGACGTGCGGCTCTACGTGAATTCCCTCGGCACGCCGGAATCCAGGAAGCGCTATCGCGCAATGCTGATCGAGTACTTCTCCGGCCGACGGGCCGAGCTCGACGCCGACAGCCTGCGCCGGCTCGATTCAAATCCACTGCGGATCCTCGATTCCAAGAACCCGTCGATGCGCGCGGTGATCGAAGCAGCTCCCCGTCTGGTCGATCACCTGGATCCGGACTCGCGCAGTCACTTCGACAGGTTTCTCGAATTGCTTGCCGCCTCGGGAATTCCCGCCGACGTCGATCCGCGGCTCGTTCGCGGCCTCGATTACTATACGCGCACGGTGTTCGAGTGGCGGACCACCGCCCTCGGATCGCAGGATGCCGTCTGCTCCGGGGGCCGTTATGATGACCTGGTCGAACAATTGGGCGGCGAGCCCACGCCGGCGATCGGGTGGGCACTCGGCATCGAGCGAGTCGTCAGCCTGATGCAGGCCGCGGGCGTGCCGGCATCCGAGGCCGCCCCGGCGGTCTACCTGGTCCTGTCGGGAGAGCGCGCGGAAGTCGCGGGGCTTGCCCTCGCGGAGCGCCTGCGAGATGCCCTGCCCGGCGCCGGCGTGCTTGCGAACATGGAAGGGGGCAGCTTCAAGTCGCAGCTGAAGCGTGCCGTCAGGAGCGGGGCGACGATTGCGCTGATCGTCGGTGACGACGAGGTCAATCGCGGGGTCGCCGCGGTGAAGTGGCTGCGCACCGAGGCTGCGCAGCAGGAATGGAGCTGGGACGAATTGCCGCGGCGGCTGGCCGCTCTGTTGGGCCCGGGAGAGGCGTCAGGAAGTCACGATGGTCGATGAGTATCTTTCGGAGCGGGAACAGGCCGAGCAGCTCAAGAGCTGGCTGCGCGAGAACTGGATCTGGCTGATTGCCGGCGTCGCGTTGACGCTCGGCGGCTACTTCGGCTTTCGCTGGTGGGAATCGCGCGAGGCGTCGCGCTCGATCGAGGCGGGCCAGCGATTTGCGGCGATGCTCGACGCGATCGGCGGCGGCAAGCGCGACGAGGGTATTCGAATCGCCGACGAATTGACCGGCCAGTACGCCGACACGCCGTATGCAGACCAGGCGACGCTTGTGCTGGCGAGACTCGACGTCGATGCGGGCAGGCTATCGAGTGCCGGGACGCGCCTTGCGCAGGTCGCCAACGACTCCAGGGACCCCGACCTCCGGGTCGTGGCGCGGCTGCGTCTCGCGCGGGTCCAGCTCGCCGAAGGCCGCTATGACGACGCCCTGAAGTCCCTCGCCGCGGTCGCGACGCCGTCCGTGGACGCGCGCGTGCTCGAGCTGCGCGGCGACGTGAAGCTCGCCCAGGGCGACGAGGCGGCGGCCCTCGACAACTGGCGCAAGGCCGAGGCAGCGGCGACGGCAGATCCCGCAAGCGGGGCGCAGGTCGACACGGAACTTCTCCAGCTCAAGATCGACGAACTGGGCGCGGCTCAGGCGACGGAGTAGGTCATGGCGATGAAGCGGTTCGTGGCGGCAGCGGCGATTGCGATCCTCGCCTCGGCCTGCAGCAAGGAAGATGAAGTCGCACCGCCCGCGGAGCTCGTGGATTTCGATCCCACCGTGAACATTGACCGCGTCTGGAGCGCGGGGACCAAGGGTGGCGACGACGTGCTGCGCCTCGGTCTGCGGCCGGCGATCCTGGGCGAGCGCGCCTACGTTGCGGGACATGGCGGCGACGTCCATGCGATCGAGATCGCGACCGGCCGCGATCTCTGGCGCGCGTCCACGGATCTCGAATTGAGCGGAGGACCGGCCGTCGGCGAAGGCGTCGTGGTCGTCGGAAGCTCGGGCGGCGAGCTGGTGGCCCTCGATACCGAGACGGGCGTAAAGCGCTGGCAAGTCGCGACCGGAGGCGAGGTCCTGACGGCGCCGACCGTGGCGAACGGAATCGTCGTCGTTCGCACGGTGGACGGGCGCCTGCGCGGCATGCGGGTCGCGGACGGAACCGAGGCCTGGAGCTATGAGCAACCGGTCCCAAGGCTGACCCTGCGAGGCAACGGCTCGCCGGTCGTCGACGGCGACATGGTGTTTGCCGGGCTCGACAACGGCAAGGTCATCGCGCTCTCGCTCACGACGGGAGAGCTGCTCTGGTCGACGACCGTCGCGCCATCCCGCGGCCGCACCGAGATCGAGCGCCTGGTCGACATCGATTCGCCGGTGCGCGTCATGGGTGACGACGTATTCGTGGTCGGTTACCAGGGGCGCCTCGCCATGCTCGCGCGGGACACGGGCCAGCTCTGGTGGGGACGCGACCTCTCGAGCAACCGCGGTCTGGCCGCGGACGGCGATACGCTCTACGTGACGACGGCCGACAGCACGGTGATCGCCTTGCGCCGGCGCGATGGCACGCCAGTCTGGAACCAGGACGCCATGCTTCGCCGGTCGCTGACGGCTCCGGTGCTCTCGGGCGACACGCTGGTGGTCGGCGACTTCGAGGGCTACCTGCACTGGCTCGACGCTGCGACCGGACAGATGCTCGCGCGCGGCAAGACGGGCGGCGGCCGGCTGAGCAACGCGCCGGTCGCGACGGGAGACCTCCTGCTGATGCAGACCGATTCCGGCGAAGTCCAGGCCTGGCGCGCGCAGCCGCGGGGCGCGGGCTGAGCGCGCCCAGGCAGCGCATGCCATGCTTCCAGTCGTTGCCCTCGTCGGGCGGCCGAATGTCGGCAAGTCGACGCTGTTCAATGCGCTGACCGGCACGCGCGACGCCCTCGTCTCCGACATCCCGGGAGTCACGCGCGACCGCAAGTACGGGTACGGCCGGAGCGAGCCGCATCGATACATCGTCATCGACACAGGCGGGCTCGTTGAAGCGCCTCGCGGCCTGCTCGAGCACATGGCACGGCAGACTGGGCGGGCAATCGAGGAGGCCGACCGCATCGTCTTCCTGGTCGACGGGCAGAACGGGCTCGACGCCTCGGACCGCTTCGTGGCCGACGTGCTGCGGAGGAGCGGAAAGCCCGTCACGGTCGCCGTCAACAAGAGCGAGGACCGGGACGCGGCTGTGACGACGGCCGAGTTTCACGCATTCGGTTTCGGCGAGCCGCTCGCGATCTCGGCTGCCCATCGCCAGGGCATCGACGACCTCATGGACCGCGCACTCGCGGGAATCGAGCCCGCGGCAATCGATGCCGCCACGGAGGCCGATCGCACGATACGCGTCTGCGTCGTCGGAAGGCCCAATGTCGGCAAGTCCACCCTCATCAACCGATTGGTCGGTGAGGAAAGGCTGATTACATTCGACGAGCCGGGCACGACGCGCGATGCCGTCCGGGTTCCCTTCGAGCGCGACGGCCAGGGCTATGTGCTGATCGACACCGCGGGCGTGCGGCGCCGCGCGCGCGTCGACGCGGAGCTCGAGAAGTGGAGCGTCATCAAGACACTCCAGGCGATTGACGATGCGCACGTCGTCATCGGCGTCGTGGACGCGCGCTCGAACGTCGCCGAGCAGGATGCGACGCTCTTCGGTATCGCAGCCGAGCGCGGTCGCGCGCTCGTCGTGGCCGTCAACAAGTGGGACCACGTCGAGCCTGGCAAGCGGGATGAAATCCGCGGCCAGCTGGCGGCGCGCCTGCGCTTCCTCGATTTCGCGCCATTTCATTTCATTTCGGCGCTGCACGGCAGTGGCGTCGGCGAGCTGATGGACTCCGTGCGTGCCGCGCATGCGGCGGCGATGCGGGAGATGCCGACGCCGGACCTCACGCGCATCCTCGAGGCGGCGATCCGCCAGCACCAGCCGCCGCTCGTGCGCGGCCGGCGGATCCGGTTGCGCTATGCGCACCAGGGCGGCCGCAATCCGCCCGTCATCGTGGTTCACGGCGCCCAGGCCGAGCGCACGCCGGAAGACTACCGGCGCTATCTCATCAACTGCTATCGCGAGGCTTTCCGGCTTGCGGGCACGCCCGTGCGGGTGGATTTCCGCAGCGAGGACAATCCTTTCGCAGGTCGGCGCGACAAGCTGACCCCGCGCCAGCGACGCACGCGCGAGCGCCAGAAACGCCGCGGACCGCGCTAGGTCAGGACTTCGGCTCGAGGACGCGTGCCCAAAGCCGTCCTCGGGCGAGCCGCGCCTCAACGTCCGTTCCAGGCGGAGCATCGGACGAGTCCCGGACGACATTGCCGCCCGATGCGAGCGTGACGATCGCGTAGCCGCGTCCGAGCGTCGCGAGCGGACTCGTGGCTTCGAGGCCCCGGGCCGCCGCCTGCATGAGGCCCTGTGCGATCGTAATCCGGTGTCGCATCGAGGGCGCAAGGCGTTCCCCCGCATGCGCGATGCGCTGCGACAGCGTCGCGAGCCGGGCCGCGGGAGACCGCCTGCCGAGCTCGGCATATACACGCAGGAGACGCTCGCGTCTTGCGCGGGCCTCGCGGCGCATGGCGGCGAGCGATCGCGCCTGCAGCTCGTCGAGTCGTTGCATGCGCTGCGCGACCGCCTGCGCCGGGTGCAGGCGCGAGAGACGCCGGCCGGCTTCCACGATGACTTCGGATTTCCGCCGATGCGCGCGCGTCGCGGCCGCACGAAGTCGGCCCGACATCACGTCGAGGGCCAGCAGCCAGGCTGCCGCATCCGGAACCGCGAGTTCCGCGGCCGCGGACGGAGTCGGCGCGCGCAGGTCCGCGACGAAATCGGCGATCGTGAAGTCGATCTCGTGGCCGATTCCAGTGATCAGGGGCAGCTCGATCGCGGCGATCGAGCGCGCGAGCGATTCGTCGTTGAATGCGAAGAGGTCCTCGAGCGATCCGCCGCCGCGCACGAGCAGGAGGACGTCCACTTCCCGCCGACGGTCCGCGAGCTCGAGCATGGCCGCGATCTCGCGCGCGGCGCCTGCGCCCTGCACGGGCACGGTGTAAACGAGCACCGGCACGGCCGGACAGCGGCGGCGCAGCACGTGCAGCACGTCCCTGAGCGCGGCACCTGTCGCCGAAGTCACGATGCCGATGCGGGCCGGGAATCGAGGGGGAGCGATCTTGCGCGCCGCATCGAACAGTCCCTCGGCTGCGAGCTTCCGCTTGAGCGCTTCGAACCGCCGCCTGAGCTCGCCTTCGCCCGCCTCCTCGAGGTGATCGACGACCAGCTGGAACTCGCCGCGAGCCTCATAGAGCCCGACGCGCGCGCGCAGCAGGACCTGCATGCCGTCCCGCGGCGCGACCTGCGTTGCGAGGTTTCGCTGGCGGAACATCGCGCAGCGCACCTGGGCGTCCTCGTCCTTGAGCGTGAAGTACCAGTGCCCGGAAGCCGGGCGGGACAGGTTCGAGAGCTCTCCGGTGATCCAGAGCGAGGGCAGGCCCGCCTCGAGGAGCCCGCGCGCCTCGCGATTCAGCCTGCTCACCGTATAAATGTCTCGGCGCGCTTCGGTCGCCTGCCCGGGTTCAGGGGAATTCCTCGCCATGGGGCCATGCTAAGCGAGCCGTTTGGTTGCGCGCCACTTACAACCGGCGGGGCAGCGCCGTACAATGCATCGCTTCATTCGGACCGCCCCGGGGAATGCCGGCCATGCGAATCGTCCAGGAAGCACTCACCTTCGACGACGTCCTGCTCGTACCGGCGTATTCGGAGGTGCTGCCGCGCGAGGTCGACCTGTCGACGCGGCTGACGAGCGGCATCCGCCTCAACCTCCCGTTCCTTTCCGCGGCCATGGACACCGTCACCGAGGCGCGCCTGGCGATCACGATCGCGCAGGAAGGCGGGATCGGGATCGTCCACAAGAACATGACCGCGGCAGACCAGGCCCGCGAGGTGGGGCGCGTCAAGAAGCACGAAAGCGGGGTCATCAAGGACCCGATCACCGTGCGACCCGATGCCACGATCCGCGAGGTCGTCGCGCTCACGCGAGCCAAGGGAATCTCCGGCCTTCCTGTCACGGCCGACGGCAACCAGGTCGTCGGCATCGTGACCCACCGCGACATCCGCTTCGAGGAGCAGCTCGACCTGCCGGTTTCGAAGGTGATGACCCCGCGCGAAAAACTCGTGACCGTGCGGGAGAACACGCCTCGCGAAGAAGTGCTTCAGTTGCTGCATCGCCACCGCATTGAGAAGGTGCTGGTGGTGGACGGCGACGGGCGGCTGCGCGGCATGATCACGGTGAAGGACATACAGAAGGCCCGCGACTTCCCGCGCGCCTGTAAGGACGAGCACGGTCGCCTGCGGGTCGGCGCGGCCGTCGGCACGGCGCCCGACACGCTCGACCGCGTCGCGCAGCTCGCCGAGGCGGGCGTCGACGTCGTCATCGTCGACACCTCGCACGGACATTCGCGCGGCGTCATTGCCACGGTGGAGCGCATCCGCAAGGCGCATCGCGAGCTGCAGCTGATCGCGGGCAATGTCGTGACGGCGGAGGGCGCCCGGGCGCTCGTCGACGCGGGCGTCGACGCGGTCAAGGTCGGCATCGGGCCGGGCTCGATCTGCACGACCCGCGTCGTCGCGGGCGTCGGCGTGCCGCAGATCACGGCCGTCGCAACGGTCGCCGAGGCGCTCGCCAAGAGCGACGTGCCGCTCATTTCGGACGGCGGCATCCGCTACTCCGGCGACGTCGCCAAGGCAATCGCGGCGGGCGCGCACGCCGTCATGATCGGCGGGCTGTTCGCGGGCACCGAGGAATCGCCAGGCGAGGTCGAGCTTTATCAGGGCGCGTCATACAAGTCCTACCGCGGCATGGGCTCGCTCGGCGCCATGGCCCAGCGCCACGGCTCGAGCGACCGTTATTTCCAGGACACGGTCGAGGAGCTCGGGAAGCTCGTGCCGGAAGGAGTGGAGGGCAGAGTGCCGTACAAGGGCAGCCTCGTGACGATCCTGCACCAGCTAGCAGGCGGCATCCGCGCGGCGATGGGATACACCGGCAGCCAGGACATCGAGCAGCTGCGGACGCGCCCGGTCTTCGTCAGGATCACGGGTGCCGGCGTCCGCGAGAGCCACGTCCACGACGTCAGCATAACCAAAGAATCGCCGAACTACCGGGTCGGATGATGGCTGCGCGAATGCAGGCCGCCGACGCCGACATCCATGCCCACCGGATCCTGATCCTCGACTTCGGCGCCCAGTACACGCAGCTGATCGCGCGGCGCGTGCGCGAGATCGGCGTGTATTGCGAGATTCTCCCCTGGGACGCCGGCGACGCCGCCGTGCGGAATTTCGGGGCTCGCGGAGTCATCCTGTCTGGCGGGCCGGAGTCGGTCACGGATGCGGCTCCGCCACGAGCGCCGGACGCCGTATTCGCACTCGGCGTGCCGGTGCTCGGCATCTGCTACGGAATGCAGACGATGGCCGCCCAGCTCGGCGGGCGCGTGGCGCCTTCCTCGCATCGCGAATTCGGTTACGCGAAGGTCCGGCGGATCGGCGCGTCGCGCCTGCTCGATGGCATCGCCGACGAGGGTGCGGCGGATCCGGGCGTTCTCGACGTGTGGATGAGCCACGGCGACCGTGTCGAAGCGCTGCCGCCGGGATTCTCGGCGATCGCGGCGACCCCGAATGCGCCGCTCGCGGCCATGGCGAACGACGACGCGCGCCTCTACGGCGTGCAGTTCCACCCGGAAGTGACCCACACTCGTTCCGGCGCTGCGATCCTCGAGCGCTTCGTGCGCGTGATCTGCGGCTGCGACACGCTCTGGGACGCCGGCAGCATCGTGGTGGACGCGATCGCGCGGGTCCGCGCGCAAGTGGGCCAGGACCGCGTGCTCCTCGCGCTGTCGGGCGGCGTCGACTCCTCCGTGGTCGCGGCGCTGCTCCATCGCGCGATCGGCGACCAGCTCACCTGCGTGTTCGTGGATCATGGCCTCCTGCGCCGGGGCGAAGGCGACCAGGTCATGGAGACGTTCGCGAAGCACCTCGGCATACGCGTGATCCGCGTGGACGCGGCCGACCGGTTCTTCGCGGAGCTGGAGGGCGAAGAGGACCCGGAGCGCAAGCGCAAGATCATCGGCCGGCTCTTCATCGAGGTGTTCGAGGCCGAGGCGCGTCTGCTGGAAGGAATCCGCTGGCTTGCCCAGGGCACGATTTACCCGGACGTCATCGAATCGGCGGGCGCAAAGTCCGGCAAGGCGCACGTGATCAAGTCGCATCACAACGTGGGCGGACTGCCGGATCGGATGCATCTCCCGCTGCTTGAGCCGTTGCGCGAGCTCTTCAAGGACGAGGTCCGGCGCATGGGCCTCGAGCTCGGGCTGCCGCGCGAAATGGTGTTCCGCCATCCGTTTCCGGGTCCCGGCCTCGGCGTTCGCATACTCGGCCGCGTGCACCGGGAGGCGGCGGAGCTCTTGCGTCACGCGGACGCGATCTACATCGAGGAGCTGCGCGCACACGACCTCTACGACCGCGTCAGCCAGGCCATGGCGATCTTCCTTCCGGTCCGGTCCGTCGCCGTCATGGGCGACGGCCGCCGCTATGAATGGGTCATCGCGCTGCGCGCCGTGGAGACCATCGACTTCATGACGGCGCACTGGGCGCGGCTGCCCTACGATTTCCTGGACCACGTCGCGCATCGCATCGTCAACGAGGTGAAGGGCGTCTCGCGCGTCGTCTACGACATTTCCGGCAAGCCGCCTGCGACGATCGAGTGGGAATGAGCCGTGACGAGTCCTGGATGCGCCGTGCGCTCGAGCTGGCGGCCCGGGCCGAAGCCGAAGGGGAAGTGCCCGTCGGCGCGCTCGTCGTGCGCGAGGAGTCCGTGCTGGGCGAAGGCTGGAATCGCCCGATCTCGGCCCATGATCCCACCGCCCACGCCGAGATCCTCGCGCTGCGTGAAGCCGCGGCACGCGCGGGCGATTACCGTTTGGGCGGCGCGACGCTGTACGTGACCCTCGAGCCCTGCCCGATGTGCGCGGCCGCCATGGCCCATGCGCGCGTCGCGCGGCTCGTTTTCGGTGCCTGGGATCCCCGGCAGGGTGCGGCCGGCAGCGCCTTCAACCTCGTGGTGGCCGCTGAAATGAATCACCGGATCGATTCATTCGGTGGCGTGCTTTCCGAGGAGTGCGGCGCGCTACTTCGCGGATTCTTCGCCGGGCGTCGCTGAGACGGGTTCGTCTGCGATCATCCAGCGCAGGAGCTCCGCATAGGTCTGCACGTTGCGGACGAATCCGACGGGCTCCCAGCCGCGCGCGTAGCCGCGCTTCAGCGTCGCGAAATGGCGCTCCTGTGCCAGCAGCGGCAGGTTTGCGCGGACGTCGGGCCAGTTGTCCGGGTCCTGGCCGCGACGCTGCGTCAGCACGCGCGCGTCTTCGAGATGCCCGTAGCCGACATTGTAGGCGGCGAGCGTGAGCCAGGTCCGGTCGGGTTCCCGGATGCGATCCGGGAGCGTCTCTTCGACCAGCCGGAAGTAACGCGCGCCGCCGCGGATACTGTCGCGAGGGTCATTGCGATCGCGAACCCCGACGCGCGCTGCCGTATCCGCGGTCAGCATCATGAGACCCTGGACGCCCGTAGGCGAAATCGCGGCCTCGTCCCAGCGCGACTCCTGGTAGCCGATCGCGGCGAGCAACCGCCAGTCGATACCGGTTTCGGCGGCGGCCTCCTGGAACCATGCCTGGTAGCGCGGCAGCCGCTCACGGACGCCGGCGACGAAGTCGGCCGCATCAACGCGGTCGAATCGGACGAGCGCGCGACGGTTGCGCTCGAGGATGTCGGCCAGGCGGCCGCTCGATTCCATTTCCGCGAAGAAACGCCCTACTTCCGACAGCAGGTCCTCTCCGTGCGGCGAAAGCGCCCAGGCCACAGCTTCGGATTCCGAGAGCTTGAAGGCCGGTCGCAGGTCCGGGTGAAAATGCCGGCCAAGCGAAAATACGATCGAGTCGGCGACCGTGACATCGGCGTCGCCCTCCGCAACCCGCGCAAGCAAGTCGAGGGTGTCGCCCCCCTTCACCTCGGTCCACTCGAGCCCCGGCCATTGTGGCGCGAGTTTCGCGAGGCTTGTCGCATGGGTCGAATTGCGCATGACCACGATACGCTTGCCAATCAGGTCGGCCGGCGTACGCGGGAGCTCGTCCTGGATCCGGTAGACGACGTGCTGATCGATGCGCTGAAACACTGGCCCGAAGCGGACGCGATCATTCCGGCCGCCATGCGCAATGAGTCCTGCCGCTGCGATGTGCGCGCGGTTGCGCGCAACGGCTGCGAGTGCCGCGGCTCCCGACTTGGCGAGCGAGATCTCGAGACGCACACCCAGCTTCTCGGCAAAGGCGCTGGCGAGCTCGTATTCCGGGCCTTCGGGTCCTGCCGCCCCTTCGTAATAGGCGAGGGGACTGTTCCGGGTGGCCACCTTGAGGACACCGGAGGCGCGGACCTGCTCGAGGCTGCCGGGCATGCGCGAACACGTTCCGATCAGGAGCGCGACGACGAGGATTGCGAGGATACGGAATCGCCTGCGAATTCGCGGCCTGGGCAATCCGGCCGGCGCGGTTTCCGGTTCCATTGATGTAGAATAGCCGTTCCGGATCAGGCCGCTACGACGGCCGCCGGGTTCCTGCACGGAGAGGTACCGAAGCGGTCATAACGGCACCGACTCGAAATCGGTTGAGGGCATTACGCCCTACGTGGGTTCGAATCCCACCCTCTCCGCCAACTATCCTGTTCAAGGCAGCTCACGCTGTCTCGAAACGCCGGAAATTCCCTTGAATCTCCGGGTGTTTTGAGCTCAGGGCGTTTCGTATCGTTTC
>Ga0187892_10005795_pt1 | contig 19046 bp, 21 predicted proteins | sample MA1701073metaG_FD_139345 | JGI IMG/M metagenome (GOLD analysis project Ga0187892, IMG submission 139345) | Bio-ooze microbial communities from a basaltic lava cave in the Kipuka Kanohina Cave System on the Island of Hawaii, USA - MA170107-3 metaG ...
CGCAGTACCGTGGGCATGGAAGCGGTCTCCCTTCCGCATGGCGTTTGGCTTTCGGCCAAGAATTCCATTCACCATGCCAGGGGCCGCTTCCCTCATGTCTCAACGGACTTTAGCACAGACTCCCAGAGAAATCATAAGGGAGATACTCGAAAACGAGTCTGTCGGGTATGTATGCTTGCACTCGGCGATGAATGTCCGTGTTGTCCAGTGCTTTGAATTCAGCTTCTGCCATTCCCGTCGGCTTAAGCGGAGGGCCGTCATCTACACCAAGGAGTATCGCCCCACCACCGCTATTTGCGATGGCCAGAACGTGCTTGGCTAACTTTGAACTCTCTGGGATCTGGACTTTCGCTTCGATCTGGTCGGCCTCGGAAATTATGTTTCCGAGGAGGTCTGCGATGACTCGACGATCCCCCGCCTCCAGCGTTCTAGCGAACCGCTCTGCTCCTCGCCTTTCCCGTATGTCCCTGGACATAACTGCCCACCCTTCTCAGTTAGCCAACTCTCCTTCCTAAGATATTGCTTATGGCAGGAGACGCAATGAGACAACTTCTGTATAGCCCGTCGAGTCTGGGGGCATTGTCCTCACGAATCCGGGGGCATTGTCCTCACGAATCCGCCGGAAAGTGCCCTTCGCCGGCGCGGGGCGCATCGCCCGTATACCGCGCGGTGGTGTCCCACAACACGAATTGACGCGATTACGTACCACCACGGTACGATGCATTCAGCAGGCTCTTAGCGACCGTACCAGGCACTAAGAGCCTGCCGCACTTTCCGCCGTAGGATCTCTCCACAAAGTTCCTAGTTTGCCAGATTCCAAGGGGGTGAAGGGATATGTACGCCATTGAGCTGCCCAAGGAACTTCTCGGTCTCCTAGCGAGGCTGAGGAGAGTTACGGGCAAGCCAATTGCCAGGCAAGTCCGCGAGGCCGTCCAGGACTATCTGGAGCGCGAGAAAGTCAGACTCGTTGGCGAAGCATCGGCAGAGGAGGTCACCAATGAACAATTACCATACCCGCCTTCCTCCTCGTAACCTGCCGGCACTCGACCGCATCTCGCTACGAGTCGAGCGAGAGCACCTGATCCTGCCCGTTCGCTCGATCCTCTACGCCCGCCGCGACAATGGCGTGACGACGATCCAGCTAGAAGACCAGGCCGTGAAGATCCGGCTCTCCCTCGACCGACTGGAAGGGCTCTTGGAACCTCACGGGTTCCTTCGTTCCCACCGAGCCTTTCTGGTCAACATCCGCCGCGTCAGCCGGATCGTGCCGTGGTCAGAAGACGCCGCCAGCCTCCTGCTCGACGATGGGAAAGAGACGCTGATCCCACTGGCCAAGTCCCGCCGGGGGGCGCTTCGCGCGGTTCTTCTTTGGCCCTAGTCCCCGCCCGTTTCGATCACGTTCTTGAGAGGAGAGCCCATGGATGCTTATCGGAAGACCCTCCTTATGTTCGACGCCTGCAACCTAAGCGGCCTCGCGCACAGTTTCTCGAAAGAGATCCTGCCCGCCATTTGGGACGAGGTGCGAGCCCGGGGAGGGGGAACCGAGCAGGTCAACAGACACCCACTCTGCGTGCTCTGGACGATGAAGATGGCAAGTTTAGCGGCCGGTGAGTGCCTCGGCGAAAAGTGCGTCGAGGCTTTCGGGGCAGCCTACCGGGCGGTCACCGAGCGAGTGCAGAGCAGGAGTGGTTGAGGGGGTTCCTTAGGAGGGGTCGCGCACAGCGACCCCTCACTGACTCCCAACTTTCTCGACACCTTCTACTCGCAGGATCTCGTACCCAATTTTACCTTCCATTACGCAGTGCTTCACAAGGCGTTCTCGGCCGGAGAGGCTTGCACTTCGGCCTGTCTTAACTTCCAGAAAGACGATTTGCCGGAGCTCCCCTTCGCTCAGACCGTCAAAGAGGATGAGATCAATTGGGGTGCCGATGAACCTCGCGTCCTTTGGATTGTATTTGAAAGATGGAAAGAAGGGGATGAGGTGCTCTGTAACCTTGCCTTTGATCACGGCCTCGCTACGGCGGATGGCGTCTTCTCTGATCCGTGGTTCCTCAGTGAGAGCCCATTCCTGAAACAGCGCTCTCGCGCCCTGTTCAACCTGGCTATTGAGCTCGGTTCGCCGCCACCGCTCATTGAGCTCTCTCGCGCGGGATTCGATCTGGCGGCTGAGTTGCAGATTCTGCCAGCCTAAGTAAGCGAGCGCAACCAGTAGAAGGAAGACGATGATCCATTCCACGGTCCTGCACCACCCTCAACGGAGTTTTGATTTGGGTCTGCCCAATTTGGGCTGGAATTGAGACGCATGGAGAGCATCGTTGCCCTTCATATGCCGCGCGCGACGTCCCCGCCCAGGGGAGGCTAAGCGGGTACTGTCGAAAATGGTCGATCACCATGAATCCCCGTGAGGTTGAGCTGTACTACCGTTTGCGTGATGCAGGGAAGGAGGAAGAGCGGGTCACTGGGATCCGTCCGAGGATCTTCTTCGAGATGCTCGGAAGCCTAGGGCCAGTACAGACCGTGCTTCAATTGATCCGCGCTCGTGATCCATCCGATGGCTTTCGTCGGCTGTTGGAGGCCAGAAGACTTGACCTCACTGTGGAGTCCATCGCGCAAGACTTCCCGGATCTGATTAGTCCAGCCGACCTTAGCAGGGCGCGTATCCGTCTAGCCGAAACTGAACAAGCGTCTGAGATGCTATGAGAGCGAAACTAGGCGACGTAACGATGCGTGCAGGCCACCACCTCATGGAAGCTGCGCCGCTCATCCCCGTAATAGCGGAGTCCTTCAGAAAGGAGGGGTTCAAGGTACGGCCTCTTAAGACCAGGCTCTACGCCATTACCCCAGACGGGACGATCTACGTCGTCGCACGTGGCCGGGGCTACCGCACTCAAGTCATTGTTTATCGGAAGGGACAATCGACGCACCCTGTCGTAGAGTTCGATCTAGGACCGCTCTTTGGGAAGGTACGGTCTGGCGATTATGACCAAGTACGGTTGTTTCTTCGCGGGGTCGCGAAGAAGGTCCGGATGGCCGCAACGTTCTGACGAGTTAATGAGTGCAAAAGGGAATACGCTTAGATGCGACATCGCCACAGACAGACCACTCCAGAGGACATTCTCCACGACTTCGACCCAGAGACTCGAACCCTTCGTATTGCCTTCGTCAGCCCTGAGGGTCGCATCGTCGGCGTTACCTACAAGCTCTGTTCCCTCTGCGGAGTGACGATGGAGGAGCAAGCGCCCGGAGGAGGCTTCAAGTATCGCTGCACCAGTACGTCATCCGACTTCCTCTCTCCCAGGGGTTAAGCCGTCCAGAGCCTGCAGGACTCTTGTTTAGCGTTGCAAAACATTCCAGCGAACGCTTGCGGGCTCCTGCTCCATTCACAACTGCGAACTCTTGAGCCTCGCAAGTCCTGGGGTCCGTTGATTCAGGGGAACGCAACTAGGCCAGTGGTTATCGAAGTCTTCATCCTCATAGCCACCTTGCTGTCTTTGCTAGCCAGCGTGTATGGACAGCGAGCGCTATGGTTTCAGGTGGCGGTTGCGGCGCTCGCGCTCTCCGTGGCCGGCTGGGTCGCGTTTCAGCTAGCGTTTCAGCTATGGCCGAAGGCGGTGGGCACGTGGTCGAGACGCCGTGTACAGCGCAGGACCGAGAGGATGGCCCTAATCCTGTACGGGGAGTTCAAAGACCTCCTTCATCAATTCGGGCAATACGCCGACAACACGCGCAGCGACAACATCCCAAACACCCTCAACACGCTACGCCAGAGAATCGGCATCGTCGATTTCCCTCTTCTTGACAGCTCCTTGTATCACGTCACTCGTCTTTATGAAGCAGTAAAGGATCATCTTCCCTCCAGACTCGTTTCCGCAGCCCAACTCAGAGGGCTGGCTGTAGACTTTGGGAACCTTCTGGAGCTCTACCACCGGCTGTATGTAATAGTGCCCCATGAGAAAGCCCGCACGTACTTTCAACTCTCCCCATCTGGTGGTGAAGACTCCCTCCGCGCCGAGCTCGAAGTCCAGCGGGAAAGGTACAACGAGTACCTAAGGTCCACTGCAAGGTTCGGGGTGCAAGTCAATGAGACTTTCGGTGAGCACGTATTCCCAGTACACCTAGAACCCGTTAAGCCGTTGAAGTCGTGAGAAGGGTGCAGTAATGGAGTTCCTCGACTGCTATCAGATCTTGGGCGTTCCCTTCGGAGCTACTCACGATCAGATCGAGCGAGCTTACAAGTTGCTCGCTCGGATGTCTCACCCAGATGCCTTTCCCAATGACGCCAGAGCCCAAACCTGGGCGAACGAGCGGATGAAGCAGATCAATCAGGCCTACGATGAACTCAGAGACCCGCAGCGACGAGCGGCCTACGACCGAACGTATACGGAACGGAAGGCCGCAGACGAGCCGCCCCACCAGCAGCAGCGCCGGGAAACCTACCAGCGTACGTACAACGAGTCCCTCGTTCCCTGCCCTCTGTGCGAGCGGCACGGTCGCGTTCCCTGCCTGACCTGTGACGGGCGCGGGAGCCTCGGCTGCCCCGGCTGTCAGGGACGGGGGGTGACGATCTGCCCGCTCTGTGAGGGTGTTGGGATGCTGACCGAGTCCCAGGCCCGGGAGTTCTACGAGGCCTGGGAGCGGTCGCAGCAGCAGGCGAGAGCGCAGGCCGCGCGGCAAGAGGCGGAGGCGGCTGCCCGCCGGCGGATAGAGCAGAGTCGGGAGACCCGACGCCGGGTTGTGATGGCAGGGGCCAGCGGTCTACTTCTGCTATTCGTCGGGCGCTCGTGGTTCAACGGCTCCGGTGCACCGGCTGTCTCTTCCAATCGGCAGATCGCGCCGGTCGTGCAGCCAACGCCGTACCGCCCAGCCGTGCAACCAACCCGGCGGGCTCCTCCGCGAAGCGTCACAACCTCGCCGCGCTCGTCTTTGCGCTCCATCCACAGTCAGATCCCGACTGAAGTGACCTTCCGGAATCTGACGAACAACCCGGTCCGAGTCATCTGGATTGACTATGAGGGGCGCGAGCGGCGCTATCGCACCTTGGCACCGGGCGAATCCTATATGCAACCTACCTTCGCCACCCATCCGTGGCGCCTGCGAGATGCAAAGACCGGCCGCACACTGCGAACGATTGTTGCAGTTGGGACTCCCTCGCAGGTGGTTGTTGGCCAGATACGCCGCGTGGTGCCAACTAGCAGACCCGCAGCGACGCCGATCCCGTTTCCCTCGACGCCGGCAGCTCCGGCAATGGCCACGCCAGCGGTCACGCCTCAGGGTCCAATCATCCGGTTCCTCACTGAGCTGCCGACAATCTTGCAGTTGCAGACGAGCACCGGAGGAAGCGGGTTCCTCTTCGGCCAGCCGTATCAGGCAGCTGTGCTCCACACGAACCAGTCTGGTCTCATCATGCGGTCGGTCTACAACCTCAACGGCGAGTACGACCGGTTCGAAGCGACAGTGGGAGTTGCCGACAATGGCAACCTCTTGCAGCGGGCGACCGCCAGGGTCCTTGGGGATGGCCAGGTACTCTTCGAAAGCCCGACCCTGGGATCTGGTGAGACGCCGGCCAGAGTGAGTGTCTCGGTCCGCGGCGTAACCCGGCTAGAGCTGCAGACAACGGCCTTGCCTGTAGTCATGACAGTAATCTGGGCCGATCCGAAACTCATCAAAGAGAGTCGCTGAGATGTTCGTCAAACGATGTGCCAACTGCGGCCGACTGAATCCCCGGAATTCTGTGGTCGGTTATTCTTGCAGCGTTTCGCTTTGCCGCTTCCGCGTCTGCTCTGGGATCTGCTTCGATCAGGGGATGTTCCGGCGATTCGAAAACGGTGACTCGACAAAGCAGCTCATGGGACAACGACCAGCCGCTAGCTATGCGTGAGTTATTACCCGAACCAGTTGTTACTGCGATCCAACGGCATTATGAGAGGGCCATATCCGCGGCCCAAGAAGGTTACAACTCATCCAGGGAAGATGAGGACAGCGTCACGGGGGCCCTGGGGCAGGCAATGCGCAGGATCAATGGTCGTGTGACCGTGGATGGTGTCGTTTATAGATGGAGGACGACTTATCGAAAGTTTCGAGGACGCGGTTACAAGGCGGCGGAGAAGTTGTTTGGCGCTGATGGCATCTTCGAGATTGAGGTATTTGATGATGATGGAAACACTTTGGGCCGTAAGGCCCTGCTCTTCCAAGCAAAGAACAATTGGCGAGGCCGCGACGAGAGGTTAACGCGGCAGGCATCTCAGCTCTCAGGAGTGCGTGGTGCGGCCATAGTCGTGAACTACGGCTCCGAAGGATACACTGCCGTTTCAGCCGAGATAGTGGCTGAAGCAGAAGGGAACAGATCCCGATTACCTCCGGAAGCAGAGTCTCCGCTTAGCGATGTAATAGCTCGTAAGTTCGTACTTTGCTCGATAGGACGCCGCGACCTTTACTATGACGCGGAGCGGAAGCTGCTGGTCTATCTCTCAGAAGGCCAGATCATACTGGCGCGCCGGCTTCCAGTAAGACACCGTGTTCGGACTACTGTCGGAATGAGAAGCCGTCCTCGGGATCGATGAATCTGGTGAAGCGGTGCTGGCATGTTGTTCTATAAGCGCTGTGGAAACTGTGGCAAGTTGAACCCGTCTCGCTCGGTGGTCTGCCAATATTGCAGTGTTTCGCTTGGGCGGTACCGGGTTTGTTCGCGCGGTCACAGGAACCGCTGGGACGCGCAGTTCTGTGGCACGTGCGGTGACGTATTCCTCAGTCCGGCTGCCCCGTTGGCTATTACGTGGCAGACGGCAGTGGAAGGCTTCTTCCTATTAGTAGTTCTATTTGTACTCGGGAACTTTCTTTGGGAGCAACGTACCGCTGTCTTCTTCTCGCTCGCCCTGCTGGTTGTCGTCCTCTACTTCACAGCGTGGCTGCTTCGTCCGTTCGGGCGCGTACTCCACGTTTGGATGCCTTGGATCTTCCTATTTCGGTTAATCCGGCGACGCTAGGCGACGGGGCCATGCGGTTGCGGCTCGTGACAATCGAACGCTTTCGCGGCATTAGCCACCTGCGCTTCATGCCAGGACCTCGTAATGTCATCCTTGGTCCAAACAACGCCGGGAAGAGTACCGTATTGGAGGCGCTCGATCTCTTACTCCATCATGGCTTCGGCCGACCGCGACCGGCCCCAACCGAGCTCGACTACTTCAAGCGTGACGCCATGGCTGGGTTTATGGTGGAGGTGGCGATTGGCGATCTTGCTGCGAGTTTCCTCACAGAGGTGCATGAGCATCTCGAAGGCTTCCGAGGAGCCGACGGCGAGATCGTGCCCGAACCCGGCGGCGAAGGCATTGAGCCGATTGTGCGGGTGCGTGTGGTCGGCTCGCCTGAACTACAGTATTCGCACGAGTTCGCCAAACCGGAGTCTGCAGGAGCACGATTCGCGCCTTATCTGAGAATCCAAGTGGGATGGCTCTTCGATGGCCGCGCCCGTGATCCGGCCCGGGAGCTAGCCTTTTACCAGGGTAGTGCGCTCGAGCGACTCTTTTCTGGCGTCGACTTGAGGGGTGCCCTCGACCTCCTCCGTCAGACCCTGCGCGAGGGTGCCGAGTCCGTCAACACGCAGGAAGCGGTCGAACCAATCTTGCGCGAGTTTGGGACGGACCTGCGTAGATTGGGTGTTTTGAGCGGCAACGAGAATCCTAGCTTCGAGGTAGGAGCGGTCTCACGACGTGAGCTGTTGCAGACGCTGCAGCTTGCGCTCCCTAGCATCGACGACGTATTCATCCCTCTGCACAGGCAAGGGCGAGGAGTGCAACGTCTCGTCCTAGTCTCAACCCTCCTACGGATTGCGCAAGCGGCTTCGATCAGGCCGATTCTGGGTTTGGAGGAACCTGAGGAGGCTCTTGAACCCCTCCGCCAAGCGCAAGTGGCTCGAATGCTAACGGGAATAGCGGAAGAAGGGGGACAGGTTTTCGTCGTGACACACTCGCCAGAGATCGCACGTGCATTTGGGATCGATGATTTCCTGCTTCTGCGGGAGCGTACTGGCGGCGAAGGCGCCAAATCGCTCCGCGAACTCTCTCCCCCTGTGCGCCAGGGATACGAGCGTAGACTGGACGGCCCGGTTGTTCGGGCTCTTTTCTCCAGAGTGTCTCTGCTCGTCGAGGGGCCGAGCGACCGCGCCGTTTTCGGTGTGTTTTGGCGGGTTCTCGTTGAAGCGGGTGAAGTGCCACCAGCAGAGCCTGTTGGCCTCGACATCATCAACTGCGAAGGAAACGCTCGCCTACCCCTGATGGCCAGTCTTCTCCATGAAGCAGGCAAGCACATAGCGGCATGGGTTGACCGCGACGCTCCAGGAATACTAGAGAGGCTACGAGCAGAAGGTCGTTGCGGAGCTCTCCTAATGCATGAGGATCAAGACAACCGCCGCAACCTCGAGCAAGCCCTCGCCAATGGAGCCTCAATTAATGCGCTTGCGGCCGCACTCTCTGCGGTAGCCCAAGACCGTGGTTACGATTGGGAGGCGCAGCGGAACGACCTTGTTAGCCGAAGCGAAGGGTTCGATCAGGAAACGCGCGAGGAGATGAACCACGCCGCAAGTTTACCAGATCTCCTTCAGGGCCTGGACGAGGCCGAGGCGCGGCTCCTCGTGGCGCGGGCCATCTCCACGAAGGAAGTTGCCCCTTTTGAGATGAAAGGGGCGCGCCAAGCACGGATCATTGCCGAGACAATAGTCGCGGAAGAAGGTGTGCCGCAAAACTTCTCGGTTGCCTTTGGTGAACTTGGTAGATGGATAGAGAATGGCTGTCCGGGGGGTGTCGAGATCGAAATGGCCACGCCCTGAGCTTCGCCCGGACCCAGATCATGATGCGGTCTGTGCTTCCCAGGCGCGCCGCCTCGTTGTGGTCGCTCCGCCGGGGACTGGGAAGACTTGTCTCTCCGTCAGGCTTGCTGGGCAACTCGCGGCTGCGCTTGAGCCCTCCCAGCGGGTTCTCCTTCTTACATTCTCGAACCAAGCGCGAACCCAGCTTGAGAAGGAGGCCACGTGGCACCTTCCACGCGAGACTCGGCCCCTGGTCGAGATCACAAATTACCACCGCTTCTTCTGGCGCGGAGTGCGTCGATACTACCGGGCTTTGGGTCTCCCGATGAATACCCAAATCGGTAGTTTCCGCAGACGGTACGAAGCGCTCGAGGGCGCCCAGCCACAAGAAGTACGCAGGCTGCGACGGAATACTGGATTGCTCCCTGCGCTGGCGGAACATCACTTCGAGCGCTTCCGGGACGGCCGCACTCCTTCTCCTCAAGTCCTGGCTGAACTACTTGGGGTGGTGGATCGCGAACAGCGCGCAGGCCGCCTTGTCTTTGATGATCTCGGCGCACTCTTCTGGGGCCTTCTCGAACATTACCTAAGTGTTCGCGGCGCGTATGCTTCGCGTTATCCTGTCGTGATCGCAGATGAACACCAGGATGCATCTGAACTTCAAGACGCTTTGGTGCGGTTCCTTGGCACACAGAAACGGGTCATTCTTGCTGACCCGATGCAGCTTATTCACGGTTTCCGAGGTGCGAGTCCGGAGCGCTTGCAGCGGCACCTAGCTGATTGTGAGGTGTCTTTCGAACTACGTACACCTCACCGATGGCATGGGAGCAATGAGATGGCTGAGTGGCTACTTGCGGTCCGCGCACGGCTTCAGGGTCGTGAAGCAGAAGGGGCAACCCGGCCGTCCACTGTCCGAGTGGAGGTAACTCCCGCTGAGTTTGGGGTTAGGGGCGCTTTGCCCATCATTAGTGCTGCAATTTCTCGGTCAGCAGCTGAGGGTGCGGCGAATGTCGCGGTCCTTGCCGCGTGGAACAGAGACGTCACGATAATTAGGAACTATCTGTCTAGACAAGGGTTGAAGCCCCGCCAGATAGGCGGACCTGAAGACTTTGAAGAGGCCCGGGAGGAGGCCGAACAGCTCCCATTGCTTCAGGATTCTCAGAGCTTGGCGGTACACGCACTCGAACGGCTCGAGGATCTTGTGCCCACCCTGGACGCCGGGACATTGAGTCGAGCCCGTGCCCGTCTTAGGATAGAAGGCATTGACTTTCAGCGGGCAAGAGGTTTGGTCGCAGAGGTTCTCTCGGCCCTCGCGGCGATTTATGACAAGGGGAATGGGGCATACTTTCATGCGCTCACCAGAGCGCTGGATGCATGCGCGAGAGCTGGCCATCACCTTCCGCGCGTTGAGGCCGTAGCTACTGTTCGGGAAACGGCCGAAGCGTTAGGAGGGGAGAGCATGGCGCTCGAAACGACCCTTGAAGTTTATGCCCAGCGGGCCATGACCTATGCGCATGCTGCCGCCCGACCTGAAAAAGGCCTCCTTGTGATGACCGCTCACCAAGCAAAGGGAAAAGAGTTTGATGCGATCATCTTGGCTAACGCCACAGAGAGAAGCTTCCCAGACAATGAAGATGGTCGAAAACTCTTCTATGTAGCCATCACCCGCGCAACCCGGTCATGGACGGTAACTGCACCGAATCGAGATGCCACACGGCTTCTTCGTCATCTCTAGCTGTCCCGGCCAAGACTCTCCCCTCTGTCGGGCGAGTGTATGCCACCTCTGGATGCCGTGGATTTTTCTGTTCCGGCTCATCCGAAAACGATAACCCGTTTCACGTGAACGAGCGCAACCACCACCGATTCCACTCGCTGCCTCGCGCTCGCCCTGAGCCAGCCCTCCTCCTAAGCTGCCACCGCATACACGACCAAAATCAAGCCGATCACTGCCTCGTGAGTGGAAGCCCAAAGGTTCTTGCTCCTGGCTCTCTTTGCCAAGGCGGAATCCGAGATCGATGCGCGCAGTACTCGAATGAGCAGCGTTGCAGGCCTGCCGAAAGCACAGCGGCAGCGCGTCCGGTGCCAAGACTCCAGAGATCCCTGGACATGACGGGCTTATAGAGCAAGAGTAGGAGGGACTAAGGGGCAACTACCGGGAGACGTCGCCGCCGAGGTTTTGCGCGCTTTGGTCTACTGAGGGCAAGTTTTTCAAGTAGCGCTTACGCGCTTTCGTATTGTCGGCCTTCCCGATGGGCGAGTTCTTCTTCGGTCGGGACAAGCTCGCCACGGAACGCTTTGGCGAGGAGGGAAGGCATCAACCTTTCGACTTGCATACGGGCCTTCTCAGACCGGGACTCGATCTGGTCGGCCAACGCAAACAGCGCTTCTACTCGGCGGACGATTTCCTGCTGTTCAGCAAGCGGGGGCAAGGCACGGACACGTCGGTCAGTATCGCGATGTTGATATTCCTCTGCGCGGTCGCGGGAGCGAATGTTGCGAGGTCTGTTTTCGCCACTCGGATGAAGAACTCTACGTATTCGGCCACGGAGACCGAGGGGTCAGAGATGATTCCAACAACGCTATCCGGGAAGCAGGCCGGGTAAGTTAAGATCGCGGACTCGGCGATGTTCGCTGCGATCGTAATGCAAATAGTTCCAGCCGGCCAGAGACGACTCTGAGCAAGCCCTTTTTCGCTATAGGTTTGCTTATGGGTCCTGATTCTTCCGCCTGACTGAGCTATGTCACCCGTTTGGATGAATGGGTAGGGACCGCCAAAAAGCGAAGGCTCGTTTCTCGGCCTGTTCCGTGACTTCCCGCGATTCATTTCTCCGGTCTCAGGGAGTTTCACCCAACGCCAACTATCTGGGATTTCCGGAAAGTCGGCTTCGTCATTGAGAGGTCGTTGCACGCCGGCAAACTGTGAATCCTCCCGCCAATCGGCGGTGAGGCGGCCAGAGCAAGCGGCGGCAAGGACTGATCGACGAAAGCGTTTGAGCAGGACCGGGATCTTCGTCAGTCGCTGTTGGCCGGTGCCCACCTTGCCCAACAGCGCCTCCAGCTTTGCTACAATTCGCCGCTGCTCCGCAAGCGGTGGGACGAAAGCTCGAAGCTTCTTGATGTCTTTTTGGAATAGGTGAGGAACGGCTGAGCCTGTGATTCTTTCGTGAGCGATTGCTTGAAATTGCGGGCCTCGCAAGAAGTGGAACAGATATCTCCTAAGCAACAACCCGTTGGTCGGACGCACCACGAGAATCGAGGAGTTGACTGTCGTTGGACCAGGCAGCGAACTGACCATCCCTACTTTCCCGATAGTACCGTCCTTCGTCAGCAGAATGTCACCCTGTTGGAGCTTGATCTCAGGCGATTCGTCGTATCGCTCTTGTGAAAGGTGGTCGGTCTCCGTGAAGTCGATCTCACCATTCGGCAGAATATTCTTCACCGCGAGAAAGAGGGGCCCGGACTTTGTGTATTCTGAACGCTTGAGTCCTCGCCAGCCGATACGTCCAGCAATGTAGACGTGATTCCCCAACTCAACTGAGGCCCATCCTTGCGGAAAGTCGTCGTTCATTGCTCCACGGCTTCTTGCCTCTCCACTAAGGTGACGATTTCGCGGAGGTCGTCTACAATGGCTTCGAGTTCGGTGATGGCTTCGGTGGCGAGATCCTGGGGTTCAGGCAGGTCGTCGCTGTCTTCCAGCGATTCGTCCCTAAGCCACGTGATGTCCAACTTGTAGCCCCGTTCCTTGATCTCGCTGGGATGGAAGCGGCGGAAACGGCCCGTTTCCCCTGTGTCCTTGCGTTTGCTCAGGCCGTTGGGGTCTTTTCCGTAAGCCGCCTCGAACTCGGCAAAGTGCTGCGGGGTGAGCGGTCGGTCCTTCTTGGTGATGCCCGGCACATTAGAGCGGGCGTCGAAAATCCAGACATACTCGGTGGGCCGGCCTTTCTGGAAGAAGGCGACGTTGGCCTTGATACCCTGACTGTAGGGCGTGAATGTGCCGCGTGGCAGGCGCAGGATGGTATGGAGGTTGCAGTCCTGCATGAGAATCTCGAACACCTCGCCGGCCTTACCCTCGAAGAGGCAATTGTCTGGTAGCACTATGGCTGAGCGCCCGCCCGGCTTCAGGATCGTAAGCAGGTGCTGAAGGAAGTTAAGCTGCTTGCTGCTTGTGGAGATCACGAAGTCGTCGCGGTCGGGGGCTTGGTTCGCTCCCTTGGTGCCGAACGGAGGATTGGTCAGAACAACATCGAACCGTGTGGCCGCCGGAGCCTCGTAAATTGAATCTCCCAGCGTAATGTGTGGCTCGACCTGGTGCAGGTAGAGATTCATCAGCGCGAGGCGGCGCGGTCGTGCAACGAGATCCTGTCCGTAGTACGTCTGCGTGCGGATACGTTTGGCGACTTCTCGGTCGAGCGCGCCGCCAGTCTCCTTCATCAGCCAGTCATAGGAGGCAACGAGGAAGCCGCCGGTGCCACAAGCGGGGTCGCCGATCTTGAAGTCCTTGGTTGCACGAGGATCTGGCTTCACACACCGGACAATCGTATCGATGAGGACGCGCGGAGTGAAGTATTGGCCCGCTCCCTTCTTGCCTTCACTCGCGGCTTTTTCAAGTAACCCCTCAAATGCGGCGGCCTTCACGTCTACGTCGAGAGCTACCCATTCGGTCTCATCGATGAGCCCGATCAGCTTCTTGAGGTTGACCGGATTGGTGAACCGGGACTGTGCACCGCTGAAAATATCCCCCAAGATACCCCGTTCTCTGCCGAGGAGTCGCAGCGCTTCTATGTAAGCGTCGAGCAGTTCCGTGCCGCTCTGCCTTCGGAGGTGTGCCCAGTCCGTGTGCTTCGGCAGGGCGAGTCCCCGCTCGTCTGCCATTTTGAGAAAGAGCAGGTACGTTATCTGCTCAATGTAGTCACCGTAGTCGATTCCATCGTGCCGAAGCGTATGGCAGAAGCCCCAGAGCTTTGCGACCACGTCAATCATGCCGCCACCAGTTCCCGGTTGAGGCGTTTGACTAGCGCGTCGAGTTCGCCTTCGAAGACTCGGTTAGCGCGACCCCAGCCGCCACGGTTTAGCAAGACAGGCACATTGTCGAAGTCATCACGGTCGATTGACAAGTTGGCGATGAGATGTTGTTTGATGTAATCAATCCACTTTGCTTGTTCGATGCTGAGGGTCCGTCCAGCAGTGACACGAGCCATGGAAGCTTCGACCCGTTCCTCGGCGGTCAGAAGTAGGGAGGCGGCTTTGGCCGCCTTCTTGACCATAGAAATGACATCGATCAGGGCCTTGTGGTGCGTCACTTGGAACGTCTTCTGGAGGTTCGCTTCGGTGAAATGCTCCGGGGCCTGCGCGAGCGCCTGCCGCAACTCACGGAGTGGTTCCGGACCCCACCCTTGCGGACGCGAAAGCAAGATGGAGATAGCTTCAATGTGGTCCGAGTTCTCCCTGACGAACGTTTCGAACGCCTTGAGGTAATCGGCGGGCCTATACTCACGGCCGGTGGCGCCCCGGATCAACCACTCGGACGACACGTCGTCTTTCGACTCGATCGCCACCAGGAAGGTGCGTAATGGCCGAGGATAGGTGGCGAGAAGGTCTTGGAAGTCATTGTCCCGCAGGATCTTCATTGTATGCGTGAAAGACGAGTGCAGGAGGGTCTTGAGGCCTTCGGCAAACGCCCCCACGTCGCCGTCTGGGATGAAACGCGCGAAGAGCTCCCGCGCGTCCCCAGACATTTGCTTGTCAACACGACGGAGGCGTCTTGTGAGCCTATTGATGTTGTAGTCGCGGTCTTTGTTCTGCCAGATTTCCTCAACGATCTCTCTGGTAGTCTTGCCGTCGCCCTCGGGCGGCTCGGCAGTGACCGCCGTTGAACTGCGGAAGTATTCGAGTAACGTCCCGTTAAAGCAATCGAAGACCACGAAGTGCGACTTGTCCGGGAACTTTTCGCCCTTGCGGGTACCGCGTCCGATCATCTGCTCAAAGAGAATACGGGACTTCACCGGACGGAGGAAGACGAGAAACTCCAGGTCCGGGATATCAACGCCCGTCGTCAGGAGGTCTACGGTCACAACGATCGCAGGGTTCGGACGATTGCGGAATTCCCTGATCCACTGTAAGGGCCGGTCGATGCGGCCGGTTATCTTGCCCACAAACCCTTCACCACGCCCGAAGAGGTCGCGCGCGAGCTCGACGAGCTGGTCGGCATGAGAGGTGTGTGGAAGATCATTGTGCGCGAAGATGAGTGCTTTTGGGAAGCGACCGTACTCTTGCTCGTGTGCCTCCGTATAGGTCTTCAGCTCTTCAAGGATCTTCCGATTAGAGTCGGGCGCTGTAATCTCCCGCTCTACCTTCGTCGTGTCGAATTGTCGTTCGTCCTCAAGGAAGTCGAACTGCTGCGCGCCGCTCTCGGTGTCGATGGTGGCAACCTGTTCGCCCTCTTTCAGGAATAGGCCGTTGAGTCGGACGTTCGACTTAATTCCAACCGCGTCATAATCGACGAGGAAGCCTTCTCGAACTGCTCGCTCGTAATCATAGCGGTAGGCAATGTGTTCGAAGAAGGCCATTGTGTGCGCTGCTGGCGTAGCGGTGAGCCCAACCTTGATTCCGTCGAAGTGGTCGAGCGTCTTTCGCCAGACGGACAGTTCTTTCGACGAATAGCCGCGGTGGCACTCGTCGGCGACGATCAGGTCAAAGGGATGGGTAGGAATATCGAGTTGCTCGGCGTCCTCATCGATCGGTTCGTCGCCGGTTGAGAACACGGCGTCGCGACCAAATAGGTTGATTGTCATCCGTTGAATGGTTGAGACGTAGACGAAGGCCTGCCCGGGTCGGGGGTCGGTCAGGTAGCGTGTCGGGAGGACCTTTGGGTCGAATCCTCTTTCGTCCTCGAAGTCCTCGCGGAAGAATCGCTGGCTGTAAACCTCGTAGATCTTATCGAACTTCAACCCAGGCTCGGCTTCGAAGGAGGCGAAGGTCCGCACCGCCTGCGCCGCGAGCGCGCGGCGGTCTACGAGAAAAAGAACGCGACGGGCGACGCCGGACTTCATGAGGCGATAAATCTGGTTCACCATGGTGACGGTCTTGCCGGTGCCGGTCGCCATGGTAAGAAGCATTTTCCGTTTGCGCTCGCGGATTGCTCGCTCTACCGCTTCATTCGCCTCAAGCTGGTAGGCACGGAGGTAACGGTTGGCTGGAAGTACGGCTAGATCGGTGAGTTCTGATTCGAGGTCTCGTTCGAGGAGCTCACGAAGCGCTGCGGGTGTGTGGAATGCTGAGACTCCTCTCGACAAATTGAGCGGGTGGCGCGCGTCTCGGAACCTGATGATTTCCCCGTTTGTCGAGTAGAGAAATGGAGCCCGGAAGCCACCCTCGTATACAGGGACATCTCTTGCCGTAATGCCGGTTGAGTAGCGCTCGGCCTGCGTGAGAACGCCCCTTGGGCCGACCGTTAGCTTCTTGGCTTCGACCACTGCGAGGATGCGACCGCTGTCGCAGAGTGCGTAGTCAGCAGGTCCGTGTCTCGTTTCGAACTCTTCCACGGCGGCTGCAGGACCGTAATCGGCAATTGGAGTTCCCGGCCTGAAAGGGGTTACGTGCCAACCCGCGGCCGTCAGCCGGGGGTCGACGCGTAGCCGCCTGCTCTGGCGCTCAAGCTCGGGCGTCACCTCTGCGGTCTCCGATCCCCAAGTTGCGTGTGCATCCATCACCAAGATTCGGTCCTTTCTGGAAGGTAGCCTTTCATGCTATACTCGAACGGGTGTTCGCTCAAGCCTGTGGCGCAGAGGCGGCGGTTCGGAACCAGGGATGTCTTGTTCCTGAGTTCTGTTTGACGGTACCGAACATTTGTGCGATACTCTCTCTGAGCCGGAGGTGATTACGATGGACAATGCGGAGCCAAAGAACTCGGAAATTCCGGAACTAAGGGCACCATACCCATCCTGGGATGCGTTCTCGATTGCCTATGACAAAGTGCGAACACGAGGCGGTACCGTCGTCGATCATGGGGTGTTGGAAAAGTGGGGGATCTCGAAACCCAGCGCCCGGAAGGTTCTACCAGCCCTCAAGTTCCTCGGAATAATCGACCAGAACGGCAACCCACAACCACTCTGGGCAGAATTGGCTGTCAAGGATGAGCAACGGTATCAGAAGGCTGTTGGGGATATGCTACGGAACGCGTACAGGAAGCTCCTGGCGGCCTATCAGGATGCCTTTTCGGAGAGCGACGACAGGCTCTCTGATGCTATCGGGGACGTGTACGATACGAGCGCAAGCACGAGGCCGGCGGCGGTCAACTTCCTGAGACGAATGCTAGCTGCGGCTGGTTTGGCTAGCCTGCCCGCGGCACCTCAGAACGGGCAGGCCAAATCCGTCGCTCCGAGAACGACTCAGGCACCTGCCCAGCGAACGACTCGCGCGGCCGCGCAACCACAAACCGCACAAGAGCGACGCGATGGTGGCCACGTATTGAATGTGCACGTACACGTAAACGTGTCTCCGGGGGTTAGTGAGGACGAGCTCGTCGATTTCTTTAGGAAAGTAAACGGTGCGAAGAAGAGAGCCATGGAAGGCGATGGATAGGGATGCGGGACTGTCTGTATCCCCGGAGGCCCTCTTAGGCGAGTTCATCGCGTACCTCACGGCGGACGAAGAGCGCACGTTCGTTCAGTTGGCAAGATCGGTGGGGTCTAAGGACGTATCGAAACCCCGTAGAGCTGTTGAGAAGTTCCTCGACGCAGCTGAGATCTTTGGGCTAGCGAAGGTCTCTGCGACTGGTGCGACCCTCACTTCGAGGGGAGTAAGGTTCCGAGGCGATCCGCAGGTGTCCGCGACCGCCGTTCGAGCGGCTTTCTACTCGGCAGTACTTCCGGCGTCGGTGCTAAAAGCACTCACTGCCAGGGCGCCACTGTCCAAAGCAGATGCTAGGAACCACATGGCCACGTTCGGCAGGGAAGCCGAGGTGGATGCATGGTTGGAGTGGTTGAAATACTCTGGGTGCGCGTCGATTGACGGGGATGCGGTCACGTTTGAGCAAAACGCGCGACGGATCTGCGACCTTTACCTCTCCGAAGAACTGGTCCTGCTTGAAGAAGAACGCTACCGACATCTGGCCGCGATAGGCTACACGAAGCCAGCTTCAGCATCGGACTGCTCTTACCAGGCGGTCAGGCGTCTATTGGATGAATTCCGGAAGGCTTCACCCGATAAGGCGGAAGCTGTTATGCGGAGATTCGTTCAGAATGCTTTCGCTGCGCTTGGGATCTTGGTACAGGCAGAAGATGGTCCCAGGGAGGCGTCCTCTGGCACTGGAGAGTCGCCGGTACAATTCGGTTCTCAGGGTGAGGACTCTGTTGGCTTCTTTCTCAGACCACCCGTTGTTCTAGCTGAAACCTCCGCGGGTTTAGTCCTCGCGATGGAACTGAAACGCACGGCAAGCGACAAGAAGGCGGTCGGGCAAGCAACCACTGCTGCCGGCAAATGGCGAGCGTACTTTGATGGGAAGGCCAGTGTCTTGGCTGTGACGATTTCTGACTCGGAGACCTACTCCGAGAAAGCCGCGCGAGAGTATGCTGCTGCCAACGGAGTTGTTCACTTACCAGTTGAGTCATTGGCACAGCTAACGACGCTACAGAGGGACCGCTTTACTGAAGGACGCAACGTGATTACGCCTATCCATATCTGGACCCTAGTACATGGCTTCGTGCAGACGGCGTACACTGAGCCCACCACTTCGGATGTCGTGCTAGGCGCCCAGGAACTCCTGGGATATGGTTAGCTGACCCCTAGGGAAATCGAACTGCTGCTTGTAGTAGACTGCCCTAAGGTCCTTGTACAGTTCTAAGATCCATTGAAAAGGAGTTCGAGGACGCGACGACCTGATCTATCCGCGCGAGGCGGCCAACGCGGCGATTCGCTGGAGTCCCGCGGCGGTGGTCTCGTCCACACGAAAATCGAGCATCTCGAGGAGCGAATCGAGAAGCTCGCCCCGGCGTGTAGGCTCCATTTTCGAAAAGTAGCCAGGCCAAACAGTCGTTCGGGGCTTAAGCTGCTTGGCCGAGCAGTTCCTTCATCACCTCGATCGGCAGCGGGTCCTCGTGTAATGCCGTCCGAACTTCGTTAACGATGGGGAGCCAAATCCGACGAGATCGGCTTTCGCCCAAAGCGGAGGCCGTTTTTTCGTGTCTTGACGTCTTCGTGGAAACCAGATCGTCGTCAGGTGCGCTTCCGCCGCAGGGTTCTGTGATTC
>Ga0187892_10005796_pt1 | contig 19037 bp, 14 predicted proteins | sample MA1701073metaG_FD_139345 | JGI IMG/M metagenome (GOLD analysis project Ga0187892, IMG submission 139345) | Bio-ooze microbial communities from a basaltic lava cave in the Kipuka Kanohina Cave System on the Island of Hawaii, USA - MA170107-3 metaG ...
TCCGCTACACTCTGTCATTGCAAAGGCCGCTCCTTTTTGGTCGATAACTGGCTGTCTCGCAACAACAGTTATGCCAAACGGAGCGGCTCTTTGCTAGAGGCCGTGAGAAAAGCGGGCTAGCTCAGCTAGCCGACGCTCGATGCCGCCGGACGGCATGGCAGTGCCGGGGCAATGCTTCAATGATTCCCCTTTACTGCCCGTTTCTCCTGCCGGCCATCTCGAGCCAGTCCAATTCCTCTTCTATCCGATGAAAGGCATCGTCGCCGATCGCGTGACTGGCGCGCATGGCGAGAACGGCTTGCCGGGCGGCCTGGACGGCTCCGCCACGGGCCTCGCCGTGTGCGGAGCTCGTCGCATCGCCAGCGTCCGCCTCGCCGCGTTCGTTTGCCAGACGCGCGGTGAACTCCTGCCGGACGAGCCCCGCGACCGGTGATCGGTCGGCGGCCAAGCCGTCGCGCGTTGGCGATCGCCGGCGACGACCAAGACGCCAAGGCCGCCGTCGCCGGTCTGCTCGACCGGTTCGGCTTCGACTGGTGGACGCAGGCCCGCTCAAGGAGGGATGGCGCATCCAGCGCGACACCCCCGGCTACGGTCCGCGTCGCACGGCGGAGGGGCTGCGCAGAGACCTCGCGGCAGCCAAACGTTACGCGGACCGGTAGCAGCGAGATGGTCGCGCACTACCTTAAATCGCTTGCGGGTCCGCCGAGGCGGTAGGGGCTGGATGAGGACCGCGCTTGGCCGTCCTCTTCGCGACGCGGTCCCGGAACACCTTCCGGTTCAGATCTTCCGACTCCCTTGTCGTCCTTCACGATCCGAAACCGGATTACAGACGCAACGCTGCGCGGCCACCTCGATACCGGCGCGTGACAGCGCGCTCACATAATCCGTTGCGCGAGCTGGCCTTTGTCAATGGGCGAGGTGGTGACTGCGTTGGTCGCAGCTCTCGCGGTCGTCGATTGACCCGGCTCGCAAAGGAGACACTACCATGCAGATCAGGCGGAATGCCGTCGTACAAGGAGTGAAGCGGACCGCGGCCGAGGTCGACGCCCTGCTCGGCGCGGGCACCGACCGGCTGGCCGGCGCACGCGATGCTCTCGCCGCGCGCATAGACCACACTGGGGATCGGCTCAGGGACATCGAGGTCGGCGCGGCCCGCAAAGTGCGCGTGGCGGCGCGACAGGCCGAGCGCTATGCCCGCGGACACCCGTGGCAGGTCGCCGGCATCGGACTGGCCCTCGCCGCGGCCGTCGGGATCGCTATCTGGCTTGCCGCGAGGTCGTAAGAGCCGTGAGCCCGCGGGGCGGGCACGGCAAGGTCTCGGTCCGAGCACGCGCCCAGCGAGCCCGCCGTTTACGGACGATCGGGCCCGCACCGTCCGTCTAATAATGCCCTCCTTCAGTTTGGCGCGAGGTTGGCAGCGTTTACGTTCCGCTTCCGGCACCGGCCCGTCTGCGGGGCGTTCGCCGCAGGAATACCGGAGTGGCCGCCAACGCGAGCGCCCAGACGATCATCGGCCCCGGGGGCAGGTCCGTGATCGCCGAGACGACCAGCCCCACGCTATAGGCCGCCGCGCCCACGGCGTAGCCTGCGACGAGCCGGGCTTCACCGTAGGCGCGGACCGCGAGCGCGGGAATGATCAGGCTGGCGAATACGAGGTAGATGCCGACGAGCTGCACCGAAGCGGTCACGCTCACTGCGAAGAGGAGGTAGAAGCCGAGCCTGCCCAGCCTCGGGCCCGCCCCGAACCATAGCGCGAGCACGAGCGCCGTCACTACCGCGACCGACGCGAGCTGTTCGCTCCGGACCCAGAGGATCTGGCCGACCAGGAGATCCTTGAGATGCTCGGCGCCATGCGGGCTTCCCGCCAGGACCAGCGTCGCCCCGGTCGCTGCGAGCGCGAACATCGTCCCGATCAGCGCCTCTTGGACGTCGGGGAAACGTCTCTCGGTCCAGGTGAGCACGAGCGCAGCGGCGAGCGCGGCGAGGAGTGCCGCTGCCTGCACGGCAATGGCGTGTGCCTGCCAGCCGGCGAGATGAGCCACGATCACTCCGAGCCCGGCGACCTGTGCGACGGCGAGGTCGATGAACACGATGCCGCGCGCCAGGACCTGGACGCCGAGCGGCACGTGCGTCGCCAGGACCAGCAGCCCGCCGATGAGCGCCGGCGCGATGATCGCGAGATCGACGCTGTCGATGCTCACTTGGCCGCCTTCAACAGCGCGTCGAGCATTGCGTCGTACCAGCTGAACAGATCCTTCGATGCGGCGTCGCCGCCGACGGAGAAGGGAAGGACGACCGCCGGCAGCTTGGCGCGCTCCGCGAACCAGACCGACGCCCGGGGGTCGTGGTACGAAGCTCGGATCACCATCCCGGCGGGCCGGGCTCGTTGCTGCTCGAGCAACCGGGACATGTGCCCCGTGGTCGGCTCCAGGCCGGGCTTGGGCTCGAGGTAGCCGGCGACTTCGATGCCCAGCCAGCGGAGGAGATAGGTGAACCCGCGATGCTGCTCCACGACGCGCAGCCCGCGCAGCGGCGCGCCCACGGCCTCCCATCTCGCGATCGCCTGCTGCCAGCGCTCGGCAAACGCTCGATGCCGAGCACGGTAGCGATCGGCACCGGCCGGATCGAGCTCGGCGAGCCGGTCAGTGAGCGCCTGCGCCACGCGCGCGATGTTGCGCGGGTCGGTGTGGATGTGGGGATCCCCCTGCGGATGCACGTCGCCCGCCGAGCGGTCGAGCCGCGTCGGCACGTCGACGAGCGCGACCGCGTGCGCCGCCTCGAAGTACCCGGCCGTGCCTGGCTGGATCCTCGCATTGCCGGACTCCCGCGTGAGGAGCGGCAGCCACCCCGCCTCCAAGCCCGCGCCGGTGCACACCAGGAGATCGGCGCGGCGCGCGGCCGCGATCAGGCTCGGGCGCGCTTCGATCCGGTGGACGTCCTGGAGCGCCGTGGTCGCCGTGTAGACGTTCGCTTGATCGCCGACGAGCTCCCTTGCGAGCGCCCCCCACTCGGGTTCGCAGGCGAAGATGTTGAGCGCGGCCGCGGGCGATGGCCCCAGTGCGATCGCGGTGCCCGCGGCGAGCCCGAAAATCACCGTTCTGAGCATCTGCAGCCCTCCTACCAAGTGTGCGCGGCGTGCGCGCCCAGGCTCAGGATGTACTGCAGGAAGAGTTGGTTGTCCGCCGCGAACGGGCGTGACTTGTCACGCGCGTACTGCAGGCGTAGGCGGCTGAATTCGCTCGGCGACCAGTCGACCATCACGGCCCACAGGGATGGGTTGTACAAAGCGAGGATCGGGAAATCGGCGGGAGCGAGGGCGCCGGTTTGCACCTGGCCGATGCTCACCGTGCCGCTATCCAGCCGATCGTAGCGCAGGCCCATCCGCCAGCGCGGGATGAACTGGTAGACCGCCTGGCCATACCACCCCGACTGCCGCGACGAGTAGCCGCCGGGCAGCGCTGCCCCGGCCGTGTCGAACGTCAGCGTGCCGTCCTCGCTGCGGTGGAAGTACTCGGCCTGAAATTTGAGGTTCCGTGCGGACGGATTGCCCTGCGGCGCCCATTTCCACACGAAGTCGGCAAGCCAGAGCCTGCTCCGCCCGGTGAACGCGTTGGTCACCGGGTTGCCGGCGCTGTCGAAATCCGCATAGGCGCGTCCGTTGGGAGACGTGCGCAGGTATGAGAGCCCCAGCCGCCAGCTGTTGCTCACGCCCGCGTCACCGCCCACGCGGGCGAACAGGGTCCACAGCGCGGCCCCGTTCTTGTTCGGGTCGCTCGCTGGGAAGGCTCGCCCCCGGGTCGCCTCGGTGCCGAGCTCGACGAAGAGCTCGCTCGGGGCGACCCATTTGACCTGCACGCCGTCGTCGCCGAGCTGCCGGCCGAGAAACGCCCGATACGGCAGCGGCGGATCGATGAAGTCCCAGGCGTGCTGGTGCTGCTCGTTCAGATAGCCGATGCCGGAGAAGAAGCGCCCACCCTTCAGCCGCAGGCCGTAGGGGAGCGCGAGCGTCTGCAGGTAGGCATTCTCGACCTCGACCTCGTCCTCGGGCGTGAGCGCCGCGGTCAGGCTGCCGCTGAAGTACGGATCGGCGTTCGCGCTGAGCCACAGCTCGGTCTCCGAGAGGCTGAAGCCCCGCTTGCCCGGCCCGACCTCGCCGCCGCTCGGCACGAATCCGCCGATCTCATAGGCGTTCGGATCCTGCGACAGACTCGCGTAGCGCCCCTGGAGAATGAGCGAGACCGCCGGGTTGAATGCGCTCGCGCGTTGCTGCTGGGCCGCCGCCGTGGCGGCGCGGGTCTCACTCGCCTGCGCGTTCGCCGCGGCTGCCTCCTCCCGCGCGCGCGCGGCTTTCGCCTCCGCCTCGGCGAGGCGCTTCTCGAGCGCCTCGATCCGCGTCTCGTAGTCCCGCTTCACCCGTTGGAGCTGCTGCCGAATCTGCGCGATGTCGTCGGCGCTGGCCTGGGCACGCGCAGATACGGGTGCAAGGCATACCAGCGCTGCGACGACGAGCGCCGCGGCCGGACGTTCCATGACGAACCTCCTGAAAGTGTGTGAACTCGCCTCCGCGCGCGCGGAGACGGCCGAAAGCCGCGCCCCTGGAGGCGCGGCGCTACGTCAGGAGCAGGTCAGAGGACGAGCGGGGGTGCGCGGCTCGCGAAGCGAGTGAGCGCGAGGGAAGGAAGAAGCGGATCGGCGAGCGCAGCCGCAACGAGGCCGCGCGGCGCAGGATCGGCCGGCAACGCCAGGTCGCCCGCCCCGAGCACGCCTCCGGACGCAGCGGCAAAGGCCGCGCAGACCGCCAGGCCGTGGTCGACCTTCGCGCCGCCGTCGCGCCCGTAGCGGTCCTCCCCGAGGTGCGAGAGGGCGTGAGCAAGAACGCCGTGCTGCGCGACGACGAGCGCTGTCGCGAGGAGAAGCCGCGGGAGAAGCCGTCGCATCGAGCTCGCCACTTTGCCGCGATCTTAACCGCCTCCTGCAGGCGGTGGCGGCCCGTTGGGGTCGTCGCTCGAGACCGTCAGTTTGCCGGTCAGGATCATCAGCGCGGCTGCATCCTTGCCTGCGCCTCACTTTGTTTCTCCGATAGCGTCGCGCCGTCCGCAGGACTCCCGCGAGGTTCGGTCGCCAAGCCGTTCGTCGTGTCGGCTGAGCATACGCCAAAGCGGTGCGGTTCGGGGCATGTCGGATGGCAGTCGCAGGATTGTGCGCCGCTCTGCGGGACTGGTGAGGAGGCGAGGGCGCCGCACCGCCGAGCAGCGGCTCTGCGTCACCGGATGAGCCGCTTCGCAGGCAGCCCAGGGCGGCGCCCCACCTGGCAACACCGACACGCCAGGCACGGGGTCTCCCGAACCATGCGGACCCTCTCAAGCCCGTCCAGGCCCGTTGCCGGCGGCCCCGCCGCCAGGACTTAACTGTCCGATATCGCCTCTGCGACCAGGCATGGGTACAGGGGGGGTGAGTACGCCGCAGCGGCCTAGTGCGGTGGTCTCGAGCCAGCTTTCCCCTTTTGACGGGCAGCTCTTTCAAGCAACCGGTGCCCCGCGGACACGCGACGCCGTTCCGAGAACGTCGGATCTCCCCCGCATGGAAGCTCCCGCAGACGAACAAACCACAAGAAGACCACCAAACAACCACCAAGTGCCGCTGCGGGTCCGGTAAGGTTGAAACTGGTGAATTGCGTCCGAATTTCGAGTATCGCATCCGCTATAAGGCCTACCCGTTCCCACCCGTTCATTGCTGAGCAGTCGCGCCCCCGCGCTGAAGAAGCTCGCTCTCGTTGTTCTCCCGGATGTACCCCTGCCGCAATCGCCTTCCTGTCGTTGCTCTCCGAGCGTTGTGCGGCGGACTCGTTCGTGTCGCCTGCGCCAGCGGCGGCAGCGAGGCGCACCGCTTCCACGCGGGATCGAGCCCTTGGCGGCGCCGTCATGCGATCCGCCGGAACCCGAGCTGCGGGTCGGCGATTTTCGGCGCGGCGCACCGGGGCTCGTCGCCTGGTCCCTCGGCGAGCGTCTTCAGGGTCGCCGGCACCCCACCGGCGAGAGGGGCAGGTGGTGCGGTCGAGTGTCTTCGCCGTCGCGCCGCGCTGGGCGACAACCCGCTCGAGGATCCCGCATGGCGCTGATCCCGATCAAAGTGCTGTTCATCGAAGATGCCGAGATCGAGGTTGAGTTGAGCGTCGATCTGCTCAAGAAAAGCGGCTTCGACGTCTCCTATGGGCGTGTCGACGGCGAGGAGGAACTGCGGCGCGCGCTGGTTGCCTCGCCGCCGGCGGTGGTGCTCTCCGACTTCGCGATGCCTCGTCTCGACGGAATGCGCGCGCTCCAGGTCACCCGGGAGGCGGCGCCGGACGTCCCGTTCATATTCGTGTCGGGCACCATCGGCGAGGAGCGTGCGATCGAGGCGATTCGGCACGGCGCGACCGACTACGTGCTGAAGGGCAACATGCAACGGCTCGGCACGGCAGTGAGGCGTGCGCTCTCCGAGCGCGCCGAGCGCGCGCGAGTCCGAGCAGTCGAAGAGGAGCGGTCGCGCCTGGTCGAGATCCTTGAGGCGACGAGTGACCTGGTCGGCATGACCGATCCTGAAGGGAGGGCGATCTATCTGAACGCCGCCGCGCGCAACCTGACGGGCATCGCGAACCGCGAACTCGCAGGCCGGCACATCGGCGAGTTGCACCCGCCTTGGGCGGGCGAGCTGATGGCGCGTGAAGGGTTCCCGACGGCCCGGGCCGCCGGGATATGGCAGGGGGAAACCGCGGTCCTTGGTGCAGACGGGACCGAGATCCCGGTGTCGCAGGTGATCGTCGCCCATCGCGCTGGCGAGGAGAAGGTCCGGTTCTTCTCCACGATCGCGCGCGACATCCGGGACCGCAAAGCCTACGAGGCGCGCCTCGAGCATCTCGCGAACTACGACGCCCTGACCGGCCTGCCGAACCGCAGCCTGCTCAGCGACCGCGCCGCGCAGGCGATCACGCATGCGCGTCGCGCCACCCGGCCCGCCGCGCTGCTGATCCTCGGGCTCGATCGGTTCAGGCTCGTCAACGACAGCTACGGCCACGTCGCCGGGGACGCCCTGCTTCGCATGGTCTCGGACCGCTTGCGCGCCCTCGTGCGGGAAGGCGACACCGTAGCGCGTATGGGCGGCGACGCTTTCGCGGTTCTCGCTTCGGATCTCGCACGCGCCGACGACGCGCTGGTCGTCGGCCGGAAGATCCAGGACGGAATGCGCGCGCCCTTTGCGCTGGGCGGGCGCGAGCTCCACGTGACGGTCAGCATCGGCGCGGCCGTCTATCCGCGCGATGGCGAGGGATTCGAGAGCCTGCTGCGCAACGCCGAGGCGGCGATGCACCGCGTCAAGTCCGAGGGACGCAACGGCGTCCGGTTCTACGCGGCGGAGATGACGCGGCAGGCGGCAGACCGCGTGGAGCTCGAGAACGAGCTGCGCGTGGCGCTCGCTGGAAGAGAGCTGGAGGTCCACTTCCAGCCCCAGGTCGCGATCGCCGACGGCCGCGTCCTCGGCGTCGAGGCCCTGGTGCGCTGGCAGCACAGGGAGCGCGGGTGGGTATCGCCGGCCCAGTTCGTCCCGATCGCGGAAGACTGCAACCTCATCGGGGCGCTCGGCGAGTTCGTTCTCGCCGAAGGCTGCCGCCAGGTCAAGGCGTGGCACGAGGCGGGCTTCGCGCCCGTCCGTCTGGCGGTGAACGTGTCGGCACGGCAGTTTGGCAGCGCGGGATTCGTCCAGGCAGTCGATCGCGCGCTGCGCGTCGCCGGGCTCGCACCCGGCCGCCTGGAACTCGAGCTCACCGAGAGCGTGCTGCTCGAAACCCAGAATGACGCGATCGCCATCCTCGAGCACCTCAAGAGCCTGGGGCTGTCGATCGCGGTCGACGATTTCGGGACCGGCTTTTCGAGTCTGAGCTACCTCTCGCGGCTGCCCATCGATTGCCTGAAGATCGACCGGGCGTTCGTGCAGCGGGTGGCCGAACACGGGCGGGACGCGGCGATCGCGCAGGCAGTCATCTCGCTCGCCCACGCGCTCGGTCTGCGCGTGGTCGCCGAGGGGGTGGAGACCGCCGAGCAGCTGGCGTTCCTCCGCTTGCATGGCTGCGACGAGGGCCAGGGGTACCTGTTTGCGCGGCCGGCCGCGGCCGGCGCGGTTGCACAGGTCCTCGCGGCGGGGGCAGTGCCCGCGGGCTGAGGGCGACGCCGACGGGCGCGGGAGGCCGACGCCGCACGACGGATCCGGCCGGAACCCGGTCGACGCCTCGATGCTGGCCCTCATGCTGAGTTCAGCCGAGTCCGTGGCCGACGGGCAGCGATCCCGGGGTCCGACGGATCGGCACACCCGTCTCGGAACCGATTGCACCGGAGCCGCAGCGCCCGAAGGACCGATTGTGGTTGTCAGGCGAGCCAGAGCTCGGACCGCCCGTGGCGATCACGAACGCGGCTGCGCGCGCGTAGCAAAGCCTCCCTCTACGACTTCTTCGAGCGCGTGATTCGCAGTGATCGCACCCCTGTTCGACCCGGCTAGAAAGGCTTGAAGTCCCGGCCGGCTGCGCCCAGCGTGAAATAAAAGGTGGCCCCGCCGCCCGGTTCGCTCTCGGCCCAGACCCGGCCGCCGTGGCGCTCGATGATCCGCTGGACGGTGGCGAGACCGATGCCGGTGCCCGGAAACTCCGCCTCGCTGTGCAGCCGCTGGAAGACCCCGAACAGTCTGCCCGCGTAGCGCATGTCGAACCCCGCGCCGTTGTCCTGCACGCGGTAGACGACGTTCCCCGGCTGTCCCTGCGCCCGGAACTCGATACGCGCCGCCGGCGTCCTCGCTGTGAACTTCCAGGCGTTCCCGAACAGATTCTCGAGCGCGACACGCATCAGCCGGGGGTCGGCCTCCGTGACGAGCGCCTCGTCGAGCTCGAGCGCGACCCGGCGTTCGGGCTCCTTGGTGGCTAGCTCTGCGCCGACGTGGCGCGCGAGCTGCGAGAGATCCACCCGCACGCGCCGCAGGTCGGCGCGCTCGATGCGCGAGAGCGCGAGCAGGTCATCGATCAGCTCCGACATCCGTCGCACCGCGGCCTCGATCTTGCGCAAATGCCCCCGGCCCTCGTCGTCGAGCCGCTCGCCGCAGTCCTCGGCGAGCATCCGGCCGAACCCGTCGATCGCGCGCAGCGGGGCGCGCAGATCGTGCGAGACCGAATAGCTGAAGGCCTCGAGCTCGCGGTTCTTGCGCTCGAGCTCGCCCACCAGCGCCGCACGCGCCTCGGCGAGCTCGCGCGCCGCCCGCGCTTCGGTCGCCTCGATCTCCTTGCGCAGCAACTGGTCGCGGATGCGCCGGTTCTCGTCCTCGGACTGCTTGCGCCGGATCTGCGCGCGCACCCGCGCCTTGAGCACCTCGTGGTCGCTCGACTTCGAGATGTAGTCGTCGGCGCCGGCGCCGAGCGATTCGACCATCGCCGCGCGGTCCTCGAGCGCGGTGAGGATGATGAGCGGGATCTCCCGGACCACCGGCGCCGACTTGATGCGGCGGCAGGTCTCCGTCCCGCCGATGCCCGGCATGAGGAGGTCGAGGAGGATGCAGTCGACCGGCTGGACGGCGAGCAGCTCGAGCGCCTCCTCCCCGGAATGCGCGAGGACGACGTCGTAGCCCTCGCTCCTGAGGGCGTCGCCCAGCTCGTGCAGGTAGGTCGGGCTGTCGTCCACCGCGAGGATCTTCTTCGGGCCGAGCAGGCTCGCGGCGCGCTCGCGGCCGATGCCGCTCACCGCCGCCCGCAACGCCGCTCCGAGGCGCGCGAGGATCACGTCGAGGTCCTCGCCCTTGCGGAGGAACGCGTCGGCGCCGGCGTCGAGCGCCCGCAGCTCGGCACCGTGATCCTCCGAAGCGGTCATCAGCACGCACGGCGTGTCCCGCAGCGCCGCGTCAAGACGGACGCGGCGGATCACGGTCGCGCCGTCGACGCCTGGGAGCACGCCGTCGACCATGATCGCGTCCGGCCGGTGATCGGCCGCACGGCGCAGGCCTTCTTCGCCGGTCGCGGCGTCGAGAACCGTGTAGCCCGCCGACTCGAGCGCGCTGCGCAGCTCCTCGCGGAACGTCGGGCTGTCGTCGATCACGAGAACTGTCGCCGCCACGGGGCGAGCGGCGGCGCCCCGCCCGTGCAACAGCTCGCGCGCCCGGGAGACGAGGTACGAGGCTTCGTAGGGCTTGCCCACGTACTCGTCGGCGCCCGTCCGCAGCCCGCGGATGCGGTCGCGCACCTCGGCCACGGTCGACAGCATGATCACCGGCAGCCCGGTCGTGCCCGGCCCGGCGCGGATCTCCGCGAGCAGCTCGATGCCGTCGCCGTCGGTCAGCACGACGTCGAGCACGGCGAGGTCCACGGCCCGGCTCGCCAGGGCCTGACGCGCATCGGCGATCGTCGCGCACGGGATGCACCGGAACCCCGCGCCCTCGAACGCCTCCGCGAGATCCATCCGGACCGTCAGGCTGTCGTCGACGACGAGGACGGTCGCGCTCATCTAGCGCCCCCGATTCGCGTCGCCGCACGCGAGCGCCGCGAGCGCCGGGCCGATCTCGGCGAGCGGCAGCACGCTCGCGGCCGCGCCGAGCATCGCCGCCTCGCGCGGCATTCCGTAGACGACCGACGTCGCCTCGTCCTGCGCGAGCGTGAGCCCGCCGGCGCTCCGGACCGCGAGCAGGCCGGTCGCACCGTCCCGCCCCATCCCGGTGAGCAGGCAGGCGACGCTCGCCGCGCCGTACTCGTGCGCGAGCGACTCGAACAGCACGTCGACCGAGGGGCGGCAGAAATGGCGTTCCGGCGCCGAGCTGAGATGCAGCTCGCCGCCGCGCACCTCGAGGTGCCGGTTCGGCGGCGCCATGACGACGCGCCCCGCGGCGCGCGCCGCCAGCTCGCCGTCGCGCGCGTACGCGACGCGATGCCGGGTCTGGCCGTCCAGCCAGTCGGCGAACGCGCCGCCGAAGGGCTCGCCGATGTGGAGCACGAGCAGGAGCGGCAGCGGGAACGGGTCGGGAAGCGACCGCAGGATCTCGACGATCGCGGCCGGCCCGCCAGTGGAGGCGCCGATCGCGACGGCTCGATACGTGCCCGACCCGGTGGAAAGCTCGACCGACTGTGCTCCGCCGGCGCCGGGCGCTCGCCCCAGCACGCCCAGTCGGCCCCGGGGGTGGCTGATCACCTTGATCTTCGAGACGAGCTTCACGGCGACGCGGACGCGTTCCTCCCAGGCCGCGTCCGTCGCGTCGCCGCGCGGCTTCTCGAGCACGTCCACGGCGCCGGCGGCGAGCGCCTCGTAGGTCTTGAGCAGCTCGCCGCGGTTGGTCGAGGACGAGACGATGAGGATCGGCGTGGGGCAGTGCGCCATGATGTACTCGGTGGCCGCAAGCCCGCTCATCACCGGAAGCATCATGTCCAGCGTCACGACGTCGGGCCTGAGATCGCGGCAGCGCTCGATCGCCTGCTTGCCGTCCTCCGCCTCGCCGACGACCTCGATCTCGGGATCCGCGTCGAGCACCTCGCAGAGGCGACGGCGCACCGTCAGCGAGTCCTCGACCACCAGCGCGCGGATCTTCGCCACCGCTACCCCACGAGCTTTCGGATCCGCTCCAGGAGGTCCGTCTGGTCGAACTCGCTCTTGGCGATGTAGCCGCTCGCGCCGGCGGCTTCGCCGCGGGCGCGGTCCTCTGGCGAGCTGCGGGAGGTGACCAGGATCGACGGGATCACGCGCAGCGCCGGCTCGGCGCGCGCGCGCTCCACGAACGCAAAGCCGTCCATGCCCGGCATTTCCACGTCGACCAGGAACAGCGCGTAGCCCCGCGCGCGCGTCTTCTCGAGCGCCTCCTCGCCGGAGACGGCGAGGTCGACCTCGTAGCCGGCCGCCTCCAAGATGCTGCGCTCCAGCATCCGCGTCGTCAGGGAGTCGTCGATCACCAGGACGCGGGGGCGGGGGCGATCGCCCGCCGGCGCGGACGGCTCGCCGGCGCGCGCACGCGCGATCAGCGCCTGCGCGTCCAGCACGAGCCGCGGGTTGCCTTCCGCATCCAGGCCTGCGCCCGCAACGATCGGATCGGCCGGCGCGAGGCCCGGCAACGGGCGGATCACGACGCTCGCCGTCCCGAGCAGCCGATCGACGCCGACCGCCGCGAGCGCCGTCTCGTCGCGGACGATGACCGCGGAGCACGCCTCGGTGCGGCGAGCTTCGTGTCCCCGGCGGGCGAGCGGGCGGTCGAGCGCGACGAACGGGATCACCTTGCCCTCGTACGCGATGCTGTCGCCGTCGGGGGCGCGCACGAGCTCGCCGGCGCCGATGCGCAGCGTGCGGCGCACCGCGTCGAGCGGGATCGCCGCCGCGACGCCGCCCGCCTCGACGACCAGCGCGTCGAGCGATGCGAGCGACACCGGCACCACCAGCTCGACGACCGTCCCCTTGCCCGCGTCGGTGGCGAAGCGCACGTCGCCCCCGAGGCGCTCCGCGGCATCGCGCACGATGTCGAGACCAACGCCCCTGCCCGCGATCTCGGTGACTGCGCCCGACGTGCTGATGCCGCCCTTGAGCAGCAGCCGCATCAGCTCGCCGGGGTCGACGCCCTGCACATCGGCTGGCACCAGGCCTTTGCGCTGCGCCGCGCGCCGGATCGCCTCGACGTCGAGCCCCTGTCCGTCGTCCCGGCAGACGAACGCCACCCGGTTGCCGCGGCGTGCGACGTCGATCGAGATGCGGCCGTCGAGCGGCTTGCCGGCCGCGCGTCGTGCCTCTTCCGGCTCGATGCCGTGGGCCACGGCATTGCGCACGATCTGGACGAGTGCGGTCTGCACGATCCCGAGGACGTGCGCGTCGAGCCCGACCCCGCCTGCCCGACCTTCGAACGCGACCCGCTTGCGCGCCGTCTGGGCGGCGTCGCGCACCACCCGCTCGAGCGCGCTGAGCACTGCGCCGGCCGGAACCAGGCGCAGCCGTTCGGCCGCATCGCGCACCTGCCGGACCTCCCGGTCGAGCCGCTCGAAGCCCTGCGTCAGGCCGCGCGCCAGCGCGGCGATCGCGTCGCGCAGTCCCTCCGCGCGCCCCCTCGCCCTCGCCGCCGCGCCGTTCCCCGCCGGCCGCGCCGCCGGTGCGCGGGGGGCGAGTTCATCCACGAGGAGATCGGCGGCACGCCGCGCGCGGTCGGCCGCGTCCAGGCTGGGACGGATCGTCGCGAGCTGCACCTGGACTTCGGTCACGGCGTCGAGGAGCGCATCGATGTCCGCAGCGTCGGCGCGCAGCGTGCGGAGCGGCTCGTCGGCCGCGACGCGCGCCGGCGCCCCGGCAGGCTCGGCGGCCGCGCCGAGCGCGGCAACGCCCGCCGAAGCTTCGTCGAGCAGCGTGAGCACCGCGTCGACCACGCCTCGGTGCGCGGGCTCGGCCGTCCCGCGCAGCGGCGCGAGCGCGTCCTCGATGGCATGAGCAGCGTCGGCGATGGCGCGCTGCTTCACCACCCGCGCAGCCCCCTTCAGCGTGTGCGCGAGCCGCAGGAGCCGCGCGACCACCTCCGCCGGTTGCGAGGCCTTCTCCAGCTCGAGGACGCCGCGGCCGAGCTGTTCGAGCAGCTCGCGGGCCTCGACCCGGAAGTAGCGGTACGGGTCGGCAGCCACCGCTACGCCCTCGCCTGCGGCTGCACCAGCCGCAGCAGTTCGCGCGACAGTCCGGCGAGCTGCGAGGCGGTCTGCAGCGTCTGCGCCGAGCCCGCCTCGGTCTCCTTCGTCGCCTGCGCGACGTTGGAGACCGCGTCGTTGACCTGCTCGACGGCCGTGCTCTGCTGCTTGGTCGAGAGCTCGATCTCGCGCGCCGCCTCCGTGGTCGTCGCCACGAGGGTGGCGATCTCCTTGAACGCGGCCGCGACCTCACCGAACTGCTTCGAGCCGGCTTCGACCGCCTTTGACCCGCTCTCGGTGGTCATGACCGTGCTGTTGACCGCGCCGCGGACGTCCTCGATGAGCCCGCGGACCTCCTTCGTCGACCCGGCGACGCGGTCGGCGAGCTTGCGGATCTCCTCGGCGACGATGGCGAAGCGCCGCCCGCTCTCGCCGGCGCCGGCCGCCTCGATGCTGGCGTTGATGGCGAGGATGTTGGTCTGCTCGGCGAGCTCCGAGACGATGTCGAGGACCGCGCCGATCTGCTGCGACCTCTTGCCGAGATCGAGCATGTGCGTGACGATGAGGTCGACCTGCCGGCGGATGCCGACGATCGACTCCTGCCCCTCTTGGACGGTGTCCTCGCCCGAGCGCGCGCCCTTCGTCGTCTGCGCGGCGATCTGCGCGACGCGCTGCGCGCTCTCGGCGATCTGGCGCGAGGTGGCGAGTAGCTCGCTGATCGTCGTCGTGATCTCGCTCATCGCGGTGGCCTGCTCCCTGGCGGCCGTCGCCTGCTGATTGGCGGAGGCCTGCAGCTCCGCCGCGGAGCTCTGAACCTGGCTGACGGCCGTGCCGATCTGCCGCCCGAGCGCGCGCGTGAGCGCCACCGCGATCAGCGCGGCGAGGAGGACGGCCGCCGTGCCGATGCCGATCACGAGGTCGGAGGCGAACGCGGCCGACGCGGTCGACGCGGCCCGCGCCTGCTCGAGCCGCTTCTCCTCGCGGTCGACGAAGTCCGACACATGTCGGCCTAGCGCGTCCCTGGCCGGCCTGACCAACTCGTCGAAGCCGCGCACGACCGACTCGACCGACGCGCTGGTGCGCCGCAGGGCGATCACGCGGTCGATCGCCTGCACGTAATCGGCCTGGGCGCGCTCGATCGTCGCGAGCAGCCGTTGCCCCTCGTCGGTGACCGCGTCCCGCCGGAGCCGGGCGAGGGTCTCGGCGAACCGGGTGCGCGCCTCGGCGAGCGCTTGCAGGAAGCGGTCCTCGCGCGTGAGCAGGAAGCCGCGGGCGGCGGCGGCCTGCTGCTCCTCCCAGGTGTCGAGTCGCTGCGCGTCGACGAGCCGGCTCACGCCGACGGTGATCACCCGGTCCTTGCTCTCGACCACGCCGCGCAGCGCGTAGACGCCGACCGCGCCGATCGCGATGGCGAATCCCACGGTCACCGCGAACCCGGCGCCGAGCTTTTGCGCGAACGTCCAGTTGGCAGTCATCGATCATCGCTCCTGTCGCGGGCCGAGCGCGCGCACCCGCTGCTCGATCGCCTCGCGGATCGAGGCGAGGTTGAGGATCGGGCACGGCGCGCTCCCGATCCGGACGACCTCGAGCACGTGCTTGCTCCAGGCCTCCGTTCCTTCTGCCTGCGGCGGCGCGACGTCGCGCTGTGCCGCCCGCAGCCGCCCGTCGAGTTGCGAGAACGCGAGGGCGACGGGGTCGGCGCGCCCGAGGAACAGCAGCCAGCGGCCCGGCTCCTCGGCCGGCGCGCCTAGCAGAGCGCCGAGGTCGTAGACCGGCCTGATGCGGCCGGAAACGCCGACGAGCCCCACGAGCTCGGGGAGCGAGCCGGGGACCGGGACGATTCTCCGGTCGACCGCGAGTCCCGAGATCTCGGCCATGCGCACCGCGTACGCCTTGCCGGCCACGCGGATCGCGAGCAGGTCCTCGGTCGGCTCGTTGCGCGCGTCCGGCGCTTCGGCGAACGCCCGGTCGAAGGCGCGCCGCAGCTCTTCGACCCGTGCGGACACGCCCGTCGGCTCGGTCACGGGCGGCCCCCGCAAGCGGCGATCTGGGCGCGGCACAGTGCGATGAGCGCGCCGCGGCTGAATCCGCCGCCGAACAGCAGCATCCGCGAGGCGTCCTCCTTCTGCAGGAGCGCGAGCGCCTCCTCGAACGCGCGCGAGGCCGCCGCCGGATCACCGTCGCGCCGCGCGAGCAGGCCCAGGTGGAGTCGCGGCATCGCGAAGCTCGGATCGAGGTAGGACGCGATCCGGTCGTGCTCGACCGCCGCCGCGCGGTCGCCGGCGCCTTCCCGGCACAGCGCGAGGACATAGTGCCCGCCGCTGTTGAGCTCGTCGCGCTCGATCAGCTCTCTGGAGAGGGCCTCGGCGCGCGCCAGCTGACCGCTGTGTGCGAGCAGCGCCGCTCTCAGGAGCAGCACCTCCGGGTCGCCGGCCGACTCCGGGGGCAGGGCCTGCAGGAGCTCGAGGGCGGCGCCGAAGCGCTCCTGCCGCAGCAGCTCCCGTGAACCGCTGAGGTCCCAGGCCGGCTTTGCGGCCTCGACCCCGGCACTGTGGCCCGAGCGGTCCGGGGGCGACGGTCCGTCGGCGAGCGCCTGGATCCGGTCCGCAGCCCGGCGGATCGTGTCGACCCAACTCTCCGATTCCCCGACGAGCGCGGGCAGCGGCGCGGGCGAGGGCAGAGTGCTGAGGGCCGCGGTCGCCGCTTCCGGTCCCGCGCTCCGCTCGGCTGCAGTCTTGAGCTGGTAGTAGAAGGTGCTGTGGGTGTGCCGCAGGTGGAAATCCTGCGACAGGCCGCGCAGGGTCTCGGCGTGGCCGAGAAAGAGATAGCCTCCGGGGACGAGCGCGCGTGCGATGCGCCCGACGAGCGCCTGCGCGCTCTCGGGCACAAAATACATCAGCACGTTTCTGCAAAACACGACGTCGAAGGCGTTCGGCTGCCAGAAGTCGGGGTGCTCGTCGATGAGGTTGCGCTCCTCGAAAACGACCGCTTCGCGGACCGCGGCGTCGAGCAGGAACTCGCGTCCATGGGCCCTGAACCAGCGGGTCCGCGTCTCGGCCGGGGTATCGCGCAGCGACCACGCGGAGTAGCGGGCCCGCCGGGCCTGCTCCAGCGCCGCGGGATTGACATCCACGGCCTGGATCGACGCGCCCCGCGCGAGCTCCGGCGTCGCCTCGCGCAGAGCGATGGCGAGCGAGTAGGCCTCCTCGCCGGACGCGCAGCCGGCACTGAGGATGCGGAGCGGCCGGCCGCCGGTCGGCGGCGACGCGAGCGACGGGAGCGCGCTCTCGGTCAGGGCGCGAAGCTGTTCCCGATTGCGGAAAAAGTACGTCTCGGTGACGGTGAGGTCGCGCGCGAGCAGGGCCGGCTCCCCGCTCGCGGGGCGCGCCGATTCGAGATGCCACAGGTAAGCGTCCGGCGACTGCCCGGACGCCTCGACGCGCCGATGCAGCACGTCGGCGAGGAGCCCGAGCTTCGCGTCGTCGAACTGGAGCCCCAGACGGCGGGCGATAATGCCGCGGAAGCGGTCCAGATCCGCGTCGCCGAGGTGTGCGATCACGCAACCTCCCCACTCTCGAGCGTTTCCCAGACCGATTGCGGCACGAGCCGCGCGCGGTCGAGCACGAGAAGCAGCTCGCCGTCGAGACTGCCGATCGTGGCGACGACGCCCGCGCCCGCCTCCCGCAGGAGCGGGGGCAGATCGTGAAGCGAAGCCGGGCCAAGCTCGCGGATCCCGATGACGGTCTCGACCGCGAGCGCGACTCGCCGCGTACCCGCCTTCAGCGTGACGAAACGCGCCGGCGCCGGTGGCGCGGCCTCGCCGACCAGCGCTCCGGCGTCGATCACCGGCGCGGGCGCGCCGCGGATCACGGACAAGCCGAGGACGAAGCGCGGCGCACCCGACAGGGGCTCGACCGGCAGCGGACGCATCGTCTCTTCGAGATGCTCCAGTGGAAACGCGCACAGCCGGGCGCGCGCGCGGCAGAACAGCATCAACGCCATGGCGCGAGGCCGAACGGGGACCGCCGCGCCCTGCGTCCGCATCCCGCCCGGACCGGTCCGCCGGTCGCGGCGATGGGAGGTTCGCGGCTCCGGCCGGGAAGCGGTCGAGTAGGCCATCCCCCGGGAGCGGGGTCTTCGGAGCAAGGGAAAATGGGCGGACTGCGGCGTTCTTCTCGGCAGAGTCGGATCCGTGCGTCGCCTGTTGAAAGCCGAAGCGCGCCTCACGTTCGTCGCAGGCAGTCGATCACACGAGGGTCAGCCGGCACGGCCGAGCGCCTGCGGCGGCAAAGATCGGTCGACGCGAAGCCAAAGCATTGGGCTGCGACCTCCCGAAGACACTTCCCTCACTTCGGAGGGACGTCGCGCCGGCAGCGACGAGTCCGCTGGGGCCCGCAAGAGTTGGACGACGAGGCAGCCCTGTGGTGGGCTGACGGTATGGCTGCAGGTGGCGAACCGCGGGCCGATGCGTGGGCTCCCGGGTCGCCGAGGTTCTCCTCAGCGAATTCCGGCACTCGCCACTGGCCGGAGGTATCACGGCGGCGGCGCTGATCGAGGTGCTTTGGCTCGCTCGCGTCCGGCTGATAAGCCGGCAAGCGCGGAGAGATTGGCGAGGCGCGAAGGCGGTCCGGCGCGCTCTGCGACACGTCATGCTGGGCTCTTCCTCACGCGCTCGTAGCGCCGCAGCGGGCGACCTCGTCGCTGCAGGCCACGCAGCGTGCTCATGTGACGGCTCACAATCCTACGCGAGCGAGGGCGAGATTTTGGTGGTCTTTTGGTGGTCTTTTTCGTGCCGCTTCGGATGTCTGCTGGGGATCTGTAGCGCCCATCTCGCGGGGCGTCGCCAGAGAAAACTGGCTCAAAAATCAAGCCGATTGAACAAACGGTCTGCCCGCAGCGCAATCGGCGTCGTCCATCGGGAGGGCCCCTTCCACCCCTCCCCTGAGCGGTCGCGAGTTCCCTGCGATCGGCGGCGACGGTAGTGCTCCCGGTGAAGGCGACAAGCGTTCGGCGCAGCGCCTGAATCGCCATCGCCTCGTCGTCGCTCGCCTAACCCGAGCCGGACGAACGTGAATTAGTTCCGCTTTTCCTCCCCACACAAGTCACGTTCTACGGGTTTCCCCTACCCCCGCCCAGCGTCGCCCCGATGACGTCGGCGCGACTTTTCGTATTAACTTGCCCCCGCTGCCGCGGGCCTCCGCGCAGCGACGCAAGACGACAATGGCAAACCCGTCGAAAGGCGGGGACGCAAAGCTTCCGGTCTAAGGGTTTCGTGCCCAGGACAGCGGGGCCGCCGAAAGTGCGTTCCAGCGTCAGGAAGGTTCCTTCCTGCGCCTGGCTAGCGCTACGAGCGCGCCGTCCCCTCCTCTCCCGAAATCGGCCTCCCCCGGTCGTCACGCGA
>Ga0187892_10005797_pt1 | contig 19033 bp, 13 predicted proteins | sample MA1701073metaG_FD_139345 | JGI IMG/M metagenome (GOLD analysis project Ga0187892, IMG submission 139345) | Bio-ooze microbial communities from a basaltic lava cave in the Kipuka Kanohina Cave System on the Island of Hawaii, USA - MA170107-3 metaG ...
CATCGCTTCGGCCCTGGCTCACGCACTACAATCACCGCCGACCCCACCGCGCTCTCGGGAAGAAGGCCCCGATGGCTCGGCTCAGGGAAGCCCGTCAACAAGCTGCTTAGGTCCCACACCTAGAACGCCGGCGAAGAGGAAACGTTACATCGCGTCGGGGATCCGCTTGAGCGTGCCGCTACACCTCTGGGTGAATCCCTGGAACGTGTCGTGGGCGTAGAACACGACCCGAAGCGAGCCGATGGGCGCGCCCGGCTTCACCTTGTACTCGGCGATCCCACCGCGTTGGAGATCATCGTCGCTCGCGGGATCGTGGATGCCGACCTGCCCCACGTCGGATTGTTCGCTCCGGAGGGCGACGTATTCGAGATCCGCCGCCAGGCTGAGGCCACCCGAGAAGGTGTTCGTGTGGGAGAGCTCGGCCGTACCCATCTGTTGGTTCGAGTCCGTCACCAGGCCCAGGAACTCCAGCGTCACGACGTCCGTGTCCTCCGCCGCCGAGAACCCCCCGTTGTAGAGCGTGATGCACTTCACCTTGCCGAAGAAGATGTCCCCTCCCGGGAATGCCAGCGCCGCGCCCGGCGCGCCGGCGAGGACGAAAGCGAGGATGCCCGCGCGTAGCCTCGTGTGCATGGGAATCGCCTCCTGCGAGACGATCCTACACCGAAGCGTTACGCGGCGTCGTTCGCGATCAGCCGCCCGAGGCGCCGGAGCTGCTGGGTGGCGCCGCCGAGCGTGAGCTCGAGCTGGCGGGCGTAGAGGTAGTAGCGGTGGAGCGGGTACTCGCGGTCGACGCCCACGCCGCCGTGGAGGTGCTGGGCGGCGCGCACCACGCGCGAGCCGCCCTGCGCCGCCCACACCTTGGCGGCGGCCACCGCGGCGTCGGCTGGCAGGCCGGCGTCGATGCGCCACGCGGCCTGGAGCGCGGTGAGGCGCACCGCCTCGGTGTCGATGAAGGCGTCGGCGGCGCGCTGCGCCACGGCCTGGAAGGTCGCGATCGGCTGGTCGAACTGCTTGCGCGTCTTCGTGTACTCGGCGGTGAGCCGGAGCGCCTCGGAGCAGACGCCCACCGCGAGCGCGCAGAGCGCGGCGGTCGCACGCAGCTCGAGCCACGCCACGATCTCGGCGCCCTGGTCCGCGCGGCCCACCAGCTCGGCCGGCGCGTCCGCGAGCACGAGGCTGGACTCGGGCTGGCGGCTGGTCGTGACGAGCGGCGTCTGCGCCACGCCCTCGGCCTTCGTCTCGACGAGGAACACGGCGGCGCCGCCGCCTTCGAGCGCGGCGGGCACGAGGATCGCGTCGGCGATCTCGCCGGCGGGCACGCAGAGCTTCTGGCCCGTGAGGCGATGGCTCGCGCCGTCGCGGCGCGCGCGCGTGCCGGGCTCGGCGGCCTCGCGGTGCGGCTCGACCAGCGCGGCGGTCACGATCGCCTCGCCGCGCGCGGCGCGCGGCAGCCAGCGCTCGCGCTGCGCGGGGCTGCCGAACTGCGCGAGGGGCAGGGCGCCGAGCACCGTCGCCTCGAGCAGCGGCACGGGCGCCGCGGTGCGTCCCACCTGCTCGACGATGCCCGCCACGACGAGGAAGCCGAGCCCCGCGCCGCCCTGCGCCTCGGGCAGCCCCGCCGCCACGAGCCCCGCCTCCGCGAGCTGCTGCCAGAGCGCGCGGTCGAAGCGCGGCCCGCCCGCCTGTTCGAGCGCGCGCAGCCGCTGCGGCGTGCACTGGTCGTCGAGGATCTGCCGCGCCAGATCGATCGCGGCCTGCTGCTCGTCGGAGTAGGAAAAGTCCATCGCTAGTGCCTCGGGATGCGCGGCAGGCCGAGGCCGAAGAGGGCGATCAGGTCGCGCTGCACTTCGTTCACGCCGCCGCCGAAGGTGAGGATCATCAGGCTGCGGTAGAGCGTCTCCAGCATCCCCGCCGCCACCGCCTCGGGCGAGCCGCGCGCGAGGTAGCCCTTCTGGCCGAGGATCTCCATCAGCAGCTGGAAGGCGTCGAGGTAGAACTCCGTGCCGAACACCTTGGTGGCCGAGGCGTCGGCCGGCGCGAGCGCGCCGCGCGTCGCCGACCACGCCACCTTCCAGTTGATCAGGCGCAGGAACTCGAGCCCGGCGTAGACCTTCGCCAGGTTCACCTGCACCCACTCCTCGTCGAGCAGGCGCCGCCCGTCGGGCAGCCTCGTCTCGCGCGCGTAGTCGCGCACCGCGAGGTAGCAGCGCTCGAGCGTGCCCGAGGAGCACAGCGTCACGCGCTCGTGGTTGAGCTGGTTCGTGATCAGCTTCCAGCCCTTGTTCTCGCCGCCCACCACGTTCGCCACCGGCACGCGCGCGTTCTCGAAGTACACCTGGTTGATGTCGTGGTCGGAGAGCAGGTGCAGCGGATCCACGCGGATGCCGGGCGTATTCTTCATGTCCACGATCAGCATCGAGATGCCGGCGTGCTTGGCGGCCGCGGGATCGGTGCGCACCGCGAGCCAGCAGTAGTCGGCGCCGCCGGCGAGGCTGGTCCAGATCTTCTGCCCGTTCACCACGTAGTGGTCGCCGTCGCGCACCGCGCGCGTCTGGAGCGAGGCCAGGTCGGTGCCCGCGTTCGGCTCCGAGTAGCCGATGCAGAACTCGATCTCGCCGGCCGCGATCCTCGGCAGGAAGAAGCGCTTCTGCTCGTCGGTGCCGAAGCGCATGATCGTCGGACCGACGGTGTTGATGGTGAGCATCGGCACCGGCGCCATCGAGCGCATCGACTCGTCGAAGAAGATGAAGTGGTCCACCTGGCTGCGGCCCTGGCCGCCGTACTCCTTCGGCCAGCCGAAACAGAGCCAGCCGTCCTTGGCCATCTGCTTGCGCAGCTCGGTGGTCACGGGCCCGATGCCGTGCTCGCGCGCGAGCGCCTCGCGAAGCGAAGGCGTCAGCAGCTTCTCGTAGTAGGCGCGCAGCTCGCGGCGCAGCCGCTCCTGCTCCTCGCTCAGTCCGATGAACATGCCGGCCCTCCGAATCGGGCGAGCATAGCTATGCTGACCCGGTCCGCTGGAGGAGGATCCCATGACCGCCCCGCCCGCCATCCACATCGGACGGAACGAGCTGCCCTTCGTCGAGATCGGGGGCGGCAGCAAGCTGAAGGTGATCCACGTCCGGAAAGGCGAGGGGCTGTGGATCATCGAGAACATCTTCCAGGCCGGCTACGAGGTGCAGACGCACAAGCACACCGGCCCGGTCTGGGGCTACACGACGTCGGGCGCGTGGAAGTACAAGGAGTACGACTACGTGAACCGGGCGGGCTCCTTCCTGTACGAGCCCGCCGGCTCCATCCACACGCTCCAGTGCATCGAGGACGACACGCGCGTCTGGTTCCAGATGTACGGCGTGAACCTGAACCTCGACCCGAACGGGAAGGTGGACTCCGTCGCCGACGGCCCCGGCGCCCTCGAGTTCTACCTCGCCGCGTGCGCCGCGCAGGGGCTCCCTGAGCCGAAGGTGCTGGTCGAGGACTGACGCGCGCGGCCCGTCGGTCAGAGCTCGACGGTGAGGCGGCTTCCCTCCCTCGCGGTCTGCGTCCCGAGCTCCGTGCACAGCCGCGTTAGCCGCTCGCAGAGGTCGCCGGCCAGCGGCTCCGGCGCCAGGTTGACCTGACAGCGCGCCAACGTGACCGGGACCGCCGTGACGCGCGTCGCGCGCTTCGTCGCGGCGTCGACCTCGAGCAGGAAGAGGAAGGAGCGGTCGTTGCGCTCGGGGCGCACCCGGTAGTCGTCCACGAAGTCGCCGGTGTCGTAGAGGGCAGGCCGGCCCGCGACGCACTCGATCCCCTGCACGATGTGGGCGCTGTGGCCGTGCAGCACGTGGGCCCCGCTCTGCAGCGCGGCCCGGGCGAAGCGCCGGAAGGCGGGCCGCGGCCGCTCGCAGTAGTTCGGGCCCGCGTGGCAGGACAGGACGACGAAGTCCGCGGCGTGTGCCAGCGCGAGCGTGCGCCGCAGCTGCGCGAGGATCCGACTGGAGTAGAGGGCCGCGCGCAGCCCGGAAGCAGCGTCGAGGAGGGGCCCGAGGAGCGGCCTGCGCCGGAGCGAGTGGACACGCTCTGGCATCGACCAGAGCGGCACGTGATGGACGCCCGGGCGGCCCACGCGGGCCGCCCAGCTCGGCATGTTGTCGGTGAGCGCCACCACCGCGACACGAAGCCCACCACGGTCGAGGAACGCGGGCTTCATCGCTTCCTCTAGATCCATCCCGGCGCCCGCATGGGCGATGTTCGCCTCGTCGAGGGCGTACAGCGTGTCCGCGAGGGCGTCTTCGCCGTAGTCGAACGCGTGGTTGTTCGCGAGCGACACGGCGTCGATGCGGCCGGCCGCGAGCGCGCGGGCCGCCGCGAGCGAGGCGCGGAACGTGAACACCTTGCGCTGCGGGCGTCCTCGCTCCGAGATCGGGCACTCGAGGTTCGCGATGCGGAGATCGGCGCTCTCGAGCAGGGGGAGCGTATCGCCCCACACGTACGCGGCTCCGTGCGCGGCGATCGCGTCGCTGACTGAGCGGCCGAGCATGAGGTCCCCGAGCAGCGCGATCCTCATCGGGCTCTCCTCGCCGCGCACGGGAGAGCGTAGGGCGGGGCGGCGGGGCCGGGGAGCCGGCCGGGCTGTTGCGGAGTGAATCCCGATTCACTACTTGTGTGAATCATGATTCACAACAAGGTCAGCACGGAGGACCGGGGCGCGGTGCGCATCCTGCGCATCGAGCGGCCGGAGCAGCGCAACTGCGTGGACGGGGAGACCGCCGTCGGCCTCGCCCGCGCCATCGAGGCCTTCGCCGCCGACGCGAGCGCGCGCGTGCTGGTCGTGACCGGCCGCGGCGACCGCGCCTTCTGCGCGGGCGCCGACCTGAAGAACGGGGCCACGCTGTTCCAGCACGAGTACCAGGGCCGCGCAGGGCCGATGGGCTTCGCGCGCCTCGACCCCGGCAAGCCCACCATCGCCGCGATCAACGGCTTCTGCTTCGCCGGCGGCGGTGAGCTCGCGGCGTGGTGCGACATCCGCATCGGCGCCGCGAACGCCGAGTTCGGCTGCCTGTCGCGGCGCTGGGGCGTGCCCTACACCGACGGCGGCACGCAGCGCTTCCCGCGCATCCTCGGCAGCGGCCCCGCGCTCTACATGCTGATGACGGGCGCGCGCTTCGACGCCCGCCGCGCCTACGAGATCGGCTTCCTCCAGGAGCTCGTGCCGGAGGGCCAGGCCCTGCCGCGCGCGCTCGAGCTGGCGGAGGCGATCGCCGCCTACCCGAACTTCGCGGGGATCTGCGCCGACCGCCGCGCGCTCCTCGGCGGCCTGTCGCTCGACCTCGACGAGGGGCTGCTGCTCGAGGCGCGCGTGGTGCGGCCGGAGTGCGCCTCGCCCGAGCTGCTCGAGGGCCTCGCGCGCTTCGCCGCGGGGGCGCGCGACGAGTCCCCGCGCTGGACCACAGGAGGAGAGACGCGATGAATCCGACGACGACGGTGGCCGACGACAGCGTGGTCGTGCAGCGCATCCTCGACCACATCGACCAGAAGACGACCGATCTCGGGGCGGGCTGGCGCGAGCCGGTGGCGAACTACCGCTCGCCGGAGCGCCTCGCGGCCGAGCGCGCGGTGATGCGGCGGACGCCGACGCCGTTCTGTCCGTCGGCCGCGCTCGCCGAGCCGGGCTCGTTCGTCGCGCGCGAGGCCGCGGGCACGCCGCTGCTCGCGGTGCGCGGGAGCGACGGCGAGGTGCGCGTGTTCCGCAACGCCTGCCGGCACCGCGGCACGCAGCTCGCCTCGGGCAGCGGCTGCCAGCGTGCGTTCGTCTGCCGCTACCACGGCTGGACCTACGGGCTCGACGGGAGCCTGCGCCACGTGCCGCACGCGGGCGGGTTCCCGGGCCTCGATCTCGCGACGCGCGGCCTCGTGCCGGTCGCGAGCCGCGAGCTGCACGGCCTCGTCTTCGTCACGCAGGACACGCCGCTCTCGGAGGCGGGCCTCGACGCGCTGCCGCCGCTGATCCCGTCCGGCCACCGGCTGCTCGGCAGCGCCGCGAACGAGACTCCTGCGAACTGGAAGATCCTCTGCGAGGGCTTCCTCGAGGGCTACCACATCCGCTCGACGCACCCGGGCACGTTCTATCCGCTCCAGTTCGACAACCTCAACGTGGTCGAGACGTTCGGCCGCCACCGCCGCATCGCGTTCCCGTACCGGAACATCCAGAAGCTGCGCGCCGCGCCGCCCGCCGAGCGCTCGGCCGACGGCACGCTCACGTACGTCTACCACCTGTTCCCGAACGTGATGGTGGCGACCTTCCCGGGGCGGATCATCGTGGTCGCGCTCGAGCCGCTCTCGCTGGGCTCGACGCTCCAGCACACCTGGCTGCTGTCGGATCGCGACCCCGGCGACCCGAACGCGCAGGCCGCGCTCGCGAAGGGCGGAGACCTGGTGCTCGCGGGCGGAGCCGAGGACCGCGACGTTGCCTGCGCGATCCAGCGCAGCATCGCGAGCGGCGCGAACGAGTTCTTCGAGTTCGGGCGCTGCGAGGCGGCGATCGGCCACTTCCACCGTACGCTCGCGGCGGCGCTCGCGGAGTGCGCGTGAAGCGGCGCGCGAAGCGGCCGGCGCCGGGCGCGACGCGCGAGCGCCTCGTCGAGGCGGCGCGCAGCCTGCTCGAGGAGGGCGGCTACGCGGCGACCTCGGTGCTGGCCGTGGCCGACCGGGCCGGCGTCTCGGCCGGCGCCTTGTATCGCCACTTTCCGTCGAAGGCGGAGCTCTTCGTCGAGGTGTTCCGCGACAACGCGAAGCGCGACCTCGCCGCGGTGGACGAGGCCGCGGCCGCGGGCACCTGCGTCGAGCGCCTCGAGGCGGCGGTCGCGTCGCACGCGCGGCGCGCGCTCCGGCACCGGCGCCTGGCCTGGGCGCTGCTCCACGAGCCGGTCGACGCGCTGGTGGACGCGGAGCGGCTGGTCTACCGGCGCAAGTACTGCCGCCACATGGCCGGCCTGCTGCGCCAGGCGATCGCCGCCGGCGAGATCCCGGAGCAGGATGCCGAGTTCAGCGCCGCGGCGCTGGTCGGCGCGATCGCCGAGTCGCTGGTGGGCCCGCTCTCGCCGGTCTCGGGCCAGCCGGTGTCGGAGAACGAGCGGGTCGCGACGCTGGTTCGCTTCTGCCGCCGCGCGGTGGGCGCCAAGGATCGCGCCGCGCTGCGCTCCGTCGGGGCGTAGCTAGGGGATCAGCAGCACGCGCCCGAAGGCGGCGCGGCTCTCGATGTGCCGGTGCGCGGCCGCCGCGTCGCGCAGCGGGAAGGTCGAGTCGATCGCGACACGGAGGGCGCCCTTCGCCACGTCGTCCACGTGGCGCTGGATCATGTCGTGTACGCGGTCCGAGACGATCTCCGCCCCGAGGAAGACGCCGGTGAGCGACTGGTTGCCGGACATCAGCACGCTCACGTCCACCGTCGTGCTTCCGCGCCCGGCGCGGCCGACCAGCGAGACGCGCCCGCGGTAGGCGAGGGCGGCGAGGCTCTGCGGCAGCGTGCTGCCGACCGGATCCACCACCAGGTTCACGCCGCGCCCGCCGGTGAGACGCTTCGCCACCGCGACCAGGTCCTGGGCGCGGTAGTCGATGCCGTGGTCCATGCCGAAGCCGCGCAGGCGCTCGAGCTTGTCCGGGCTCGAGGCGGTGGCGATCACCGTCGCGCCCGCGCGCTTCGCGAGCTGGATCGCCGCGAGGCCGACGCCGCTCGCGCCGGCCTGCACGAGCACGGTCTCGCCCCGCGCGAGCCGGCCGAACTCGAACAGGCACTCGTCGGCGGTGCCGAAGGGGATGGGCACGGCCGCCGCGGCGCGCACGTCCGCTCCGGCCGGGATGCGCCACGCGTTCCGCGCCGGCACCGCGCGCAGCTCCGCGTGCGAGCCGAACGGGTGCACGGTCACGACCTGGTCGCCCACCCCGAGGCCCTTCACCTGCGCTCCGACCTCGATGATCTCGCCCGCGGCCTGGTAGCCAACGACGTGCGGGCGCGACGCGAGCGCTCCGCCCGCGCGGTTCAGCGTGTCGCCGCCCTCGATGCTCACCGCCCCGACGCGGATCACGACGCCCTGCGGATCGCAGGCGGGGTCGGGCACGTCCTCGTAGCGGAAGACCTCGGGCGGACCGTTCTCGTGGTAGACGGCGGCTTTCATGGAGTCAGGGACACCATAGCTTGCCGGAGAGAGTGGACTGGCTCGGACCGATCAGGCCGCTACCGACATTGGGGTTGATCTCGAAGTCGCCGTCGCTTTCCTCGCGAACCGCTACTCGATAGACGTACGTGCCGGTGTTCGGACTCGAAGCGACGTAGCTGAGCACGGCGGTTTCGCCGTCCGTGCCGGTGGTCACGATGACCGGCCCTCGCACAGGCGAGTACGCGCCGCCGTTGTACGACTGCTCCAAGCGCACTCCCACGGAGTCGGTCCCACCGTCGCTCCCGACCACCACCTCCGCTCTGACCTCCACGACGCAGGTGGCTGCCGGGACGTCGAGCGTGAGGCCCGAGAGCCCGCTCGGAGCCGTCCAGGCGTTCGCATTGATCGACGTCTCCGTCGTGAGGGACAGCAGGTGAGCCTCCACGATCCCGGGCTCGGGGGGAGGCGGAGGGGCGGGCGCCGGCGGCCCCGCCAGCGCGAAGGGAACGCTGGCGAGCTGTTGGCGGGGGAGCAGCGTGATCGGGGGGCTGACGAGCACCGTCACTTCCATGAAGAGCTGCGTGTTCAGCGCCGCGATGTCGCCGAGGTCATAGCTCCCATTGTTCGAGAGGATCACGTTGTAGAGCCCGCTCGTGACCTGGGTCTGGAGCGTCTGCTCGAACACCAGCGTGCTCGCTGCCGTCGGGTGATCGAACAGGCGGAACCGCAGGTTGTAGACGCCGTTCGGCACGGCGATGCCGTTGTTCTGGACGAGCACGCCCTGGTAGCTCATCTGCTCCGGCGCGAGGGCTCGCACTGGAGACGCGGAGAAGCCGAAGCCCATCGCCAGTGTGCCGACGATCAGAACGAGTTGCTTCGTCATCACCCCTCCGATTTGATCAAGGCGCACTGCCGGCCTCCTTCACCACGCGCAGCGCGTCGCGCACGTCCACGACACCGTTCGGCTCCGCGTCGGATGCCTGGTCGGCAATCAGCTTGCGCTGGCCGCTGAGCGTCGCTGTACGGTTCGGATCTGCCACGATCTGAAGCTCGACGGTCGCGTCTGCCGCGGTGATGCGGCCGTCCGGGAGACCGAGCGGCGCCACGTCTCCAGGCTCGCCCGGATGATCGTCGGCATCGCTCGGGTCCGTGTCGTGGTCGTCTTCGCCGTCGAGGAAGCCGTCGGGCTGGAGATCCCAGGCCAACCCCGAGTAGCCTGCGATCGGAACCACGCCGCCGGAGCCGTCCGCAAAGCCGTCTTCGTCGGTGTCCACCCGCGCGAAGCTCGTGCGCCGCGACGCCTCGACGAGCCCGATCAGACCGTCGCCGTCGAGGTCGCGCCCGATCGTGCACTGCGGCTGGAAGCCGGCGAGGTTCTCGTAGCCCTGGCTCGCGGAGGGGAGGGCGAGCGATCCGCCGAGATGCGACACGGGCGTCGGCTGGCCGCCGGTGCCGGTCGCGCGGATCGACGCGGGGTTCGTCTCCGCGAGGTGCGTGGACCCGCTCGGCACGAAGGCGCCGAACACCGCGAAGACCCCGGGCGCCGGCACCGGTCGCACGGCCGGGTTGAGGGCGCTCCCCGAGCTCGCCTCCGCGAGGTCCGTGGCGCCGTCCTGATCCGTGTCGGCGAGGAACAGGCTCGTGCCGTGGACGTTCTTCTCGGCGGCGTTCGTGAGCCCGTCGTCGTCGAAGTCGCCGGTCGGATCGGTGACCGCGAGGCTGCCGGGCACGGAAGCGGGGTTGCGCGGATCGGTGCCCGCCGCGAGCTCGTCCAAGTCGGAGACGAGGTCGCCGTCGTCGTCCGCGTCGGCCAGGTCGCACACGTCGTCGTCGTCCGTGTCGCGCCAGTCCGCCGGGTCGAGGTCGCATTCGTCGCGGTCCGAGCAGAATCCGTCCTCGTCGAGATCCTGCGCGAAGGCGACCGTGGGGCACGGATCCTTCGCGCACGGCGGCGAGGCCTGGAGCTTGTCGCAGAGCCCGTCCCCGTCGGTGTCGCGTCGCGACGGGTCGGAGCCCGCCTCGAGCTCGGTTTCGTCCGGGACGCCGTCGCCGTCGGCATCCGTGTCCGTATTGTCGCCGGTGCCGTCCCCGTCGGTGTCGGTCCATTCGCGTGGATCGAGCGCGAAGGCGTCGCCCGCGCGTGAGCACTGGCCGGGGTGTGCCACGGCTCCCTCGCACACCCCGTCCCCGTCGTCGTCGGCATCGGCCTGGTCGCCCACACCGTCTCCGTCAGAGTCGAGCCACTCGAGGGGATCTTGGGGGAAGGCGTCGGAGGCGTTCGGATAGGCGTCGCCGTCGTCGTTGGCGGCCGGGCCGCCGCCCAGCGTGCGCCCCGGCCGCGTCGAGATCGCGAGCAGGCCGAGCGCGTTCACGAGCGGGTCGGAGCCCCAGGAGCCGTTCGCGACCCGGCCGAGGAGGTTCGTCTCGATCGGGTCCGACACGCGTTGGTACGCGTGGAGGGCGGCGAGCCGCGCCGCGACCTCGAGCGTGGTGGCTGCGGTGTAGGGGCTGTTTCCCAGCCGGTCGGCCGTCTCGTTCACCCCGGTGGCCCCGAGCGCCGGCACCAGCGCTCGCAGGATCTCCGCGGTCACCGTCAGGTCCGAAGGGCCCATCGCCGTCGGCACGAAGTCGCCGGACCAGCCCCAGTCGGGGGTCGGACGGCGTCGCGAGAGCACGGTTGCCGTGGCCGGCGTCGAGCCAGCCGCCTGGCCGGTCAGCGCGACCGCAGCGGCCACGAGGGCCGAGTCATAGGACGTCACCCCGCTGTCCGTCGCGACCGGGCCCCAGCCCACGGCGGGAGAGCCGAAGCTCGCGAGGCTGCCCGTCGAGAAGCCCGCGGTGGTGAGCGCTCGCACGGCGCGCGCTCGGTGATCGAGCGAGGTGTACGAGCGCGTCAGCAGCCACGCCGCGGCCTTCTGCGCCGCCGGACCTCTCGGCCGGCCGGCCCTCGCGAGCGCCAGCAGCGCCTCGGCCGTCGCCACCGGCTGCGTGAGCCCCGAGCCCCAGGAGCCGTCGAGGTTCTGATGCGTCTCCAGCCAGACGATGACGCTGCGATGCGCTTCGTCGGCGTTGACGCCGGACGCTTCGTTGGCCGAGATCGCGATGACGAGGATCGAGCCGAGAAGAACCCCTCCAGCGCCTCTCATGGCTTCACCTCTCGACCTCTTGCATGCGCGAGCGCGACCCCTGCGGCGCCGAGCCGCGGGGGCCGCGCTCGCGCGCGCTGTAGGTGTAGTGGACGCTCTGGCCGGCGGGGTAGGCGATCTGGACCACGCGGCCGTCCCAGTCGAAGACCTGGCGCACAGTGCCGAGGGCGGGGTCGCTGACGGAGACGGGGCGGTCGAGGGCGTCGTCCAGGGTACAGGCCATGTGGAAGGTCATATCCCTCCCAGGAGATCGAAAGCGCGGGCAGCGATGCTCTTGCGCTTCGAGTCGTCGAATTCGACAGCACCGGTCGGAACGGCCCCGACACGCAAGCATCGATTGCCAAGATCGGTCCACGAGATGTCGTCGATGTTCGGGCGCAGGTCAGCCGGCACGAGATAGACCTCGTACGCCTCCTGGTAGTCATCGATCTCCGGGTTGAAGCGACAATCGAAGAAGTACGTCTGATCTCTGAACTCGACCACGAATGCGCGCGGAATGTCGTAGAAGTCTCTGTAGCGGATGGGCAGCCTCACTGGATTCGCCCTGACTTCGGCACAGGATTCGGCTGCACTGACCTGCCGGCGTTTCTCGGACCAACCGTCTCTAGAAGACGGCCCCTGTTGTGATCCGCTGCCAGACCAGTGCCTAGGCCGGCTATCGTCTGGAATGCGCCTCCCTGGGACAATGGTGCAGCCGAACTCCGCGACTTCCCGGGGCCTTCTCTCAACCTCCACAAGGTGGTTCGACCAGCATCGTACCATCAACGGGCCGCGTCGTAGCGGAAGCAATGAAGAAGCCACGAGCTCATCGGAAACTACGCATGGGGATCATCAGATGCCGGCGCTTGGGCTCCGCTGGCCGGCGAATCCAGGTTCAGGCCGCACTTGGCGCAGTAGTGCGGCGCGAGCGGTACGTAGACCGTGATTCCTGCAACCTGACGGCGGACAAGGAGACTCCCACAGCGAGGGCATCTCAACCTTGCCTGGAAGGCGCCATAGCCGATGAATGCCAACAGAAGGACCAACAGGCCTGCTGCCAGCGGGAGGTTGGCGGCCAGAGGCACCGCCAGGAAGAAGGCCAATAGGGCAATCCAACTCCTTCTTCTCGGTGTCACGGGCTCGATCCTCCGGGTTCGAAGAGGCGTCGAACAGGCCCGATGACATCGAGTGTCCGTGTTCCGGTGAACGAAATGAACCCTTCAACTGGGATCGGGCCGAGCGACGCGCCAGCTCCACCCGCGTTGATGAAGTCGCCAACGAATCGCTCTCCATTGTTCGGAGGAGTTGGGTTCGCTGACACGATTCCGTTCGCGGCAAGGAAGCCGAGATTGAAGTTGATCGAGAACTCGCGATCGAGCTTGTCGACATTCGTGATGAACTGGCCTTGAACATCGACAGACAGCGCGACGCCCGCGGCTGGTCCTCCGGAAACGAAGAGGCCGCCTTGAAGCTCTCCGCTGCGGGTCCTGCCGAGAAAGATGCCGCCATTGGCTTCGAACCCACCCAGAAGTACGACGTCGGCGCCTGCTCCCAACGTAAAGAAGTTGCCTGGGTTCGGACCGAGCGGGTCGGGATTCACTTCCCCTTGGGACGGCCCGCCTTCGCCCGACAGCGGCGACGGCTGCCTCCCCGTCGGATCGTTGAACCGATACGGATCGCTCCCCGCATACGCGTAGAGCTGATCCGCCGCGATGCCGAGCGGGTCGGGCTGGAGGAAGCGCCCGGTCGCCGGGTCGTAGTGGCGAGCGCGGACGTTCAGGAGCCCGCTGTTGCCTTCCCTCGGCCGTCCCGCGAAGCCCCGCTCGACCGTCAGGCTTCCCGAGCGCAGCCCCGCGAAGGCCTCGTAGCGCCGCGGCGCACCGACCGAGCCGTCGAGGGCGATGCGCGCCACGTTGGCCGTGCCGTCGCGCAGCAGCGTGCGCACCTGGTTCGTGGCGCCCGTCACCTGGCCGAGCACGTTGTCGATGCCGGGCCCGTGCACGAGGCGGCGCGCGACGTTGCCGGGCTCCGTCTCGTACCACTCGCCGAGGTAGCGGCGGGCGCCGCTCGGCTCGGTGCGCAGCGTGCGCTCGTCGGTCGCGGTGTAGGCGAGGCTGCCCGCGAGCGTGGGCGTCTGGTAGGAGCGCAGGCGCCCGAGCGCGTCGTAGACGTACGCGAGGCTTCCGCTCGCGTCGCTGCGCCCCGTGCGCCGGCCCGCGGCGTCGTGCGTGAAGCTCGCGACCGTGGCGCCGAGCGCGTCCTCGATCTCGACCAGGCGGTCGTCTGCGTCGACGAGGTAGCGGCGCTCGATGCCGTTCTGGACGTGGGTGGTGCGGTTGCCGACCCGGTCGTACGCGAAGCGCTCGCAGCTCGTGAGGCAGGCCGTGAGGCTCCCGCCCGGGTAGGCCACCTTGTCGACGCGCGAGCGCTCGTCGTACTGGATCTCGGTGGTGCCCTCGCCCGAGACGATCTGGCCCGGGTTGCCGAGGTTGTCATAGGCGGAGTACGTGAAGGTCTCGGTCGGGCTCGTGCCCTGGTAGAGGCGCACCTGGTCGACGAAGCCCGCGGTCGTGTAGCTCGTGCGCCGCTCCACGCCGAAGGGGTCGCGCTCGCGCACGGGGCGGCCGATGGGGTCGTAGCCGAGCTGCCAGTCGCCGAGCGAGGCGGCGAGGCCCGCGATCGCCGGGTCGCGCACGCTCGTGACCTCGCCGCGCGCGCTGTAGCCGTAGTGGACGCTCTGGCCGCTCGGGTAGGCGATCTGGGCGACGCGGCCGTCCGCGTCGAAGACCTGGCGCACGGTGCCGAGGGCGGGGTCGCTGACGGAGACGGCGCGGTCGAGGGCGTCGTAGGCGAAGAAGCGCGTGGTGCCGTCCTTCGCGCGCGCCACGCTCATGCGGCCGAGGCCGTCGTAGCCGTAGCGGTCGTCGATCGCGAGCGCGGGGTCACCGCCCGAGCTGTTGCGGCGGGTGACCAGGCCACGGGCGTCGTACTCGAAGTGGATCTGCTCGCCGGTGGGCGTCGTCACGAGCGTGCGGTTGCCGACCTCGTCGTAGGCGAAGCGGGTGGCATGGCCGAGCGGGCTCTTCACCTCGCTCAGGCGGCCGAGGACGTCGTAGTGCACGCGCGTCTTCCGGCCGAGCGCGTCGGTCTTCTCGACGAGCCGCCCTTCGAGGTCGTAGGCGAAGCGGGTCTCGGCCTCGAGCGGCTGGCCCTGGCCGTCGAGCTCGCCGACGGCCTCGCGCAGGAGCGTGCGACGCCCGAGGTCGTCGAACTCCGCCTGGCTCTCGACCTCGATCGCATTCTCCAAGCTCAGCGGGTTGCCTTCGGCGTCGTACGTCATCGAGGCGAGCGTAGAGCCGCCGGGGCCCGTCACCGTGAGCACGCGCCCCTCGCGGTCGTAGGTCGTGCTCGTGATCCGGCCCAGCGCGTCGCGCGTCTCGATCACGCGGTTCTCGGCGTCGTAGATGGCGATCGACTCGGCGCCGGTCGGGTCGATCGTGCGGGTGCGGTTGCCGTCCGCGTCGTACTCGAAGCGCGTCTCGTGTCCGAGCGGGCTCGTGACGCGGACCGGGCGGCCGCGGAGGTCGTACTCGGTCGCAGCGGTGTCGCCGAGGGCGTTGGTCTGGGCGACCAACCGGTCCCCCGCGTCGAAGCTGTTGCGTACCTCCACGCGGCAGTTCGAGAGGGCCTGGCAAGCAGCGACCGTGGCGGGGACGAGCGTGCTCGGCACGGCGGGGTCGGGGACGAAGGTGAGCGTGGCCTCGACGTTGCCGTTGGCGTCGAAGATCGTGCGGCGGGCCGTGCCGACGGTGTCGGTGGTCAGGAAGGGGCGCGACAGCGCGTCGTACTGCGTGGTCGCGACCAGCGCCTCGTTCGCATCCGTCCCCGGCAGCGACCGCGTGGTCTCGACGGACTCGACCCGGGAGAGCTCGTCGGGCTCGAAGCGCATCTCGTGCACGTTCGCATCGACACTGCGGATCAGGTCCACGCCGTTCGCGGCGTAGGAGAAGCGTGTGGTCCTCGGTCGGGAGCCGTCCTCCTCGAGCAGCGCGGTGGTCTTGGTGCGGTTGCCGAACGCGTCGTACTCGTGGCGCCGCAGCACCCGCATCGCGCCGTTCAGGAACGCCCGCTCCTCCCGGAGATTGCCGCGCTCGTCGTAGCTCCACTCGCGGCGCTTGTCGCGCCGGTCTTCGTGAGAGAGCGGCTCGCTGAAGGCGTTGTAGGTCCAGGTCTCGGTCTGCCCGAGCCGATCCGTCCGCGTCAGCATGTTCCCGTCACCGTCGTAGCTGGCGCTGGTCTCGAAGCCGAAGCCGTCGGTCTCGCCGATCCGGTCGTAGCTGTCTGGCGCGAACTCGTACTCGCGCACGATGCCGCGCGGGCTCTCGTGCCGGATCACGTTGCCCGCGCCGTCGTAGACGTAGTGCTCCTCGCTCTGGTCGGGGTACGTCACCGTCGTGCGCCGCCGGAACAGGTTGTAGGTGAACGACGTCGTCTGGCCGAGCGAGTCGGTGTGGCTCTGCACCGCGCCGTTCATGTAGTAGACGAACTCCATGCTGACGTCGCCGCCGGCGGCGCCTCCGCGATCCTCGGGCTGTGTGATGCGGCGCAGGTTGTGATCGAGGCGATCGCCCGGGAGGTCGTTGTAGTACTCGAAGCGCACGCCCGCCTCGTTCGCGGCCACCTGCACGGGATTCCGGAACTCGGCCAGGTCGCCCGCCGGATCCACGGTGTACTCCCAGACGCGGCCCGTCCAGTCCGTGATGGTGCGGAGGCGGCTGCCGAGGTAAGCGAACGCGAGGCGGCGGCCGGCCGTGTCGAGGACGCCCGTGAGCCGCGTCGGGTTCTGCGCATCCGCGTACTCGCAGACGATCGCGTTGCCGTTGCGGTCGATGATGCGGTCGAGCCGCGCGCGGTTCCCGACGCGCGGGTGGAAGCGATACGTCATCCCGCCCTTCGTGACGACCTCGTGAGGAGCACTCGACGACGCCCGGACGAGGCGGTCGTGCGACCAGCCGGGTGCGGCGAACTGGACGGGGCTCAGGACGTCGAAGGTCGTTTCGCCGCCGCTCTCGCCGACCCAGACGACGTCGTCGTCGGTCGCGCTCGCGCCATGGTCTTCGAAGCGGAGGTGCTGGTCGAAGCTGTGGATCCAGCCATAGCCGAGCGGCCCGTCGTACTCGAGGCGCGAGTTGTACGAGCGAGCGAGTCGGAGGGCGTGACCGCCGCGCCCGGGCACCGCGGCGTCCACGTCGGTCTGGTGATAGTTTCCCGTGAAGACGTTGACCGGGTCTCCTGCATACACGGCCGAGTGCGGATCGACGAAACGGCCCGGGTTCGAGGCGCTCCGGTACTCGTCGTTGACGCCTGCCATGCCCTGGAGCGCGCGGCTTTCGCCGTAGGAATGCGTGTCTCCCGTCGCGGGATCGACCAGGTTGCCGCCGTTCCAGGGCTCGCGGAGGCCGAAGAGCGGCTTGCTGCCGCCGGCGGGTGGAGATCCCTCGGGCGCGAGGGACGCGCTGATGAAGACGTCGGTGACTGTCGCCGGCGGCGGCGACCACTGCACGACGTTCCCATAGGAGAAGTCCACGCTGCCGGTGAAGCTCTGATACTGGAGGCTGTCGGCCTTCGGGATGCGAAGGCTCAACGGAGCCGGGGTCGGGGTGGTCGGCGGGGTACCGCAGACGTACTGAATGCCCGGGGGATCCTCGCTCTGGAACGTGAGGAGGTCCCAAGCCAGTGCACGGAAGTAGAAGTTGTTCGAGTTCCAGAAGTTGACCGGTAGGCTCTGGGTTCCGTTGCAACAGCCGCCGGCTCCGAAGCTGGTACAGAGCGTGACGCTGTGCGGAAGCGAAGTGCCGGCGAGCTTGGCGTTCAGGAACACCACTTCGTTTTTGATGCGACAGTACTTCTCGAAGCTGATGTCGGGGCACGTCATGTCCTGGAACGCTGGGGTGTTGAACTCGAAGTCGGCGTAGCTCAGGTTCGTCGGGGCATTGACAGATTGCCCAGGAAGGCCGCACCTGGGGATCGTCGCGTAGGTAAGGCCGTTGCAGGCACCGGCCGCGTCCAGGACCTCCCCCGCGTGGCTGGGAATGAGGGTCAGGTAGTCGCTGGCTCCTCCCTGCTCGCTTCCCACCTGGAGGCCCTTCACGGTCGAGATGGCCTCGAAGGCCGTGAGATCCTCCCAGGTCGTGTGCTCGCGAGCCGAGCCCTCCAGCGCGGCGAGCACGAGGGAGGGCGTGAAGAGCTCGAGGCGCTCGCCGGACGACTGGCTGTGCGCGCTCACCGAGACTCCGCGGATGTCGATCAAGAGCTCCTGGGGCCGCACCAGGAAGGGCGTGTCGAGGATCACGGCCGAAGCAGGACCTGCCTCGATCAGGCCGACCCAGGGCAGATGCTGGAGCAGTTGGTGGTGGAGGTCGGCGGTCCTGCGGAAGGCGTTTCGCGTCTGCCGCATGTAGTGGGCGCCGGCCAGGTGGAGCAACCCGCCGGTCAGCGCCTTCTGAGAGTCGAAGGCCGCGACGTAGAAGAGCTCCCCGGGCTGCTTCCCCGCCTGCCCGTTCGTCTCGATGTAGCCCCGGGAGGCGTCGAACTCGAGCTGGTGCTGCTCGCGGGCGTCGATCAAGGCGTCGGCGGTCTCCCTGACGCGGCGAGGTGTCCACGACCCGGTGTCCAGCGCGACGGCGTATACGCCGCCGACGACCGGGTGCGGGTAGTCGGCGCCGATCGAGCTCAGCCAGCCCGGGAGGAGAAGGGGAGGCTCGACCGCCAGGTGGACCTCCATGGGCGAGCCGCATGGCTTGGGCGTGCCGAGCACGGTCGAGCTGCTGCCGATGGCGATCGTCCGCGCGAAGTCGCTCCCGTAGGCATCGCAGATCGAGACGCTCTCGTTCGCATCGAACGGGGTCGGACTCACCGGTGGCGCATGCAGCAGGATGGATCTCCCGCGGACGTCGGGGATCGAGATGGACCAGGGCGCGGCCCCCGTCAGCGTGACTTGCAGCAGCCAGCGGTAGTCGCTCGCTCCGCTGGTTCCGGCAGCGGGGTGCGGGCTGAGGCCCGCCGGAGCCGCGGTATGGAGCGGCACCAGGCTCGCGTGGCGAGCCACGGCGCCGACCAGGCGGACGGGCAGCGCCGTCGGAAGCACCCCGGGCGTCTCCTTCTGGATCGGCCCGTCGATCGGGACATCGTCGAGAGATGCCCCTGCGTGCTCGAGGGCGAGATAGCCGGTCGCCTGTCGCTCGAAGGCCTCGAGGGGGGTGTCCTGCCGAACCTGGTCGAGGTAGGCGTCGATGCCGAAAGCGAGACCCTCCAGGTCGATACCCGGCTGGAGCTCCTTGCGCTTGAAGCTCGGGTCGAGCGCGAGCCATGCGAGTCCGCTGCCGCCGAGCCCCGAGCCGCGATAGCGGGCGACGGGCACCTCGGCCTCGACCCAGAGGTGCATCCGTCCGATCTCCGTCTCGGTCTTCGATACGCGCAGCGAAGGCTCGGCCTGCCAGGGCTCCGGGTCGTTCCAACCGAGGAACTCCAGCGCGGCGTCCGCGTCCTCCACTCGGAGCCAAGCGACGACATCGGCATGCGGGAGCGCGACGCGCCCGCGCGCGAAGCGCGCCCGGGCGCCCCCGTCGAGGACGCCGTTCCCGTTCCCGTCCTCCGCCGCGCTGAGCACGCAGTTCCCGTCGGCGTCCTCCGACACGCGGAGCAGGGAGACCAGCAGCGCGCTCAGGTCGTACTCGTTGCCGCGCCGGCCGCGGAGCGTCTCCTCGGGTC
>Ga0187892_10005798_pt1 | contig 19030 bp, 9 predicted proteins | sample MA1701073metaG_FD_139345 | JGI IMG/M metagenome (GOLD analysis project Ga0187892, IMG submission 139345) | Bio-ooze microbial communities from a basaltic lava cave in the Kipuka Kanohina Cave System on the Island of Hawaii, USA - MA170107-3 metaG ...
CCCCCCCGGCACGTACCGCGCTCCAGGCGGGCAATTCGATAACGAACTTGTAACGCGCGGTACTTAGTGTCGCCGCTGGGTCCTTTCGGAAGCCTGCGGCCGCGATTACGATTCTGCCTTTTTCACGGCAGGGAGGTTTCATGGCGGCACCGCTCGTCGGTTCAGGCTCCGGTCACGAGAGCGCATCCGGTCCGCGGCGATCGGGGCTGGGGGCGATCTTCCTGACTCTGTTCCTCGACCTGGCGGGGTTTTCGATAATCTTTCCGCTCTCGCCGGCGCTCCTGGAGTACTACCTGGGCCGCGAAGGCGACGGCGGGCTCCTGGCTGGATTCATCGCCTTGGTACGGAGTGCGAGCCCTCTTGCATCCGAGAACCCTGTCTTCACAGCGGCACTCTTTGGCGGGCTCCTGGGCTCCATTTACTCGCTGCTCCAGTTTCTCCTGTCGCCGTTCTGGGGGAGCCTTTCGGACCGGGTAGGCCGAAAACCGGTTCTCCTCGCCTCGGTGGTCGGCATCGCGGTCAGCTACCTCTTGTGGGCGTTCAGCGGCAATTTCATCGTCTTCATCGTCTCGCGTTTCCTCGGCGGGGCTATGGGGGGGAATATCTCGGTGGCGACCGCCGCCGCGGCCGACGTCTCGACGCCTCAAACACGAGCCCGCGCCATGGGAATCGTCGGGATGGCGTTTGGCCTGGGATTCATCCTCGGACCGGCGATCGGCGGAGTCGCATCCCACTTCGACCTCTCGGAGAAGATTCCGGGCCTCAACCGCTTCTCGGCACCGGCGTTCGCCGCCTTCGCCTTGGCGCTCCTGAACTTGCTCTGGGTCGCGAGTCGATTCGACGAGACTCTCCCCCCTGAACGGCGCGGGAGGAGCGAGGAGCGTCGGACGATCAACCCCGTTCGGTTCTTCCAGCGACTCGACTTTGCGGGCGTGCGGGCTGCCAATTTCATCTACTTCTTCTACCTCCTCGCCTTCGGCGGCATGGAATTCACCCTGACGTTTCTGGCCAGGGAGCGGTTCGCCTACGAACCGGTCGACAACGTCTGGATCTTCTGCTTCACGGGACTGGTGATGGCCTTCGTCCAGGGCGGCCTCGTTCGGCGGCTCGCTCCGCGCTGGGGGGAACGGCGCGTCGCCATGGTGGGGCTCGTCGCGGTGATTCCAGGCTTCGTCCTCCTTGGGGCCGCCGAGTCGCAGTGGACTTTCTACGCCGGCCTTTTCTTCATGGGGCTCGGGGCCGGCCTCGTCCAGCCGGCGATCACGGCTCTTGTCTCTCTCTACACTCCTGCGGACCGCCAGGGGGGCATCATGGGGATCTTCCGTTCGCTCGGGTCCTTTTCGCGAGCCATCGGGCCGCTTCTCGCTACGGTTCTCTTCTGGCGGTACGGATCCTCGGCATCCTATTACCTGGGCGCCGCGATCCTCGTCTTGCCCGCGGCTCTGGTCCTGCGGCTGCCTCCCCCGCACCGGCGTGATGGAGAGGGCTGAGAGACGTGTCCGCCGCCGGCCGGCGCCTCGAGCGCGCCTTCTACGAGCGTCCTACGATCCACGTGGCCCGCGAGCTGCTCGGGCAGACCCTGGTGCGTTTCTGGAAGGGGAAGCGGTTCGCCGGGCGCATCGTGGAGACGGAGGCCTACATCGGCGAAGCGGACACGGCGTGCCACGCCTCCCGGGGCCTCACGGCCCGCAACGCGGTTATGTTCGGGCCGCCGGGCCACGCGTACGTTTATTTCACCTATGGGATGCACTGGATGCTCAACGTCGTGACCGAGCGCGAGGGCTTCCCCGCGGCGGTTCTGATCCGCGCGGTGGAGCCTATAGAGGGCATCGAAGCCATCCGCCGGCGGCGCCGCGGCCGTTCGGACCGCGAGTTGACCTCGGGGCCCGCCCGCCTCTGCACGGCCTTCGCCATCGACCGGACACTCAACGGCGCCGATCTAGTCGATGGACCGGATCTCATGATCGAGCCTGGGCCGATGTCCGCCGTGGATGCAATAGCGAGCGGGCCGCGAGTCGGCATCGACTATGCGGCCCCCGAAGACCGGGACGCCCCCTGGCGGTTCTGGATCGGCGGCAACCGTTGGGTTTCGCGCGGCGGCCGGTCTGCGGGGGCGGAGGGGCCGCCCGGTCGGCGCTTAGGCCGACAAAAAACTACAAAAAGCCCCAAATAAACGGCCTGCGGCTGCGTCCATCATGTACGGACGCGGTTGCGCAGAGGTGTTACGGACCGCGGTGAGACGGTGAGACTGACCCCTGGCAATTGAGGACCTCGTTGCCCTACAATGAGGTGCCTGACCAGGGTGGGCTATGGTGAATAATCAGGTTGGGAGGCCTTCATGAGAACCTTTCTTGCGGCTGTTTGGGTCCTCGCGGCGGGACTTGCCTGGTCCCAGGAGCCTGGACCTGCACCCAAGCCCGATGGCGAGAAATCTGAGCCGGCGGATAAGGGCGAGAAGGGTCAGAAGAAGGCCTCACCGGCCGATGGCGAGAACCCGGAGAAGAGCGGCGGCCTCAAGCCGTCGGTGAAGGACGTCGCAAAGCCCGGCCAAGCTCCGGGGGCCCGCCCGGACCCCAAATTCAAGAACACTCAAGCCTCCGACAAATTCCTCGAGGCCAAGAAGAAGATGGAGTCGCGCGAGTACGCGGGAGCGCGAGCCCTCTTCTCCGTGGTGCAGAAGGATGCCACGACGTCCGCCGACCGAAAGCTTGTCCAGAGTTTCATCGACGACACGAAGATGGGCGATGAGATCGAAGGCGCAAAAAAGATGGTTGAGCGAAAGGAAGAGCGAAAGGCCATCGCCCGGGTCGAGAAGGCCCTGAAGACCTACACCGACAGTCCGCTCAAGCCGGAGGCCGAGAAGTTCATCCAAGAAACCGAGGAGATGATTTACCTCATCTTCGACGACTTCGAACCTGGATCGTCCCTCCAGAAAGACACGGAGGGGCGCAAGGAGGATGAAACCGGAACCAAGGAGACCCTGAGCAAGCAAAGCGGCCGCTGGAAGAAGAACATGAGCTACAACTCGGACCCGCGGATGGTCCGGCACGGCAAAGGGTCGATGAAGTGGCGGGTGGGGGGGAATTATTACTATTCATCCTCCTACACTTACTGGTGGGACACCTACGGCTACGTCACCGCCCCGCTCAAGAACCCGATCACGAAATGGCGCCAGCTCGTCTTCTGGGTGTACCTGCCCGAATCCGATGAGGGAGCTCTGCGAGTGACCCTCGCAACCGATGAAGACCGGGGGGTCTTCTACAGCCTCTACACAAAAAACATGGTCGACTTGCGAAAGCAAAAAGGTTGGAAAGAGGTCCGGCTCGACCTCAACAAGGACTTCGGCAATACGCAAAACGTAAAGCTCGAGGATGTCCGCTACATCCGGATCGAGTACATGCACCTGAGGCAGCGCACGATTTACCTCGATTTCGTGCATCTCGAGTAACCGCTCCCGGTGCCTTGCGGCCCTGGGAGCGGTTACTCGAGGACTGTGCGTTCAGTCGCCACGCAGGCTCCCTGAAGAGGGTCTTCTCCGGTACAAGGCCCGTGCCAAGCGGGTGGCAAGCACTCCGTGGTGAGCGGTTCGTTCGCGCCAAGAACGGGGTCGCTCGTGAACGATTACCGAATCATGGCACTATCGTGAGTAACCGCTCCCGGTGCCTTGCGGCCCTGGGAGCTGAGACTCGAGGATCGCGCGGCAACGGTGGGAATCTCCTTCACAACGACAGAAGGAATGCCACGAGGTCGTCCAGTTCCTCCTTCGTGAGGAGGTGAGCCTTCCCGTGGCGCCGGCGGGTATTGAACCGCTCGAAGACGTCCCGCAGGGTCGCCGCGCGTCCGTCGTGAAGGAACGGGGCGGTCCGATACAGCTCCACGAGCCTCTTCGTCACGTATTTCTCCCCTTCCGGGTCGAGATCGCCGGCCGCCCCGTTATCGTGGAGTTTGTGATCGCTCCGAGCGGGGCCTCGGTGGCAGTCGGTGCAGCCTCCTTTCCCTTCGAAAATCGCCTTTCCCCTCTCCGCGGCGGGCACGAGCTTGCCGCCCGACCCCAAGTAGGGGCTAGGCTCAGGCTCGAGGCTCGAGAGATAGGCGATGACCGGCTCCACAAGCTCTTGAGTCGGCCGGGTCCCGACGAAGTGAAAGCCGGCCGCCACGGAAACTTCGATGCCCGCCCGGACGCCCCGCGCGGTCGTGGGGCGCGCGAGGTGCGCCCAGAGGAGCGAGCGCGTGCGTTGCGGGCTGCCGAGGCCATCGTTCAAGAGGTCCCAACGGAGTCCATCGGTGCGGCCCTCATCCGGATGACACGACGAGCAGCTCAGCCAACCCTGAAACGACACCGTTCCGTCGTGGAAGATCAACTCGCCGCGGCGGGCGGCGTCGGGGGCGCGCGTGGGTCCGAGACCGATCCGGGCCGAGGGGGCTCCGTTTTCCACGGGAACGAACAGCAGCTCAGCCGAATGGTAGGCCGCCACGAGAAGTGCCCGCTCATCCGGAAGGAGTGCGATCCCCCGCGGGAGGCGGCCCGGGAGCTCTCGGCGCTGGATAATCCCTGCCCCCAAGAGGGCCGTCAGGTCCTCGATGAGCGGACGCCGCGAGTCGGGCGGTCCGTCGAGGAAGGTGTCAAGCTTCCCCAGGTCCAACGTGGCGAGCTGATGGACCCCGCTGAGCGTTACCCAGGCGCGTTGTCCATCGCGGGCGATGGCAATCCCCCATGGATTGGCGGCTCCCTCGACGAAGTTGTCGAGGAGGACGGTGTCGCGAAGCCTCCGATTCGCCAGGTCGATGACGCTGAGAGCGTTCGTGTAGATCCAGCCGCGTTCAACCTGTGTGGGCGGCAGACCGAACCGCCCTACCGTGTGGAGGATGTAACTCCACCGGCCATCGGGCGAGACGGCGCACTGGCGCACCGAAGTCGAGCCGGGCGGGAGCCGGATGTCCGCGGCGCGCTCCATCCGGTCGAGATCGATGATGCTCAGAGCCGCCGAGCTGGCTGGATCGGAGGCCGGCGTCGCCGGGAGGAAGTTCCCGACGATGGCCAACCGCTCATCCGGCGCCACCGCGCAAAAAAACGGCTCGCGGGGTGTCGCGATGCGGGTCCGCTCCGCCCCGGAACCGAGGTCGACGACCGAAACGTCGTCGGTCACTGTGTTGCAGGCGAGGAGGATGCCTCGCGCGGACGCCAGGGCCAGCCCCATCGGCCGCAGCCCCGCCGGCAGCCGGCGGACGACGTCAAGCCGCGCAGCGTCGACCTCGGCGACTGACCCGGCATCGTACTCCGCGACGTAGACCCGCTCGCCGCGCGGAGCGACCGCGATTCCGGTCGGCTGGCCGCGGAGGGCGACCTCCTTGCGCACGCGGCGCTCCGCTAGATCGACTGCGTAGAGAACGCCCGCGGTCCGATCCGACACGTAGGCCGCTTTGCCATCGGGGGAGGCGGCGACATCGAAAGGCGAGCGGTAGCGCGCCGGAGGCTCGGCCGCAAGAGGCGCGAGCGCCGGGAGGACGAGCAGGCCAGTCAAGCCGCACCTCATGTGTGAAGTGCGGCATTCTACTCCCGGCCAATCGATTCCCCCAGCGCAGGGGCTTCGGAGAGTGAATGTGCGCAAAGGAGAACGACGTTAACCACAGAGCACACGGACGACACAGAGGACCACGGAGGATCACAAGGGCCATCCGCGACGTCAACGATTTCTCTTGATTCGCTCGACGCGTCCTCGCATCACATTGCAGCCGAAGCGACGGATCTTTCGCGAGAAGGAGCGCTCTCCATGAGTCAGGATCGACGACCGACCTTTCAAGATGCCGAGCTGACCTTGAAGCTCTATGACCTCCGGCGGGAGGCCGTGATGCGCGAGTCGCGCAACACGATCAACGGCCAGTTCTGGCCGAAGAGCTACGAAGAGTTCGTGGCCATCACGCAGCCCACCGACCCGCGGAACGCCGCCTTCCGGCAGGTCTCGAGTTACTGGGAGATGGTCTACGGCATAGCGCGCCACGGAATCGCGCACGCCGATTACCTCGCGGAGAACCAAGGGGAGGGGCTGTTTTTGTTCGCCAAGGTCAAGCCCTACCTCGAGCGCTTCCGCAAAGAAGTCTCTCCCACAGCTTTCCAGAACGCGGAGTGGATCGCCACGCAGTCCGCGGCGGGAATGAGGCGCTTCGAGCTGATCCAGGCGAGGGTGGCCTCGATGTTGAAGTCGAAGTAACGCCGCCGGCCGAGAGCGGAGCACTTCCGCACGCCGGCGAGGAAGGGAGCGCCGAATGATGGACGCGAGTTTCTTTCATGCGCAGAAGGCCCTGAGCCGCCGCGAGGCGCTTCGCCTCGGGGCGCTGGGGACGGCGCTCACCGCGATCGGAGGCGCCGGGAGCGCGCCCGCGCTCGGCGCCGAGCCGATACCGGCCTCCGCTTCGGGGATGGCGCGATCCGCGAAGCGCTACCCGAACAAGAAGTCCATCAACCTCTGGGCGTTTCCCTACCCGCAGAAGCTGAGCCTCAAGGACTGCTTCACGCTCGCGAAGAAGGCCGGTTTCGATGCGGTCGAGGTCAACTACGACCTCGAAAGCGACCTCTCGCCCAAGGCGGGCGAGCGGGAGGTCCGGGCGATCGGCGACGCCGCGCGGGCCGCCGGGATAGAGATCAGCGGCCTCTGCTCGTTCCTCTTCTGGCCGTTCCCGCTCTCGGCGACCGACGCGGCGGTCCGCTCCCGCGCGCTGGAGCTGGCCGGGAAGATGCTCGACGCCGCGGCCTGGATCGGCACCGAGAACCTCCTCGTCGTGCCGGGAGCGGTATCCATCCCCTGGCGCAAGGAAGCGGAGGTCGTCCCCTACGACGCCGTCGACAAGCGAGCGCGCGAGGCGGTTCGATCCATGGTGGGGAAGGCGGAGAAGCTCCGCGTCCGCCTCAACATCGAGAACATCTTCTTCAACGGCTACCTCATGAGCCCGCCGGAGATGGTCGAGTTCGTCGACAGCTTCAAGAGCCCGTTCGTCCGCGTCCACTTCGACACGGGCAACATCATGCCTTTCCAGTTCCCCGAGCACTGGATCCCGCTCCTCGGCCCGCGCATCCAGAACGTGCACCTCAAGGAGTACTCGAAGAAGGGGACGGATTTTTCGATCGAGAGCTTCCGGCCGCTCCTCGACGGCACGACGGACTGGCCGGCCGTCCTCGAAGCCTTCGACGCAGCGGGCTACAAGGGCTATCTCACCTTCGAGTACTTCCATCCCTTCCAGCACTACCCCGAGGCGCTCATCTACCAGACCTCGGACGCCATGGACCGGATGCTGGGTCGGGGATGACGGGCTGCCCCTCGCCGCTCTACTCCGTCCCAGAAATTGTCCAGGTCCCTCGGCGGCCCTGAGTTCTCCTTGCGGATCGGGAGACGCTCCTGACGTCTCCTGTATGGTTTCGTGGTTCGAGTCCGCCAGGAGGTCTCCATGTTCGCGACCAGCACGGCTCTTTTGTTCCTCATGCTCGGTGAGCTGCCGCTCCCCGACGCAACGCTCTTCGGGACGATCACGACGGAAGCGGGCCAGCCCGTCGTCAATGGTGCCCTCAGAGTGCAGGTCCTTCGGGACCAGACCGTCATCCTCGAGGTGCAAGGTACCTTCACGGAAGACGACAAAACGGTCTACTACAGCGCGAACATCCCTCTCGAGACCGCTATCGGCGCCCCCGGGCCGAGCGGGGTCGGAGCGCGCGAGGGGGACGTCGTCGGGGCGATCCTCCTCGACGGAAAGCCGCTCAAGCTCAAGCTCACTCCACCGCCCCTCGCCGCAGGGGTCGTGACTCGTGTCGATGGAACGTCTGGGGGCGGGCCGCCGGAGGTCCGCTTCTCCCGCGGCGACTGCAGCCCCGATCTCGCCGTCGACCTGAGCGATGCCGTGCGCGTCCTGGGCTACCTTTTTCTCGGTGGCGGCGAACCGTCCTGCCTCGATGCATGCGACGGCGACTCGAGCGGCAGCATCGACCTCACCGATGCGGTCTACATCCTGGGCTTCCTCTTCCTTGGTGGTCCCGCGCCGCTGGCACCCGGGCCCAGCTGCGGCATCGATGACACCCCCAGCGGGCTCGGTTGCGTCGAAAGCCTCTGCACGGTCTGACCCGGGACCGCGCCCTTTCCCGACCCGTTGGCCCCAATAGAAGCGAGGTCCATCATGAATCCTGGAACCCCTCCCCGTTCGTCGGCCGTCTTGCCGCTCGCGGCACTCTGCTCGACCGCGTTCGCCGCCTCTCTCCAAGCCGAAACCATCCGTGAAGATTCCTTCGCGATCACACCCGGCTGGAACCTGATCCACATCGCAAGCGAGCCGCTCGAAACCGACCCGCGTGAGGCGCTCGCCGGAATCGATTGGGACAGCCTCTGGACCTGGCTGCCGCCGGCAGGAGGGCCGGCCTCCACCAGGACCGACGGCCGCTGGGTCGTCGTCTACCGGAGCGCGCCGAAGTTCCTCAACACGCTTCACGGTTTCTCGGGACCCGCTCCGTATGTCCTCCTGGCAAAGAGCGGGGGAACCCTGAGGGTCCGGGGCGCGTGGCGGCCCAATCGGTCGGGCATCGGCGGCGGCCGCTTCGAGCTGTTCGGGCCGACGCTGCCGGCCGGCGCCCCTCCATCCCTGGCCGCCTATTTCTCGCGGCCGGGCGTGAGGGAGAGCGTCGGCCCGATCTTCGAGTTCAGCGGCGGCTCCTACCGACGCGTCAACGACGGAACATCACTGCGCCCAGGCGCGGCCTACTGGGTCCGCGCGGCTCAGGAAGTCCCCGAGCCGGACCCTGTGCGGGTCGATGCCGGGTTCGGCGGGCTTCGCTTCGACGCCCAGACGTCCCTCCAGGAATTCGAGATCGAGGTCGGAGAGTCGGCCGCGCCGCGGCAGCTTTCGCTGAAGGCCCGGGCGAGCGCCGACGGCATCAGCACGACAGCCTGGATCGAGGTTCAGAAGGGAGACGGAAGCTTCGCGGCGATCGGAACGGGAGCGACCCTGGAAGTTCCCCCCGGGCAAACGAACCTGCGGGTCGCTTTACGCGCCCGACAGGAGGATCTCACGGAGACGAGCCTGGCGTTTCAGGCTGCGGTGCTCCAGGTCGACGCCCCGAACGGAAGCGCCGAAGTCGGCCTCGAGCTCGAAGCCCCGACGCTCCAAGGGATCTGGATCGGAGAAGCGGCGATCAACGAGGTCGAGAGGATGAGCGCCTACGGAACCGGCTACTCGCCGGCGCCGAGCCTGCCGCTCTCCCTCATCCTCGAGGTTCCCCAGGCCGGCCAGCCGCGACTCCTTCCTTGCCTCGAGGTGGAGGGTAACCGCGATGGAAAGAACATCACGGTCCGGTTCGAGGCGGCGCTCTTCCACGAGAAGGTGAATCTCACCGGGGCGCTCGGCTCGCAGGGAGCGAGCGGCACCCTCTCGAGCACGATCAGCCTGCAGGCGAACCATCCGTTGAATCCGTACCGCCATCGCTACCACCCTGAGCACACCGCGGGCTACGACATCACCCGCTCGCTCAAGCTCCGGTTCGGCGCTCAAGGGTCCGGCCAGCTCCCGGAGAGCCCTTTTGCAACGGTCGGCATCCTCAGCGGCGTTTACGAGGAGGATCTGAGCGGACTCGCACAGGAACCGATCCGGGTACGCGGCCATTTCCGTCTGCGCAAGCTGGCCGGCGGCACCGCGACGCCGTGCTCGGCGCCGGGGCAGTGAAGGAGACCGAGTCATGAAGATCCATTCGATTCAAACTGCGTTCGCGTTGATTCTCGCAACGGCGGCCGGTGGAAATCTCCGGGCGGCGCCGGAATTCCAGTTCCTCGGCGACCTGCCGGGGGGCCTGGAGTACAGCATAGCGCGCGGCGTCTCAGCCGACGGGACGTACGTCGTCGGCGAGAGCTCTTCGACCGCCTCCGGCGACACGTTGGGACGCACCGAAGCGTTCCTCTGGGATCCGAGCGCCGGCATGATCGGCCTGGGAGCCGCCGGCGCTCCACTCCATTCCTATGCGATGGATGTGAGCGCCGACGGGAATTCCGTCGTGGGCGCCACGTCGATTCGACAATCCGCCTGTATCTGGTTTCGCGGCCCGCCTCTGACCCGAACGGTGCTGATCCAAGGCATCATCAACCGCTTCACCAGGGTCGGCGCGGTAGCGACCGCGATCTCGAACGCGGGCGACCTGGTCGTCGGCACGAAGAGTGAAACGCGGTTCGTGTCCCCTGAAGAATCGGATGGTTTCATTCATGCGTTCCGCTGGACGCCGGCCGGCGGCGTGGTTCTCCCTCCGGAAGATACGGTGTTCCACACCGCCAGGGTCCTGACCCCGGACGGCACCACGCTCGTCGGGAACCTGAACGTGTTCGATTTCTTCGACGAATTCCCAGATCAACAGTACGAGGTCTACCGGATGCGCCTCGGGGAGATTCAGGGGCTCGGCTTCTTCGGAACCCCCACGGGAGTCTCCGCCGACGGCAGGAAGATCGTGGGCGCGAGCGCCGCAGGCGGTTTCGTCTGGACGGAGGGAGCGCAACCTCCGTACATCGAGCTTCCCTCGAACGGCCAGAGGGCGGTCGGGATCTCGGCCGACGGCCGCACCATCCTCGACGCCTCGGGCGGAATCTATATCGACGGCAAGGGTCCCTTGGACCTCCGCGAGATCCTCGCACGGGCGGGCGTCATCGACCTGCGCGCGCTTCCCGCATCGGACTTCCGCGCGAACGCCCTCTCGGACGATGGCCTCGTGATGGTCGGTTCGGCGCTCGTCGGCGGCATCCAGCAGGCCTGGCGTGCCCGCCTCACGGACTCGGACCACAACAGCGTCTCCGACGAGCTCGAGGCGTTCGCTTGCGGGATCCTGGGCGATGCATTCCTGATCCAGATCTTGCGCGGCAGCACCCTGTTCGCCGACTCGCGAGAGACCCTGGGCTACGGCGACATGGTCTCGCAGTACGGGCTCCCATGGAAGCCGGGTGCCGGCCGCGTGCCCACTCGCGACCTGGACCAGCCCGCGGAGTTCCTGCGCTCGGTCCAGCTCCTCGGAGGCTGCCCCGACGGCGGGTCGATCAACAGCGAGCAGATCGCGGGCCGTTTCCTCGCGAGCGTCGCCTTTCCCGCGGTGGAGGAGATCCACGGCTTCGAGATGCTCCTGGGGAACGAGGCCTTCGCCGACGCGCTCGATCCGACGATCGGACTCGACGGGCTCCAGGACGACGTGAGCGATGCGTTCGCCTTCAAGGGAGTCCCTGGGATCCAGGATCTCCTCGACGAAGAGCTGGCGCTCCTGCGCGGCCGCGAACTCCCCGGCGTTCCGGCGGACTGGTTGAACGATGCCATCTACTTTCCGGAGTTCATCGGACCGGAGAACGAGAAGCGGGGAGTCGCGGTCTACAACCGCCTTCCGCCGAACGCCGGCGCCGGGAGCGGGTCGGCCTACCGGTCGAACTACCTCGTGGGCGACAACTTCGCGGCCGCCGAGAAGTACCCCCAAGGGCACGGCGACGCTCACGGCCATTACCTGACCGCCCTCAAGAAGGGGATCGAGCTTCTCCGGGACGGCCCGAACGGTTTTCCCCAGCAGTTCTTCGGCCTGATCGTCCCCGCGGCGACCGGCACCGACTCGGGCCTCGAGACGATCCGGCACGTGGCCGAATCGGGCGCGGCCCGCGCGCAGAGCGCCGCGCACGTGGCCGACCTCCTCTTCCGGCGCGACTACCGCGAGAACTTGGAAGACCCGCGCGCGGCTCAACTCTTCGCCGATCCCAACGCCCAGAGGGCGTGGTCCATGGGCGACTGGGCGCGCCGCGGGGCCCTCGGGGCCTACCTCGACTGGGCGGTCGTGTCCCACTGGGCGCCGACCGACGAGGCCCGGATCGTGCATCGGGGAAACCTCGCCGAGCTGGAAGATCTCTCGGGGGCGGTGGGGGGATTCCAGGAGCGCCTCGACACGGCCGGCATCCGCCTCGACCCTCTCGGCCTCGTGCAGAACGTCGTCCCCTTCGGAATCGACGCGTCCGGGCTCGAGCCCGGATCCGGACGCTCCCACTACGAGCAGGTCCGCGACGCCGCCCAGCGCGCCCTCGACAACGCCCGAAAAGCCTTCGAGCTGGCGAATCAAGCGGGCCAACGGCTGCGCGATTCGGACAGGACCCTCAACGATTTCTCGAACCGCCTCGAAGACACCAAGGCCGACACCGACCAGCAGCTCATCGAGATCTGCGGGCTTCCTTCCGCCGATGACAAGCAGGACAACGACCTCGATCCTGGAACCAGCGACTTCGAAGAGAGCCAATCGCATCCCGACTTGACGAATTTCCTGGCCACGGACGAGGACCTCGCCGCCAAGGGGATGGCGCCGCGCCTGGCTCCCGGGCAGATCCAGATCGCCATCTCAGAGCTGCACGTCGCGGGATTGCGCGTCCAGCAGGCCGAACTGGCGCTCGACGACCTTTCCGCCCAGATCAGGAGCCAGCTCGAGCGCATCGAGCTTCTGACGTCCGTCCAGGCGCAGGCGATCCGGATCATCGGCAAGGCGGGGAGCGATCAGATCGCCTTGACGCGGCGCCTCGAGGAGATCTCGGAGCGCCAGAAGCAGTCCGGGATGATCCTCGGATGGGTGAAAGGGGTGGCCGGGCTCGTCGCGGGGAACCCCGCTGCGGCCTTCGAATTCATGAAGACGCTCCTCGCGGAGACGGTGTCGGCCATAACGCACCGCGACGAGGAGATCGAAAACGAGTTCGACGCCGAGGTCGAGAAGACTCGCATCCAGACCTGGAAGGAGATCAAGCTCCAGGGTCTCGAGGACCTCTTGATCATCGATGCCGAGAAGCGGGAGCTTGCGGCCTTGCTGCGCCGCTCGCCGCAGCTCCTCATCGACCGCGGCGTGGCCGAAGAGCTGGCGGCCCAAGCTCTGGGACGCCTCCGGCAGGCGGTCACCCGCGGCCAGATCCTTCTCAAGGAAAAGCAGCGCCTCGAAGCGAGGACGGAAGGAGACCTCCTGACCCAGCGGTGGAAGGACATGTCCTTCCGAGTGTTCCGCAACGCCGTGCTCAAGAACTACCGCGCGCTCTTTGACATCGCCGCCCGCTACGTGGTCCTCGCCGCCAGGGCGTACGCCTACGAGTTCGACTCCCGGTCGGACGGGAACGACGCTCTCGCGGGGATCTACCGCGAGCGCCGGCTCGGCAGCGCGGCGGGCCTCGGCGGCGGACTGCAGAGCGTCCTGGCGCGCCTCGACGGCGCGGTCACGGTCAACAATTTCAACAGGCCCCTCGAGACCCTCGGCGAGCGGAGCTTCAGCTTCCGCAGGAACCTTCTGGGGATCGGCATCGAGGATTTCCCCAACGATGACCTGCGGTTCCGCGCGCTCTTGGAGTCGAGGATCGTCGAGCGCGTCGAGGACATGAACGAGGTGCGGGACCTGGCGCAGGTTTCGGCCCAGCGAGACTTCGGCCCCGCGATCGTGCTCCCGTTCTCGACCGAGATCGACGGCCGGAACTTCTTCGGCTTCGGCCCCGAGCTGCCGCACGGGAACGCCAACTTCTCTATCACCCGCAACGCCAAGATCCGCAGCTTCGCCGTCCGCTTCGATGGCGTGGAGACGGCGCTGGGCATCGACCCCGAATCCGGCACGGTGTTCGTCTACTTGCTGCCCGCGGGGGAATCGGTCCTGCGGGAGAACACGAACCTGCCCGTCATCGAGAACGAGCTGGTCACGCCGTGGGCGGTCGTCGACCAGTTCCTGCCCGTGCCTTCATTGGCGGTGACGGCCGACCTCGCGAAGCGGACGTTCAATCCGTGGCGGTCGACCGCGCAGGCCGGGGGGAACTTCCTGAACGAGATCAAGCGCCAGCGCGACAGCGAGGCCCAGGTCGAGCTCGGCCAGCCGCTCCGGTTCAACACGAACCTCGCCGGCCGCTCAGCATGGAACACGCGCTGGCTCCTCGTGATCCCCGGCGGCCAGTGGACCGACAGCTCCGATACGGCGGTGATCCGGCGCAAGCTCCTGCAGTTTATCTACGGAACCGCGGTGAACCCGTCGCAGCACCTGGGGATCACCGACATCCGGCTGGTCATCCAGGCGTATTCGCACTGATCGTGTCGATCGGCAGAGAGGACCATCATGCACCCACGACGACATCTTCCATTTCTTCTCATCGCCGGCGTCTTGGCGGGCAGCGGTTCCCACGCCTTCGACAAGAACGGCGTCGCGCCGCGGGCGATCTCGCTGCCTTCGGGCCCCGGCTCGATCCAAGGGCTCGGGGAGTCCTTCCAGCCGCAGCTCAACTCGGGGAGCGGCAGCTACCAAGTGCCGCTCCGCTTGCCCGGTGGTACCGGCGGGAAGACGCCCGCGCTGGCCCTGGTCTATAACTCCGGCTCGGGAAACGGAACGGTCGGCCTCGGCTGGTCGCTCTCCGGCGCCTCGTCGATCCGCCGGAACACGGACAAGGGCGTCCCGCGGTACGTCGATGGCCCGAACGGCACCGACGACGACCACGATGGCCGCATCGACAACGCGGAGGAGCTGGACACGTACACTGGAGCGAACGGCGAGGAACTCGTGCCGCTCGCCGACGGAAGCTTTCGGGCCGAGAACGAGAGCGGGTTCGTCCGCTACGCTCGATCTGGCGAAGGTTGGGAAGCTCGATTTCCCGATGGGGAGCGGTTGCTCTACGGTCAGAGCGCCCAGACCCGGGTCGAGGACAACGGGAGAATCCTCGCGTGGTGCCTCGAGAGGGAAGTCGACAAGCACGGCAACGCGATCGACTACTTTTACCTCCCGGATCCGGCGACGCCGGCGCAGAAGCATCTCCTGCGCGCCCGCTGGGGCCGGGAAAGCGCCTTCTTCACCGCCGTATGTCGATACGAGGAAGGCCGGCCGGACGTCGCCTCGAACTACCAGTCGAGCTTCGAGCTCAAGACCAGCTTGCGGCTGGCCGGGATCGATGTCGTTTCCCAGGGCATCCCAGCGCCCGCCTTCGCCCTCCGGGGCGACTTCGACGGCGACGGAAAGAGCGACGCCCTCATCCGGCGGTTTCGCCTCGAGTACGACGGCGATGCCCATCTCTCCCTGCTCGCGCGCGTGACGCAGCTTGGCGCCGACGGACTCACGGCGATGCCGACCCTGAGCTTCGGCTACAGCCGGTGGAACCCCCTCGATAACGTCGCCACCGCGGTCATCCGCAGCCGCGGTGCGCCCCCCGAGGGCTTCGATAGCGGCTCCGTCGAGCTCATCGACATGAACGGGGATGGCCTCCCCGATCTCCTCTCGACCGCCGGAAGCCAGCACCGGGTGGCCTTGAACCGAGGCATCGACGAGGAGGGCCGTCTCGTGTGGGCCCCAAGCCGCCCCGTCGGCAACGCGCCGGCGATCGACATCTCCTCCGACCGCACCCACCTCGCTGACGCCACGGCCGACGGTCTCTCGGACCTCCTGGTCAAGGTATCGAACACGTCGTTCCTCTGCTTCGACAACACCAGCCAGAACGCCTGGACCGGGTCGCCGTTTCCGATCCGGAGTACGGACACCTGGCCGATCTGGCCCTTCGACGGCGACGGCGGCAAGCTGTCGAGATCGATCGACGCCGACTACAGCCGATCGAACGACGTGCTCTACACGTCCGATTCCGGCATCCAGCTCTGGCTGCTCCTCCCCGGGGGTCGGTTCTCCCGCGAGCTGCGCCTGCCGCCTCTCGTCTGCGACGGCAAGGTCTTCCGCTTCGACCTTCCGGGGACGCACATCGCCGACCTGAACGGCGACCGCCTCCAGGACCTGGCCTGGATCCAGCCCAGCCGCGTCGACTACTTCCCCAACCGGGGCCGCGGCGAGTTCGCGGCCCCGGTCACCTTGAACCTCGGGAGGACCCTGAGCGCGGCGGAGATCGAGCGGGCGGACTTCTCGGACGTCGACGGCGATGGGCTCGTGGACCTGACGGTCGTGAGGCCGGCGGCGCTTCCGAACGGGGTTCTCTACTGGCTGAACCGCTTCGAGCGAGGGTTCGACGGCCCGAGATCGGTCCTCGGCCTTCCGGCCCAGAGAACCGGCGATGCCCTGCGCTGGGCGGACTTGAACGGCAACGGGACGACGGACATCGTGATCTCCCAGGCGCAGAGCCCGGCGGGCGAGAAGATCCTGGTAGTGGATCTCGTCCCGGAGGGAAAGATCCATCTCCTGACGCGCATCGAGAACGGCCTCGGGCTGCGGATCGAACTCGATTACGAAAGCTCGACGGCGCAGATGGTGCGCGCCGAGACGGCGGGCGCTTCCTGGTCGAGCGTCATGCCGATCGCGATCACCGTGGTCTCGCGCATGGCCGAGGACGATGGCCGGGGCACCGTCTTCGAGCAGAGCTTCACCTACCGCGACCCTTACTACGACGCCATCAAGCAGGAGTTCCGCGGTTTCCGGAGCGCTCAACTCCTCGAGGCCGGCGATGCCTCCGCGGCGGGCAAGATCGAGCGGATGGTCTTCGACACGGGCCGCGAAGAGACTTGCCTCAAGGGAAGGTTGCTCTCTACGGAACTCTTGGGGGAAGACGGCAAGCTCTTCAACCGCTCGCTCACCTCCTGGCGCGCTCGTGTCCTCGCAGAGGGTCTCGACGGCCGGAAGGTCTGCTTCGCCCACTCTGCGGCGGTCGACCAGTTCATCCATGAAGGCGAAGCCGAGGGAATCCGGCTCCGCCAGGAGAAGGATTACGACGACTTCGGCAACGCCATCGCCGAGCGCAACTTCGGGATGCTCGATCAACTGGGCGACGAGCTCTTCATCGAGCGAGTCTACGAGCCGCAGGTGGATGTTTGGCTCCTCCGGCTCGTCAAGAGCGTGGCACGGCGAGACGGCGCCGGCCGACTGCTCGACGACCAGCGGTTTTTCTACGGTCCCGGCGGCGACCTGGAGCGCATCGAGTCCTGGCTCGACACCGAAGGCCGCTGGATACCGACCTTGCGCCAGCGGTTCGATAACTTCGGAAACGTGATCGAAAGCATCGATGCTCGCGGCCACCGCCGCACGATCGGCTTCGACGCCCACCTCAATGCCGTCCCGCTGAGCGAGACCGTGCACTTGCCCGACCGCCAGCTTTCGATGAGCGCCGAGTACGATCTCGGGTTTGGAGCCGTCACATCAGCGACGGACTTCCACGGACGGCAAAGCGCCTACCGCTACGACCCGCTCGGCCGGTTGGTCGAGGCGCGGCGGCCCGGCGGCGCGGGGGACCTCTACGAGTACCATTTCGGAAACCCTGTCAGCCGGGTCGTGAAGCGGCTCCTCCTCGATGCCGAGGGCTCGACCTTCGATTCCCACTTCTACTCCGACTGTTACGGGCGCCCGCTGGGCTCGAAGATCGAATCCGAGGGCGGCCAGTGGCGCTTCCTCGACGCCAAGCGCTATAACTCCCGCAAGCTCGAGGAGCGCGCTTGGCTGCCGCACGCGAGCGACACGTCCGACTACGTCGCCCCGGATCCCGTCCAGCCGCACGAAGCGCGTCGCTTCGACGCCGCAGGCCGCCTCATCGAGACGCGGAAACCGGACGGCTCGCTCCTGCGCCAGGAGCATCGTCCGCTCGCAGTCGCGGTCTTCGACGGCAACGACACAGCGCAGGGAGGCCAGCCGGACCTCCGCCGCTCGGATGGCCTCGGGCGTTTGACCGCTGTTGAGGAGCGTAACGGCGACGAGACCTACGTGACGCGCTACGGCTGGACCGCCGCGGGCCAGCTCGAAACCGTGGTCGACGCGCTTGGAAACACGAAACGCTTCCGCTTCGACTCGCTCGGCCGCTTGATCGAGGGTAACGACCCGGACCGCGGCCTCCGGCTCAACTCCTACGACGACACGGGGAACCTCTTGCGGCGCGTGGACGCCAAGGGGCAGACGACCCTCTACCGCCACGACGCCGCCAACCGCCTCCTCGAGAAGGACTATGTCGGGCGAATTCGCGGCGGAAGCGATCCGGTGGACTGCATCTATCATTACGATGCGCCGGCGGGGACGCTCGACTTCGGCGACGGCACGCAAGGCAGCGCAAGGAACGTCGCCGGGCGGCTCGCCTGGGTCGAGGACTCCTCCGGCGAGGAGCACTTCTCCTACGACGAGCGCGGCAACATCGAGTGGGTCCTGAAGCGGGTACGGGACCCGGAGACGAGCATCCTCGTTCCCTACCGCACGCAAACCGCGCACGACCTCCTCAACCGCGAAGCGGAGATGATCTTCCCGGACAACGACCGCTTGCGCTATGTCCGCGGCGCGGGTGGTTTCGTCGAGCGCATCGACGGAGGCCCCGACGGGCGGGTCGTCCTCGAGGGGGCCGACTACGCGCCCAGCGGACAGCCGCTAGGGCTGCACTTCGGGACCGGCGCCGAGTCGATCTTCGAGTACGACGCGAGCCAGCGCCTGAAGACACTGCGGGCGGCCGGCGCCGCTGCCGCCGAGATCCTCTACGATGCCTTTACCTATGACGAAGTCTCGAACGTGACGGAGATCGCCGACCGGCGCGCCCCGGAACGAGTCCCCCCCGACTCCCCGCGGCGCCGGTCGGCGCAGTTCACCTACGACCCGCTCAATCGTCTGATCGGGGCGAGCTACGGGACCGACGCATCTCTCGGCCGGATCGATTACGCCTACGATGCGCTGGGGAACCTCCTGGCGCAGACGACGCCTCCTCCAGGCTCGCCCGGCCACATGGCGGGCGCCGCCGTCGGCCTGGGCGCGCTCGGCTACGAGGGCGGCAGGACCAACCGAGATGGCCGCCAGCCGCTGGATTCGCCGGGGCCTCACGCGGTGACCAGCACCGAGGGCGGCCACCGGCTCGACTACGACGCGAACGGCAATGTCGTGGCATACGATGGCGGCGCTCTGAGATGGGATTTCGAGGACCGAATCGAGCGCTTCGTGAAGCTCGGCGTTGATGCCGACTCGTTTCGCGACCATTCGAGCCGGCGCGTCCTCAAGCGAGTCCTCCGCGGCGACGCTCGTGAAGAGACGCACTACGTGGATGAAGCCTTCGAGGTGAAGGGCGGCTCGCCGATCAAGTACGCCTTCCTCGACGGCCGCCGC
>Ga0187892_10005799_pt1 | contig 19027 bp, 10 predicted proteins | sample MA1701073metaG_FD_139345 | JGI IMG/M metagenome (GOLD analysis project Ga0187892, IMG submission 139345) | Bio-ooze microbial communities from a basaltic lava cave in the Kipuka Kanohina Cave System on the Island of Hawaii, USA - MA170107-3 metaG ...
CCGTGAGCGACGCGGTGAATCCGGCGGCGCCCACCATGAAGGCGCGCCCGGACGTCCCCAGGCGCGCGTCGCGCATCCACGTGAGCCGGTGCTCCGCCGGGAGGTGCCGGCGCTTCCAGGTGCCGCCGCCGTCGTCGCTCACGAAGAACGCCCCGGCGTCGCCGACCACGACGCCACGCTGGCCGTTCACGGACACGGCGTAGAGGCCGGGGTTCGCCATGGCCTCGACGAAGCTGACGTCCTCGATCGCCCCGGTCTCCGTGAGGCCGTTTTGCGTGATCCACGTCTGCCCGCCGTCGGTCGTCCGGAGGATGATGCCGTCGATGCCGACCACCCATCCCTCGGTGGGCGAGCGAAAGGACAAGCCGAAGAGGGTCTTCTCGGTCGGCACGGCGACCTGCCGCCAGTGCTCGCCGCCGTCCTCGGTGGCGAGCAGCGTGCCGAACTCGCCCGCGATGAAACCGTGCTGCGCGTCCGGGAACGCGACGTCGTAGAGAATGATGTCGTCCGTGATCGTCTGCATCATCCGGTCGGGGGACTCGATCCGCTCGACGGGCAGGCCCGAGAGCGAGCGGTCGCGCCACGTCGCTCCGCCGTCGCGCGTCTGCACCACCGCGCCCCAATCCCCGACGGCCCAGGCCGTCGTGGGGTCGACGGCCGCCACCTTGAAGAAATGCTTCGCGGGCTCGATCGGGTTCTTCTGCGCGGCCCAGGTGTCGCCCCCGTCGGTCGTCCGGAGAATCGTGCCCGACTTGCCGACGATCCAACCCGTGCGCTCGTCGGCGAACGCGATGCTGAAGAGCGGCTGCTTGGTCGTGCTCTGGCGTGGCTGCCAACTCGTGCCGCCGTTCGTGGTGGCATAGATCGATCCGAAGTTGCCGACCGCCCACGCCGTGTCGTTCCCCGCGACGGCCACCGCGAACAGGTTGTCTCGCAGCGCCGCGGCGCGCGCCAGGACCGGCGTCGCCGCGAGCAGACCGACGAGCGCAATCCTGCCGGCTTTGGGCATGGCGGGCATGCGTATACACCCGACGGCTGGCCGTCAATAGAACTCGATCTAGGACGGCGCGTCAGGCGATTGCTTGACGCTCCGATTGCTCCCCCGTACGGGGGGCGCGATGTCCGCGCCACGCCCGACGCATCCGTCGCCGCTCGCACAGGCGTATCGCGCGCACGGCGCGTGGCGCCCCGAGACGCTCTGGCGCACCTTCGCCGACACCGCCGCGCGCCGTCCCGGACACACCGCCCTCGTGGACGGCACGCGCCGCATCCCGTTCGGCGAGTTGGCCATGCACGCCGAGCGCGTCGCGGGTGCGCTGGTACGACTCGGCGTGGCGGCGGGGGACGTGGTGGCCGTCCAGCTCCCCAATTGGTGGGAGACGGCCGTCGTGCTGCTTGCCGCCGCCCGGGTCGGTGCAGTCGCGAATCCGGTGCTGCCCATCGCGCGCGAGCGGGAGCTACGGTTCGTGCTCGGCGCGAGCGGCGCCCGCGTTGCGTTCATCCCCGGCGCGCTCCGCGATTGCGACCACCGCAGGCTCTTGACCGCGCTCCGCCCGGCGCTGCCGGCGCTCGCGCACGTCGTGACGGTGCGGGCCGACCCCGAAGGCGACATGATCGCTTTCGAATCGCTCGTGGGCAGCGATCCGCCCCCGGCTCCCGACCCCCCGGACGCCTCCGCCGTGGCGCTCCTCATGTACACGTCGGGCACGACGGCCGATCCGAAGGGCGTGCTCCATTCCCACGAGACCCTGCTCGCCGAAGCACGGAGCCTCGGGCCGGTGCATGGGATCACCGCCGCCGACGTCGTGCTGATGCCCTCGCCGCTCACGCACATCTCCGGGTTGCTGCACGCGGTGCTGCTGCCGGCGGTCCACGGCACGGGTGCCGTCTTGATGGAGCGCTGGGACGCCGCCGACGCGCTGGCACTCATCGCGCGCGAGCGCGTGACCTACATGGTCGGTGCGCCGACGTTCCTGCGCGACCTGGCGCAGCATCCCCGCCTCGCCGACCACGACGTGTCGTCGCTGCGTCTCTTCTCGTGCGGCGGTGCCGACGTCGATCCCACGCTCATCCGGGAAGCCGCGGCGCGGCTCGGCTGCATCGCCAAGCGCGTCTACGGCTCGACCGAATTCCCGACCGTCTCCACGACCGGTCCCGACGACCCGCCCGAGCGGCGCATCGACAGCGAGGGCCGTCCCATCGGGTCCACCGAGGTTCGGCTGGTCGACGAGGAGGATCGGCCCGTCGCCACGGGAAGCGAGGGCGAGATCCTCGCCCGCGGACCCGAGCTGTGCCTCGGCTACCACGATCCGGCGTCGAACGCGGACGCGTTCACCGCCGACGGCTGGTTTCGCACGGGCGACCTCGGCACGCTCGACGCCGACGGCTACCTCCGCATCACGGGCCGCAAGAAGGACGTCATCATCCGCAAGGGCGAGAACATCAGCGCCCGCGAGGTGGAGGACCTCCTCGCGCGCCACCCGGCGGTGGCGGAAGTGGCGGTCGTCGGCGTCCCCGATGCGCTGGCGGGCGAGATCGCGTGTGCCGTGGTGCGTGTGCGCCCGAACGAGAGCACGCCATCGCTCGCCGCCTTGTGCGAGCATCTCCTGGCGCGGGGTCTGTCGAAGCGAAAGCTCCCGGAGCGGCTCGAGCTCGTCGACGAGTTTCCGCGCACGGCCAGCGGAAAGATCGTGAAGCGCGCTTTGCGCGACCGAATGCGCCCGTAGACCGCGGCGGCGACTGGTCAGTCCAGGAACGCCCCGCTCGGCGAGGGGATCGGGTCCGTCTTGTACTTGGACCCCTTCTGGATCAGCACCTGACCGCGAATCTCGCCTAGGGGTGCGTTCGGGCAGCACGGAGACGGGCTGCTGTGGATGTTGATGTAGAAGAGCCCCTTGTTGAGGCTCTTCGTCTGGGCCTTGTCGAGGACGACGCAGCCCTGCTTCGGGCTACCCACGGGCGAGGGCAACGGACTGATGTCCTTCACGATCGGCCCCGCCTGCCCGGGCGCCTCCGCGTGGAAGTGCGCCACCTGCTCTGTTCCCGCCAACGGCGTGTAGCTGATCGCGTAGCACAGGTTCGAGTTGGTCTTGTTGAACGTGAGGAACGCCACGCCGGTCGACGGGCTCGTATTTGGCGGTGTCTCCTGCGCGCCATTGAGCACCGCCAGGAACGCTTGCAGCGAGTCGGCCGCGACCGGACCGACCCAGAGCGCCGTGGTCAACAGCGACGACGCCAGGACTGGCAACGTCATCGCGCGGTGAAGGGCCTGACGGACACATGCAGACATCGGGCACCTCCCTTTGGTTGAGCTTCTGCCGAACAGAGATCACGACTCCGGCTGCCGCACCAGCCAAAAAGTGCGCCGCGCCGCCGATTCCGACTTGGTCCGCGCCGTTTCACCGCCAGCTCAGACTTTCGTCGTAGCCCCTTTGGGCGCTCGCCGCCTTGTGCGAGCACTCCTGGCGCGGGGTCTGTCGAAGCGGAAACTCCCGGAGCGGCTCGAGCTCGTCGAAGACTTCCGCGCACGGCCAGCGGAAAGATCGTGAAGCGCGCGCTACGCGACTGACTGCGGGAATAGAGCGTGGACGACTCGATTCAGCGGGGTCGGCCAATGAGCTCGGTTGGGATCACGAAGGGGCCTTGGCGACGTTCAATCCACCCAGCAGCGCCTGGAGGCGATCCGGATCGATCGGCTTCGTCAGGTGAAGATGAAAACCGGCTGCGAGCGCGGCTTCCTTGTCCTCGTCGCGGCCGTAGCCGCTGAGCGCGACCAGAGTCGCTCCCTCCATCCCGGGCTGCTCCCGGAGATGCCGCACGACCTCATATCCGCTCATTCCCGGGAGACCGATGTCCATGAGCACGATATCGGGCGCTTCGGCTCGCGCTGCGTCGAGCGCCGCGGGGCCATCGTGGGCCACTCGCACCCCATGGCCGAAGAGCTCGAGCAACATCTGGAGCGATTCGGCCGCGTCGCGATTGTCTTCGACGACGAGCACACGCGCGGGCGAGACTGTCTCGGCGACCCGGGGTTGAACCGGTGCTTCCGCGTCGCCCGGAGACAGGGCGGGCAATCGGACGATGAACTCGGACCCCCGGCCCGCGCCCTCGCTTCGCGCCTCGATCCGCCCCCCATGCAGCTCGACGAGCCGCCGTACGACCGTCAGCCCTATACCGAGGCCGCCCGGTAAACGGTCGAGCCGGGTGTCACCCTGAGAGAAGAGATCGAAGACCCGGGAGAGCATCTCTTCGGGGATACCCATCCCGTTGTCGCGGACGCGCAGGACCATCTCGCCGCGCGACCGCTCGATCTCGATCTCGATCCGCCCCCCCGACGCTGTGTACTTTGCGGCGTTCGTGACGAGGTTCTCGACGATCTGTTCGATTCGCGCCGGGTCCGCATCGACGGCACCTTCACTCGAACAGACGACTGATAGCGTGTGCCCGCACCCGTCGAGAATCGCTTGTGCGCCCTCGATTGCTCGCGTCACGGCATCACGCAGCACCACGCGCTCGCGACGCAGCCTGATCTTTCCCTGCGTGATTCGTGCCACGTCGAGCAGATCGTCCACGAGCCGTGTCAGGTGCTCCGACTGACGGCCGGCGATCTCGAGCGCCCGCTCCCGGCTCGACGGATCGAGACGCGCGGCGGTGACGGCGTGGCGGACGGCCGAGAGGGGATTCCGTAGCTCGTGGCTGAGGAGCGCCAAGAACTCGTCCTTCGCGCGGTTCGCCGCTTCCGCCGAAGCCCGCGCTCGCTGTTCGCTCTCGCGCCGCGCCGCCACTTCGACCGCGTGCGCGATGCGCTCCGCGGCGAGCACCAAGATGTCGACGTCCATCTGGCTGAACTTCCGCGGCTGCACGCTCCCCACTTGGAGGACGCCGAGGAGGCGTCCCTCGGTGAGGAGCGGAACACCCACGAGCGAGCGGAGGCCTTTGTCCCGGATGTAGGGACTTATGACGTTCGCGTAGTCCACTTCATCGAGGATGATGGGCGCTTCCTCCGCCGCTACGCGCCCATCAAAGCCGCGTCCGAAGGGCACACGTACGAGCCGTCGCACATCTTCGTCGAGCCCGACGGCCGCGCGCGCGTGCAGAACGTCTTCCTCCTCGTCTTCCCCCTCGTCTTTCTCCTCGGGCAATCTTCGCAGCAGGATGACGGCCGTATCTCCCTGGAGCGAGTCCCTCACGCGCTCCAGCACCGCCCGCAGCAGGTCGTCGAACGACAGCTTCAGGAGCGCCGTATCCGTGATCGCCTGCACGCGGCGTAGGACATTGCCCACACCTTCCGACTGCTCCCGCGCGTGCTCGGCGATGGCGAGCATGTCCTCCCGTTCGGCTTCCGCCGTTTTGCGCGCGGTGATGTCCACCAGCATGTTGATGCCACCGACGACCCGACCGTCGGCATCGCGCAGCCGTGTAGGATAGGGCTCTACCCAGCGGCGCTCGCCATCGGGCCGCTCCGCGATGATCTCCTCGCCACGGACGGCACGGCCCTCCTTGATCGCAATCGCCAGCGGGGATTCCTCGTGCGGCAGCGGACTGCCATCGGCACGGAACAGCTTCCAGCTCACGCACCACCGGTCTTTCCCCAGCTCCGGCGTCCGGCCCGAGAACGTGACGGCGGCGGGGTTGACGTGCGTCAGGCAGCCTTCGGCGTCGGTCGTGTAGACGGCCGCCGGCACAGCGTCGATCATGTCGCGGAAGCGCCGCTCACTCTCACGCAACTCCAGGTTGAGCTGTCCCATCGCCTGGCGGGACTGGACCGCATCTTCCATCAGGTTGAGTGCGGCGCGGCGCGAATCGTGAACCTTCTGGCGCTCTTCACCCAACTGATAGGACGCCGACGCGAAGCGGCCCAGGCTCTCGAGCTGCCTCAGGTCTTCCGCGTCGAACTTCCGACGGTCGTCGTGTGCGATCGCCCAGATCGTGCCGACCGTCTTCCCGTGGACGCGAAAAGGAACGAGCAGGCACTCTTCGACCGGCGGCACCACCGGGAGAAAGTAGGCGTAACGTCGTTCGAAGTGCGTGAACAACAGCGGGGCGTCGCGGTCGAGCACGTCGCCGCACGGGCCGAAGTCGCGCGGCGTTCCGCCGCCGAGGTGCGGCCTCCACATGCCGGCGATGGCTGGCCAAAAGAACCTCTTGCCGTCTTTCGTCAGCAGACTGATGCCTGCAGAGTCGGCCTTGAAGACCTCCAGCATCGTCTCGGCCAGCCTCTGCAGGATGGTGTCCGGCGAGTCTGCCAGCGCCTGCGCCAGCACCACCAGCGCACCGTTCTCCGTCTCGAAGTCAGGCGGGCGCGACGGACGCCGAGTCAGCTCGCCGGTGCACAAGACCGATTCGAGTGACACCAGGCTGTCGCCCGGAAGCACGCGCGGCGGCCCATCGGTGGCCAACGGCACATCCCGGTTACGACTTGGCATCGTGATCCTTTTCCTCCTGCCCGAGCTCCTGATCGAATTCGAGGGGATGCCGCGCGGCATCGCCGAGCCGCCGACACAGCTCGTTGACCTCTTGCTTCAGCTCGATCATCCGCACCTCGCGCCCCACCGCGACGTGATTGAACCGCGCCAACTCGTCGGCGTGCGACTGAAGGCGAACGTGGCTCGCGCGCAGCGCGTCTTCGGCTCGCTTGCGCTCGGTGATGTCCTCGATCGCGAGCAGGACTCGCCGGCTCTCCCCCCGTGGATCCTGGATGCGGCGCGCGTTGAGCAGCATCGTGCGGCGGCCCAGGTGCTCGAACTCGTGCTCGACCTCGTAGTCGTCGATGTTTTCGTTCTGCGAAGCGACTCTCTCCAGCAGCGCACGCAGGCGCGGAATGTCCCACTGACGGTTGCCGAGGTGGTAGATGAACGTGCCGATCGTCGTGGCCGGTGCGACACGGAACGCGCGGTAGAACGAGCGGTTGGCGGTTTCGACGTGCAGCGTCTCGTTGAGCACGAGCAGCGGCTCGCGCACGGTCTCGAGCGTGTTCTCGGCGTAGTTCCGCGCGCCCACGATGGCTTGCTCGCCCTGCTTGATGGTGTCGATGTCCACCAACACCATCACTGCGCCGTCCACCTTGTTGTCGAGCGTCAGGTAGGGCCGTACGCTCAGCGAATACCAGCGGCCGACCGCGTCCTGCACTTCGCACTCCTGTTCGCGGACGGCGGCGATGACTTCGGCCCCCACGCGCTCCAGGTCGAGCGGCGTTTTCGCGGCATCGGCGAGCACGAGCTTGTGGCGGATATGGCCGATCGGGCGCCCTACGTCGGCCGCGAGAAGGTCGAGCTGTTTCTGCGCCTGGGGGCTGAAACGGCGGATGGTGAGGTCGCGTCCGAGCAGCACGATGGCGAGCTTGGCCGAGGTCTGGAGGTTGACCAGGTCGTTGTTGAGTCGATCGAGCTCGATGTTCCGATTCGACATCTCCTCGTTGACGGTGATCAGTTCCTCATTGGCCGACTCCAGCTCCTCCTTGGACGTCTCCAGCTCCTCGTTGATACTCTGGAGCTCTTCATTGGCGGACTGGACCTCTTCAGTGGCCGCCTGGAGCTCTTCGGTGGCTGCCTCGTGCTGTTGCTGCATGGACTGGAGGTATTCGCGCGTCTCGGAGAGGTCGGTTTCGAGCTCGGCGATCCGGGCGGATTCTTCCCCGGCGGTCGGCGAAACGGCCACGCCGCGAGGCTCGACGGCTTGCGGGGAAGGCCCCCGGGCGCGCCCGCGTCCGGCCGTTTCCGCTTCCTCGAACAGAATCAGAAAACATCGTTCGCGCAGGTTCTTCAGCGGAATGACTTCCAGGCTCACCGAGCGGCTCGTGCCGTTCTGCTCGACACGGACGTCGTCTCTGCGCGCGGGCGTGTTTTTCGTCCTGGCTTCGTTGATCACCGCCCGCAGCGGCAGCATCAGGCCTTCCCGCGCCATCTTCAGCACGTCGAAGCTCGCCTTGCCGGAGGGCGGCTGGAGATACGCGCCGGTTGGCCCGCGGAACTGCAGGACTTGCAGCGCACCATCGACGAGCACCCCGGGGGGGGGGAATACCGCTTGACGATGATGCGGTCGGCCTCGCGCTGCGCGTTGAGCTCACCTTGCAAGGCCGCAGACGCTTCCGCGGGCCCCGGCGGCGCCAGCGGACGAGGCGGCGGCCGTCGGGTGGGCGCGACGCCCTCGCCACGCCCCTTCCTGACAGGCAGGTGAAATGCCTGGGTCATCGCCGGCTTCTTCGCAAAGAGCTTGCTCTTCTTGGCCAGCGGTTCGAAAAGGTCGGTGAAACCCGCGATCGATTCCGATGCGCCGAGCATCAGGTACCCGTCGGGGTTCAGCGCATAGTGAAACGTCGGCAGCGCTTTCTTCTGCAAGCTCGGATCGAGATAGATCAGTAGATTGCGGCAACTGACCAGGTCCATCCGCGAGAAGGGTGGATCGTCGATGAGGTTCTGCCGCGCGAACACCACCATCTCGCGCAGCGTCTTGCTGATACGGTAGCCGCCTTCCTGCTCGACGAAGAAACGCTGCAGGCGCGCGGGCGTGATGTCGGTGGCGAGGCTCTTGGCGTAGAGACCGTGGCGGGCCTTCTCCAGGAGCGTGTCGTTGAGGTCGGTGGCAAACACCTGGAGCTTGCGCATGCGAGGCGCCTTGTCCGCGGCCTCCACGAACGCCATGGCGATGGAATACGCCTCTTGCCCGGTCGAGCAGCCGAGCACCCAGACGCGAATCGGGTCATCGCCGCGCCGCTTGAGGAGCTTGGGGAAAACCTCCTGCTGGAGCTGGTCGAACGCTTCGGGGTTACGGAAGAAGCTCGTCACACTGATGAGCACGTCGGAGTAGAGCGCATCGAGCTCCTTGGCGTTACTGCGAAAAAAATCCGCGTAGTCCTCCGGCGTGTCCCGCTTGTTGAGCACCAGGCGTCGGGCGATGCGCCGCTGGATGGTCGTGGACTTGTAGAGCGAGAAATCCACGCCGGCATGGTGACGCAGCAGCAACATGATCTTCCGATAGCCGCCCTCGGCGGCCTTGCGGTCTTGGGCAGGCTCCGAGTCGGGACGCGCCCGCTTCGTGCCCGTGCGCGGAGGTTCCTTCCCCCCTGACGGCAGAGGGGTGTCGTCATCCTGGTGCGCCGTGGCCTGGGCGCGATCGTCCTCCCCGCGGCTCGAGAACTCGAGCGGCTGCCCGGCCACATACGGGTGCTTCGCGATCCGGGCGAGCTCGTTCGCGATGTCCGCCGGCGACATGACCAGATCCACACAGCCCGCCGCCACGGCGCTCCGCGGCATCGAGTCGTGCTTGGCCGAATCGTCCTGCGCGAAGGTGATCCCACCCTCGGCCTTGATCGCCTCCAATCCCAGCGTGCCGTCGTTCGCCGTGCCGGACAGAACCACGCCGATGGCTCGCTCGCGCTGGTCCTGCGCCAGCGCCTCGAAGAAGGCATCGATGGGCCGATGCGGCGCACGTCCCCTTTTGCGCGCCTGCAGTTCCAAGCCCCCGCCCTGGATGCTCAGGTCGGCGTTGGGGGGATGACATAGACATGATCGGCCAGCACCGGCTGAGCGTGCGTGATCTCGCAGACCGGCAGCGAAGTAGCCCGGCTCAGAATCTGCGTCAGCGCGCTTTCGTGCTCCGGATCGAGATGCTGGATCAGCACGAACCCCATGCCGGTGTCGAGCGGCAAGTGCTTGAGCAACTGCGTGAACGCCTCGAGTCCGCCGGCCGAGGCGCCGATGCCGACGATCGGGAACCCCCCAGGTCCGCCGTCGCGTCCGGCACGCTCGTCACGAGCGTCATCCTCAGGGCCGACATCGCCCACATGGCCTCCGCGCGCCATATCAATCCGCGTCCCGTCGTTCGATCGCTGAGTGCATCGTCGAGGTGGAGACCGCGGCGCGCTTCATGTCAGAGTCGTCCACACCATAGCCTGCGAGGAACCCTACCTCTGATCCAGGACCCCGAGAAGGCCTCCCGATCAAGAGACCCCCGGGCTCCGAGTGAACCGCCAGGGCGGTGACGAGCAGCGGTAGCACCGTTGCCTCCGTGCGGATGGTCCCGCTAGACATCTGCACTTCCATGCGCAGCCTCCTTGCCGCACGACCCTCGGGCTCCTGCGCCAATCTCCCTCGACGCGCCGCGTGTGAGCTCGCGCCGTGGTCTGCAACATGACCGACGCCACGCCGTCGAAGCAGGCACGCTACACGCTGGGCGTGCTGGTCGTCGTCTACGTCTTCAACTTCCTCGACCGGCAGATCGTGTCCATCCTCGCCGAGGACATCAAAGCCGACCTCGGCCTCTCGGACGCGCAGATCGGATTTCTCTACGGCACCGCGTTCGCCGTCTTCTACGCCCTCTTCGGGCTGCCGCTCGGCCGGCTGGCCGACGTGTGGACGCGGACGCGACTCATCGCGATCGGCCTCGCGTTCTGGAGCGTCATGACGGCGTCCTCGGCCTTTGCGCGCTCCTTCACGCAGCTCGCCATCGCGCGGATCGGCGTCGGCGTGGGTGAGGCGAGCGCCACGCCGGCCGCGTTCTCGATCCTGTCGGACCACTTTCCGCCGTCGATGCGCGCGAGCGTGCTCGCCATCTACTCGAGCGGGCTCTACATCGGCGCGGGGCTCGGCCTGTTCGTCGGCGGGCTGATCGTCGAGCGCTGGGATGTCGCCTTCGCGGGACGCGTGCCGCCGCTCGGGCTCGCGGGGTGGCAGGCCGCGTTCCTCGCGGTGGGCTTGCCGGGGGTGCTGCTGGCACTGTGGGTCCGGACGCTGCCCGAGCCGATCCGCGGCCAGAGCGAGGGGGTGGTGCAGACGGGGCCGCCGCATCCGCATCCTTTCCGCGAGTTCGGACGTGAGCTGCGCGCCGTGCTGCCCCCACTCACGCTGATCCATCTGCGCATGCTGGGCGCGAGCCGGCGCGTCATCGCCGTGAACCTCATCGCCGCCGGGGTGATCGCCCTGCTCGCGGCGGGCATGACCCGTTGGCTCGGCACGCCGGTGCAGTGGATCGCGCTCGGCATCGGACTCTATGCGGCGGTGTCGTGGGTGCAGGCGCTCGCGCTCCGCGATCCGGACGCGTACCGGGCCATCGTCCATACCCCGACGCTGCGCTGGGCCGCGCCCGGCTTCGGGCTGCTCGCGTTCACCGGATACGGGCTCGGCTTCTGGCTGGCGCCGTTCTTCCTGCGGCTGCACGGCGTCAGCGAGAGCACCGCCGGCCTGTTTTTGGGCGGCTCGGCAGCGCTCTCCGGTTGGCTCGGCGTCACGATCGGCGGCGTGTGGTCGGATCGATGGCGCCGCCGTGCTCCCGCGGCGCGGCTCTACGTCGGCATGTGCTGCGCGCTCCTGCCGCTTCCGCTCGCGATCGCCACCCTCTTCACCTCGAGCACGCCGCTCGCCTTCGCTCTTTCGGTTCCCCTCGGCATCGCCACCAGCCTGTGGATCGGCCCGGGGGCGAGCACGGTCCAGGACCTGGTCGCTCCGCGCATGCGCGCGATCGCCTCCGCGGCCTATCTCCTCGTCGTCACCTTCATCGGCCTCGCCCTCGGACCGTACGTGATCGGCCGCGTCAGCGTGGCGCTCGACGACCTGCGCATGGCAATGGCATCGGCGCTGATCGTGAACCTCCTGGCGCTGGTCATGCTCGGTCTCGCCGCGCGGCACCTGGCGGCGGACGAGGAGCGAGCCCGTCGACGCCCATCGCTCGAATAGATTCCGCCTCCAGAGGCGTCCGCTGGTCATGGACGGCCGGTCTGGGCTATGCCCGCCTCCAAAGGGGGGTACCCGTGGCCGGAGACCAGCAGCAGGTCACCACCGAAGCGGAATCCCGTCGGGTTGCCGAAGAATCGCGCGAGCAGGACTGGACGGGACGCGCCTTCCTGCGCGAGCTGTTCCTGGGGAACTTCCACCTGGACGTCGTGCACCCGTTCCCCGATCCGGGCCTCGAGCGTCCCCAGTTCACCCGCTTCTACCAGGGGCTCGAGACGTTTCTCCGCGAGGACGTCGACCCGGTCGCGATCGACGAGACGGGGGAGTATCCCGACGCGGTCGTCGACGGCCTGCGTGCGCTCGGCGCCTTCGGGATGAAGATCCCGACGGAGTACGGCGGCCTCGGCTTCACCGTCAGCGAGTACACGCGCGCCATGCAGATGGTGGGCGCGTTCGACAGCAACATCGCCGCCCTGCTCTCGGCGCACCAGTCGATCGGCGTGCCGCAGCCGCTCAAGATCTTCGGCACGCCGGACCAGAAGAAGCGTTATCTACCCCGCTGCGCCAAGGGGGCCATCTCGGCATTCGCGCTGACGGAGCCGCACGTGGGCTCCGACCCCGCGAGCCTGTCCACCACCGTCACGCGCGAGGGCGACCTCTACGTGCTGAACGGCGAGAAGCTCTGGTGCACCAACGGCACCAAGGCCGAGCTGCTGGTGGTGATGGCGCGCCATCCCGACACGCGGCGCATCAGCAGCTTCATCGTCGAGACGAGCTGGCCGGGGGTGAAGATCGAGCATCGCTGCCGCTTCATGGGCCTGCGGGCGCTCGCCAACGGCGTGGTGAGCTTCCGCGACGTGCGCGTGCCGCGCGAGAACCTGGTCGGCCAGGAGGGGCAGGGGCTCAAGATCGCGCTGGTGACGCTCAACACTGGACGGCTCACGCTGCCGGCCACGTGCGCCGGCGTCGCCAAGCAGTGCTTGAAGATCGTGCGCGGATGGTCCGCCGAGCGCCGGCAGTGGGGCGTTCCGATCTGGAAGCACGAGGCCGTCGGGCACCGCGTCGCCGAGATGGCGGCGACCACGTTCGCCATGGAGTCGATCTCCCTGCTGGCGAGCGCCATGGCCGACCGCGGCGGCTACGACATCCGGCTGGAGGCAGCGGCTGCGAAGGAATGGAACACGGTGCGCGCCTGGGAGATCGTCGACCAGACGCTGCAGATCCGCGGCGGGCGCGGCTACGAGACGGAGCGCTCGCTCGCCGGCCGCGGCGAGTTCCCCATCCCCGTCGAGCGCGTGATGCGCGACATCCGCATCAACCTGATCTTCGAGGGCTCCAGCGAGATCATGCATCTCTTCATGGCACGCGAGGCCGTGGACAAGCATCTCCAGGTCGCCGGCGCGATGATCGACGCGGCGAAGACGCGGGGCGACCGGCTGGCCGCGATGCCGTCCATCCTCGGGTTCTACGGGGCGTGGTATCCGCCCCTCTGGCTGCGCGGGCTCACGACGCCGATGCATTACCAAGACTGGGGACGCCTCGGCACACACCTCCGCTTCGTCGAGCGCGCAGCGCGGAAGCTCGCCCGCTCGAGCTTCCACGGCATGGCGCTCTATCAGGCCAAGATGGAGCGCAAGCAGGGCTTCCTCTTCCGTTGCGTCGACGTCGTGATGGAGCTGTTCGCCATGTCGGCGGCGTGCTCCCACGCGCGCCGGCTCCAGGACCAGCGGGACCCGAACGCCGCGGAGGCCGTCGAGCTGGCCGACCTCTTCTGCCGGATGGCGCGGCGGCGCGTGCGGGGTTGGTTCCGCGACCTCTGGCGGAACGACGACGCCGCGAAGAACCAGCTCGCGGCCCGCGTGATGGACGGACGGCACGCCTGGCTGGAGCAGGGAATCCTCGACATGGGACTGGACGGCGACGCCTTCCGGACACACGGCATGACCGAAGGCGGCGACGGCGCCACCTCACCCGCACGCGACCGTTCGGGCGGTCCTCACGCATGAGCTGGGACCGCGCAATCGAGCGAACGCCGTAGACGCTTCGCCAGCGCGCGCAGCCGCCGCACATCGGCCAGCAACTCGTCGCGCATCATGGCGTCCGCTACCGCCGCGCGGCCCTGCTTCGAGCGGACGCGTCTCGCATATTTCCGCGCGTAGCGCGCCATCCGTCTCAGCGCGTGGCGCGCGCCTTTGCGGTTTCCGTCCTCACAGCGCGCCTGCGCATGTGCGACGGCGAGGGCGGCGCCGTCGAGCACGTCGCCGAGGGCGGCCAGGAACTCTTCATCCGTCACCAGCGGCTTCGCACGCATGCCGAGCGCCGCTACGCGGCAGCCGAGCGTGGCGAACGTGGGATCGTCACCGCACCCCGATAGACAGTCGGCGTGCGCTACGCAGTCCGCGTCGCGGCAATCCGCGAGCAGGTCCCCATCGTCATCGATGCCATTCGTGCATACTTCCGCCGGCAGGACGGTACTGGACGTCGAGCTGGGGTTGCCAGTCGTCGCGCTCGTCGTCGTACTGGCCGTCGTGCTGGTCGTGGTGGCGCCCGCGCAGACGACCATGGCCGAGATCCACGCGTCGACGAGCTGCGTTCCCGCGGTATCGGCGAGTCTCGTGGCCAGCGGCGGCATCCGATCGCGGTCGAGCGCGTGCATGCGCAACGACAGCATGGACGAGTCCGGCACGCCCGGTGTCAGCAGGAACGCCCCAGGCACTCCCGCGTTTCCGAAGGTGGGCTCCACCTCGCACACGTTCATCCGCTCCTCGGGCACGCCGGCGCGCAGGTCCATCGTCGACTGCGTCGGCCCCCCGGGCGCATGGCAATGCGCGCAGTTTGCTTGCAAGTACCCGCGGGCCCGCTCCGCTGCCGGGAAGGTCCGATGGGCCGGGCCCCGCAACACCGGCAAGCTGGGCGGCGGTGCCCCCAGCGGCGCGCTCAGCATGCCGATCGCTTCCAGCGTGGCGAGCTGATTCGCGACGATCCCGGTCGACGGGTACCGGAGCGCGCGGTTCAGCTGCGCCGTGGTGGGACCCAGACTCCTCCCCGCCACGGCCGTGTGGCACGCGAGGCATTGAATGCGGCTCGGATACTCCCACACGTGCTCCCCCACCCGCCGGGTCTTTTGGTTCTCCAGCAGCATCGCGTCGCTCGCATCGTCGTCCCACTCGTACGTGTACCCCGCCCACCCTCCGTCGTCGTGTCGCACCAGAAGCCGGGTTTCGATGAGCTGGCCCGCGAGACGAAAGTCCTTCATCAGGACCGTGCCTATGGGAAAGCTCCAATCGCCGTCCGGCAGGACGTCGATCGCGGCCCCGTCAGGAAGACCAATCCACCGGTCCTTGGCGGCGCCGTCCGACCACAGCTCGACGTTGACGTCGTAGGGGATCACCACCGCAGCGGGCCGCGTCGGATCGCGAGGGTCGCGGCAGCCCGTCGTCGAGATCGTTCGCGGAAAACGATCGGCGGAGGGCGTTCCGGGGACGAGCCTGCGGATCGGCGAGCTCAGGAAGTACAGCTCCCCATCGGCGTCCTCGGCAATTCCCGTGAGTGGTCCCAGCCCGTCGGTCAGGAGCTCGGGCTCCGGATCGCCCGCGCCGTCGTCCCGCAACGCCCACACGTTCCCGTTGAAGTCGCCGTAGACGTAGCGCCCCCATAGCTCCGGAATCGCGGCGCCGCGGTAGACGTATCCTCCCATGATCGCCAGTGCGTCGCCGCCGAGCGTGGCGTGCAAGTGCTCCACCACGGGACGCTCGAAGTCCCCGGGACTGCACGGCCCGACCAAGCAGTGGTTGCCCTCCATGATCGGCCACCCGTAGTTGCCGCCCCGCACGATCCGGTTGATCTCTTCCCAGGTCTGGAAGCCCACGTCGCCGACCCACAGGTCGCCGGTCAGCCGATCGAAGCTGAACTGGTAGGGGTTGCGCAGCCCCCAGGCGAAGAGCTCCGGTGCTCCGCCGCCCCTGGCGAAGGGATTCCCGGATGGGATCGCGTAGGGGCTCCGTCCGTCGACGTCGATGCGTAGCAGCGCGCCCAGCCAGTTCGACACGTCCTGCGCCTCCGCGGGCGCATCGCCGTCCCCGAACCCGACGTAGAGGTATCCGTCGGGTCCGAAGACCAGCTTGCCGCCGTGGTGGAAGATGCCGTGCTGGGGGAGGCGCAGCACCACCCGCTCGCTCCCGCGCTGAAGCGTGAGGCCGCCGTCGACGCTCGTGAAGCGCGATACGTACTCGGTGAACGGCCCCGGCGCGCCGGGCCCGTTCGGGCCACTGTAGTGGACGTACACGAAGCCGTTGCCCTCGAATCGGGGATGAAACGCCATCCCGCTCAGCCCGGCCTCCGGCCCCACCACCACCGCATCTGACAGGTCGAGCACGATGCTCGAGTGGGACCCGCCCGAGCCGTCCCAGACCACGCGGCGGATGCGACCGTCTTTCGATGCGACGTACCACACGGACGGATCGTTCGCCGACCGGTGCAGCGCGGTCGGCGTCGCCCCGACGTTGAAGATCGGCTGGAATACGATCGGGAGGCCCGTCCCGACGACTGGCCGCGCGGGCGCCAGGCAGCTCGGGTTGGATGGACGGCCGGGGAGACCGCTCTGCGCCGTCGCAGCACGCGGCGCCACCATCATCTCGGTCAGGCACAGGGCGAGGACGCACGCGGTCGCACGTACTGTGACGTGAGCGCTCCGGAACACGTCCATCATTGGAACGTCGACACCCGCGGGAGGCGCATGTCGCCGGATGCGCCTCCTTGGAGCCATTCGTACCGCTTCCGGCGGCGCACTCAATCCCCTACGACAGAAAACAGCGCCCGCAGGAGCCCCCAGCCGGCGATCCACGCAGAATGGATCGTGTCGTCCGCTTCGCCTTGGGCCGTACGGGTGCGGGCGGTCCCGCGCGCGGCGGCTCGAGGACCAGCGGGTCGCGAACGCGGTGCCCGATCGTGTGGTCAGGGCTCGACGGTCAGGGTGGCCATCACCGAGCGCGAGGCAACCTGGGCGTGGATGGTCGCCACCCCCGGGGCGAGCGCCACGATGGCACTGCGGTCGCCGTCCTCGTTGTCCGCTCTGGCGACGGGATGCTCCCACGATTCCGACTGGGCGTAGTACAGGGCGCGCTGCGTGAGGTTGATCTGACTGCCGTTCCCGAGTCGCCCCGTCACGGTGAACCGTACCGTCTCCCCGACGCGCGTCGTGCGCGTGCTCGGTGAGAGGGCGATGCCGATCATGCGCTCGACGCGAAGGAGCGCGTCGTCGTCGGAATCGGCCGAGCTGACGCCGGTCGGATGGGTCGCGACGATTCGCGTGGTCCCAGGCGCGATGCCGCCGAACCGGCTGCGGGGCGACCCGAGCGGAGCGGCGACGGTCGCATCGACCGCCACCCAGGTGACCTGCGACGTGACGTTGATAGTCGCTCCGTCCGCGTAGTGCCCGATGGCCGTGAAGTCGATCCAGCTCTCGTCGCTCGCGAGTGCCTCGGCTGGTTGGATGGTGATTCGTTCGATGGCTCCGGGCAGCACGTCGAGCACGGCGCTCGTGGTGACGCGGTTCCCGGAGGGCGGCGTGACACCGGCCGGCGGGTACGACGCCGTGATGGTCGCCCGACCCGCGCCGACCGCCCGCACCACGCTGCGCCGCGGTGGTTCGTTCGACACCACGGCGACGCTGTGATCGCTCGATCGATACTCGACGTCTTGCGTGAGACGCGTGTCGAACGCCGGCGGCGAGAGGCCCACGACCGTGTACTCCTCCCCTTCGCCGATGGCGCGGGTGATGGCGGCGGGCGTCATCTCGAGGCGGTCGATCTCGCCCTGCACGACCAGTGGCTGCGGCTCGCTCTCGAAGCCCGTCGCGAGGTGGCGGGCATGCACCATGGCGTAGCCCGCCCCGACGGCCAGAATGGTCTGCCCGGTTTCATCGACGCCGACGACCCCGGGATCACTCGTTTCGAGCACGTACGACGCCTCGCCAGGCGGGAGCCGGAGCCCGCCCCCTTCGTACTGACCGGACACCGCGAAGGTCCATCGTCCGCCGAGCGGAAGGCGGTTCTGGAACGGCGACCTGCCGAGCGCGATGCCGGTGAGACGCCCGAGGTTGTAGAGCACGTGATCGGGCGACTCGATGCCGGTCGTGGGGTCGTAGGCGTAGATGCGCGCCGAGCCGGGACTCACGCCCACGATGCGGCTGCGGTTGCCGTCCTCGTTGGTGGCGATGGCGACGTCCGGGTCGCGCGACACGTAGACGACCTGCTGCGTGAGGTTCAGACGACCGCGAAAGGTGTCCACCGAGAACGGCGCGAACACGCCGAGCGCGGTCACGCTGCGTGGATGCCCGTCGCGGATCGGCGGCCGCTGTCCGTTGCGCAGCTCGAGAGCGACCAGCTCGTCGGTGACGACGTCGACGCTCGTCGCGGCCACGATGGTTCCCTCGGGATACCAACAGTTCACGATCGCGTTGCCCCCGCCCACGCCCTCGATACGGGAGCGATCGCCCGGGTCGTTCGGCGTGCGCACGACGGCGGGATCGCTCGACTCCCAGCGGCACTCCTGAGTCAGGTTGCGGGTGGACAGGTCCGGGTAGTGCGCGATCGCCGTCAAATGGTCGAGCGCGCCGACACGCAGCGTCAGCTCCGACTCCCGGTTGGGGTCGATCATCACCCACGGCTGGCCCCCGCCGATGCGCAGAAGGGCGTCGTTGCCGGCGTCGGCCGTGCTGATGCCCGAGTCGGGATCGGTGGCGGTGATCGTGACGTTCCCGGGAGCGTTGGCGCGTACCAGGCTCCGTCGTGCCGAATCGACGTGGACCGACGCCACGCCCTCCGGACGTGCGGAGAAGGTCACCCGCTGCGTGAGATTGAGCGTGGTGCCTCCGGCGAAGTGGCCGAGCACGGTGTACTCCTCGGTGTCGCCGACTTTCTTGCGCACGGCGGGAGGACTGATCACGAGCTTCTCGAGCGGCCACACGACCGTCAGCTCGGCGTCGCCGTCCGACGTCGTGGACGTGACGTCCGTCGGGACGTGGAGGACGGAAATCGTCGCGGTTCCCTCGCCGACCGCGTCGATGATGGCTCCGCCTGCCGAGCTGCGGGCGATGGCCACCCGTTCGTCGCTCGAGCGCCACAGAACACGGTCGCTCCAGTTCTCGCTGCCGCCGACGGCGAAGTACGCCCGCGCCTCGAAAGTGGGCCGGCTGCCCGCGGTCACGGTGCGAGACGAAGGACTGATGCGCAGGAAGAAGTCGCCCGGCGGAGGTGGAGGATCGACGTAGCCGGTCGGCACGCAGAGCGCGACCGCCCGCCGAACCGCGAGATCGGCGACGCCGTACGGCGTGGTCACGCCGACGCGCTCCCGCCCACCGC